>Ga0307508_10003392_pt1 | contig 16151 bp, 10 predicted proteins | sample 9_EM_MG_FD_203089 | JGI IMG/M metagenome (GOLD analysis project Ga0307508, IMG submission 203089) | Populus trichocarpa ectomycorrhiza microbial communities from riparian zone in the Pacific Northwest, United States - 9_EM | ecosystem: Host-associated > Plants > Roots > Unclassified | place...
TCCCTTTGAGCTTGGGCTCGAATATCTCCTGGAAGTCGGCTGCAAAATCCTTGCGTATAATAAACACCACTTTTTTAAACCCTGCCCTGACGGCATCGTAAATAGAATAGTCCATAATCGTTTCGCCGCCGGGTCCGAATGACTGTATCTGTTTCATACTTCCATACCTCGAGGCCATACCGGCTGCCAAAATCAAAAGAGTGGGTTGCTGCATCATTTATTTTTTTTGTCGGCACGAAAATATAAAATAAAGTTGTGGAACGAAATACGTTATGCATTTATTTCCCGGAGTATCTATTGATATCAGCGCAGCGACCACCGAAGCGGTACAGCTACCGGTGCTCCACAAGCATGAAATATCGCTGTCTGTTTTGCGGCTTGACCGCATTCACCCGGTTATTTCGGGTAATAAATGGTTTAAGCTGAACTATCATTTGTGGGAAGCAAAGCAGCGGGAAGCAGCGGGCCTGCTCACTTACGGCGGGGCCTATTCCAATCATATCATCGCCGTGGCCTGTGCGGCCGCAGCGCTGGGGCTGCGGAGCATTGGTATCATCCGTGGCGAAAAACCGCCCGTTTTCTCGCACACCCTGCAGGAAGCCGCGGGCTATGGTATGGAGCTTGTTTTTATGGACCGGGCCGGGTATAAAACCAACAGCGCCGGTTTTACAGGGCCGGCATCGGAAAAATACCCGGGATACTACGTTATCCCGGAGGGCGGCAGCGGCGCCCTGGGTGTGAAAGGGAGCGCCGACATATTGGATTTGGCAGACAAACGTTTGTATTCGCATATCCTTTGCGCCATTGGCACCGCCACTATGTTTACAGGTATTGCCGGAAGCGCCCTGCCCGGCCAGCAGGTAACAGGCATACCTGTTTTAAAAGGCGAAGCGGGATGGCCTGTGCCGCCGGCAGGCCGCATTGTACCGGGTTATCATTTTGGAGGATATGCCAGGAAAACGGCCGCATTACTGGATTTCATCAATTTTTTCTACGATCATACCGGCATACCCACCGATTTCGTTTATACCGGGAAGCTGCTGTTTGCGGCTCTTGATATGATCGAAAAAGGCTATTTCTCCCCGCAAAGCAGGCTGCTGGTCATCCACAGCGGGGGATTGCAGGGCAATCGCTCTTTGCCGGCGGGAGCGCTGCATTTTTAGCTGTGAGCCGCGAGCCGTTTGCGACGCAAAAGCACTCACAGCCCGTAGCTCACAGCTCATCGCTTATTTTTCGCATGATATTTGAATAACCAGTTGGACTATTTTTGTACATTCAACCCTTAACGGATACTTAATCCTCTGAAGCATGACCCGACAGATTGGAATTTTGGTGCTGGTGATTATGTGTGCTTTAACAACGGCGGCGCAGGACACTTTGCCCAGGTTTACCCTGGTGAACAAAGGGAATGGCCGTATCATCGTAAGCTGGACCAATCCCTATAAAGATGCCGTTCACCAGCTGAGCATACAGCGCTCCACCGACAGCAGCCGCAACTTTAAAACCATACTCACCCTCCCCGATCCTACTGTGCCGCAAAACGGTTATGTAGATACCAAAGCGCCGGCAGGCAATATGTTTTACCGGCTTTTTATTTTGCTCGACAGCGGCAAATACCAATTCAGCTCTTCCAGGCGCCCGGTGATGGATACCGTTAAAACAGTGGCGGCCGCACCCGAAACAACCACACAGCAAAGAATACAGGAAACGCCGCGGCAGGAGCCCAGGAAACCGCTTGCACAGATGCCTCCTGCTACCGGCAATAACAATACGACCAATAACCATGTGGAAGAACGGCCGGCAAAGGACAGCGTAAAAGCAGTGGTTAAACCGAAAGAGATACCCGAGCGTATGTTCTTTGTAAAGAAACGGGATACACTTATTTCGGAAGTGGGTGAGCGCAGTTTAAAGCGCTTTAAGGATTCCATTGCCTATCGTACCAGGGACACGCTTGCCTTCAGCACACCGGACACCATTCTTATCAAACCTTTTGTGCCCAAAGAGGTGTACCGGCCTTCCCGCTGGGTATTTACCGAAAAAGACGGCAATGTGCGCATTGCCCTGCCCGATGCGGGGGTACATAAATACGCCCTGAAATTCTTTGAAGAGAGCAATGCCCTTGTTTTTGAAATCAAACTAATAAAAGACACCGTGCTGATCCTCGATAAAACCAACTTCCTGCATTCGGGATGGTTTAAGTTTGAGCTGTACGAGGAGGGGGTGCTAAAGGAGAAGAATAAATTCTTTATACCGAAAGATTTTTAAAAAAAGCTGCGAGCCACGAGCTATAAGCCGCGGGCTTTTTGCGCGGCATACGGCTCGAAGCTCGCAGCTCATAGCTGGCAGCTTATATTATTCAAACAGTTCCGGTGCATTCTTATCCGCCGATTTCTTATCCCACTCCATTACGATACTCTTGCTGAAATCGGTGAGCTTGGTGCCTACGGTCTTCCAGCCGGTTATTTCCACCAGTTTTACGACTTTAAATTTGGCTTTGTTTATCTGTGCGCCACGACCGCGGGTGACGATGAGAATGGGCTCTTCGTCGGTGCTCACGGCCTCGAGATAATTGCCTTCGCCGTCCTTGATAAAGGAAAAGCGGTTATTGAGGGTAGTGGTTTCTATCTTAAACCGCTTGATATTGAACTGTACTTTTTCTTTGTCGAGGTACACGGCGGTGACGACCTTCTCGGGATTGAATTTTTCCACGCGCAATATTTTTTCGGGGTCAATGCGCTGGGTCAGCTCCTGGTCGGAGATTTGGTAAGTACCATCTTTAAAAAATGATAGTATCTTATCTTCCGTACCAAAGCTACCGAGGTACTGGCCTTTTTCGTCTGTATTGAGGCGGCCGAACTGGTCGTCGAACCAGAGCTTACGACCGCTGAGCGTGGCCTGGCCGGCTTCCTTGAACTTTACCGACTTAACCGGGTAATGCGTTACCTGGTTGCCCATGCTGCCGCGGTTTTTAATTTCCAGCTCTTCGAAATAGAAATCAAATTCCTTTTTCTTTGCGGCGCAACCCGGCGTAAGGAGCACTTTTACTACTTCTGTTTCGCCGTTGGGGTTGACGCTGAAATAATGCACTTTGCTTTTTTCGTGTCCCCTGGTAAGATCGTATTCCTTGTCGCGGGTGATGCCCGTAACGTTGAACCGCTTGGCATAGCTGATACCGGTGCCACCATCTGCATAGATCATATTATAGGTGGTGCGCTCGTCGTTTTTGCGAAATACCGCAGCATGCAGGATGTCTTTGCCGATATATGTCTTATCGGCCACCTTTACGATCTTCATAAGACCGCGCTTGGTAAAGACGATGATATCGTCGAGGTCGGAGCATTCCAGTATAAACTCGTCTTTTTTGAGGCTGGTGCCTACAAAACCGTCTTCGCGGTTCATATAGAGCTTGGTATTGGCAATGATTACCTGGCGCGCCTGGATGGTATCGAACAGCTTGATTTCCGTTTTGCGCTGGCGGTTTTTGCCATATTTCTGGACGAGGCCTTCGTAATAGGCCACGGCATAATCGATGAGGTTGGCCAGGTGGTGTTTTACCTGTTTGATTTCGGCTTCGAGGCCTTTTATCTGTTCATTGAGCTCGTCGATATCGAGCTTGTAAATACGGCGTACGGGCTTCTCGGTGAGCTTAACCACGTCTTCGCGGGTGATGTCCCTTCTGAGCTGTTTGCGAAAAGGCTTAAACGCTTCGGCGATGGCTTCGAGCACTTTCTCCCAGGTGGCGTGGCGTTTTTCGAGCTCCTTGTATATTTTTTCTTCGAAGAAGATTTTTTCCAGCGAGGTGTAATGCCATTTTTCCTGCAGCTCCGACAGGCGGATTTCGAGCTCTTTTTTGAGCAGGTCTTTGGTATTATCGGTCGATACCTTGAGCAGCTCGGAAACGCCGAGAAATTTAGGCTTGTTTTCTATGATAACGCAGGCATTGGGAGAAATGCTCACTTCACAATCGGTAAACGCGTAGAGCGCATCGATGGTGATATCGGGTGAGATGCCCGGTGCGAGGTCTACCTGCACTTCTACATCGGCGGCCGTGTTATCGGTTACTTTTTTGATTTTTATTTTGCCCTGGTCGTTGGCCTTTACAATGGAATCCATCAGCTGGGCGGTGGTAACACTGTAAGGAACGTCTTTTATGAGCAAGGTTTTTTTATCGAATTCTTCGATGTGGGCGCGCACGCGCACTTTTCCGCCACGCTTACCTTCGTTGTAGTTCGTTATATCTACCATGCCCCCTGTCTGAAAATCGGGGTTCAGCTCAAACCGTTTGCCGCGCAGGTATTTGATAGCCGCTTCGCAGAGTTCGTTGAAGTTGTGGGGCAATATTTTTGTAGAAAGGCCTACGGCGATGCCATCGGCGCCCTGTGCCAGCAGCAGGGGGAATTTCATGGGCAGGTTGACGGGCTCGTTTTTACGGCCATCATAGCTGAGCTGCCACTCGGTTGTCTTTGCATTGAACGCCACTTCGAGGGCAAACTTGGAAAGGCGCGCCTCTATATAACGCGCAGCTGCGGCATCGTCGCCGGTGCGCACATCGCCCCAGTTGCCCTGGGTTTCTACCAGCAGATCTTTCTGCCCCAGGTTAACCAGCGCATCGCCAATGCTGGCGTCGCCGTGGGGATGGTATTGCATAGCCTGGCCGATGATGTTGGCCACTTTATTAAAACGCCCGTCATCCATTTCCTTCATAGCATGAAGGATACGGCGCTGCACGGGTTTCAGGCCGTCTTCTATGGCCGGAATGGCACGTTCGAGGATTACATAGGATGCGTAATCGATGAACCAGGTTTTATACTGGCCCTGTATGCCACTGTCGTTGTCGAGAAATTCTAATCCTTTATTTTTAGCTGCGCTCATAGTACAATTAATCGTGTCGGTTTAATGATGCTGTCTTTCTTTATCCCATGGCAATTTCTGCCTGCTGGGCTGATTTCTTCTTCACCTCGAACTCTTTCATATTTCTTACTTCGCCCTGCACGTCGAGCTCGCCGCCGGTGACCAGGCCTTTCAGTCGCCAGAGCAGGTAAGCGTCGCCGGTGGTATGCTTGCTTTTATTGAGGTATTGATTGATGATTTTGCTGGCTTTCTGCCAATCGCCGGTAATGAACCTGCGCAGCTCCTCGTCGTAGAAGCTGTCGTTGTATTGCGCCAGCTTTTTTCCGCCTTCGAGGATGCGAACGGATTTGCCCTCGTTGCAGATGCGCGTCCACTCGTCGGGATCCACTTCAAATTCGCTGAGGGTAATGGGGCGGGCCAGGCGTTTGGCCTTGATAAATTCCTTTGGCGGAATGACGTGCAGCCAATCGGGATAAAATATCGTTCCTTTCTCACTGATAAAAGGAAGGTTATTGAGGTACAGGATATACACCCTGCCCTGGAAATCTTTCAGCTGGCTCATCAGCCAGTAATAACCGCTTACATCGTGTTTGTTCTGGGCGGCCCAGACCCAGCAAATTTCGCCGGGTTCGGCGGTTAAACGTTCTTTGAGATCGGCCACCAGCTTTGGGTCGTCTACCTGTCCTTTTTCTACCAGCCCGTCGTAATCGCCACCGGTCAGCACTTCTTTCCACCATTGCTTGCGCGCTTCGAGGCCCTCCGCCTCATAGATACCGGTGAGGGGGCCTACTGCATAATCGTCTTTTACCTGCAGCACATCGCCCTGCAGCGTTTCGTCGAGCTCGATGGCTTTCTTCAATACGTTTACGTCAGGCTCATTAAACACTATATGAATCATACCGGGTATAATTGAACGTTGATAATTATTTTTTTGCTTCTTCCTGTTTTTCCTCTTCTACCAAATCAATTTCCACACGCAGGTTGCCGATGATAAACTCCTGCCTGTCGGGCGTGTTCTTGCCCATATAATAATCCAGTATCTGCTGGATATGCGTTTCGGGCATGATGAGCACGGGCTGCACGCGCATATCGCGGTTGATAAAGCGGGCAAATTCATCGGGACTGATTTCACCGAGGCCTTTAAAGCGGGTGATCTCGGGCTTGCTGCCGAGTTTTTTTATGGCCGCTCTTTTCTCGGTTTCATCGTAGCAATAAATCGTTTCCTGCTTGTTACGCACGCGGAACAAGGGGGTTTCGAGAATGTATACGTGACCGTTTTTAACGATATCCGGGAAGAATTGGAGAAAAAAGGTCATCAGCAGCAGGCGGATGTGCATACCATCTACGTCGGCATCGGTGGCGACGACGATATTATTGTAGCGCAGGCCTTCATAGCCTTCCTCGATGTTGAGGGCGTGCTGCAGGAGGTTGAACTCTTCGTTTTCATACACCACTTTTTTGGTCAGCCCAAAACAGTTGAGTGGCTTACCGCGCAGGCTGAATACGGCCTGCGTTTCTACGCTGCGTGCTTTGGTGATGGAGCCGCTGGCGCTGTCGCCCTCGGTGATGAAGATGGTGCTTTCTTTGGACTTTTCGATGATGGCGTCCTTGTCCTTCCCATTGGGCTCGTCATTATAATGATAGCGGCAGTCGCGCAGCTTCTTATTATGCAGGTTGGCTTTTTTGGCCCGTTCATTGGCCAGCTTTTTAATACCTGCCAGCTCTTTTCTTTCGCGCTCGCTTTGCTCGATGCGTTTCTTCAGGGCTTCCGCCACAGAGGGGTTGCGGTGGAGGAACAGGTCGAGATCGCGTGCAAGAAAATCGCCCACGAAGTTTTTCATCGACGGGCCGTTCTCGAATACGCTAAGAGAGCCGAGCTTGGTTTTTGTCTGGCTTTCGAATACAGGTTCCTGTACACGTATGCTCACGGCGGCGCAGATGCTGCCCCTTATATCGGCGGCATCATAATCTTTTTTATAAAAATCGCGGATGGTCTTTACATATGCCTCGCGAAAAGCGGCGAGGTGGGTACCGCCCTGGGTGGTAAACTGGCCATTGACAAAAGAGTAATATTCTTCGCCATACTGGTTTTCGTGGCTGATAGCTACTTCTATATCCTCTCCTTTAAGGTGGATGATGGGATAGCGCAGCTCGTCTTCATTGGTTTTGCGCTGCAGGAGGTCGAGCAGGCCGTTTTTGGAAACGTATTTTTTATCGTTGAAATTGATGATCAGGCCTGCATTGAGGTAGCAATAATTCCAGAACTGGTTATCGAGGTATTCGTGGAGGTAATGGTAATTTTTAAATACGCTGGCATCGGGAATAAAGGTTACCAGCGTACCATTGGGCTCACTGGTTTTTGTTTCCTTATGTTCTTTTTTCAGTTCTCCTTTTTCGAACTCCGCTGTTTTCTCCTTGCCTTCGCGGAAAGCAGTTACTTTAAAATAGCTGCTTAAGGCATTCACGGCTTTGGTACCCACGCCGTTGAGGCCCACGCTTTTCTGGAAGGCCTTGCTGTCGTATTTGGCGCCGGTGTTGATTTTGCTTACTACGTCGACTACCTTGCCGAGAGGAATGCCCCGGCCATAGTCGCGAATGGTAACGGTGCCTTTTTCGATGGCTACGTCCACCTGCTTTCCATGGCCCATGGTATGCTCATCAATGCAGTTATCGAGCACCTCTTTGAGCAATACATAAATACCGTCGTCGGGGCTGGTACCATCGCCCAGTTTGCCAATATACATGCCGGGACGCAGCCGGATATGCTCTTTCCAGTCGAGGCTTTTAATACTGTCTTCGGTGTAATCAAACAGGTTTTTATCTTTCTCTGCCATAGGTATCAGTTACAAGGATACGTTTATAATTACTTGGTTATTAATACGATTACTTAAAACTATCCTGCCGGTACCAACCGGTCCCGGCATCCCAAACCGGGCAAATATAATGAAACCGCCGTAGTGGCAATTTGCGGTAGTTATGCACGGTTGTGGACAATTTGCCGGCGGGGATATCCTTTTTAAAAAACTTTAACCCTTCAACAAGCTCCCGGCGGGCCCCGCAGCCCGCGCTGGCACAATAATTTGGGCTATTAACCCGGCCACCTGCCGTGTAGAACGCGGGCGGGCGGGTAAAATTGGATGCCGGGGAGAAAATGCCCGGGCATGGCCAGATTAAGTCACTTTAAATCAAACAGTTATGCCAAACAGAAAAACCGACAAGCTGGGTTTTGCCACACAGGACCCTGATGTTGAAAGAGATATAGCCAGCCGGGGCGGCCCGGCCCTGGGCCCGGGGATTGCCGATAACCGCCACGAGGTGTCGGGGCCTTATGACAGTGATTTGCAAACGCAGATTGCCGCCAAAGGCAGGAAAAAGAAAAAACAGGATAATCAAGCGGATGGTCAAAACAATCCCGGTAACCCAAACAACCAGCACTGAATGGAACCCGCATTTATATACGCGCAAAGCCAGGTACTGGTAGAATTGCTGAAGGAAAATGATCCGTTCCCTAATAATAACAGGGTACCCTACCTGCTATACAAGGCGGTATTTGAATTGCCGGAGAGAAAGGCGGGCGGGGTTATCAGGGAGATTTTCGCATCGCACCAGTGGAGCAATGCCTGGAAAAACGGCATTTATCCCTATCACCATTACCACAGCAATACGCACGAGGTATTGGGGGTATATGCAGGCGCCTGTGATGTGATGCTGGGCGGGTACGAAGATAAAATCGTGCACCTTGAAAAGGGCGATGTGCTGGTGATACCTGCCGGCGTGGCGCATAAGAATGTGGGGAGCACGGACGATTTCGGCTATGTAGGCGCCTATCCCAACGGGATGGATTTTGATATCAATTACGGCCGTCCGGGCGAGCGTCCGGCAACCGACAGGAATATAGCGCAGGTGCCGCTGCCATCTACCGACCCGGTATATGGCTATGGGCCGCTGCAGGATTATTGGAAATAAACGGGATATTATGATATTATAGGGTATCACCAAACGTCCCTACGGGACGATAAACCCAATTTGTTCACTCATAAATTTACGCGCATGAAAAAATTTAAACTGGCGCTCGTCGCCTTAAGCATAGCTACCGCGGGATTATTTGCATTCACTAGCAATCCCCTGACGGGTTCTATCCGCGGAACAGTAAGTCCTGCCGACGGAGCTGCCCGGGTATGGGCTATTTCAAGCTCAGACACTGCGGCCGGCAATGTGCAGAACGGGGCTTTTGAAATCGTGACTGCCAAAGAAGGGGTATACAAAGTAATTGTAGAAGCCAAACCGCCGTACCGCAATGCGGCGAAAGACAATGTAACGGTGGTGAATGGGCAGTCGACGGACGTCGGGCAGATAAATTTGGAGAGGTAATCTCAATTATTAATTGTTTAAAGAACCGTCTCAAAGCATTTTGAGACGGTTTTTTAATGATATGAGGAAAGCAGACTACTTATTATTAATGTCCTCACAGGGAATAAGTAACCGCAACTTTTTCACGGTTAAGCTATGCATTGCGCCTTATAAAAGATAACGACCCGCATGGATAAATGATTTTGTATCAAATATTTGCGAAAGCTGCCGTTTTCTGTTTATTTTTAACCCTGCATATATAAGCCTTCCTGCCTCATCCTCCTTTTGTTTATTGCCTGCCATCAATGTAGTACACCTTACCTATTGCATTATTAACCAAACAGCTGGCTTATTTACCGTGCCTGTAGAAGCATTACATAATGAAAGGACGCTACTGGACCAGGTAGCGCAGGGAGATGAAAAAGCATTCCGGGCTGTTTTTGATCATTACCGGGATGCGATTTATTCGTTTGCCCTTAAAGTTACCCGCCGCGAAACGATGGCGGAAGAAATCGTGCAGGATGTTTTCATTAAAATATGGATCAACCGCGGCGGCCTTCCCGGCGTTCGCCATTTTGGTAATTTCCTGTACATCATTGCACGCAACCATACGTTCAACAGCCTGCGGAAGCTGGCAAAGGAGAAAATAACCGGCGAGTTCCCCGACCAGCTGGCCGAAGCAGGCGTTTCGGCAGAAACCACGGTATTGCAATATGACTATGAGAAACTGTTGCAGCAGGCCATCGCACAATTGCCGCCGCAGCAAAAGCTGGTATATACGCTCAGCCGGCAACATGGCCTTACACGGGAAGAAATAGCCGCGCAGCTGCAGCTATCGCCCGGCACCGTAAAAGCCCACCTGGCACAGGCCCTGCGCTCCATCCGGCTGTATTTTAAAACACATGAGAGCAGCGTGCTGTGGGTAGTGGCCGCTCTTTCGCTGGGCTATTAGACAAAAAAATATTTTCCCACTTACTATCCCTCCCCCCTTCTCCGCGTGTCTTTACAGAAGCAATGTTGCCCATTCGTTACCGGGCCGTCAACCCATTGTTAATTTACCCGTTATGTCTACAACCCGTTTGGCCTATTTATTCCAGCGCTGGCTCGATAATACCTGTACAGCGGACGAGCACCGGGAGCTGATGCAATTACTGCAGCAGTCCGCTTACGATGACAGCGCCCGGGAAATGCTCGATAAAGTATGGAATGGAATGGTCATTGAACACGGGCTGAGCGCTTCAAAAGCAGATATACTGTTCAGCCATATTATTGCAGCAGATACCCATGAGAAACCAGCGGCTGCCGTACCGGCAAAAGCAATCCCTGTCTATCGCCTGTTTACCCGTGTAGCCGCAGCAGCCGCCGTACTCCTGCTGCTGGCAACGGGCGCTTATTTCCTGCTTTATCACAAAGCCAGCCCTGAAGTAGCCGGCAGCAAGAAGCATTTCAAAAACGATATTCCGCCGGGAAGGAACAATGCGGTGCTGACGCTGGCAGACGGACGACAGATAAACCTGGACAGTTCCGCCAGCGGCAATATCGCCCGCCAGGGCAATACCATTATCCGCAAACAGGATGGCGGACTTCAATACAGTCCTTCTATGGCCGGCGGAAGCGGGTCCGAAACCTTCAACACCGTAGCCACCGCGCGGGGCAATCAATACCAGCTGGTACTGCCGGACGGCAGCAAGGTATGGCTGAACGCCGAATCGTCTATCCGCTTTCAGCCGGCTTTTACGGGCGCAGTACGCAGGGTGGAAATGACGGGAGAAGCCTATTTCGAGGTAAAGCACAACAATAAAATGCCTTTTGTAGTGATGGCCAATGGCATTGAAGTGCATGATTTGGGAACGCAGTTTAACATCAACGCCTATACGAACGAATCGCTTATCAGCACCACTCTAGTAGAAGGATCGGCAAAGGTCGTTAAGGGCGCGCATACCAGCTTACTGAAGCCGGGACAGCAGGCGCAGGTAAACGGCGAAGGCAATATACAGCTGGTAAAAGAGGCCGACGTGGAAGCGGCTACGGCCTGGAAAAACGGGCAGTTCATGTTCCAGGGAAATACTATCCAGTCGGTGATGCGGCAACTGGAAAGATGGTATGATGTAGAGATACACTATTCGGGCAATGTAACGAAGGAAGAGTTTGTGGGCGCCATCTCCCGTTTTCAAAACATTTCCGACGTACTAACGATGCTGGAAAAAACGCGCACCGTAAGCTTTGAAATAAACGGCCGTAAAGTAACCGTAAAATAAGCAGGAGGAACCTACAAAAAGCCGTCCCGCGTTGCAGGCGGAACGGCAGGAGTTATGGTTTCACCAATTAATATAAATGCTGCTATACAATCAGTTTAAAACCAAAACACAACAAATTTATGCTTTTAATTGACAAGGCCGTCCAGATGCCCCCTTCTCCGGCAGGGAGGCACAAAGGCCTGAAAATTCTGCTGGTTATGAGATTGACCCTTTGCTTACTGCTTGCTGGCACCCTGGCCGCTTCGGCCGAAGGCTATACCCAGAATGTGACCCTGCACCTGAAAAACGTGACGCTGGAACAAAGCTTTCGTGAAATACAGCGGCAGACAGGTTATTCTTTCCTGTATACCAGGCAGATGCTGGAGCATGCCCCGAAAGTAAACATCGATGTAACCAACGCTACTTTAAAAGACGCGCTGAACGAATGCCTGAAACAGCAGGCGCTGGAATACTCGATTGAAAACACGACCGTCATCATTACACGCAGGCGCAGCCCCGCACCGGTATCCATTGCCGATGTACCGGCCGATACGCTCCGGGATGTGAACGGGGTGGTGCTGGGTGAAAACGGGCTTCCGCTGCAGGGCGCCACCGTTAAAATCATCGGCCTGAACAAGATGGCGTCTGCCAATGAAAAAGGCGGCTTTGTGCTGACCAACCTGGCCAGCGGAAAATACAAGGTGGAAGTATCCTTTGTGGGATATGAAAAATATACCGCGTCCATCGAGGTAACAGGTAGCACCGTAAAGCTTACCGCGGTGCTGAAACAATCGCTGAACCGCCTCGACGAAGTACAGATAGTGGCGTATGGCACCACCACCAAACGTTTTAACACAGGCAGCACCAGCACGCTGAAAAGCGAAGACATCGAAAAGCAACCCGTGACCAATGTGCTGGCGGCCATACAGGGCCGGATGCCCGGTGTGTTTATCACCAGCGCCAATGGCATTCCCGGCTCGGGCATTACCATGCAGATACGGGGGATCAATTCCATTTCGGCGTTGTCCAACCCGCTGTATATCATAGACGGCATTCCCTTTCCTGCTACCACCATCGCCAACAACACGGCCAATGTGCCCACCGCCAGCGGACAGGTGAGCCCTTTTAACAGCATCAACCCGCTGGACATAGAAAGTATCAGCATTTTAAAAGATGCCGACGCTACGGCCATCTACGGCTCCCGCGGGGCCAACGGCGTGGTACTGATCACCACCAAAAAAGGAAAAGCCGGCAAAACAAAATTTGATGTCAATGTTTATTCCGGCGCCAGCGTCACTACGCGTATCCCTGAATTCATGCAGACACAGCAATACCTGGCCAACCGGAAAAAAGCGTTTGTAGCCGATAATATCACGCCCACCAAGACCAATGCACCGGATCTCTTATCATGGGACCAGAATGGCTATACCAACTTTCCCGAGCTGATATTGGGCAACACGGCCGGCCTGACCAATGCACAGGCTTCCTTATCGGGCGGCAATGAAAGCACCCGCTTCCTGTTTGGCATGGGATACCACCATGAAGGTGCTGTTATTTTCGGCAACAACTACGATAACAGGGTGGACGGTCACTTTAACATCGATCATAATTCCGCCGACAAGCGATTCAATATAAATATGTCGGTCACCTATTCGAACGACAATATCAAAACACTGGCCACCGACCCTTACCTGGCCGTTTATGCGGCGCCCAATTACCCGCATTACGACAGCACGGGCGCCCTTGCATGGGTACCGGGCGACGCATCGGTACAGATGGCCAGTCCCTGGTCATACCTGAATAAGGTGGGCAGGAACATCACCGACAACTTCATGGCCAATACGGCATTGAAGTATACCATCATAAGCGGCCTGAGCGCCAAGCTGAATATCGGGTTTGCAAAAACGTTTATGACGCAGCAGTCCGTCTCCCCTACTACGGCCTATAACCCAACATCGACCTCTTCCACCAAAAGCGCCGCCTGGTTTGGCAACAGCAGCAACCAGTCGTACATCGCCGAGCCCCAGCTTGAGTATACCAAAAAAATCGGGCAGGGTGTCATCACCGCGCTGGCCGGCGGTACGGCGCAATCGAGCGCTTACAAATCGAATTCCATCGCGGGGATCAATTTTACCAGCGACGACCTGATAGAAAGCATTTCCGCCGCAGCTACCATCAACAACAAAACGCTTACCAGCTCACAATACAAATACATATCGGGTTTCAGCCGGGTGAACTTCCGGTGGATGGATAAATACCTGTTTAATGCTTCGTTTAGAAGGGACGGCTCTTCCCGCTTCGGACCCGGCAAAAAATTCGGCAACTTCTGGTCGATCGCCGGCGGCTGGATATTCTCCGAAGAAAAACTGGCGAAAACCATTCTCCCGGTTCTAAGTTTCGGCAAACTGAGGGCCAGCTACGGCCTTACAGGCAATGACCAGATCAACGATTACCGCTACCTCGAAACATACACCAGCAATCAACAGGCTTACAATGGCAGCCTGGGGCTATACTCTACCGGCGTAGCCAACCCGCTTTTTCACTGGGAAGACAACCGGAAGGTGGAAGTGGCGCTGGAGCTGGGCTTTCTGAAGGATCGCATTTTACTCACCTCTTCTTATTACCGTAACCGTTCCAACAGCCAGCTGGTGCAAACCCCGCTGCCGTCGCAAACCGGCTCCGAATACTACCAGGGCAACCTGCCGGCACTGGTGCAAAACACCAGCTGGGAATTTGAGCTGAGCACCACCAATATCAACCACAAGGATTTTCGCTGGCAGAGCAGCTTCAATATCACCATCCCCAAAAATGAGCTGGTTGATTTTCCCGGCCTGGCCTCTTCGGCCTATGCCGGCAGCTATGTGATAGGGCAATCTTTACGGATATTCAGGGGTTATCATTTCACGGGCATCTCTGCAACAACAGGTGCACCCACGTTTGAAGACCGCAATAAAGACGGCAGCATCAACTCTACCTACGATTACATCACCATCGGCAGCTTGTTGCCCAAACTTTATGGCGGATTCGGCAATACGTTCACTTATAAAAATTTCAGTCTTGACCTGTTTGTACAGTTCAGCAGTCAAAACGGGTACAATGCCTTAAGGGCGTATTATTTCCCCATAGGGTACAAGGTCAACCTGCCTGCTTTCCTGGCAAAGGATAACTGGGAGCCGACCCATACCAATGCCACCCAGCCGGGTTTTACCACCAACCCATCGGGCACTATCGGGGCCGCTTACCTGAACCAGTACTATGCCTCTACCGCCGCTTATTCGGATGCTTCTTATATGAGACTGAAAAACCTGTCTTTTGCCTATACCCTGCCCAGGCAGCTGGCGGCAAAAATAAAGGCGCAGAACATGCGCATTTATATACAGGGACAGAACCTGTTTACCATCAGTCCGTATGAAGGCCTCGACCCGGAAGTACAGAATGCGACACCGGTATTAAAAACGCTGACAGGCGGTATTCAAATAACTTTTTAACACAAAGCACATGAAAAAGAATAACCGATATAAACGATATAACCGTCTTGCTGCCGGCATGATCCTTTTATTTGTTGCAGGCAGTCTCGGCTCGTGCAGGAAATACCTTGAAATCGATGCCCCGAAAGACCAGATAGTCACCGAAAGCGTATTCAGCAATGCCACCAATACGCTGGCCGCGGTAAACGGGATGTATACCTTTGCTCTCAAGCCTTCCAGCTTTTTGAACTACCAGGGCGATTTCCTGGTGGGCATCGCAGCCGATGAGTTTACCTACGGGCTGGACACGTACGACGGGTTTATGATTAACAGCATACCGCCGGCCAACTATGATCTCGGTGCTACCTGGAAATTGTTTTACCAGGTCATCTACCAGGCCAACAGCATCATCGCCAACGTGCCCAACAGCCCGATAGCCGACAGCCTGAAAGCGCGGTATACAGCAGAAGCAAAGGTCTTCAGGGCGTTCTCCCATCTTTACCTTACCAGCTATTGGGGAGATGTGCCGCTGGTTTTGACAAACGACGTGACGGTAACGATGAGCCTGCCGCGCGCGCCGAAGGCGGATGTGCTGAATGCCATCGCCAACGATTTGAAAGAAGCAGAATCGGTATTGCCTGCCGGCACCATCAGAAACGGCCGGTTTACCAAATGGATGGCCACGGCCTTGCTGGCAAGAACCTACCTGTACCAGAAAAACTGGGCCGGTGCAGAAGCCAAAGCAGGCGTGCTGATAGCCGACTCCACCGATTTCATCCTCGTGAAGGACCTCACCAAGGTCTTTTTGCGGGGCAGCAAGGAAGCCATCTGGCAGCAGAATACGGCCGGCGGCACCAATGACAACTATACCTATGCTGCGCCCACCTATCAACCGGGCACCGCTACGACCATGACACGCATTGTACAGGTGCGTAAGGAATTGTACAATGCATTTGAAACGGGCGATGCGCGCAAAACGGCCTGGGTGGGTTCGGGCACCATTTCGGGCACTTCGTTCAACTACAATAACAAGTATAAATCCACTTCCACGCCCACCAGCAGCGCATTGATAGAAGACTATATGATCCTGCGCCTGGGCGAGCAATATCTTATCCGCGCGGAAGCAAGGGCGCAACAGAGCAACCTGACCGGCGCCATAGACGATATCAACGCTCTCCGTGCAAGAGCCGGGCTGACGGGTATCCCGTACAGCACTACCCAGGCCAATGTATTGCTGGCGATAGAG
>Ga0307508_10003393_pt1 | contig 16148 bp, 18 predicted proteins | sample 9_EM_MG_FD_203089 | JGI IMG/M metagenome (GOLD analysis project Ga0307508, IMG submission 203089) | Populus trichocarpa ectomycorrhiza microbial communities from riparian zone in the Pacific Northwest, United States - 9_EM | ecosystem: Host-associated > Plants > Roots > Unclassified | place...
ACATCCTCAAAAGTGAGGTCTCCCTTAGTTTGAAGGTTGTCAATGATATTGTTCATTGATTCTGGGAGGGACACAAGCAGGAAAGCGGCTTTGGCATGGTTCGATCGGGTAAGAGTTTGAAGACAACAGCTGAGTTCATCCTTCGTATTGGAGGTACGGTTGTGGAGACGCACCCAGTCGTTGTTGAATGCATTTAGGTGGTCATGCATTGAGGTGCCATCTTCGAGTTTTCGTTCAAGGACAGTTTTGAGGAGGGAAATTGTTGTATTTGCAGTTTCACGGTCATAGAGATCTTTTAGGACTTTCCAGGCATCGGCGGCAGTCTCGGTACTCGCAATGTTGTGGAGGATTGTATGGTCAACAGCTGTATTGAGCATGTGGTGCGCTTGATTGTTTTCTATATCCCATTCTTCTTCAGTGATTTGCGATGTGGGAGCCATTCCGGTGGTGCTGGAGTCTTCTGCGATCTCTTTTTCCTTCAAATCGGTAGTGCTTCTAGGTCGTACGATTTCACCGTTGACGATATTCCACCATCGGCATGCTTTGAAGGCGATCCTCCAGGCGTTGGACCAAAGTACGTAGTTGGATTGGCCCAAGAGCTTGGGAAGGTTGTCGAACTTCAGCGAGGTCAATGCCGTGAGTTTGTCGGTAGACATTGCGGATGGTATGGTGGGTTTCGTTGATCAAGAGGGTGATTATTGGTGTTAGGGGTGCAGGCCCGGGCTCATAACCTGAAGTTTGAGCTAACTGCGGAAGTGGGGTCATTTGGAAACTAGAAGATTCGATGCGGGGATTGGACACGTGACTGAGCTAGCGATTGCTTGAAGACTTTTTTGCTTGACCGTACATCAGAATAAAGAAATGTGCTAGGCTACATATACCCATCTGAGAGAGCGACAAAAATAGTAGTAAGGAGACAGTCGGTGTAATTATTCCTCCGATATTCATCCCAGGTTGCGCCGGTGTGGCACTGTTGTGGGTTGCGCCGGCGGCACTGTTGTGGGTTCAGCAGCGCCCCCGCCGTGAATTCCTACGCGCCACCACATATCCAATCTATCCCACTGAACATAGGAAATAGGTGTGACAGCGCTACTTTTAACAGATTCACCATAGTCAGCCAACTGGCAGACACTCGACATCGTCAGCACCTTCTGTGCACGCCTCCCCAAGCAGAATCCTATCCTCTTCTCAGCACAACCATGTCCAGGCCTTTCATACGGTTGGTACGCCCAACGCCATTAGATAAGAAACCCCGGAAATGCATCTAATATCCCCCATCCCCCTTTCTGGAGTGAAGGAGTTGTACGCAAACAACAACAATGATGAAATCGAGGAGGATGAGCCTGACATGATGGAGCTGCTTGGCAAGTAGACAGTAGAGTTTGCTTTCTTTGGGTTACTTTGATTTGTTTGGCATTTCTTGTCTAGTGGAGGTTTGGGTGGCGCATCTGGTTACTCTCATTTCTCAAGTCACAATGAATCAATGTCCCATTCTGTCAGTTGGGCAGTTGTTCTGTTCTATTTCCACTCTTTGTGTCGTGCTGGCATCTTTTTACTCAGGGTATGCACTGTAATAAAGTTGGCCGTCGGGTGTACACATACACACAGTTCCATCAATGTGCATTTCACAACCACGATAGCTATGGAATCAAGGAAACATGTGCTGTATTCAGCTCCGTAATCTCTATCTCCCTTGAGCTGTGCTTGGTGGTGGGGGAAAAAAAAAATCACTCCCATTTTGATGCAGATGCGGACTAGTCGTGGCCCGTATACACAAGCAGTGTTCGGGTAAAACAAAATCGCTGTGCGTTTCACCACCACGATAGCTATGGAATCAGGGTAACCTGTGCTGAACTCTTCTCCGTATTCTCTATCTCCCATGAGCTGTGCTTGGTGGTGGCAAGAAAAAAATATCACTCTCCCATTTCGACTGAGTTTGCTACCAGACCGTATATCCGGTGTCGCTTTGGCGGCACTAAGGATACGGTCTGGTCACGAGACAAGCAAAATACAACGGCATGGGCCACAATTCCACCCCTTTTTTCTTCGCCTTTCATCATATGCCCATCGCACTCGACGCATCTTACTTGCTACCATCCATGCTACAGGCAACCTCTTCACTGCCATCTTCATCAACATCGTACTCATCGTGTCCTAACGATGCAATCCACACCACCGGCATCCTCATCATCAACGTACTTGTTGCGTCACATCGTATTGTACAACCTCCCACTGTTTGGCACTTGAAGAGCTATACTAACAATCTCACGAAGCACGTCAGTCTTCTCGCCGCGTCTTATTCGCGATTGTCGTTGCGGCCGGCATCATCCTCACCACCATCCTCATCAACATCGTACTTATCGTGTCCTACTGATGACATCAACACCACCGGCATCCCTATCGACCTCGTACTCGTCACGTCGTATTGTACAACATCCCACTGTCTATCACTTGGAGAGCTACGCAAACAATCTCACGAAGCACGTCTATCTTCTCGCTGTGGCTTATTCGCAATTGTCCTTGCCGCCGGCATCATCCTCACCACCATTCTCACTGACATCATACTCGTTGTGTCGTATTGTATAACTTCCCACTGTCTGGCACTTGGAGAGCTGCACTAACAATCGTACGACGCATGTCGATCATTTCGCCGTGTGTTATTCGTGATTGTCCTTGCCGCCGGCATCATCCTCACCACCATCCTCATTGACATCGTACTCATCGTGTACTACCCATGTGATCCACGCTGGCGGCATCCTGATCGACGTAGTACTCGTTGCGTTGTATTGTCGAACTTTCGACTGCGTTTGTTTCTGAAAGTCGCGCTAACAATCTCATGAAATTCGTCCAGCTTCTCGGGCCTCTCATTTGCGATTGTCCTAGCGGTCGGCATCATCATTGGATGTGATGCAATTGGGTGCTTGCACTGGGTAAGCGAAGTGTGGTAAATAGATGTACATTAAATGTAATCAATTGAACTGGATTGAGTCACAATTGTTTGATAGTCTTCGCTGCAATGTACCGTGCCCTGACAGTCGCCTCCGGATGCTACCACGTTGACCGCTCTGTAACCTATATCTTGTGCGCCATCATAAGCGTTGTCCAGACATTTGTCTTGACACTCTGCATCCCGAAGACACGTGCTCATCAGGGAAAAAAATAATTGTGTCCTGAGGGTCCGGACGCATTAGACGCACTGGACGTTTCAGACGCAACCTGCTTAACTCGGATGCAGATCACCAAGGCACCGTGCGTCCGGACGCAGCTTGCCACGGCATCTGCCTACTGGACTGAGTGTGGCAGGGCATTTTCCTTCTGGACGCAGCTGTGTCAGGGCAATTTCCTTCTCGGCGCAGCACTGTCAGGGCATTTTCCTTCTGGACGCAGCCGTGTCAGGGCATTTTCCAACTGGACGCGTCCAGGCGATGCATGTCATGGCACCACGGTCACGCTGGCTGTCAAGGCGCAGAACATCGCAGCAAATACTCGCTTTGCATTCGCAAACACGCAGCGGGTTCTAGGCATAGTGACTCAATCCAGTTCTATTCTCTATATCTAATGTACATCTATATATGCTACTACCACACTTTGCAGTCCGAGCGCAAGCACCCAGCGTCACACCCATCGTCGCGATCAAGTAGTAATGCTGTTTTGATCTGATTAGCATTGCCCTGCGTGTTGGAAACAAAGGAAAGTTGGCAAATATGAAATGACGCGATGAGCACGATGATGAGGAGGATGGTGATGAGGATGCCGGCGGCGAGGATGATAGAGAGTAGGACGCGGAGAGTATGATGGCGAGTAAGACGCGGCAGGTATGATGGCGATTATGATGACAAGTAAGACGTGGCGGAAATGGTGGCGAGTATGATGGCGAGTATTGTGACATGGTTAGCGCAACTCTGAGAGTGACAGAGACACCGGGAAGTTGTACAATACAAAGTGATGAGTACGATGTCAATGAGGGTGACAGCGGTGAGGACGATAGCGAGTAGGACACGGCGGGTATAATGGAGAGAAAGATCTGACGAGCATGATGGCGATCTTTGTGACATGGTTAGCGCAGCTCTGACAGACAGCGGGAAGTTGTACAATACAACGCGATGAATACGACGTCAATGAGGAGGATTGTCGATGAGTTTGAGGATGGTGGCGAGTAACCTAGCGAGATAGGTGCAACGAGTAAGATGTCGATAAGGAAAATGTCGACGAGTAAGACATGTTTCATGGCGGCGAGTACGTACGACAAGGTGAAAGGAGAAGAAAATAGGGGTTCAGGAGCGATGAGCGAGCTGAACCTTGCGGAAGCGCAAGTGTTAGTAATAGCTTGACGCTTTTCATCGACATCGTACTCATCGCGTCTTTCTTGCCATTATACCCGCCGCATCCTACTCGCTGTCGTCCTCGCCGCTGGCACCCTCATTGACATCGTACCCGTCACTTTGTATTGTACAACTTTCCAATGTCTCTGTCACTCTGAGAGCTGCGGTAACCATGTCACAAAGCTCGCCATCATACTCGCCATCTTACCCGCCACGTCTTACTTGTCATCATAATCGTCATCATACCCGCCGCATCTTACTCGCCATCATACCCTCCGCATCCTACTCGCCAGTGTCCTAGCTGCTGGCGTCCTCCTTGCCATCCTGCTCATCGTGTCGTGCTCATCGTGTCGTGCTCATCGGGTCGTGCTCATCGTGTCGTGCTCATCGCGTCATCTTTTATTTGCCAACTTTCCTTTGTTTCCAACACGCAGAGCAATGGTATGCAGATCAAAACAGCATTACTACTTGATCGCGATGATGGGTGTGACGCTGGGTGCTTCTGCTGGGAACGCGAAGTGTGGTAGTAGCATATATAGATGTAGATTAGATATAGAGAATAGAACTGGATTGAGTCACTATGCCTGGAACCCACTGCGTGTTTGCGAATGCGATGCGAGTAGTATTTGCTGCGATGTTCTGCACCTTGACAGCCGGCGTGACCGTGATGCCATGACATGCGTTGTCCGGACACGTCCAGTAGGGAAATGCCCTGACACGGTGCGTCCAGAAGGAAAATGCCCTGACACGGTGCGTCCAGAAGGAAAATGCCCTGCCACACTCCGTCGGGTAAGCAGATGCCGTGGTGATCTGTGTCTGGACACACGGTGCCGTGGCGAGCTGCGTTCGAATTCACATTGCCTGTGCGTTTCGCGTTGGGAGCGGTATGTGCGCTGACAGGCTGCGTCCACAGCGTCCCGAGCGCCTGGTGCGTCCGGATGCTGCCTGTGCGTCAGGACGCAGATTTTTTTTTGTGATGTAGTAGCTTTTAGTATAGGTCTTGTGGAGGATAACCTTGACACCTCCCAGGGATGTGACCAGACCCCCGCCTGAGGCTGCCACTCATCCCCTTTCCCTTTGGTAACCTTGAGTTACCACCTGGCTGCTGTTGGGTCGGTAATACTCCTCTCTTTCAGAGCTCACCCCAGCCCCTGACTTTCACTCATGAAATCTCACCCGGCCTCAATCCTCAGATTGAGTCCAACTAGTCATACTAATTGCATGTCTTGGGGTGTCACCAGCGCACTGGGTGTAACACTACCCCCTCCCTCACAAGGGTTCGTCCTCGGACCAAAGTTTATCAACCCTGACTGTTATTCCCTCCTTGTTAAAAACCAAAAAACCTAACATGTAGGAAAAAAAAGGAAAACCTCCTCGCAGATAAAACCAAAAAACCTTTAACCAAGGAAAACACCATTATCCGCTACATCACACCATGTCCTCGGTGTCTTGTCAGCCATTAAAAACCTGGATCCCCTCATAGCTTCACCAGGAAAGGGTACTGACTCAACCTCGCAGTCTGACCCTCGGATCCTTCGCCACGTTGGGGTGCTTTCTGTGGAAGGCCCTAATCATCCCTTCCCCTGAGCCTAGAAAATGCTCCAAGGGTTCCTCCGTCCAATTTTCCTCCTAGGGAAACCACACCCACTTTGTAAGGTACTTCACGTTGCTGTCCTGATCATAGGAACTTCCCATGATCTCATCAATCTCCCATTGACCTACCTCGACATCAACATCCATCTCATCAGCCTCATTCCTAACCCTCTCAGGGTCAGGTGGAGCACGGCTTGCCTTGCTCGAAACACGATATGGTTCCAGCAACGAGACGTGAAATACGTTGTGGAGTCTCCACCGCCTTGGCAGCTTAAGCATTACGACGTTCGGAGACACAACCTTTTCAATCTCGAATGGACGTTGTATCTTGTGATCGAGTTTCTTTGACGGATGCCGGGTCCTCAGGTTCTTGCTGCTGAGCACCATGAGATCTCCGACCTTCATTTTGGGAGCCTCCTTGGACCTCTTGTCATAGTGACGACTCATTCGTTCCCAAGTACGCTCTAATGTCTTTTTGCAAAACACATGGACACTGACCATCCAATGCGCATAGTTCCTGCCTGCCGGGTTCATTGCCTCTATCTCTACTGGCCATAATGTTCATGGATGAAAACCATAGTTCGCGTAGAAAGGCGACAGCCCCGTAGCCATAGTCACCGAGTTGTTGTAGACGTATTCACCCATTGGCAACATCTCACTCCAGTTGTGCTGTTGATAGTTGCAGAACGTACGGTGGTAGGGTTCAATTGACTGATTGACCCTCGCAGTTTGGCCATCTATTTGGGGATGAAATGCAGTTGACAAGCCTCTTTTTATTTTCAGGATACCGGTGATAGTCTCCCAAAACTTAGAGGTGAATCGTGCATCTCTGTCTGAGACGATGGTACTAGGCAACCCATGTAGCCACCAGACTTCCCTAAGGAATATCCGTGCTAGGTCGGGTGCCTTTTTTGCATCACTCTTCAGGGGTACAAAGTGAGCCATCTTTGTAAACCAAACAACAATTACCCAGATACTATCATATCCATCGGACAATGGTAGGTCTGTGATGAAGTCCATTGAGATTGAGTCCCATCGTGCATACGGCACCTCTAGTGGCTGCAGGAGGCCATACCGGGCATGGCGAATTGCCTTGTCTTTTTGGCAGTCTTCATATGACCCAACGCAGTCTCGTATCCAGCTGTCCATCTGGGGCCAGAAAAAGTTCCTTCGAACAAGTTCCACAGTCTTGTCCTGCCCCATATGTCCTGCCACCAGTGTGTCATGCTCCTTGCTCATAATCGTTCTCTTCAACTCCAGGCTATCTGGAATATATAGACGTCCTTTGTAGTAAAGAGACCCGTCCACATATTCCACATGATCGCTTGGGCTTTTGCTCATAGCTTTTTCGTATTCTACCATCCACTCTGGGTCGTCTTGTCCATAGGAGACGACTTCCTCCAGCAGGCTTTGGTGGAATACAACCTTGGGAATTGTTTGCACGCTAAGAGAAGACAGCACTACCTGGGCTCCGTCAACCGTAACAAGTTGATCGGGTCTTAATAGGCGATAAATTGGCTGGTTCTCATTTTCTTCAGCGCTACCCCCCCCTTTCAAGGGACGGTACTCCGGCCGTTTAGATAGTGCATCAGCCTTTCCATTCTGGGTACCTGGTCGATACACAATCTTGAAGTCATAACCTGTAAGTTCTTGTGCCCATCGAGCTTGACGCCGGTTTAACACCTTTGTCGTAGCAAAGTATTCCAGATTCTTATGGTCTGTGTACGCAATTATCTGAAATCGAGCACCCTCAAGATATCTTCTCCATTCTTTAAAGCCTGATACTACTGCGAGCATCTCTTTATCATGGATCTCATAGTTAATCTCGGCTTTATCCATTTTTGGTGAGTGGAATACAACAGTGTGTAGTCTTCCTACGACTTACTGCGATAGCACTGCTCCAATACCGAAGTCACTGGCATCAGTCTCCATAACTGTTGGAAGTGGAGGATCAAAGTGCCTCAAGATAGGCACCGTGGTGAACCGTCTTTTCAACATCTCATAGGCATTCTGCGCTTCCTCGGTCCATTGCCATCGGATACCTTTCTTGGTCAAGTCCGTAAGTGGCTTACAGATCTTAGAGAACCCCTCGATGAACCTGCGGTAGAAGTTAGCAAATCCTAGGAAGGATTGCACTGCCGTTACATTTGTAGGTAGAGCCCACTCCAACAGGGTCTGCACTTTATCCTCAGCCATACTGACTCCATCAGCTGAGATGATGTATCCCAAGAACTCAACCTTTGAGGTATACCATTTACACTTCTCTGGTGCTATTGCTAAGCCATTTTCTTGCAAAAGCTGTAATACACTCGTCACTATGTGAACATGCTCGTCCTCTGTAGGTGAGTAGATGAGGATGTCATCCATGAATGCCACTACCCCTTGATCAATTAAGTCCCTCAAGTCCTCGTTAATCATATTCTGGAACATTGTGGGCACGTTAGCAAGCCCAAACGGCATCACGAGGTACTCATAGAGACCATATCTTGTTCGGAATGCCGTTTTCCATTCATCACCCTCTTTGATACGGATCAAGTTCTAGCCCCATTTCAAGTCAATCTTGGCAAAGATTTTGGCACCTTGTACTCAATCGCGTAACTCGTTCATTAGGGGTAACGGGTAGCGTTTCATCATCGTGACTTTATTAAGTCCGCGATAATCCACACAGAGCCCAAGGCCATAACCATGAGGCTTTGGTACAAACAGTATTGGGGCACCAGCTGGAGACTTGCTAGGCCTGATCTTGTCTGTTCGAAGCATCCCCTCCAGGTATTCTTTTAGGGCTTCCAGTTCTACTTCTGATAACGCGTAGATAGGACCCCATGGGGGCTGTGCTCCTTCCTTAAGGTCAATGGCGTGATCAAACGACCTATGCGGAGGTAGTTCGGCTGTAGTTCCTTCTGGATAAACAGATCAATGAACTCCTTGTACCGTTCAGGTACCATGCCCCTCCAATCCACAAGTTCCACTCCCTGAGCGCTCATGCCCACAACACCCAGGAAGCCCACTGTTTCTTGATCAACATTTTCCAGTAGACCTGAATCATATTCAATGTCCAGTTGATCGGTCTTCTCCTTGGTGCAATTCATGTTACACCACTCGCAGTCAAATGTGGGGCAATTGTCAAAGAAGCCTGACAGCTGGTGTACTTGAAGGTACCAGTGTGAAAGCACCATATCAAATGAAGGCTCTATAGGAGACACCTCGAATGCTTGGTTATCATAGTGCTGTTGGTGGCATGCACAAAGGCTGCGTATACCTCCATCCTACTCCAGTTACTGATTCACCTTCAAAGTTATTTAACTTCAGTGGGACCTGCCTTCTCCAGCACGGTATCCCGTACTTCCTGACTATTGCCTCCGAGATCGTGAAGAATTGAGCGCCTGAATCAAGCAATACGCATATCGGTATCTCGGAATGTCGGTCCCATGAAAGGTGCATAACCACCAAGGGCCGTTCACCAATTCTTGGCTCTTTAGGGGGATGTCTGCTTGAAGACTCGCTAGAGTCACGCTTTCTCTTATTGGAACTCATCTTGCTTTTGGAGTGGTTGAGTTGCAGCTTTCCCTGCGTGTGGGTCGGATCCACAGTTGCAATATTTGGAAGTTGAATTTTTGTTTTGAGATTCTTAGTCTCTTGAGATTGTAGATCTTTAAGTGGTTTCATATATCAGGGCATAGATGCGCCTGCGCGTTTCGGGTCCTCAACCCTCCTCAGTATGTCTGTGATTTTTGGAAAAACAAACTTCATTTTCAAAAAATACAAATGCCTAGAACCAAATAGAATCCCAATGTTTTATTCCTTATTTTCAGATTTTCTTCGACCCCCTGGTCATATCCGCAGATAGTTCAAGGAAACTCATTTCTCAAAGGAAGAGAAAAATCAACAAAGGAAATCCATTTCCCCCTTCGTATTCTGCGCTCGTCAGCGCCTAACTTTTGTCAATCTCGATCGAAATATTTTTTAGAGAGGGGCTCTACCTTAGCCGATGAAATAGATGCATCTATTTAATCACTCTCCGTTTCGGAGTCCTCCTCAAACACCTTCTTCTCCCAAGCCAGGATACGTCGCGTGTATCAGTGTGGCTCAGGAGATTCTTCTCTTCCAACCCCACATGCGGAGACCTTGGCACGCTTGGCATTATGCTTGGGTTTTTTCCCTCTTCCTCCTGAATCGCAGAGTCGGAGATACGGCGCTTGCTGCCTGCCACCGAACGAGAGGATGTCATAACAATTGGCCCGCAGCATTGGAACCAGCGATGGTTCGGTTTGCCGCATGTGAGGCAGTCATTATTCTTGAATCGTTTTTCAACCACCCTCGGCATCAGGAAAAAATTAAGAAATTATCCCTGCACATCGGTAAGAACGACTTGTGTCGGTAGCTTTGCTAGCATCCATAGCTACGGTAAGGATAGTGAATCTTACTGAAGCAACCACCCACTTACGGAAGCTAGCAAAGCTACGGACGCACCACCAACCTTACCGACGCAACCACCAACCTTACCAAAGCAACCACCACCTTACGGGAGCTAGGCAAGCTAGAAAAGCTAGGAAAGCTAGGAAAGCTAGCGAAGCTTATGGGAGCAACGAGTGTGCACTGTGAGCAGTTTCATTACTAGTTATAATGCTACTACACGCAGTTGGCTATGCTCTTCGATCGCACAGAAAATCAATTATTGTATTTAAAATCTCTATATACATTATGATACAAAGTCCAACGTTCCAAATCTCGCCTTGAAGTACAGAGCAGCTACAGCGACGCATAAGGGCAGGCGAGCAACGCGTATTACAAGTAGGACAGGTAGGAGAGCGAGGAGAATGAGGCCGGCGTGGAGAATGATAGCAGATGAGCAAGCGGTACGAGCGGTAGGCCAGCGAGAAGAATGAGGGCAGATGAGCAACGCGTACGAGATGAAATTCAGTGAGAAGAATGAGGCAAGACGAACAACGCATATGAAATGTAGGCCAGCGAGGAGAATGACAGAAGCCGAGAAACGCCTACGAGACGTAAGTCAGCGAGGAGAATGAGGCCAGACGCGCAACGCATACGAGATGTAGGCCAGTGATGCCTAACACGGCGTTTCTAGCACACGTCCGAATATATGTCAGCGGTAGTGAGGTCATACGAGCAACGCATAGTAGCAGTGGCCAGGAAGGAGAATGAGGCCAAACAGGCAGTGCGTACGAGATGTAGGCCAGTGTGAAGAATAAGGGCAGATGAGCAACGCGTACCAGAGGTCAGCCAGCGAGGAGAATGAGGCCAGACGGGCAACACGTATGCGATGTTGGCCAGTGAGGAGAATCACGGCAGACGAGGAAAGCCTACGAGATGTAAGTCAGCGAGGAGAATGACGGCGGACGAGCAACGCGAACGAGAAGTACGCAAGTGATGCCTAACATGGCGTTTCTAGCACACGTCCGAACGTAGGTCAGCGGTAATGAGGTCCATAGTCGCAGTGGCCAGCAAGGAGAATGAGGCCAGACGAGCAATGCGTACGAGATGTTGTCCGGCGAGGAGAATGACGGCAGACGGGGAACGCCTACGAGATGTAAGCCAGCGAGGAGAATGAGGCCAGACGAGCAACGCGTACAAGATGTAGGCCAGCGAGGAGAATGACAGCAGATGAGCAACGCGTACAAGAAGTAGGCCAGTGATGCGTAAGAGGGGGTTTCTGTAATGTGTACGATGATAGGTGAGCGGTGCATAGGTTGGTGGTGTGTATTATTTCAACTCGTAACGACCCGGACGGGGTGTGTTGCCAAAAAGCGAAGTTATGGGTAAGTGACAGTGGTGGCCGCACTTAGGAACTGACGGGGGGGTTTAACCGCCACAAAAAAACCGGTCACGTGATTAGCACTACCAACAACGCCGTGTGCACCCCCCCGTCAGTTCATTAACCTCCTATATAATACAAACACACCACCAACCTACCCACCACTCACCTATTGTCGTACACGTTACAGAAACCCCCAGTTACGCATCACTGGCCTACTTCTTGTACGCGTTGCTCGTCTGCCGTCATTCTCCTCGCTGGCCTACATCTCGTACGCGATACACGTCTGGCCTCATTCTCCTTGCTGGCCACTGCTACTACACGTTGCTCGTTTGACCTCATTACTGCTGACCTATGTTCGGACGTGTGCTCGAAATGCCGTGTTAGGCATCACTCGCCTACATCTCGTACACGTTGCGCGTCTGGCCTCATTCCTTGCTGACTTACGTTTCGTACGCGTTGCTCGTCTGCTGTCATTGTCTTTGCTGGCCTACATTTCGTACGCGTTGCTCGTCTGGCCTCAGTCTCCTCGCTGACTTACATCTCGTAGGCGTTGCTCGTCTGGCCTCATTCTCCTCGCTGACTTACATCTCGTAGGCGTTCCTTGCCTGCCGTCATTCTCCTCGCTGGACAACATCTTGTACGCGTTGCTCATCGGGCCTCATTCTCCTTGCTGGTCACTGCTACTACGCATTGCTCGTTTGACCTCATTACCGCTGACCTACGTTCGGACGTGTGCTAGAAACGCCGTGTTAGGCATCACTTGACTACTTCTCATACGCGTTGCTCGTCTGCTGTCATTCTCCAAGCTGGCCTATATCTCGTTCGCGTTGCTTGTCTGCCGTCATTCTCCTCGCTGGCCAACATCTCGTACGCGTCCCTCGTCTGGCCTCATTCTCCTCGCTGACTTACATCTCGTAGGCGTTCCTCGTCTGCCGTCATTCTCCTCGCCGGACAACATCTCGTTCGCGTTGCTCGTCTGGTCTCATTCTCCTTGCTGGCCACTGCTACTACGGACCTCATTACCGCTGACCTACATTCAGACGTGTGCTAGAAACGCCGTGTTAGTCATCAGTTGCCTACTTCTCGTACGCGTTGCTCATCTGCTGTCATTCTCCTAGCTGGCCTACATCTCGTTCGCGTTGCTCGTCCACCGTCATTCTCCTCGCTGACTTACATCTTGTAGACGTTCCTTGTCTGCCATCATTCTCCTTGCTGGCCAACATCGCGTACGCGTTTCCCGTCTGGCCTCATTCTCCTTGCTGGCCTACCTCTCGTACCCGTTGCTCATCTGCCCTTATTCTTCACGCTGGCCTACATCTCGTACGCGCTGCCCGTCTGGCCTCATTCTCCTTCCTGGCCATTGCTACTACGCGTTGCTCGTTTGACCTCATTACCACTGACCTACATTCGGACGTGTGCTAGAAACGCTGTGTTAGGCATCACTGGCCTACATCTCGTACGCGTTGCGCATCTGCCCTCATTCTCCTCGCTGACTTACGTCTCGTAGGCGTTCCTCGTCTGCCGCGATTCTCCTCACTGGCCTACATCTCGTACGCGTTGCTCGTCTTGCCTCTTTCTTCTCCCTGAATTTCATCTCGTACACGTTGCTCGTCTTGCCTCATTCTTCTCACTGAATTTCATCTCGTACGCGTTGCTCGTCTGCCCTCATTCTTCTCGCTGGCCTACTGCTCGTACTGGTTGCTCGTCTGCTATCATTCTCCACGCCGGCCTCATTCTCCTCGCTCTCCTACATGTCCTACTTGTAATACCCATTGCTCGCCTGCCCTTATGCGTCGCTGTAGCTGCTCTGTACTTCACGGCGAGATTTGGAACGTTGGACTTTGTATCATAATGTATATAGAGATTTTAAATACAATAATTGATTTTCTGTGCGATCGAAGAGCATAGCCAACTGCGTGTAGTAGCAACATAACTAGTAATGAAACTGCTCACAGTGCACACTCATTGCTCCCATAAGCTTCCCTAGCTTTCCTAGCTTTTCTAGCTTTCCTAGCTCCCGTAAGGTGGTGGTTGCGTCGGTATGGTTGGTGGTTGCGTCGGTAAGGTTGCTGGTTGTGTCGGTAAGATTGGTGGTGCGTCCGTAGCTTTGCTAGCTTTTCTAGCTTTTCTAGCTTCCCTAGCTTTCCTAATGTGGTGGTTACGTCGGTAAGGTGGTGATCGCTTCCCTAGCTTTGCTAGCTTAGTGAAGGACAAAGTTATATTTTACTCCTGGTGCTCCCGTAAGCTTTGCTGGCTCCCGTCGCTCCGGTAAGAATTAAATTTTTTGCTGATGTAATGGAATGGTTGGGTTTGGGTTGGGTCGTTAGGTTTCCTTGATTTGGTCGATTACTGTCTGGCATACCTCCCGTGGGTCTGGTTCGCTGATCTCCGAGTTTCCTTCTTCTGGTGTTTTCCTATTATTGTTCGGTGGCCCTCTCTTCCGGGATTGTGTTGGCCTTTGGCAAGCTTGGCAAGCATTTCTCGGCGCAGTGGTCCGAGTGAAATCTTACACTTTGATTTTTCCATCCTATCACCGGATCGTGGAGCTTGAGCCATGGCAATCCCAGGATGATCGGGGCATTTCCGATTGTAATGCAGTGTAGCCAGATCTCCTCCTCGTGATGGTTGAATGTAAGGCGGACTTGAGCGTCGTGGGTTACCGGCCCGCCGGCAACTTCGCTCCTGTCCACTGTTAGTACTCGTTGTGGTGTCGCTTTTGATTGCATTGCTATTCCGCTTGCTTCAGCATAGGCCTTGTCAATGAAGTTTTCGGATGCACCGCTGTCGACCAGGGCTGTGGTGGGGTGTTCCCCCCCGTCCCTTCCTTGGATTTTTAATTTGATCATGATTTTCTCTTCTCGGTCGTAGCAGGTAATTCATACTAGGTATGGTGGTTCTTCTTCTGCAACTGGCTTCTCCCCTGGTTAACTGTTGCCGGCGTCTATTCCCAAGGGCCGTCGTTCCCCGACGGTTCTTCCTCAGAGGTTTCTTCGAATGTGGCTTCTGTGGCTCTATATGGTTTCTTCCATGGGTTTCTTGCCTTCTTGGGTTGGAGGCACTCCCTCGCGAAGTGTCCTTTTTTCCCGCAGTTATAGCATTTGTCTGTACCTGGTCGCCGGAATCGGTTCTGGGGTCTTTGTGCGAATCTGAAATGTCGGGTGGCGTCTAGGTCCATTGGGTCCCCTGGGGGTACCAGCGGGGGTTCTCTTGTGTGTACGTGGAATCGGGCTTCTGGGTTGGTTGCGGGTTTCCGGCTGATGACCCCGAGATTGTATAAGCGGCTATCTGTTTTGATGGCGGTGGTCGTATAGTCCACCAGAACTGTGGCTGGTGTTTCGCTCATGACTAGATGTCCTTTTGCCTCTGGGTGTAGCCCATCCCGGAATCGAGCAATGCACACATTGTCTGCGTATGGGAGATCCGCCTTAATTCGCTGGAATTCCGCCCAGTAGGTAGCTGCTGTGCGACTTCCTTGTTGTATTTTCTGGAACTTTTCGAATGCTATTTCCTCGGCATCTACTTGGCCGAAAGCATGCTTCATGTTGGTTTTCAACTCCTCCCATGTGTGACACTGGGACGTCCGGTCAACATCAGAGTGACCGTAATATCGAACTAGTCAGGTTTCTTGATAGTCACGAAGGAGATGGGGCGCGCGCGGTCTTCGCCGGCGTTCAATTATTATACAAGAATAAAACCCCACATGACCGTCCTTCTAAGATCGCCCACCATTAAGGGATTCACAGCGAATAATCTAAGGGGTTCGGTTCGATATTGGAATCGCCCGCCCGCCGGCTCACTCGCTCGGTAATTCACCCGATGGCTCGCGCGGCGGGATCGCGACGGCGGATGGTTTGGCGTATGTCCGGCGGCCGCCTGATGGCATATGTGTGTCGTTTCAGCGGTGTGCCCGACGGCTCGCTCGCGGCACTTCTGCGGATGGTTAGGATCGAGACGGGCCCGGCGTCTTGCCCGACGGCTCGCTCGCAGCGCTTCGGCGGTTGGTTTGACGCATGCCCGGCGGCGTGCCCGACGGCTTGGGTATATCGTTTCGATTCGAGACGCGTTCGGCGGCTTGCCCGACGGCTCGCTCGTGTCGCTTCGGCAGATCTGTGCTTGGGCGGATGGTTCGATTCGAGACGGGCCCGGCGTCATGCTGGACGGCTCGCTTGTGGCGCTCTGGCGACTGCCAAACGGCTTGCGCGACAACTGCCTCACAGGTAAGATAAGGTAAGGAATACGCTCACACACCAGACCCTCCTGGGTGCAGGCCGGAGCCCGAAGCTACTCGTCCTGGTTGGTGCTTGCGATAAGGTCAGATCCAGGGTTTCCATTATCGAGGTTTTGCAGACCCCGTCATATTTCCGTCGTGCATATATCACCACAGCAACGGCGCTAGCAGGGGGGTTGCAGGGATTTATGCTATGAACAGAGTCGAGGGCTGAGCATAATATGCACAG
>Ga0307508_10003394_pt1 | contig 16148 bp, 20 predicted proteins | sample 9_EM_MG_FD_203089 | JGI IMG/M metagenome (GOLD analysis project Ga0307508, IMG submission 203089) | Populus trichocarpa ectomycorrhiza microbial communities from riparian zone in the Pacific Northwest, United States - 9_EM | ecosystem: Host-associated > Plants > Roots > Unclassified | place...
TACTTGATGGTACTTGATATTATGGCTAAAGAGTCCTATCTACTACAGGGGACTATATATAGTAATAGACAAACAATAGTAAGCTACTACAATAGGAACAAGATAGGACAATGAAGACAATGACAAACAAGGGATAATGTGCCAAGGCACAATGGGACAATGACATGCATTTTGGGCCGAAGCGGACCACGGGAATTTCGGGCCATTACTCCGAGGCACGGAGCGGAAGCATGCGGAAGTCATCGGGAGACGCGGAAGCGGGTGGGAAGCAGTGGAAGTCAGTGGAAGACAAGCGGAAGGTCTGGAAGACGTGCGGAAGCTGGTGGAAGACCAGGAAGGGGTCGGAAGGGGTCAGGAAGGCCCGGAAGAGGTCGGGAAGGCCGTGGGAGAGGGCGGAAGAAGCGGGAGGACTTGGGAAAGTAACGGTACGTTACAGTGGTGAACAAATGCCCCCGTCTCATGTTTCGATGCGAGAGAGGGTCTGGAAGGTCAAAAACACCCCCCTCACGTCGAAACACGAGCCAAAGGGGTGGTGGTGGGTGAACAAATGTCCTATCTCACGTTTCAATGCGAGGGAGGGTCTGGGAAGGTTGAAAACACCCCCTTGTATCGAAACACAAGCTGAAGGGGTGGTGGTGGTGAACAAACACCCCATCTCACGTTTCGATGCGAGGGGGGGTCTGACAAGGTCAAAAACACTCCCCTCGCATCAAAATGCGAGCCGAAGGGGTGGTGCTGGGTCAGCCTGGGTGCCAGAGGCAGAAGGGATTTAGTAGGGTTGTAAAAAATGGAAAAAAAAGGTGGGCGTACCTTATACGACCTGCCCACTTCCCTTATCGTGCTCCCCTGCCCTGCCCTCAGCCCTTCTGTCACCCATTTGCTGAGTTTTTGACATCTTCAGGTCGTTTTCAGCGCATTGCATGTTGGTCAGGTGACATGGCGGGTTGGCGGCCACATTTTGGCCATCCTGGCCGCGTCTTAATGTGTCGTGGGTCACGGTAGGTTGTAGTAGGTGGAGGAGTGGTGATAACAGTGGTAGGAAGCGATGATGTGGCAGTTGATGGGCCTGGGAATTGTGGGGCCAGTCGTGGGAAAATGGACTTGGAAGAATTTTCGAACCTATCCAAGTCTTAGACTGATCACAGCAAATCATTTTCTCAATATTCTTCAATTAAAGCATCATGTATTGTATGTATAAAATTGAGTAGAATATGGTCATATATTTTTGTAAAATATTAACTTTACTTGTTTGCATTTAAATGTCTTTATCCACTTCTCTATCTTTGGTCACTTTTGATTCTTGAAGTTATAAAATACTTCTAGGAACTTTGACATCTTAGTCTACTTGAGAATTCTTTTGTTTCTTTAAAATATTTACCTTTTCTTGCTTGTATTTGTCTTTTCCCACTTCACAACCTTTGATTACTTTTGAAATTATAAAAACAATACAATGCATCAAGAAACTTAGTCTACACTTGGAAATTCTTTTGTTTCTTTAAAATATTTACCTTTACTTGTTTTTCTTCAATATCTTTATCTATTTATCTGCCTTTGATCACTCTGAAATTGTAAAATATTTCAAGGAACTTTGATATCTTAGTCTATACTTGAGAATTCTTTTGTTTCTTTACCTTTACTTGTTTGCCCTTAAATCTTTTTACCCACTTCTCTACCTTTGATCACTTACCTGCTTCTCTGCCTTGGAATTTTTTTTTCCTCAAGGAAGTTCAAAGGGGCAAAGGCACTTAAAACAAAAAAAGCTGAAAAGACATTTAAAAGCTGGCAACAATAAATTCCTGTTTTCCTGATGTAGTGTTTGAAAGTCTGGTCTGGTCTGGTCTTTGGCCTCAAGGGCCCAAGACAGGAACCGGGACCGATCCTACTTTATTTCATTTGTCTAAAAAACTGGACCGGGACCAATTAGGACTGGACCAGTGGAAAGACCAGGGTCTGGACCAAAACTGGACCAAACCAGTTGGCAACCGGTCCAGACTGGTCTTTTTCTTACAAAAACTACTATGTAGTCTACTATAGTATGTACTGTGTAATAAATAATAAACCTCCCTTGCTTAAAAAGTGAGAGGGTGGTAGTTGGCCAAGCGAGCCCTCTTGTATTTCAAGCAAGGGAGTGGTGGTCAGTGGCTGAAAAGCCCCCTCACTCAAAATGCGAGAGGGAGGGGTGGTGGTTGGCAGGAATGCCCTCCAACTCACATTTTGAGTGAGGGAGGAAGATTGAGGACAGTATGAGCCCTCCCTCACTCGAAATGCAAGAGTGAGGGGTGGTGGTTGGCAGGAATGCCCCTCCAACTTGCATTTCAAGTGAGGAGGGAGATTGAGGGCGGTATGAGCCCTTCCTCACTCGAAATGTGAGAGGGAGGGATGGTGGTTGGCAGGAATGTCCTCCCTCTCACATTTCGAGTGAGGAGGGAAATCAAGGGCGGTATGAGCCCTCCCTCACTCGAAACGCAAGAGGGAGGGGTGGTGGTTGGCAGGAATGCCCCTCCCTCTTGCATTTTGGGCAAGGGAGGGAGATTGAGGGCGGTATGAGCCCTCCCTTGCTCAAAATGCAAGAGGGAGGGATGGTGATTGGCAGGAATGCCCTTCCTCTTGCATTTCGAGTGAGGAGGGAAATTGAGGGCGGTATAAGCCCTCCCTCACTCAAAATGCAAGAGGGAGGGATGGTGGTTGGTAGGAATGCCCCTCCAACTCACATGTTGAGTGAGAGAGGGAGATTGAGGCAGTGCAAGCCCTTCCTTGCTCAAAACACAAGAGGGAAAGGTGGTGGTTGGCAAGCTCATCTCATGTTGCATGTGAGGGAGGGGGTTGGACTGGTGGTGAAGGTCCAGGGTGGGGGTGGGGTTATCAAGGTTGGCAAGGGGTGGGGTACATAACAAACATGACTATGAGGTGTGGATACCTCCTCGTCACATCAAAACCTGTAGTTAAAGTGTAAAAATGTCAGTAAATAATGTGATGTACATTTCATTGAAGGAATACCTATATTGGGGAATGGGTGAATCACACCCATTCCCTCACCCCTTCTCCTGCCCTCCCTAAGTTGTTGTTTGTGTGACAACTGGCGGTCAGTGTGTCATTGAGCAGGGTGGTGGTGGTGGTAGGTGTTGATCAATCATCAATATCACATCTGTCACATACCTGTAAACAGAAATATTGTTTGCAGAAATTGATAAAATATACCTACCACAAAGACCAGTCCAGACCAGTCTTTGGTCGGTCCTGGATTTTTTGAAATGGCCATGGACTGAAGACCGGACTGTGGTTACAGTCTTTTACAGTCCTAGAATTTCTGGTCTTTTCTGGTCCTGGTCCTGGTCTGGTCTGGTCAAGGTCTTTTTCTGGTCTTGTGACTGGACTTTCAAACACTAAAACAGACAGTGAGAAGACTGTCAGGTCCTGCAAGCAAAGAAGTCCCTGTATAAATACAAGGAATGGCAGTTGGGCAAATCAAAGAAGTTTCTGTATAGATACAAGGGACGACAGTGGACGACGTGGGACAGAGGGAAGAACAGTTTGGTCGGAGTTCAAATTTAAGTATACAGTAATGAATTTTGCAGCTTACAGCTTACCTTCGACCAACTCTCACCTGGATTGTATCTGGCGAGTTTCAAAGTTTAGTGTCCACGAAGACTTTCAATCTTGGACCTCCTGTCACGTGAATCCACTCACCTGGATTGTAGTCCAATGAGTTCTCAGTTCTTTATATTGTGGATATTTTGCCAAGTACTCGTCCTGGAGTCTACCATTCCATCTGAACCTGACATTGTGCCCACTACACTCACCTGGATTGCATCCAGTGAGATTCCACTGGGTTGCCTTTCTTCCTTGCTGGAGTCCTGTTGTATCTGGTGACCAGTATTAATGTTCTTCATCACCTGCGTCTCTTTCACTTTTGGTTCATTCCTTTGGCCCATGGTATGACTCCAGTGACTTGAGCATCATTCTAAACTGATCAGATTTACTATAACCTCCTTGGTCTTCCCTTTGGTGCTGACTGGCAGCTGTCGCTGTTTGGGACTTCTCTCTCAAGACTTTTTGTCGTTTGGACACACTCTTTCCTTGTCCTACCGCTTCTTTTCACTTAGGTAACCTGATTTCCTGCATTCCTTGGACCTAACCGCTGTCCGCTGGCAGTAGTTCCTTGTTATTACAGGGACTTCTCCGCTTTGGCGTCCAATTTCTTGCATCCCTTGTATTTATACAGTTCTCTTGTTCTTGTTCTACTCTCCATTGTTTTGAACATCCCAATGGGGCTCTGCCCCATTGTTGATCCAGTCCTTGTTGTTTGTATTCAAGTGGACAGGTGTCCTGGACTATCTTCCCCACTTCCCGTCAATATTGCAACACCCATTCTGGGGACATGCCCAAACATGATCAGTTGTTCCTATGTTTTTGCGAGTCATGCTGAGAAACTGGTCCTCTTGGTAATGAGGGTGAACCTCTTGGTGTGACTATGCCAATGTCTCAATGAATTCCTCACCTTACATGCTTAAAAGTGGAATGCGAGGCTTGCAGAACCCCCCTGTCCACAAATTGCGATGATCCACCTTCATCAACTGAGTTGAAGACCAATATTTTTGCCCATGTTTTAACTGACAATGGCCCAAATCTAAACTCCCAGCCTAGTCGGCTATGGATGTCTTGACATGAATTCCAGAATGACAATTGTGTTCCTTCCAACCCAATCTGTGAAGGGGCAGTCAGTGTCATCACAGAAACCATTGGACATTTGTGTAAGGGGAACCCCTCCTGTTTCCCCTTCCGCCTCCGCTTCCATTTCCGCCTCCCGCTCGCCTTCTGCTCCCACTCCCAGCTTGCCCCTTAATGTCGCACCTACCACCTCCAATCCGCCATTGCTCCCAACCCGCTTCCTGCTAGTGCTGCGCTGGCACGCCACGTAACTCTGTACATTATATGTATTTACCGGTTTCAGTCTTATTCTTTATATCCGTGACTCTGTATATTAGCCCATACCCGCAGGTGGATCCTTATCCTTTCCTCTTCGGATCCCCTGCTAGATATGTTATGTTTTACTTATTACATAATAAACTAAACACTTCGGATCCCCTGCTAGTACCACGTTCCGCTCCACATCCCGCTCTGCATCCCGCCTGACCGCAGTAGCCCTTACAGTAGGAAAGAATCCCCCTAGAGAGCTGACTTTCGAAAGGCAGCATACATCATAGGTCGCTTCGGGTTCCTCCACCTCTGAAAATGCTCCGTCCGAAAATCCCCTCTCCCGCTCTGCGTCTGACTACCAGTCCCCCCCCATGTTGCCCTCCGATATGATCGACGACCGACTGGTCCACATGGACCGCATCGTCACCATCGAAGCCACCATGGACGAGATGAAGAGTCAGCACGAAGCCACCCACCAGCTGCTGCAAGACCTCCTTGCTAGACTCGGCCCTGCACCGGTCCAAAGTGTGCAAGACCCTCTTCCGACACCTCCTGCCTGCCATTCCCCTATGCCATCTATACCCGCTTCTTCCGCCGGCCGAAAGACGCTCACCCTTAAACCTTCTTTCCCTCCCGAATTCAGCGGAGACTGAGCCGCCAGAAAGGCCTTCTTGACTTCCTGCCAAACTTATATCCACCTCTGTCCCGAAGCTTTCGAAGACGACCTAACCAAGATCGTCTGGGCCATGTCTTATATGAAGACTGGATGCACTGGCTGCTGGGCGACCCGCAAATTTGAACAAGAAGAGGCGGAAGGGGAAATGGGAGGGGTTCCCCTTACAATCACCCCCCCTCTAGACGAGCATTGACTTGATGCGGAGGAGAGTGAAATTGCACAGAAAGGGATTGAGCCGAAGGTTAGAGCACAGATGCAGCGTGGCGCTCCTGGGTTCTTGGTGTGGAACTCCATTACCTTCTCCAGGGAGTGGTTGAGATTCTCTGAGTATTCCCAGGTATTTCCTTCTATCCTGTAGCCTTCCTATTTGACCAGATATTGGAGTTTCCATTGGAACATCCTACTGTTCAGGATTTCTTCCACAATATATTCCTCTTCCCCATCTACGAGTTCTGGGGGTGGTGGCGGGTTCTGACGTCGTCAGGTAATCGGGTCATTAGGAGCGGGAGACAACTTCACGACATTGAAGACTGGGTGAAGGCGTCTCATGGGGGGAGGGAGGATCAGGCGGTAGGTGTACTTTCTGATGCATCTTTTGACTGGGTAGTGGCTTAGGCGGCGGTGCGAGAGCTTCTTCGACGGGCGGGTGGTCTGGATGTCTTCGGAGTCAAGGTAGACCATGTCGCTGGGAGAGAAGGACGGTGCAGGGGAGCGGCGGCGGTTGTAATACCGTGCCATATTGTCCTTTGCCTTAGCCAGCGCCAAGCTTCCTCGAGGGTGTCTTTCATCCAATCCGTGAACTCGTTGACCGCTTTGATGCAGGACAGAGGTTGAGGCGGTTCGAAGCCCATCCGGGGATGTCTGTTACGTTTTCCTTGTGTTCCAGACTCTTATGACATCATTTCTTATGACATCATCGGTTACATCATATGCATAGCCTTCAATGGTGCAATATCGCATCATACTGAATGCCTTCTTATTGTCCTTATTGTTCTTTGGTTGTATTGCATCATATCGCACTATATGTTTACCATTGTTATGCCTTTCCATAATTGGCCACTAGTTAGTGTATATAAACTCAAGATTATCTGGTAGATATCTTTAGTTTACTATTACCTTTGTATTGTCGGTCCCACGTACTTGATAATCTACAGGTTTCTTCCCCTCTATTCATTTGCTCCTTGAGATACTACGGAGAGTCAAGAGTCTCTCACAGCCGTCGTCAGAAACTCCCGAAGATAGTTTCCAGTTGCGCAAGTCCCTGCAAGTATTAGTAATCACTTCTCAAGTGGAAGCACGTGCTATAGAGAGTTCGTAGCAGTGTTAGCCAGTGTCGAGGAGGAAGGGTGTCTGCTGCATGGACAAGTGGTTGTGGTTGTTGTAGGAGAACTCCGCCAGGAAGTCCTCAGGAGTGTGTACCAGTCGTCCTGTCTTTCTCCGATGAAGATCTGCAGGTACTGTTCCAGTTCCTGGTTGACCCGTTCTGTCTGTCTGTAGGTGGTAGATGTTGCGGCTTCAATTCCCAGCTGTCAGTATAGCTCCTTCATAAAGGCGGCGACAAATTGTGGTCTGCAGTCAGACATGACTTTCCGCAGGAGGCCGTGGAGTTTCCAGATGTTCCGAAGGTAAAGGTTTGCTGCTCCGGCTGTGGTGACTGTGGTGACTGTTTCAACGAAGTGGGAATGTTTGCCTACGGAGTCAACGGCCACCATGATGGAGTCGTATCCGCCTGATTCTGGGAGTTCCGATATGAAGTCTATGCTGATGATGTCCCAGCGTTCTTCTGGGATCGGAAGCAGTTGGAGTTCCCCGCTGGGTAGGCAGCACTGTATCTTAGTGCGAAGGCACAAGTCGCAGTGGGAGACATACAGGCCTACGTACCACGACATGTTCAGCCACCAGTAATTCTGGGAAAGGAGCTCCAGGGTTTTGAAGCAGCCTGGGTGTCCAGCCACCTTGGTGTCATGACAGAGCGAAACTATCCTGCGGCAGAGGTCAGAGGTATCCGGGATGCAGATGCAGCCGTGGTAGTAGAGGAGGCCGTCATGTTCCGATCTGTGGATTGGAGGGAGTGGATGGACGACTTTTGCAGTTCCTGTGGGGCTCGGGCGATGGGTCACCTGTAGTGGCCATACTCATGTATGAATATATGGCAACTGGCAGACATAAAGTATACATTTATAGGGCCAGTGGGCTACCTTCCTAAATGGGAACAGCCTCACAGGCAGTCAGAATGAGCAGGGACCCCAGCTCATTGTGGGAAACAGTGACCAGGCTCCATGATATGGCTGCTCGTTGTGTCCCACATTGCAGGCCCTTTGATGGATGCCCAGACACCATCTGGGATGTTTGTCACTCCTGTTTATGGGTGGGATGAGGAGATCTCGCAACCAACTGGAAGTATATGGGGTGGCATGTGTCTGGGTTGTGCGGATTTGGAAAGATTGATGGGCCATCATTGCCCATCAATCCTCCTCCCAGGCAATATTTCTGGCCTCTTGGCTTCCACACAGCTCAGATATGGTCAGGGCAAGTATACTGTTTTGTGATTAGATGTTATATAAACATTATCACAAGATTTGACACACTTTGACACGCTTTACTTAGAGTTATGCCTTAAATAGTAGTAGAATAGCCAAAAACAGAAAAAGCGCACTGAAATACCTATTTCTACACTTCATATATGGCCAGGAAAAGTAAGCGGTTCCATTTTATATCACCAAAGCTAGATTTACGCCAAATCTCAGCCAGTTCCAAGCAGTTTCTGTGGTGTTACTCCCAAAGTAGTAGGCCTTTGCCCAAAAAAGGCAAAAAGCGCATTGAAATATCCATTCCTACACCTCAATTACTGGAAAAGTGCATTGGCTATTCTAATTAACAATATATAGGCCACACAGTGACCCAATACCAGCCATCTTTGGGCAGTATCTGCAGTGTTATTCCCAAAATGGTAGGTCTATACCCAAAACAGGAACAAAGCGCACTCAAATGCCCATCCAAATACCTCAACTATAGCAAAAGCGCATATGCAGCACTGTATACCACTATTAGGGCTACCTTTATACTAATTTTGGGCCAGATAAACATGGTATCTGTGGTGTTATCAATCAAAATGTCCTCCTACACCCAAAATCCAAAAAAGCGCAATTACAATACTAATCCATCCACTTCAATCTGTGTCAGGGCAGCTGTATAGATATATGAGCAAGTGCCAGGAGAGTATTCCTGGAGAATATTGTGTGATCCATGAAGTTTCTGTGGTCCTATTCACCAGAAAGTGAGAAAATGGTGATTTCTGGATACCAATACAGAGATATACCCCAGTTCCTGCTTATTTGAGCCATTCTAAAAATCAGGAAAAATATGTATTGATCACTGGGAGTGACCTAGTCATCTACCAATTATGGTACCTGACACAGAGAGGACTGCAAGTCGTGGTTATAGGAAGGGGACTTGTTAATAGCATAGTTTATATAGCTTAACTTGCATCTCCAGCTGTATCTTCTTCAATCTGGGACCTTGCAGTCCTCTCTGTGTCAGGTACCATAATTGGTAGATGACTAGGTCACTCCCAGTGATCAATACATATTTTTTTTTATTTTTAGAGTGGCTCAAATAAGCAGGAACTGGGGTATATGTCTGTATTGGTATCCAGAAATCACCATTTTCTCACTTTCTGGTGAATAGGACCACAGAAACTTCATGGAATCACACAATATTCTCCAGAAATACTCTCCTGACACTTGCTTATATATCTATACAGCTGCCCTGACACAGATTGAAGTGGATGGATTAGTATTGTAAGTGCGCTTTTTTTGGATTTTGGGTGTAGGAGGACATTTTGATTGATAACACCACAGATACCATGTTTATCTGGCCCAAAATCAGTATAAAGGTAGCCCTGATAGTAGTATACAGTGCTGCATATGCGCTTTGGCTATAGTTGAGGTATTTGGATGGGCATTTGAGTGCGCTTTTTTCCTGTTTTGGGTATAGACCTACCATTTTGGGGATAACACTGCAGATACTGCCCAGAACTGGCTGGTATTGGGTCACTGTGTGGCCTATGTGTTTTTAATTAGATTAGCCAATGCGCCTTTTGAGGAATTCAGGTGTAGGAATGGGTATTTGAGTGCGCTTTTTGCCTGTTTTGGGCAAAGGCCTACTAGTTTGGGAATAACATCACAGAAAATGCTTGAAACTGGCTGAGATTTGGTAATATTTAATGGAACCACTAACTTTTTCTGGCCATATATGAAGTGTAGAAATAGGTATCTCAGTGCGCTTTTTCTGTTTTTGGCTATTCTACTACTGATTAAGGCATAACTCTAAGTAAAGCGTGTCAAAGCGTGTCAAATCTTGGGATTGTGTTGCTATAACATCTAATTACAAAACCGCTTACTTTTTCTGGCCATATCTGAGCTGTGTGGAAGCCCTGGCAGAGGCCAGAAATCCTGCCTGGGAGGAGGATTGATGGCCCATCAATCCTTCCAAATACGGAATTAGTGCACAACCCGCAGACATGTCACCCCATATACTCCCAGTTGGTCACGAAATCTCCTCATCCCACCCATACAGAGGGGTGACAAACATCCCAGATGGTATCTGGACATCCATCAAAGGGCCTTGGCACTGTGGAACACAGTGGGCAGCCATATGGTGGAGCCTGGTCACTGTTTCCCACAATGAGCTGGGGTCCCTACTCATTCTGGCTGCCTGTGAGGCTGTTCCCAATTAGGAAGGTAGCATACTGGCCCTATAGATGTATACTTTATGTCTGCCAGTTGCCATATATTCATACATGATTCTAGCTGCCATGGCTGGACGGGTTCCTCCTTCAGCTGCTTAGTTCCTTGCCGGATGTCTCACAGGATATCCTGTTGCGGTCCAGCAAACTGCAGCCCTTCCAGTGCACGTACCGCGAAGAGTTTCAGAGTGAGGAGGACAATGTCGGAATTGTCATTGGCTCCTGTGCCACGGTCGGATCTGCGGGAGAGTGTGTCCAGCTTATCCATCGACTTTCCGGGTTTGTGATGGAGTGCGAAGCTGAAGCAGGAGAGGTAGAGGGACCATCGGGCCTGCCTCCAGTTCAGTTGCTTGGCCGTCATGAAGTACTCCAGGTTCTTGTGATCCATCCAGATCTCGCACTGATGTTCTGCGCCCTCGATGAAGTGCCACCACTCTTGGAGGGCTTGGATGATTTCTAACATCTCCTTGTCATGGATCTTGTAGTTCCACTCGACGGGGGAGAGGGATTTGGAGAGGAAAGCGACCAGGTGCCACTTTTCGTCTTCCGGGAACACCTGGGAGAGGACAGCACCCGTTGCAAAGTTGGAGCTGTCGGCTTCGATGCGGAAGGGTTTGGTCGGGTCGGGAGAGATGAGGACCAGGGCAGAAGTGACACTTCCCTTCAACCTAGTGAATGCGGTGTGCTTGGCTTCTCCCCAGCTCCAACCGGAGTCGTTTCAGGTCAGGTCGAAGAGGGGGCAGGCGTGTTCTGAGAAGTCCCAGACGAACCGTTGGTAGAAATTGGTGAATCTGAGGAAGGACTGCACTTCCTTCTTATTCGTCGGAGCGGGCCACTCAGTAACACCAGCGATCTTGACTGGGTCCATTGCAACGGAGTTGTAAGAGATGATCACCCCGAGGTACTCAATCGTGGTTTTCTCAAACTCGCATTTGGTGGAACAGAGGTAGAGCTTATGCTTCTCCAGCAGTTCCAGAACTCGGCAGGTGATCTTCCAGTGCTCTTCAAGGGTCTCCGTGAAGATGAGGATGTCGTCCAGATAGACCATGACCACGCCTTCCAAGATGAGGTCCTCGAAGATGTCGTCCATCATCGTCTGGAAGGTGGCAGGACTGTTCGTGAGGCTGAAGAACATGACAAGGGGTTTGTACAAGCCGCGGTTGGTCTGGAAGGCAGCCTTCCATTCGTCTCCTTCCTTTATGCGGACGTTGTCAAAGCCCCACCGGACATCCAATTTCGTGAAGTACTTGGCTCCGCAGAGCTTCGCAATTAGTTCTGGGATTAAGGGGAGCGGGTACTTGTTCTTTATGGTCATGGCGTTCAGCGCACGGTAGTCCTGCACCAGACGGAGTTTGCTGTCCTTCTTTTTAACAAAGAAGACCGGAGCGGCCATCGGGGATTTGGAGGGTTGGATTCCAGATTCGAGATTTTCCTTCAGAAATGCGTCCAGTTCTTTCTGCTCAGAGGCGGAGAGTGGGTAGACCTTGCAACTTTTCGGAGAGGCGTCAGGGGTGAGCTCAACGGCATGATCCCACAGCTTGGTCCCGGGCAGTTCATCAAAGGAGTCCTTGGAAAATACCAAGTGGAAGTCGCGGAGGTGCGGCGGGATGTGCTTTTCGTGATCCACAGGTTGGGAGTTCTGTCGGAATCCCTCCGCGAGCTGTTGGGAAACCGTAGTGGTCATGCAGATGTGTTCTGCCTGGGGGAAGAGTCCGGTTGTGCCCAGATTTGGTCACCTTCTTCAAGCGGTTCATCCAGGAAGTCAGCTTCCAGGTTGGGAGACTGCTCGGGTGTCAGCTCGGCTTCGTCTTCCTCGTCGGCATCTTCTACAAAGGCTGGGAAGGGGCCAGTCCAACAGGTGTTTATCTGTTCAGTGTCCTCCCTCTTTGCATTCTGTTCTGCCTTGCGGTCGGCTTGACAGCCGACGCAGCAGCGCGGGAGGCACCTGGTCATTTTGACGGTTCAGGCGCAGAAGTTGATCTCTGGTTGTGCTTGTCCAACCAGGTGAACCTGAGTATCATGCTCTGCTTGCCGAGGTGGGTGACCGCGAGCAGAATATGTTCGGAATGTCGGTTGTAGGTCATGATCGTGTTGACGACTTCGCGGATGCTCCCAGCCTCATTAAGTGTTCTGTCCACGTTGTAAACTGGGATCGGCTGGGACAGCTTGCGGGTCAGAAGTTTTGCTCGGGTGACGAAGTCCTGGTCAATGAAATCTCCGGTGGCACCAGTATCAACCATGGCTTCCATGGATGTTTCTTCCATAGTGTCCGTCATCTTTAGATGGATTGGGAGCATAATGCATTTCACATCTAGTTCGAGAGAACAGATGACAAGCTTGCGCTTTATCTGCTTTTCCCATTTAGGCCAGCGCAGTTTGCAGGATTCAGTCGGTGGGAGCGCTGGTGTCTCCGAGGATTCTTGTGCATCTTCATCAACATTCGGTTCAGTGACTTCAAGAACAGAAAATCGATTACTATTTAGCAATGGGTGCACGGCTCACTCGCTGCGGGATACAAAATCCTCTACACTAACCAGGGGCTCTGCTTCCTCATGAGATTCCATGGATGCCACATCCTTGGCAGCAAACTTGTTCTCCAATTCCCTCTCTATCTCATCCGTGTCCATGTATTGGACGTTGAAGCAGAGGTCGCAGTCCCTTGCCCAATGTCCAGTCTTTCTGCAATGTCGGCAAGTGTCGGGAGTGGCTTTGGTCTTCCATGCCACGTCTATGTCCATCGGGACGGGGTTACCCGGGGACAGGTTTGTAAGGGGACCACAAGTTCAGTCCAACCCTCAGCACGCTTAGCTCAGCCCTAGTCACCCTTACCCTAGACTAGGGCTACGCCGCACGCCTTCATCCTTCATCATTCCTTCCCCCCATGTAGCTGTACGTGTCTCACGGACTGTATCCAAAGGCCTTCCAAATGCCATTCCTGTGAGGGCTGTCGAGATTTGGCAGTCGAGGCCTCAGCGGAACTTGACTACAACGGTTTTCGGGTCGGTGTATCCAGAATCGTAAATAAGATTCCGGCACTGGTCAAGGTAGTTGTCGACCGTCCGCTTGCCTTGAAAATAGGCAGTTGTCTCCAGGACGTTAATGGCAGCGGCTTCTGAATCCAGCAGCATGAAGTTTTTTCGGAACTCATCCTCGAAGTCCAGCCAGTCGAGGAAGTGGAGGCGGCCGACCTTCGCCGCTTCCATTTGCGTCTCCTGCTCACCTTCTGCTCCCACTCCTGGCTTGCCCCTTAATGTCGCACCTACCACCTCCGACCCGCCATTGCTCCCGACCCGCTTTCCACTAGTGCCGCGCTGGCGCGCCACGTAACTCTGTACCTTACACGTATTTACCGGTTTTGGTCTTATTCTTTATATCCGTGACTCTGTATATTAGCCCATACCTGCAGGGTGGATGCTTCTTCGGTAGTGTTTGAAAGTCCGGTCCCAGGACTGGAAAAAGACCGGGACTGAACCGGACTCGGACCAGCCAGGACTGGAAATCACAGGACCTCACAGGACCGCAACCGCAGTCCGGTCTGCGGTCCTTTGCCATTTCAAGAATTCCAGGACTGGTCAAAGACCGGTCTGGACCAGTCCGGATCAGTCTTTTGATAGGTAACTTTATTAATATCCTCAGCATTTTTAGGACTCTTATTTACTAGCCGCAGTTTATAGATTGGTGAATGGCGGGCTTTTTCCCAGGAAAACCCGCCATTCATCAACTCATGAATGGCGGGTTTTTTGGCAGGAAACCCCACCAATCATCAAATTATGAATGGCAGGGGCTTTTTCCCAGGAAAACCCGCCATTCATCGACTTATGAATGGCGGGTTTTTTGCATGAAAACCATACATTTGTTAGTCTAACCCCCACCATGCTGCTCAAAATGTTGTATAAAATAAGACCAGTCTGAACCGGTTGCCGACCGGTCCAAGACGGCGGTCTTTTGCTGGTCCGGTCCTTACCGGTTGCAGTCCGGTCTTTTGGACAATGTGAATATATCAGGACTGGTCCCGGTCCCGGTCTTTGCTTGCAGGAGCAAAAAACCAGACCGGACCAGACTATTCTTCGGATCCCCTGCTAGGTTTGTTATGTTTAGTTTACTTATTACATAATAAACTAAACACTTCGGATCTCCTGCTAGTACCGTGTTCCGCTCTGCATCCCACCTGACCGCAGTAGCCCTTACAGTTTGGTTGCCAAAACATCTATTGATCATATCACCTCTGTGACCAAACAATTATCTGTAGGACCCAATGCGGTTCCCCCGTCTGCAGCAAAGCTCTCCCCTTCCGAGTGCCGAAAATCCAAACAAGAGCATAACAAGTATACCAAGAGGGCTCATCACACCCTCAACCATATGGAACATCATGCGAAGTCATGTTTGGAAAGTCTTGCACATATTTGCTCCAACGCGGAGTTGATAGGTCACACATCAAGTGCCTTCAGCCTCTCCTGGGTTGGTTGATCCCTATCCACACTTTCCTGCTTGCCTTTATACCAACGCACTTTCTTCTGACCTGGATCTTGTCTGTCCTGATTGGATTCTATTTCATTATGCATAATGGGAAATTGACAATAATCATGTAGTAGTCCTCATTCAAGTCAGTGTTCAAGTTCTTTTTCTGAGACTTCCTATGTGACAGGACTGATATTGTCACTATGCAATTTGTCCTTTCATGCAATCAAGATGGGTTGAAATCTTATAATATACGAACCTTGAACTTGTATACAATGATTTTTGTTGGGATCACTGGGTGTCTACATGGGTGATGAGTGGACGATGAGCAGGCAATGAGCAGGCAATCCATTTTGTGCCCACTTTCATTTGTAAAATCAATCTACATATTGGGGAAGTTTTTTATGTCATCTATTTTATTTTATAGTTCAGTGATTTCATTTTTAAAATTGAAATCTACATATCTGAATCCCCAATTGTTTTACAGCGAGGGGGGCTTATTATTGGATTGATAACTAAGAAACTCTCATCCCAAAAAAGGAATGCTATTATTTAAATGATATCTGCTCTTATTGTTGTGTTTGTTTTTTAATACAGGGATTACTGATATTGGAATTTATATTTGCACTATAAAGTGCCACAAGAGGCAGACTAATATTTTAAATGTCTAATTTGATTTCAGAAATACATTTAAGTGGCCCTTATATCATGAAGCCACCCATGTGCTTGACCTGAACCTGAGTCTGGTTCAGACAGGTTCAAGTTCGAACTGTGGTTCAGAACCGAACCACGGCATCACTAATACATTGACCATCACTGCCATGAATTTCTACCATAGCCATTTATTAATATGTAGCTAACTTTCTAACTTTTTAACTCATCACAAAGTCGCAAAAGTGCCAAAAAGCACACAAGTAAAGTGTGAACTGGGATATATTCCATGCATGTCCCATTTCAGGTACTGTATACTCCATTTCCCATTCCATATGAATTAAAGTGGAGAGGGTTTACTAAAGTACTGGCACTTGCTATTAACTCACAACTTCAGGCTACTGTATAGAGAATTAAGAACATAAGAAAATGCATGAATATAGTCTAAGACATCATTGTATTAAGAGTTAGGGTTTATCCTGGAATATCTTTCTGATGGCAGCACTTGAATAAGACTTGGGACGCTCTAGAGCTAAAATTTCAAAATTATGAGGAATGGGAATAGACAAATAGACAACAAACACTCACGGGCACCTAGAGCACGATCCCAGATCAGTTGAGCGGCTACACCGAATGCTCGCGAGACGCCAAAAAGAACAGTGTAGAATTGCATCTGGTCAAGTCCATAATATGTCAGAA
>Ga0307508_10003395_pt1 | contig 16147 bp, 12 predicted proteins | sample 9_EM_MG_FD_203089 | JGI IMG/M metagenome (GOLD analysis project Ga0307508, IMG submission 203089) | Populus trichocarpa ectomycorrhiza microbial communities from riparian zone in the Pacific Northwest, United States - 9_EM | ecosystem: Host-associated > Plants > Roots > Unclassified | place...
ACTCATCCTTTCGAAATCCTTACCGACCACCAAAACCTCACCTATTTCCGCAAACCCCAAGACCTTTCTCGTCGACAAGCCCGATGGGAACAACTTTTACAGGAATACCATTTCACTTTTATTCACCGATCTGGTAAAACCAATCCCGCCGATCCTCTGTCCCGGAGGCCAGACTATGAAAGGGGGGTAGAACTTGACAACAAGTCCCATATCCTTCTCCCCGATCATCTTTTCCAATCACTAGACTCGTCTGTTGAAGCTGATGCTGCTGTGCGCTCGCTCCAGACGCCAAAACAATCAGTTCAGGATAACGCTGAGGCTGCTGTGCGCCCAAGCGACCCTGAATCGGTTGAGTCAATGGTGAGAAAACTTCAACACAAAAGAGAGAAATACGCTCTCAAAGGACTAACCAAAGAAGATTCCCATTGGAAAGAGTCACAAGGCGTACTCTTATACAAAGACCTTCTCTATGTTCCCAAAGACGATCCACTCCGCGAGAAAGTAATTCAACAACATCACGACCATCCACTCGCAGGACACCCTGGAATTCGTCGAACCCGAGATCTCATCCTCGCCAAATACTATTGGCCTACCATTCGCAAAGACATCACCAAATACGTCAGCGGATGTGACAAATGCCAAAAGGTTAAACCAAGCTCACAGGCGAGCAAAACCCCTCTCCAACCAAACGAGATCCCACAAGCCCCATGGGAAATCATCTCCGTTGACATCATCGGTCCTCTCCCCGAATCTCAAGGAAAAAACGCCATCCTTACGGTAGTCGATCGATTCTCCAAGATGATCCGCCTCTTCCCCGTCTCAACGGATCTTACCGCCAAGGGAGTGGCGACCATATTCAGAGACCACATATTCAAGCTCCACGGCACTCCGTTGAAAGTGATCTCTGACCGAGGACCTCAATTTGTATCCTCATTTATGGAAGCCCTCTACACCCTTTTAAAAATCGAAGGCAATCCCTCTACTGCCTATCACCCCCAAACGGATGGACAAACTGAGCGATACAACGCTACGGTCGAACAGTATCTTCGTCTATATACCAATCATCCGCAGAACGATTGGGTCGAATGGCTCGCTCTAGCCGAGTTCGCCCACAATCAAAAACCCACCTCCTCGAGTGGATATTCCCCGTTCATGCTCAATTTCGGCCAACAACCGAATATTCGAGGAGAACATCGCAAACAAGTCCGAAATGAATCGGCAAAGGAGTTCGTCGAGATGATGCAAGGGACCATTAAATTGGCCAAGGAATCTTTGGAGCACGCTGCCGAAGACATGAAAAAATTCTACGATAGGAAAGTCCGTCCTTCCGTAGATTACAAGAAAGGAGATCTAGTTCTTCTTGAGGGAACTAACATACGATCCGATCGTCCCTCAAAGAAATTAGGTGACAAACGATATGGCCCATTCAAGGTTATTGAAAAGGTTGGCCCATCAGCCTATCGCCTCAAGCTAGATCCCAAATGGTGTGGAGTCCATCCAGTCTTCCACGAATGTCTCCTTCACCCTTATCACGCAGCCCAATTCCCCTCTCAAAAGATTCCTCCTCCTCCACCTCCCGACATCATTAACGGAGTAGAAGAACAAGAGATAGACGAGATTCTCGCCTCTCGAGAACGACGAGGAAAAATTGAATACTTCGTATCCTGGAAAGGATTCCCTAACGAAGAAAATGAATGGATTTCGGCTGACAAGCTATCCAACGCTCCGGATGCTATCAAAGCTTACCACCGATCCCATCCTACCGCTCCTCGTCCTCATAAGACAATGAATCTTCGGTATTCTGCCGATATCCCCGATTCTCCCTGTTCTTGTCCAATCTGCCTCCGTTCTCCTTCTCCTCCTACCTCCTCTCTTTTCTCTTCTCCCGAGTTCCTTGCCTTTCGAAAACGATACGTTAATCCCAAGTTTTCTAGTGCCGTGGACGCCACTCCTTAGAAGGGGGATAATGTCATGACTCTTATTTCTCCTATTCACTTCTTCACTATATCACTCTTCTTATCACTCTTCTTTCCTTCTCTTTCACCTTTATCACACTTCTCTAACATTCTATCACATCGTTCTATTACATTCTATGTCTACCCTAAAGTCATCTCATTCTCATATATAAGTAGTCAGTAGTCGCCTATCGTTTCTTTCCCTCAGTCTTAGTATAGTTGATAATCCACCGAGTCATTTGCTCTCTTCGAGTGAATCTTGGCGCGATCAGCCACAACAGCAATCCTGTTCGCTGCAAGCGCCAGTCAAGTCCTAACAACCAGCTGATGCGGCACTGGCCCGGGCGTCCGAGTCACTTAGACTACTACTGCGTTACTAGTGCTTACACAATGGTAGCGTCGCGTAAGTGTCTTGGCACAGGAAGCGCGTTTATTCGATGTGTCTGTGCCAAGAGATCACCAGCCTGAGGCTGCCTGATTGATCCTAGTGTTGCTAACGTACTGCCTATTCAAGAGGGAAGCCGGGTCGTGGCAACTTGCTTTTCGCTTCCAACCAAAAACCGCTTTTGCTGTGCCACCATCAAATCATGTCCCGACTGACTTTACAGCCCAAGGTCGAAGATGTGACCATGCGACCAAGCTCCGAGTCCTATTCTTTCAATTTCTTTGTCGGAGATTCCGAACCCGCGATCACTTGGTCGGCAGGCGCCCGTTTGGGAGTGGTTTAGGTCGTTGCTCTACTACTTCCAGTGAGTGACAGGGATTCGTGAAGAACTTGTCCCAAAGCGATTTTACCGTTCCATCGGGAGGTTTATTGTGCAGTGACCGCCACTCCGCTTGACCTCAGTTAGCATGTGGGCCAAGCACAGTGTGTCGTAACCCACCGCCTTACATAGAACATTCTTTTCGCCGCATTATGCTAGCATTTGGTTATTTACGGCCACAGCTCGCTACTCAACCGCTCCGACTGGCCAGAGTCATGTCAGCATCGAGGGTGGTGTCGAATCATATAAAGCGAGAGGTAAGGACGGATCCATCATAGTCTGCATTCCCTCTTGTAATTCCTTTCTTCAGGCGTCGACTTTTTATTTTTGTTCCTCGTCATCGCTTTGTACCAATGGCGCAGGTGATCTCGAGTCTCAAGGCTTCTCTCTCTTTGGGCCGGCCTTCTTGCTTGCCCGCTACTCTCATCGATGTCTTATCTCACGCCGCTAAACGTTACCCATCGCACGAGCTCAGCTTCATTACTTCCTCTGCTCATGACTCGTCCATCCGGTCCAAGACCTTCAGTTCATTCAACCAGAGCGTTCGCAACCTCGCTCGTGCGCTCGCAGAGTTGAACAAGCCTGTTGGGTCTATCATTCTTGTTTACTTGACAGAACATGAGGACAACATGGCTGCCATCTGGGCCTGTCTGCTCGCCGGCTACGTTCCGTGCCTGCAGCCTGCGCTTGGCGCACAGCAGGCGCACAAAGAAGCACATATTGCCCACATTACGAACGTTACTCGCTCGGTTACCTGGCTCACTAGCGAAGCCGGTGTAGACCAAATTGGATCTATCCCCGGATTGGAAATTCACCTCCTCTCCGAACTTAGGATTGCAGCTGAGGGCTATAACGTGTCGGCTGACTGGGTCGCTCGAACTGTTCAGCCTGATGACGAAGCTATTTTCTTCTTGACTTCGGGGTCATCTGGATTCTCGAAAGTGGTCGTTCACACTCACAGGACTATTTTGGCTGCTTGCTCTTCCAAGGGTGTTGCCTATGGATTGACTTCCGAGTCCAACATCCTTAACTGTAGGTTTTTGTAAGTTCTAGCTGTTGTTCAATCTGACGTTTAATAAACAGGGGTTGGATTCGACCACGTTGCTGGATCACTTGAGATGCACGTTACTCCGTTGCTGTACGGCGCATCCCAGCTCCACGTGCACGCATCCGTCATTTTGTCCGAACCCCTGCGCTTCCTCCGCTTGATTGAAGCCAAGTCTATCAATGTCACCTTTGCTCCCAACTTCCTTCTCGCCAAGCTTACCCGAGACTTGGAAAAGCGAACCGACATCTTTGGGACCTTCGAGCTGTCCTCCATCGCGCGCATAAACAGCGGTGGTGAGGCAGTCGTCTCAGAGACCGCCAAGGCCTTCGTTGCTACGCTCAAGAATCTTAGCCGCGACCCCTCCAAGCTATCCGTTGTCATCTCTCCCGGTTTTGGTATGACCGAGACTTGGTAATTATTTGGTGTTCTAAAAATAGGTATTATTCTAACAAGTTCATCACAGTGCCGGATGCATTTACAACCCCACCGACGTTTCCGTTTCAGAACCCAAGTTTGAGTTCCTAGAACTTGGTGTTCCAAACCCAGGATGCGAGATGCGCATTGTCAGTCCCGAGGATGGCATCACTGTTCGTCCCGACGGCGAGCGCGGAGAGCTTCAAGTTCGTGGACCCATGGTGTTCATTCGGTACTATAACAACGTTCAAGCGACCGAGTCTTCGTTCGTCGAGGGCGGTTGGTACCGCACGGGTGACGTGGGTGTCATCCAAGATGGCTCCTTGAGACTCAGTGGACGCATCAAAGAAACGGTCATCGTTCATGGTGTCTCCTATGGTATTCCTGAGCTCGAGACTCATCTCCAGACCGTGGAGGGTGTCACCCACTCATTCCTTGCAGCCACACCCTATCGTGCTCCTGGACAACAAACCGAAGGGTTTATCATCTTCTACTCGCCTTCTTTTGACTTGTATGGCGAGGATGCATCCACAAAGTTGTCCGCCACTCACCATGCGATGCGCGATATTTCTGTCAGGATGATCACGCTTCCTCCCCAGCACATCGTCCCTATCCCCCTCAACCAGATGGAGAAGACCACCCTCGGAAAGCTCTCTCGCTCTCGTCTTATCACCCGGTTCAAACAGGGTGAGCTCGCCAAGCACGTTGCCCGTGCCGAAGAGCTGCTTAGTGAGGCTCGTGGTACCTCCTTTGTCACTCCTGCGAGCCAGACCGAGAAGACGCTCGCGCGTATATACGCCGACATTTTCAACTTGGACGTTGCAGATGTCTCTGCGTCGGACAATTTCTTTGAACTGGGTGGTACCTCCATCGATGTTATCCGTCTCAAGAGAGAGGGCGAATCCGCGTTCGACATCGTCGACATTCCCACCATCCAGATTCTCAAGCACCCTGTCATCTCGAGTCTTGCCAACTACATCGACGCCTTGAAGTCCGAGAGCGCCATCGCGGAAGAGTACGATCCAATTGTGCCTCTCAACCTTACTGGTAGCAAGACTCCCATCTTCATGGTTCATCCCGGTGTCGGTGAGGTTCTCATCTTTGTGAACCTCGCCAAGTACTTCCACAACGAGCGGCCCTTCTATGCATTCCGCGCTCGGGGTTTTGAACCTGGTCATCCTTTCTTTATGTCTATGGACGAGATGGTTTCCTCGTACGTTGCAGGAGTCAAGCGGACTCAGCCTCATGGTCCTTACGCTATTGCCGGTTACTCGTATGGTGGTGTCGTCGCTTTTGAGGTTGCCAAGCGACTCGAAGCCTTGGGAGATGAAGTCAAATTCACTGGTCTCATCAACATTCCGCCGCATATCGCCGACCGTATGCACGAGATTGACTGGACGGGCGGTATGCTTAATTTGTCCTACTTCCTCGGTCTCGTGTCGAAGCAAGATGCAAACGACCTTGCGCCGTCGTTGCGGCCTCTGTCTCGCGAAGAGCAGTTGGACGCCGTCTGGCAGTTGGCTCCCCCCGAGCGTCTTGTCGAGCTACAACTGACGCCTGAGAAACTCGACCACTGGGTTGACATTGCTGGATCCCTTATCGAGTGTGGCAAGGAGTACAACCCAAGCAGTTCAGTTTGTAAGTCTTACCACAGCCCGTGTTGTCGAGGTCGTTTCTTATCATTTGTCTCCTCTCAGCTGTACTTGATGTGTTCTACGCCATCCCGCTTCGTGGATCCAAGGAAGATTGGTTGAACAAGCAACTCAAGCCGTGGGCAGAGTTTAGCCGTGAAGAGCCAACATACACGGACGTCCCTGGACAACACTACACTCTCATGGACTTTGATCACGTTCCCGGGTTCCAAAGAATATTCCGCGACCGTCTTGCAGCTCGTGGTCTTTGAGTCATGTTCGGGTGGGAGATAGCCGGTTGGCAGAAATGGATCTTGGACTTTGATATACCCATTCTATAGTTATGTATAACGACCCTCTCGTCATTTAATATTGCTTGCTTGCTCGTTATGATTATGATGTACGTGTAGGTGTCCCACAAAATAATTTTATTTGGACTGTTTATGTAAACATGATTTGTCTGGCGTCATGACGCGGCAGTCTGAAGCCCGGTACACGCTCTGTTTGTCCCAACCACCCTCTCGACATTGTCGATACTGGACGAGGTCTTTTTACTTTACAATAGTCTTGCAAACGACAAGGAAGGGTCAGGGGACGGATCCAAGCAAGAATGAGCTCACTAGCATTCCTAGTGACGGAATTGCAGGTGCTTTGACATGTCCAGTCCGTGGGCTGAATGTCACTGACGCACTATCACAGTCTTTGGCCAGCGAGTCCAGGAGGAAACATCCAGAAATACGTGAGGTCGGTCAGACAACCCTTGGACCTTCTAACCAGCCTTGCTCACGCTCAGACAGGCAGCGGAGAAATCGCTCGCGATTCTCAGGTCTTCCCCAGAGCAAGCTACAGCATCACTCGCATCTGGTGGGTCCGTAATTGATGCGTCTTGTTCTTGTCGTGCCTGGTCTCATCTGTGGAAGACGGTGCACAGTCCGATGATCTCCTACGACCGGTCTTTATGGGATGCGCCACCAAGAATGCGAAAGTCGTCGCAATCTCGCTTGGGTCGCTTCAGCGGTTGATTTCGCTCAAAGCAGTCCCCCAGTCCGCCGTGCCTTTGATCGTCAGCACCATGAGCGATGCCATGAGTCAGGGCGTAGATATCCAGCTTCGCATTCTTCAAACGCTCGTCTCACTTATATCGAACTTTCCCTCTGTTCACGGAGCATTGCTGGGTGAGGTATGTTTTTACGCTTATACCAGACAAAACTCCGACCCTCGAACGCGATATACAGACACTGCTTTTGTGCTTTAAGCTGCAGGATTCCCGGATTGCGGTCGTGTCGTCAACTGCTGCTGCCACGCTTCGTCAACTGGTAATGTTTGTTGTCGACAAGATGGTCGAAGAGGACAAGAAAGATTTGGTGGATCCAAAGCTACTTGAAGATGTGACTCTTCCTGACGGGACCACGGCTGCCCTGGGACCATTCGCGAGAGACGCGTATGCTGTCTTCGAAGATTTGTGTCTACTCGCGAACTCGGAGAGGCCCCACTTTCTCAAGCTCGAATATCTCCACAAGACGTTCGCACTCGAGCTCATCGAGAGCGTTCTTACGAATTATCACGAACTGTTCCGAAAGGTATATATGTCGTTACTTTGCATGATGTTCGTTCTTAACCACTTCGCAGCATGAACAACTTTTGATGCTCCTCAGACACCACCTTTGCCCGATGTTGCTCAAATCGTTGTCAGATAGAGCCGTATTTCCTCTGACGCTACGATGCACCCGCGTTGTGTTCTTGCTCTTGAAACAATTCTCGTTCGAACTGAAGACTGAAGCCGAAGTGTTCCTCATGCTACTGATTAGAATGATATCCGATGATGCAGACTCAATTTCGATCGACCACTCTGGCTCTCGCCCTGTTTGGACACGAGTCCTCGCCATGGAGATCATGCGAGGGTAAGCTCATCCAATGTACTAATATGGAATCCGTTCCAGCTGACGAACGGGTTTTGGCAGTCTTTGCAGTGATGCAGAGTTAATTCGTAATATCTGGGATCGTTATGATGCCGACGAATCTGGTTCCAAAGTTTTTTCGTCATTGATTAGCTCCTTGAAACGCTTGGTCACCGAGAAACCCGCTCTACTTGGAGTAAGCTCTCAAATGATGGGAATTGGGGCACCCTGGCATCCTGAAAGTGGTTCGAGTTATGGCCTCGACGTGGGAGGAGTAGCAGGTATGGTAGCGAACGCAGCTGCCACCGCAGCGAGTGCGACTGTATCTGGCGTTGTTGGGATGATCGGCGCCGGAGCCGGATTGAGCGTACAAACATCAGCGATGAAGCTACAATGGTATGTGCTCATAACATTCTTCCAGTTTGATACCAGAATAAACGTCCCTATAGCATAGATCAACTAGACAAGGCAGACTCCCCTCCGATACCGGAATCTTATGTCTACCTCCTCGGTGTGCAGTGCATCGTTTCGTTGTGTGAGGGTTTCGCTTCCTTTACCGGGCCTCTTTACACCTCCATCGTGGTACAGCGCCCGCGCGCAGCCGGAGACCCTGTTATCCGTGCCCCGCCAGCCCTGGATCTGGCTACTTTACCTCCGGATGAACCCGCGACGCGACACCTTCGTATAGTTCGCTCGATGGTAGATAACGGCTGGCCAGCCCTGCTAGCAGCCTTATCGTTCATCATTTCTACCAACCTTTCTGACGAACTGTTCGTTGATGTCCTCACAAGCTATCAGGCGATGACAAATGTTGCTGGAATGCTCGCACTGACGACGCCTAGGGACGCGTTCCTCACGAGCCTCGCAAAGTTTGCCATCCCCTCCCGTGTCGTCGCAAGTTTGGAGTCGTACATTGAGCCTGCAACACCCCGTTCGGCAGTATCACTGACGGAGAACTTGGGACTGACTTCTCCCGTGCATCCACCGGGGTTATCGGAGCGGAACTTCGTCTGCTTAAAGGTGTTGGTATCAAGTGCCCACTTCCTCGCAGGGAGTCTTGGAGAGAGTTGGTACGGTATCATGGAAGCGCTTCAAAACGCGGACTATGTCCTCACGATGAAGGGTTCGCAACCTTCTTCTGCAAGAAGAGTAAGTACATTTGCCGGTGGTCCTAACACGCCGGGCCGGTCGGCCTCTGGAGCCACGGGAAATACATCCGAAGCAGCGAAATCGGCGCACCCACCACAACCCGCTCGACACCCGCTTTTGGCAGATATCGACCCCGACAACGTCCAGCTCGCCATCCAGCGTCTTTTCGATGCTTCCAAGAATTTGGAAGATTCGGCCTTTCAAGATTTCGTCAACGCGTTGTGTAAGCTGAGCTCGGAGATGATTGGGATGCAATCTGATGCGACGGCGACGCTTGGCGAGGTGGAGAGCACCGATGAACTCGCTGCTTCTGTTTCTTCTGCTACTCTTTCTCCTCGAAACGACCTTCTCCATCGGAGGCGCGTAAGCGGTATCCACTTACCGAGGACTTTGGTGAGTTTGGTCTGTGTGGTGTTTAGCAGCGACGAGCTCATCACGGTTCGTTGTTTCGAAGCGCTCGGGCGACTTTGGAGTGGAAAGACTGGGCACAGTCGCAATGCTCAACATTCATCGACTCATTTACAGAGCTCCGGAAGTCGCCTGGAACACCACCACCGGGCATCTACTATCCATAATTAGCCTACCTTCTGCACCGCAGGCTATCCGTGTTCAAGCCGCCCGCGTCCTCGACGAGATATTAGTCATCGTTCCACGCAATTTATCGAGCTCCGGGGATCTCCAGGCGACAGCTCAGCGTCGGGTGTTGGATGTCCTTTCCAAACAGATCGTACCCGCGTCCGAAGCCGGCGCCGCGGGTACAAGCACGAATGTTGAGCTACGTCGTATGGGACTTGAAGCGCTGCATCAGATACTCCAAGCGTCCGGACATACGCTCGTCGTCGGATGGGGTAGCATATTCGAAATGCTCGGTAGCGTCTGCAAACCACCCGCGCCAGCACGCAGGCTCTCTAGCGACTCAGTGAGCACATTGTCGTTGCAAGATCATCGCCCCAAGCCGCTTCTGCTGGGGTACAATAACGAACGTGGATATACGGCCCTCGTCAAGATTGCGTTCCAGTCGCTGAAGCTGGTGTGCGATTCGGTGTCGTCGCTCTCGCCGGAAGACCTTCGGCTGTGCATCAGCACGTTGGGTCAATTTGGCCGGCAGGCGGATACGAACATTGCGCTCACAGCAGCCGAGAGCTTGCTCTGGAGCGTCTCCGATTCAATACAGTCCAAACGGAAAGACGCCGAAGAGGAACCCGAGTACAACGTGTTGTGGATGTTCCTCCTCCTCGAAGTCCTCGGTTTGTGTACCGATGCCCGACCCGAGGTTCGCGTCGGCGCTATTCAGACATTGTTTCGCGCCATGCAGCTCTATGGCGCGACACTCAGTCTCGATACGTGGAACGACTGCATGTGGAAGATCACGTTCCCGTTGTTGGATGCGATTTCGGTCGAGACGCGACGAATTCCTCCCGAGAGCGCTGGTCCACCTTTGGCGCATCCGTCCGGGCCGACGCCGGATCAGGCTTGGGACGAATCAAAAAGTCTGGCATTGCAATCGATTGGTTCGATCATCAGAGAGTTTGTCGTACCCAAGATCATGCACCTCTCGACTTTCTCGGACGCTTGGAAGGTTTTTGTCGTGCACATCCAGGATACGGTTCTCCTAGATCGACGACCGCTCAGTACGCCTGCTTTGCAGTGCCTCGACAAGGCCATTGGATCATTGTCCGAGGCCACGTATGAAGCCATGGGGCCACGCGTCGTGGAGGCGTTGGAGTGTGCGTGGCAGGCTTGGAACGATATCGGGGGTACCGTGTTACAGGGCAGCACGTCGCATTTCTCGCCACGGCATGCCAGCGACGCGGCTGGATCGCACCGCGCGTTTACGCAGGACAGCTTGGTGGCATTTCTCGATGTCGTTCAAACGATGCGGCGGATGAGTCGGCAGCATACGCACAGGGAGTGGTCGTTGGCGCGGTTGACGCGTCTTATGGAGATTTTGAAAGGTGGGCTGTGCTCGCCAGCGGATGGTGGATTTTTCGTTATGCCTGACGCATGAATGATAGGTGTCCTCACGTACCCCAACTCTCCGGATTACAGGCCAGACGTGGACGGGCTGACGCCAGTGCAGGTGAGTGAGAGAACGGCGGTCTCGTTTGGTATTCATGGGATACTACAGGCATCCGTGATCGACATTGTCCGAGCCATCGACCTCGCCGAGTCCGGCGTACCATCGCTGATCATGCGCGACCTTGCCGAATTCAGCTCTCTCGCGTTCCTCGCGGGATGCCACACACACACCACGCTTGTGCCTGCCCCTGAAACGCCTGTCACGCCTTCGCCGTCGTCCACGCGCAAGCACGTCACGTACATCGGACTGTCGAAGAAGACGATGCCGATGCTCGTCGAGTTATATATGCAGTTCAAGGATCACGCCGAGATATACGAGGACGGGACGCTCGAGTCCGTTCTTTCGGTGAGAAAGCCCTCGTGTCGTCACCGTCTGAATTCTCATTCGTTGTGATCGTGCATTGCCCTAGGCTTACGGGATTCCGATCAAGCTCAAGTATGAGTGTCCGGCGCCATCCAAGTTTGGCAACGACGTGCCGCTGTGGAAGATGGCGACGACGTGTTTCTTGCGTATCGTAACGGAATGTGTAAGGGCCTTGTTGAGGCTCGGAGAAGGTGCGTTTTTTTTCGGCGTGTTGTCGCTAAGGGTGCACTTTTCGAGATTGCTCCCCAGGGGTATCGAATACACGGGTTGAAGCTATCTGGAGGCAGGTTATTAATGGTTTCCGGGGTGGTATCCTTGCGGATTGGTACGTGGTCCATGATTGGGTGACGTCGATCTATCTCCTGACCGAACACTTTACCGCAGCTCTCTAGCGGAGACGTTTAGCCTAGAGGAACAAGAGACAGAAGAAAACTTTGACCTTGCGCTGATCAGCTCGCTCGAGATCGATCTGGTCCCTCACTTGGGTGGCCCACGCGTCCCGGATTACCTCGTCGGTCAACTCGCCAAGATCCTCCACCAAGGTAGCCAACTGTACAAGTTCCCGTTTCACACCCCGCGTTCGAGCTCGCCGGGTCTTGGGGACTGGAGCAACGTGGGTTCGTCGCGCAACTCGCGGGAAGAGTTTGAAAAGTTGGATTTGGAGAGCGTGGGGAGTACGGCGACGGAAGAAGTTGTTCCGAGGGAGCGGTTTTCGTATTGGTGTTTTGACTTGCTGTTTTTGATTTGCTCCAACGTGACGAGCGGTGCGTGTTGGTTTTGATTGCTGGTGTGGTCATTTCGTTTTGATGATGCTGATGATGATGACGACCCGGATGTAGATCAGGAGACGTCGAGGCGGAGGGTGGCTGCGTTGTGTTTGCCGTCGTTGCTGGATCGGTGCAAGACGGTCATGGTGGGTTATATCGCGGACGAGGCGCTCCGCGGTAGTTTGCCATTCCCAAGGTGATTGCAACTGTCCACGATGTGCGATCACTGATCGTGAATTGGATTGTATAGGGTTCGTGAAGACGAACTGCTCTACGCGTTGCACAAACTGTTGGATCTACGACTGTGGACGGGAACCCTCTGGGCCGCGTTATCTGACGCGCCATCTCCAAACAGCGCGTCGCCAGCTGGTACGTATTTATTTTTTCGTTTGTTGGTCGCGGATGCTGACAAGATTTGACGCGTGTCTCGTCGTGTGCGATTGGCGACTAGCTGTCGATCCAAGTCTACCTCCATCCGCGCTCATCGCAGACGTTGTGAGACGATCGTCGGTTGCACACCTGTTTTACTTTTATCCGGTGTTGTGCGAGATCGTGTCGATACCACGAAAGACGCCTGCTGCGTGGGTAACCGTGGCGAGTGCTCGAGAGAGGGGAGAGAGGGGTGCAGAAGGTCGTATCGGAGCGCCGGAGGGCGATGGGAAGGTGGTGGAGGTGGATGCGAGGGCGTTGGCGAAAGAGTGTCTTAGGGTGCTTGGAAAGGAGATGGGTGCGGTGTAGGCCGGATGGGCGGGGGGGACGTACCTGGTGATGCTGATTGATGAGAGTGGACGTCAAACGATGATATTTTCTATTTTACACGTGGTTACAAGTTTTGTTTAGGAAAGTACAATTAAACTCTACTTGGGATGATGACGGCCGGGGCCCTGTAATCAAGACGACGGTGCGTCCTGGGGGAGAGCACTAGGTGGCGTAGGCAAGTCCTCGCTGATATCGCCCTCTTTCGCACCGAACACCTCCAACAGATCCTTGCGTCCAAACATGTGCGCGGTCTCGATCGCCGTGGGTTTTCCGAGTCTGGGATCTGCGCCTGCAGTGACGAGATCGCGCACGATCTCGGTGTGCGCCTTGAAGACGGCACCTGCGACGATGGACTGACCGCGGTCGTTGAGACGGTTTGGGTCCGCGTTGCGCGTGAGGAGGGCGCGTGCGAGGGATGTGTGCCCGGCGTAGGCTGCGAGCATGAGGAGGGTGTTTCCTGTGCGTGTCGTGTTCACGACGATGGGTGAGTGTCGTCGTCATCTGTGATGGTGCACGCACCTTGGGCGTTGGTGAGGTTCACGGGGAGACCTGCGTCGATGGCTTGGAGGAGGAGGGGTGCGTCTCCGGAGCGGGCTGCGTCGAACATGCGGTGCGCAAAGTCGAGCGTGTCGGGTGGGAGCGACGACGCGCTCGCCTCTGCCATCCTGGTGGTAAGATGTCAAGGGGCCTTACATAATAAATAAGTGTCCTATTTTATTTCACCAAAAAAAATGGATGATTGATAACCCCCAGGGATGAACGCGTCGCCATCGCCGAAACGCATCCGACTCGACTCGTCCCCGCCCGAAGACGACGAGAACACAAAGGACAGCGACGACACCGAACAAGAGCATTGCACGATCTGTCTGCAGTCCTTCCTCGACAGAACCATCATCCCCGTGTGCGCACACGAATTCTGCTTCGAGTGCATCCTCTTATGGTCAGGTGCGTGTCTCTGATATTGAAGATCAGGGAGGGAAAGAGCTCAATCGTTTTTAGAACAATCGCGCAAATGCCCCCTCTGCTCGAGGTCGTTTGACGATGCGTACCTCATCCATCGGATCCGTTCGCAGTACGACTACGAGAAACACTACCTTCCTCCGGTGCGGACGTCCTCCCCCCCACACCCGCTCACAGGCGAGTCTCGTGTCCATGCGCTCAGACACGCACGGCGAGAACGCCAGTGGGGTCGCAGGCAGCGACAACAGCGCGAAGAAGCGGACCAGCTCGAGAGAGCGATCGCTCGACGCCGATGGATATACCAACACCATCTTTATGCCAAGGTGACGTCCTCTCCGACCACTTCTTCTTGCTCAACCCCAACCATTGATCTTTTGTCTGCAGCACGTCGCTTCCAACCCGTATACCCGCTACCGCCCTTTCCCCACCCCTGCTCAGTTTGCTGCGTCCCCGGATCTTATCAGCCGCATGACCATCTTTTTACGCCGCGAGCTGCGTGTGTGGCCTAATCTAGACGTAGAGGTGCGCTTCCATTCTGCCCCTCCCGAGGATGGCGCCACGCCTCGTGTTGTCCCCCCCTTTTCATTCATATCTCACTATCCGATAGTTTTTCACAACCTACACTATATCGCTCATGAAATCAATCGATATCCGCTCAGAATCTGCCGTAAGACTGTTATCCGAATTTCTGGATCTCGACACCCCATACGCTGCAGGCGCGAGGCGTGTCCATGCGGAGCACTTTGCACATGGTATGTGCGGTCACTGTGCCGGTTGACGGCGGTTCTGATGAATCTGCTCTAGAGATTTACAGCTATCTTCGGAGCCCGTATCGTGACCTCAACATGTACGACCAGTCAACCCAGGTACGAGTTTGCTCTTTCCTCTGAGAATGGTAGGTTGATTCCCTGGCCATCCAGTACGATACCCCTTCCGAGATATCCCCACCACAGGAGATAGCAAGAGGCAACCGCTGGTTCGCAGAGCACTCGCCATCTCGACGATCGCGTTCTCGCTCCAGTTCTCGACAGCCCGGGATGTCTCATCACGAAGATACTGCAATACGTCCACCAGCCGTAAGACATGGTAGAGATGACTCCGCGGCAGGTCACCACCCTAAAGATGGACCGAATTACATCCACAGTCCCTGCCGGTCTCCACATGGCCAACAGGACCACGACTCTCGTAACCACCTTTCCAGTAGAAGACACAGCCCTCCCGACGGCGTTCAGGGTATCTTACTCAATGGCCGCTCAGGGTCTTATCCTGACGCCTCGAGCTCTGCCGTCCCCGCTGAAACCCAGGACAGTAATTTCCGTGTTCAACCACGCTTGCGAGGCGAGGAAAAGAGAAATATCCAGGCGGTGGAAAATATGGTGGAAATTACTGCCGCAACAGACGCCGTAAAATCGAGCGATCCAGCAGCCGCTCTGGCTGCCCATGAGGCAGGTGTGACTCGACTCATCGATGGACCTCCAGAGGAGACTGGCGATGAGGTCGCAGATGACGTGGACAACGTCCGTGGTGGTTCTTCCGCGAACCCTCAGCCGTCACGTAAACGCTTGGCCGGTTTGAGTATTCGTGTTCATCCTCGTAACCGTACGTTATCGGAGTCCGTCCAGGCCTATCTCACACGATCTGCTGCGCCTCGATACCCACCCAAGAAACCGTCTGTATCGGGCGACGAATGGTCAACGACGGGCACGCGTCCTACGCTTCTCCTCCCACTCACAGACGGCCCAACTGGGCCAGACACTGGGACATGTACGCCTCCCTGCAAGACAGCTGTTGGGAAGCCCGTTGACGGCAACCTGTCGGCGTTCGCGCCCAACGACAGGCAACAACCCGACGGTCGTCGTTCACAGGCGTCGTCGAACTCGTTTACTAACGCCGAGCTTGCCAACGCGACCATCCGACGCGGCGGCCGTGATCAGGATGGTGACCGGAGGCACGGCCATGATAGTGGCGGTACGGACGTGGATATGAATACGTCGCCAGTGGACGCATCCGCGTTGTTTCACGACGACGCGGTGGGGATGGGTGAGGACCCTCTGCTTGGATCTAGGTCTGGGACGTCCGTGTCCAACCCCGCCCAGCCCCGTGCCGTCGCGTCGACCGACGTCGATGTGTCGGCGCTCGAGAGGCAGCTTCGGGCGCGGGCACGTGTGCGCGTTCGGCTTGCGGCGATCAAGGGTGGGGGTGGCGCACCGTGAAGGGGGGTGCCGGCGCGGGCTTCGGGTTGGTCGTGGTGTCCGTGTTGGGTCTGGGCTTGGCTTGGGATCAGAGCTGGAACGGCGTGGCGCCGACGATTAGGTATGGGCTCGAGCGAGGGGGAGGGGATGGCTATATGCTCTGTCTA
>Ga0307508_10003396_pt1 | contig 16138 bp, 10 predicted proteins | sample 9_EM_MG_FD_203089 | JGI IMG/M metagenome (GOLD analysis project Ga0307508, IMG submission 203089) | Populus trichocarpa ectomycorrhiza microbial communities from riparian zone in the Pacific Northwest, United States - 9_EM | ecosystem: Host-associated > Plants > Roots > Unclassified | place...
TCGGGCGGTGCTGGGCGCGCTCAGCGGCGAAGGGCTCGAAACGCTCGGCCCGCTCGCGCAAAAGCTCGCGAGCGAGCCGGAGCAGCGACCGCTGGCCGCCGCCATCCACGGCGCCGTCGCGAGCGACCAAACTGGCGAGCTCCTGGCCGGCAGCGAAGCGGCGCGTTCCGCCCAGGCGCTCGGTCTCGCGCTCACGCCTCCCAGCGGCACCGAGGCGCCAGCCACGCTCGCCTACTTGCGCGCTCCCGCTCAGCGTTTCATGGACGCCAATCCCGAGAGCGCGCTCGGTCCGGCCTTGCAGCTTCGCTTCGCGATGACGGACAAGCAAGCGCCCTCGCTCTTGCGCGGCATCATAGCTCTGGCCGATGGCGACCCAGCGCACGCGCGCGAGGAGAGCCTGGCCAGCGCGCTGATCGAAGAGCTGAGCGGCGAGCAGGCGGCAGCGTCCAAGCGTTACAGCGCCGCCCACGAGGCGGATCCGCGGGCGCCGGTGCCGCTGCGGGCGCTGCTGCAGTCGGCCGATCGCGACAGCACGTTGCGTCTTCTGACTGGCGCAGCCGAAGCCTCAGGCGATGCGATCCAAGCTGCGCTGCACTTGCTCGAAGCCGCCCTGCGGCTCGGGCCCGAAGACGCCGAGCGCTACGACGAGCTCTTGCGCAAGGCCTCCGAGACCCTGCCCTCGCTGTCGCTGATTCAGCGGCTCGGCGAGCAGCAAGCCCGCGCGCGCGGCGACTCGGAGCACCTTTTGGGTTGGCTGCGAACGCGCCGGGCACAGAGCGAGGATCCGCTCGAGACCGCGCTCGACCTGGTGCGTGAGGCGCTGCTCGTAGCCGAGACGGACATGGCCCTGGCGGCCAGTTTGCTCAGCGACGCCATCGCCGCGCGGCCGACCGACATCGCTCTGCGCGAGCTGCACGAGCGCATCGCCGCCAGCAGCGACGAAGATCGCGCGGCCTGGCGCGAGCAGGTCGCCGAGCAGGTCGCCGACGAGACGCGCCGCGAGCTTTTGGCGCAGGCCGCGCTCGAGCATCGTCGCGCGGGCAACAGCGAAGCCACCGGCCGCGTCGCGCAAGCGGCCGTGCAGCTCGGCGGCGGAGAAATCCTCAAGGTACTGGCGGACGAGAGCTCGCTCGGCACACCCGCGGCAGCGCGCGTTTCGGAGGCGCTGCTCAGCCAGGCCCGCGCCACCGAAGACGCGCAGGAGCTGTGCGAGCTCTACGAGCGCCTGTCCAAGCTCGATCGCGCCCGCGGCGACAGCTCGAGCGCGCTGCTCTGGCACACCGCAATTCTGGAGCGCGCCCCCGACCACCTCCCCGCGCTGCGGCAGGTGGAGCATCACTACATCGGCAGCAATCGGCTGGAAGAACTGGAGCCCCTGGCGGCGCGCTTGGCTCAGCTTACCTCGGGTTCGGAAGCCGACGCGCACGCTCGGCTGGCCGCGCGCATTCGTATTCGCACCGGCGCCTGGTCGAGCGTGAAAGAGCTGGTCAGTGGCGCGCTGACGCGCGAGCCGCCACGGCTCTGGGCGCTGCGCATGCTCGAAGCGCAGGCGCGCGCAGCCGACGACTCGGCGACGACGCTGGCGGTCAGCCAAAAGCTGCAAGAGCGCATGGAGCGCCCAGCTGACAAGGCGACGCTGCTGCTGCGTAGCGCCGAGGCGGCCGCGCGACTCAATCAGCTCGACCAAGCTCAGCTGTATTTGGAGCGCGCGCTGAGCCTGGTACCGGACCATCAAGTGGTGCTGACGACTTTGGCCGAGGTGCTGGAAACGCGCGGCGATTTCCGAGCTTCAGCGCGCGCGCTCGAGGCACTGGGCGAAGTCAGCCTGATCGATGCGCACAAGGTGAACGCCTGGCACCAAGCAGCCGTGCTGTGGCTCGACAAGAGCAACGACACGGAACGTGGTCGGGCCGCGCTCGAAAACGCCGTAGCGCTCGACATCACGAACGAAGATGCCGTCGTGCGCCTGCAGGCGCTCTACGTCAGCGGCGGCGACCGCGAGAAGCTGGCCGGCCTGCTCGAGCGGCGCCTCTCGCACACCACCGATCCCGAAGAGCGGGTCGCGCTCGAGGTAACGCGCGGTCGCGCCCTAGCCGATGTCGGCGAGCGAGCCCAGGCCAAGGCCGCGCTGGCGGCTGCCCTCGATGCCAACCCGGACCACGTCGAAGCGCTGTCCACCTTCGCGGAGCTCTGCAGCGAGGAAGGCGACTGGAGCGCGGCCGAGCAAGCCTACATCCGGCTGGTCCGGCATTTGCCAGAACCGGCCCGACAGGCGCAAATCTACCGACGGCTCGGCGAGCTGTACGACACCGCGCTGCCGAACCCGGAGCGCGCCGAGCTAGCCTACCGCGAGGTGCTGAAGCGCGACCCCGAGGACAGCGACAGCATTTCGCGGCTGGTGCAGGTGCTAGGACGCCGCAACATGCCCGACAAGGCAGTCGAGCTGCAGACGGAGTTCTTGGGGCGTGCAACGACGCCGGAAACCAAACGTGACCGCACGCTCGCGCTGGCGCTGGTCGTCGAGCAGCTGGCCGGCGATCGCAAAAAGGCCGAAGCCATCTTGGACAAGGCGCGCAAAGACGCGCCGCTCGACCACACGGTGTTACGCGCGCTGGTCGAGCTGCACCAACGCGCGAACGAGCAAAGAGCGGCGACGGTGCTGCTCGATCGCGCCGCCATGGACGCCCGACGCGCGCTGGCGACCGGACGCTTCGATCCGGCGCTGTTCGAGATGCTGGCGTCGGTCGCCGAGCTGCGCGGCGCCCACGACGCCGCGTCACTCGCGACCGCCACGCTGATGTCGTTGTCGGGCGAAGACATGCCCGTGTCCGCGCTGGGGCAAGCTGCTGGAGATCTCAGACTGGATGATCAGCTGGCGCCGGATCTGATCACGCCCGCCTTGCGCGCGCTGCTCAAGAAAGCCGGCGACGTGCTGGACACCGCCTATGCGGTCGATCTGCGCGCGCTGAAGGCGGCCCCGCTACCAGTGGCCTCGCAAGCCTTCGTCGGTTTCGTGCAGAACGTCGCACAATCCTTCGGCATTCGCGGGCTCGAGGTGTTCGCCTCGCCGGCGCTCGGCCCGGTGTGCATGCCGGTCAGCACGAACCCGCCTATCATCGTGTTCGGGCAGACGCTACTCGAGCATCCCGACGACGCCGCGCGCTTCTTCCTTTTGATGCGCAGCTTGAAGATCCTGCAAGGCCGCGCCGCCGCGTTCTCGCGCACGGCGCCGATCGAGCTACCTGCCGTGGTGAGCGCGTTCTTGTCGCTGTTCGCGACGAACTGGACGCCGCAAGGCGTCGACGCCAAAAAGCTCGCCGACTCGCGTAGCAGGCTGCAGCAAGCCGTGCGCGCGCGGCTCGACGACGACGTGCCGGTGCTCGCGCTAGAAGTCATCGGCAGCCTCGGCAATCGCGTCAGCCAGCTTGGCACCGCCATCCACCAGTGGGGCAATCGCACGGGCCTGTTGGCCGTCGGCTCACCGAGCGCGGCGCTGCGCGGCTTGGCGCTCGTGGCGGGTCAGCTCACAGGTCCTCCCGCCGGCCCCGAGCGCGTCAAATGGGTGATCCGAAATCCTGAAGCCCGTGACCTCGCGGTGTTCAGCGTCTCGGAGGCGTATGCCGAAGCACGCGCCAGGCTCGGCGTCGCGCGCTAGTGCGGCGCGGTGGCAAACCTGGCTCGCTGTTCGATTTGCATGCGCTATGCTCTTGGCTCGTGCAGAGCTCGCGGAAAGTCGAACGGCTGGACCACGAGCGCGGCCCTCGACCGGGTGGCGCCACGTGGTGCGGCTGGGCTCTGGCGCTCGCCGTCGCGAGCGCGGCGCTGCCGGCCCGAGCCGAATCGTTCGTGCGACGGCTGGCAGAGCGCGCGCTCGAGCGCGGCATCGCGCAAGAGGCGCGCGGCGACATCGCGCAGGCGCTCACCAGCTACGATGAGGCCGTGCGCACCGACACGACGCTCGGCGCCGCCGCCCTGCGCCTGGGCGGGCTGCGCGAGCGCATGGGTGATCGCGCCGAGGCTGAGCTTTTGTACGGGCAGGCCTTGTCCGCGCCAGAAACCAGCGCCGACGCCTATTATGCGCGAGCGCTGCTGCGTGCCGCGCAGCAGCGGCGCCGCGAGGCCACCAGCGACTTGGCGGAGTCGGTGGCGCTGTCACCACGAGCGGAACGACTGCGCGTGCTAGCTGGCTGGTACGTGGAGGCGCGCAGCTGGCCAGCGGCGCTGGCCAGCTGGCGCGCGCTCGCAGCGAACGCGGAAACGACTGGCAACGCAGCCGATCAGCGCGAGGCGCGCCTCACCGTTGCGGCTCTTTCCTGGCTGGCGAGCGACACCGATCCGGTCATGGCGGGCGCCACCTCGAACGATTGGGTCAGGCGCTCGCTGGCGCGCGCTGCACGGCCCGCGAAGAGGGAGCCTCAAGGCGCGCGGAAGCTGACGCCCTGATCGTCGGACGCCAGCACCGGGTAGCTGTCGGTGCCCTTGACGGGTCCGCCCAGCAGCAGGAGCCGTTCGCCGAGGGCCAGCAGCCGCACCGGCGCTCGCCGGATCAGCGCTAGCTCGGGGTACTCGGCCGCGTCGAAGGCCACCACAGCAGGGGTGAAGCTGCGACCTTCATCGCGGCTCGAAATCACGCGCACGACGCCGTCTTGGGCGACGCTCAGCACCACGGTGCCCTTGACCTTCGCCAAGTCCACCGCGCTCGGAGACGCCGAAAGCACGTTGGCCGGCAGGGTCAGCTCGCCGCAGCGCCCGCCGAACGGACACAGCCGCAAATGCAGCCGCTCACGCTCCGCCGTGAGCGCGATCAAGCTGCGCTCGTCACAGCTTACGCCCAGCACGCGCTCGCTGCCCGGGGCAAGCTCGCTCGTCGCAGGCTCGGCGCCTTCGAGACTGAACAGCACCTGTTCGGCGCCGCCGTCTTCACGCGGCGTCAGGCGGTAGATCTTGCGACCGTCGGGGCTAGCGCAACGCTCGGCGTGCGCTTCGAGCAAATCGCCACGCTGTGGCAGCGCGCGAAAGCTGATGCCGCGATCGCTGGTCGTGAACAGCGCCGTGTCGGAGCCGGCGCCGAGCGCGAGCCCAAAGCCGGTCCCCTCGCGCCAGACGCTGCGATACAGGCCGCTCTTGGCGGGCAAGCCGCGGCCGAACGACGGACGCGGCGGCGACGGCACGTGCGCCGCCTCGACGGCGCCGAGCGACGACTTCATCAGCTGCGTGTAGCCACCGCGCGCGAACGGCCAGGCGTCGTTGCAGAGCTGGGCGAGCGGCGCGGCCGCTACACCGAGCTCGGCCAGCGAAACGCCACGCCCGCTGTACTCGCGGAAGTCGGCCGCTGACAGGCTATGGATGCGCTCGATTTCGACGCCGCCCGTGACGGCGAGCGCCAGCTTGCCGCAGCGATGAAATGGCTTGTCGGTGGGGGCCGACGCGATCAACCGGCGCCGCACCAGATGCTCGAAGTCGCTCGCGCGATCGCGGATCAGAGTTGGGCCCGTCGGACCGACCATACACAGGCCGTAGTCGGCGATGGCTACGGCACGGTCGTGCAGGTGGAGCGCGGCCATCATGCGCGGGTACGCGCTCCAGATGGCCCACACGGCACCCACGAGCAGCAGTACGAAGCGCAGCCGCAGCGGAGGCGCCGGCGCCTTGGAGGCAGCAACCGGCGGCGCTTCCGAATCGCGCGGCAATCCGGGACGGCGCGATTGGGTCCTCGCAGCGGCGGAGACCGAAGCCGAAATGTGCATGAGCCCCCTGAAACTATTGGGTTTCAGAGGGCTCGGCCAACAAAGGGGCCACGCATCGAGCGGCCAGGGCTCGTCCGCGGCGGGGTGAGGAAGAAACGGAGCACTCGCTCCGTCCTGCCGTTGCCTCACGGCGGTGCTGCTAGCCGGCTCACGCCATCGTGCGCGGCAGCTCGTCCGTCTTCAGGCGCTTGCGGCGGCGACGAGCGGCTTCGCTCATCTTCTTGCGCTTCTTGATCGACGGCTTCATGTAGTGCCGGCGTCGCTTGAGCTCGCGCAGGATGCCTTCACCCGCCATCTTGCGCTTGAGATGCTTGATGGCACGCTCGATGCCCTTGTCGCCGACTTGGACTTCGAGCGGTTTGCACTGAACGGATTCGCTGGGATTCGCCACGGGGACGGCGGATATGACAGACCGCTCCCCGGATTGCAAGCTCGATCCCGCTGTGGGATGAGGCGCCGGCCCCATCCGGGCGAGCTTTTGCCAATCTTTTCTGCTACCCGAGGCGGAACGATGACTGATCAGCCCCGTTCTCAGGCCGGACACGCCCTGGGCGCCCGCACCACCCCGACCGGGGTCAAAGCCCCACACGGCGCAAAAGAGCTGGAGATCAGCTGGGCCGACGGGCACCGCTCGCGCTTTCCGCACGAGATCCTGCGCGGCTACTGTCCCTGCGCGGGCTGCCAAGGCCACTCCGGTATGATTCAATTCCAGGAGGGCGGGAACCTGGAGCTGCGCGAGCTAGAGCAGGTCGGCAACTATGCGCTCGGCCTGGGCTGGGGCGACAGCCACAACACGGGTATTTATTCGTTTCGCTATCTACGGGCGCTCGGGGATCTGCTGGACGCCCAAGGTCTGGAGGGTGTCCGCGCTATGGGCGTCTTGCCCAGGATTTGAGCGAGCTCCGCGCCCGGCCCCCTGCTATCCGCCGCCTCCCCTCACATGCCTGAGATTTACGTCGTCACGACCTCGTACCCGGAGCGCCAAGGGGACGCGCAAGGGCACTTCGTGGCGGCAGAGGTGCGGCACCTGGGCGGGCTGGGCAACGTGACCGTGCTGGCGCCCGGAGCTGCGCGGCGTTCGCTCTGGGGTGAGCGCGTCGTCGGTCTAGCCGGCGGAAGCGCTTTCGGTTTTCCGGGCGCGCTGCAGCGCTTGCGCGAGGACCCGCGACGCTGGTTCGAAGCGACAGAGTTCGTGGCCAGCGCCGTGAGTTGGTTGCGCGGCGCGCCGACGCCGACGCAGCTGGTCGCGCATTTTCTGCTGCCCTGCGGCGTTCCCATCGCGACCGGCGGTCTGCGCGCCGGCACAGCCGCCGTAGAAGTGGTGGTGCACGGCAGCGATGCGCGACTTTTCGCTCAGCTTCCGCTGGGCAAGCGCTGGCTCGCGCGCGAGCTGATCCATGCGGGCGCGCGCTTGCGCTTCGTATCGAGCGAGCTCCAGCGGCTCGTGCTCGCTAGTTTGCCGGCGCGCGAGCGCCGGATCTTGCAGACGCGCTCGCATGTCGAGGCCTGCGTGATCGACGTCGGCGACGCGCTCTCGCGTGAGCGCGCACGACGGCTGCTCGAGCTTCCGAACGACGGACGCTTAGCCGTCGTGGTGGCGCGCCTGGTCGAGAGCAAGCGCGTGCACGTGGCGCTCGAAGCCTGCGAGCGCATCCCGGGGCTGCAGAGCATCGTGGTCGGCGACGGACCTGAGCGCGACAGGCTGATGCGTCGCTTTCCGAACGCGCGCTTCGTCGGCCACGTCGAGCGGCCCTTGGCGCTGTCGTACGTCGCGGCCGCCGACGTGCTGGTGTCGGCGTCGCTCGACGAAGGCGCTCCTACGGTCGTGCGTGAGGCGCGCGCGCTGGGCACGCCGGTCGTATGCCTAGCGGCCGGAGACGTCCGGCGCTGGGCGGCCAGCGACTCCGGCATCCATGTCGCGCCCTAGTCCACCGCATGTGACTTGAGGTCAACAATCGCTTCGCGATTGTCCGCTGCGCGGCATGCGGTGCACTGGCATCTTTTCCTCTGGGGCTGCGCCCCAGGCCACCGCTTGTTTAAGGACTAGCGACCCACTTTGCTCTTCCACAGCACTTGCTGGCGAATGGCTGATGGCTCGTAGGAACCGCGCGCCGGCGGCGTGTAGCTCGCCCAGCGCACTTCGACTTGCTTGATCGCATCCGGAGAATTTGCTGGGTGGAGTTTTTGCAGGTAGCGCGCCAGCCCTCGCCGGTAGCGCGCGTTGTGCGAATCGCGTATGGACAGCAGGTAGTCGGAAAGGGCGATGTGATGCGGCACGAGTCCACGGCGGATCAGCTCGGGATCCGGTGCGCGCCCGGTGAACGGATCGATGTGACGACCGTCCTTCGTGGTGGCGTCGACGACCGCGGTGCCGTCCTCGGTCGGCGCGTTGGGCGCGAACATCGACCAACCCTGGTTGCCGCGCAGGTAAGGCTTGTAGGCCAGCAGCCATAGCGGCGGCGAAACTCGCAGTGCGCGCGGCACGCCGCGGTTCGAAGACAGCACGCTGGCCGTTTCCACCACCAGCATGCAGGCCAGCACGACCTCGCGTGCCATGCCTGCGCGTCGCAGCCACAGCGCAGGCGGAGACCACGCGGCCCGTCCGCGTCCAGGCAGCGCGCGGCGCACCGCCCGCACGGCTCGCGCCCGGTAGCGAGCGAACCGCCAGAAGCCTCGCGTCGGCAAGTGCCGCAAGCCGGCGTCGAGCGCCGCGCCTGGCACCGCCAACCAAAGCAAGCAAATCATCGCGTACGAGAAGGGCCCGAGCGTGAGGCACAGCGCGATGCCGCCGTGCAGCCCGAGCGCAATCAGGAAAGCGGCACCGCGCGTCTGGGTCGGGTGAGTCGGCCACAGCAGCAGCGCCGGCAAAATGAACTCGGTGCGCCGCGTGAGCCGGGTTAGGAGCGGTGACAGCCAAGCAGGCTCGTGCGCAGACAGCCAGACGGCGAACGGCGTGTTCACCCGGTGCTGCCAGAGCACCAGGTGAACCGCATCGCCGCTGCGCCAGGTCGAGCCGCTTTTGTGCGCGGCATTCAGCCAGTAGATGACGGCGGCCTGCAGCAAGACCGCTAGAGCGGCCAGGGTGAAGATCGGCTTTTTCGTCGCCGCTCGCGCCAGCACGCGTTCCTTCACGTTCGCGAGCTTCGCGTCGCGGCGCAAAGCGTCGAGCGAGAAGCGGTCGCCCAGCGGCAGCAGCAACGTCCAGCACAACAGCAAGATAGTGCAGCAGGTGCCGCCGTCCTCGAAAAACAGATTGCGCGCGTTGAGGCTGGTGTACGAAAGTAGCGCGAGCGGCTGCATCGCGCGTGAAAAGAGCCCGAGCATGTAGAGCAGGAACACGAGCCCCATGCCGACGAACGCCAGCTTCACTGAAGAGGCGCTCGACAGGTAGAGCAGGAGCGAGAATTGGTGCGGGTCCTGGGGCGAGCGCTTCAAGGTCTCGCTGGCAAGCAAACCGTCGCTCGACCAGAGCAGCGCCGCGTCGGGAAAGCGCCGCAATAGGTCGTAGAGCAGCACGGCGCCGAGCGCCACGCGGAACACACCGAGCACGCGGCGATCGAGCCGCATATAAACCTCTCGCAGGGGACCGCGCCAGCCGGACAAGACAGCGAGCGGTCTACCACACGACGTGCGGTCTTTGCGGCATTTTGGCCTTTTCAGGCGACCGGGCGCGTTGCCACGAAGCTCAGCACGGCCTCCACCTTGCCGTGACCGGAGAGCGGTGACACCAGGTACGGCTGCGACACATGCCGTGATTTGCCGATCGTGAAGCCGCGTTCCGTCGCAAGCTCGAACAGCTCGTCCTGCGAATAACGGCGATCGAACGGCAGCTGCTCCGGGTAGATGAGCGGCCCCTGGTTGAGCCAGAGCCCGCCCGGCCGCAACAGCCGTGCAATCTCGGTCATGAACGCCGGCAGGTCCTGCGGCACTTGGTCGATGAACCAGGGTGTGACGACGCTGTCGAAGCTCGCGGATGCGAAGGGCGGCACGACCCCGTCGGCAAACAAGAACTGAAAATCGCGCGCCGCCAGCGGTCCGGCAGGCGCCGCGAGCGTCCAAGCGCGCGACACGTCACGCGCGTCCATGACCTTGAGCGACGCCTCGGTGAGTCGCAAGCTTTGGCCGCGAATGATGCGCTCGGCCATCACCAGCAGGTAAGGATCGATGTCGACCACGATCGTCTCGTTCGACCCTTGCCGAAGGTGCAGCGCGTAGGCCAGGCCGCACGCGCCGGCTCCGAGCACCAGCGTGCGCCCGAGCGCGCGCTCACCCAAAAGCTCGGACAAGATCGCGAGCGCTGCGTCGTTTTCGCGGTAGCCGACGCTGGGCCAGCCCCAATCGCGATACAGGTAGCTGATGTATTCGACGACGCCGCGCGGGAGTCCAGCAGCCGGTGCCGCCGGACCGCCCAGCGCCGGGCCGAGCACGGCCGCCACGTCGGCGACCTGGTCTTTGACGGCCTGACCGAGCGCCGTCAAACGCGCGCGCGTCGTCGCAGCGAGCCCTGGCGCGGCCGCGGCCTCGTTGAGGCCTTCGAGCGTCTTTTGCCCGCGCTCGAGCAGCAAGCCCAGCTGACCACGCCAAAGCTGTACATGCGCGTCTGACCGCGGCAGCAGCACCGGCACGCCGCCCACACGCGGGTAGCGTTCCCCGCAGCCAGCGCAAGCGATCACCTCGCGCGTCAAGTCGAGCGGCCGCCGGCAAGCCGGACACACGACGTCGTCAATCGGGAGCATGTCGACCTCAGCCTAGCAGCCTGTCCTCGAAGCTGAACCCCGTAAACGTGCCCCGTGCCCGTGCCCGACGGTCCGTAACGCTCGTGGACACGCCTAGTTGGTAGGCCGAGGTTCGTGGCGCGGGCAGGGCCCGCGCGCGCCGCGGGCAGCTGCCCGCGCAGGCCAGGCCTATCCAAACGCAAAAAAGTGAGCGGCCTGTTCGGGCACGTTTACGGGCACGCGGAAAGGCCTAAATCCCGCCGTGAACAGTGAAGCTACAGTGACCCGCGCTGCAGGTAGCGCCTTCCGACTTGCACCAGCAGTCCGCGTCGGCCACGCAGCTGCCTTTGTCCATCGAAACCGCGAGCACGCACAGATTTTTGTCGGTGCTGCATACGTCGCCGCCGCAAGCCTGACCGCTTTCTTTGCAGTCAGTGTCTTTCTTGCACACGGTATCGCCGCCCAGCTCGCCGCCGCCGCCCATGCCGCTCGACGCCATCAAGGTGCCGCCGCCCTTGAGGTTGCTGATGCGGCCGATCTTGTTCGACGACAGCTCCGTGAACCACAAGTTGCCGTCGCCGCCCGCCACGATGTCGTAAGGATCGCTGGCCTTGCTCGGCACCGGGTATTCGGAAACCTGCCCGAGCGGCGTGATGCGACCGATCGAATTGGCGGCGCCAGCCTCGGTAAACCACAGGTTGCCGTCGGCGCCGGTGGCGATGCGACCAGGGCTGTTACCCGACGGGATGAGGAACTCGGTCACTTCACCCGCTGGGGTGACTTTGCCGATTTTGTGGGCGTCGTGCTCGGTGAACCACAGGTTGCCGTCCGGCCCCACGGCGATACCCGTCGGGTTGCTGGCGGCCGTCGGGATCGGGAACTCTTTGAACGCGCCGGCAGGTGAGAGCTGGCCGATCTTGTTCGCGCCGACGCCCGCCTCGGTGAACCAGAGGTTGCCGTCTTTGCCGGCGACGATGGCGAGCGGCGCGCTATTGGCCGTCGGCACCGTGAAGTCTTTGAATTGCTTGTCGGTGCCGACGCGCGACACCTTGTTGTGCAGCTGCTGCGTGAACCAGAGTGCCATGTCCGGCCCCAGACAAATGCCGGCGGAGTCGCCGCCGTTGGGCACGCCGAACTCCGTGTAGGCGCCCGAGGGCTGCATCTGACCGATGCCGCCCTGCTTCGTGTACCAAACGTTGCCGTCGGGCCCAGGCGCGATGCCGCGCGGCCCGATGTTGGTCACGTTGACCATGTACAGGCTGAACGGCATGCCGCTCTTGTCGAGCTTGCTCACCGCGCTCGGCTTCGTGCTCTGGTGCGTGAACCAAACGTTGCCGTCCGGGCCGTAGGCGATAAAGCCCGGTTGGCTCGGAGTCGGCGCCAGGTATTCGTCGATGGTGATGGGGGGCGGAGCCGGGCCGCCGATGACTGATCCCCCGCCCCCAGCGCTGCTGCCTCCGCCGGCGCCGCTCGTGCTTTGACCGCCGGTCGTGCCGGTGCCGCCAGTGGTCGCCTGCCCGCCGCCCCCGCTGACGGTTGGGCCGCCGGCCGTTGGGGCCGCGCCGCCGGCCGTTGGGGCTGCGCTGCCTCCCGTCGCCACGCTGCCGCCGCCTGCCGTGCTGCCCGGCGAAGTGCCGGCGCCGCCACCTGCCGGGGCGCCTGCGGGGCCGCTGCCCGGATCGCCGCACGCAGACGCCGTGAGCAAAAGGCCCAGGCAAACTGAACGCTTTTTCAAACCAAGAGCTCCGCAACTCCGCTCGTGACCATGCCCTCAGCTTGACCGAACGACTGCGCGTTGACGCCGAGCGCGGTCAGCATGGTGAATGGCACCTTGCTCACGTTTTCGCCGACCAGGCGCACGTGCTGGTCGCCTTTCAGCTTGCCGCCCGCTTTGCCGGCGACGAGCAGTGGGAAGTCGAGGCCGCTGTGCGTCTGCGATTCGGACACACACGACGTGACGTAAACAGCGGAGTTGTCCAGCAGGTTGCCGGCGCCGTCGGGGGTCGCCTTCATGCGCGTGAGCAAGTCCGCGAAGTTCGACATCGCGAACTTGACACCGGTGTTGAAGCCTTTGGTAGCCGCGGCAACGCCTTGATTGCTGGTGCGGTGACCGTAGTCTTCGTGAAAGCTGCTCGGGGCGAGCCCGCAGTCGATGTAGTTGCCGTGACAAGCGGGCGCGGTGAACATGTACGTGAACACGCGCGTGAGATCGCTCGCCATCGCGAACACCAGCAAGTCGGCGAAGGCCTGGCCGCGCGCGCGCGAGATGGCGCCATCCATGCCCCGGCTGGGATAGAGCTTGTCGGGATCCGGCGCAGGACCGGTCGCCACGGGCATCGCTTGCTTGGCGATCTGGCCCTGTAATTGAGTGATGCCTTGCAGGTGCTGGTCGAGGCGCATCTGGTCGGCCATGCCCAGGCGCGCGCGCAGCGCCTTGGCGTCTTCCGCCACCGCGTCGAGCACCGAGCTGCGATTGAACAGCTCCGGATCGACCGGCTGGGGCATGCCGGCTTGGCCCTGGTTGGTGAAGCCGAGCAAATCTTGAAACAGCTTGGCCGGGCTGTAGTTCGGGTTGTTGGCGTTGCCAGGGCCGCCGTACGAAATTGCCGTGCCAAGCGCCGTGGCGCCCGACGTGTTCGAGATGCCGACGTGAATGCCGGTCATGTAGGCGGCTCCGGCGCTGATTGCCGGAGCGATGAGCTGATCGATGCTGGGTACCTTGACCGTGTTGCCGTTGACCTGCGCGCCAGTTAGCGCCGCGCACGGCATGCTCGCGTGCGGCGCGTTGTCCGGGATCTTGACGTCGAAGCCAGTGACCACTGACAGGTGTGTCTTCACCTCGGCCAGCGGCGCCAGCTCTTCGCTGAGCGCCCACTCGTCACCGCTGCCGGTAGCGCGCGGCACCCAGCGATCGGGAATGATGCCGTTGCCGAAAAACCAGGTACCGAAGCGCACCGGCAAGGCACCGCCGGCGGCGTACGCGGTGCCATGCTCGTTGAGCATGCCACCCAGGCGCGGTAGCGGCACCGCGACGGCCACGCCGCCGAGCATGACGCCACGGAGAACGGAGCGACGGGGAATGATGAGACGCTTGCTTGTCATGTTCCTTCAGCCCTTGCTCGGCTCGACGAATCGGAAAGAGTCAGCGGTAACGAGCGCCACAATCAGCTCATCGAGGTGATTGTGGCTGCCCTTGAAGGTGGTGGTCAGCGCGTCGATGGTCGGGCGATCGAGCTCGATCGCCTCGCGCCCTTGCGCCTCCGCGTAGACCTTGCTGACCAGGCATGGCGCCATGATCGGCTGCTTGCGCAGCGCAGCGCCCAGCTCGGCCAAACCGTTGAACGACGAACCGTCGAGGCCATCGCCCGTCAGCGTGCCGGTGGCGTCGACGGGGGCCGTACCGTCCATGCTGCGCGGCTGGCCGATGCCGTCAAAGTTCTCCATGCCGAAGCCCATTGGGTCCATCAAGGCGTGGCAGCCTGCGCACTGCGGCGCCGACCGGTGCGCCTCGAGCCGCTTGCGCAACGTGAGCGACTGATCGAACATCGTCGGCAGAGGCGGCACGTTGTTGGGTGGCGGCGGTACCGTGCGACAAAACAGTTCTTCGGCTACGAATTTGCCGCGCTGCGTGGGCGAGGTGCGCGTGGGCAGCGCGTGTCCGGCCAAGAACGCGCCCGAGCCGAGCAGGCCGGCGCGAGGCGAATCAGCCGGGAACTCGGCGCGCTGAAAACCGCTGCCCTGGGGCGCTGGCAGGCCGTAGAACTTGGCCAGCGCACCGTTCACGAAGGTAACGCGGCTGTCGTAGAGCGACAGAAAATCACCCTTTTGGGTGAAGACCATGTCTTCCACACGAAGCTCGAGCTCTTGCTGCAAGTCGGGCTTGAGCGCATCCGACCAGATCGGGAAAACGGCCGGGTCCTTCACGGCCTCGCCGAAGCGGCTCATGCCGTACAGCTCATCGGCAAACGCGCGCAGTGAGCGGTGCGCCTTCGGGTCCGCCAGCAAGCGCGCTGCTTGAGCCTTCACGCCGTCTGGCGTTTGCAGCATGCCGGCGGCCGCGGCGTCGAGCAGTGCGTCGTCGGGCACCGAGTCCCACAGGGTGGCGGCGAGGCGCGAAGCCATTTCGAAGTCGGTGTACTTGAGCTTGCCGCCGTCGGCCGCGCTGGCCGCGCCCAACTCGACTCGATAGAGGAAGCTCGGCGACTGCAAGATGGCGTTGAGCGCGCTGCGCGTGCCCGCCAAAATGCTGCTGCCCTGCTTGCCGGCAACGGTAGTGGCGAGCGTCGTGAAGCGCGCTACTTCTGCATCGGTGAGCGGGCGCCGAAATGCGCGGCGACCGAACGCAGCCACCAGCTTGTTGAGGCACGCGGTATCGGCGGCGCCGCTCGGCACGCAGGCGACCTGGGCCGAGAGTCGCGCCGGATCGGCAAACACGTAGTCAGTGGCCGCCCGCACCGCCGTTTCGTACAAACCCACCGCGGCTGGTGCGGTTGTCACGACGCGCGCCCCGATCGACGCAAAGCCGGCGATGATGTTGTCGGGGTCGACGTTGCTCAGTGGGATGCTAGCGCCGAGCAGATCTTGCAAGCTGTGCTGCAGCTCGGTAGTGGTGAGGCGATGTAGACGAGCGTCCGGCGTGTCGCCGCTGGCCAGCGTGAGCCCGTTGACCGTCATGCCCGGCGTGACCGGGCCGCCGCCGCTATCGAACCCGCCACTGCCAGTAGCCGGACCGGGACCGCTGCCACCGGTTGTTGTGGTAGCAGTGCCACCGGTAGCGTCGTTAGGCCCCGAAACGCCCGGCTTTTTGGCCGCCGGATCGGAGCCGCAGGCCACAGCGGCACAGCCGAGCGCCGCTACCAGAATTGTCGACCGGAGGTGAAAGCTTCGTTTCCCGCTCATGACCTTGGTCCTGTGTGGAAGGAAATCGGAGCGCCGATCACATCAGCGTGATCAGTCTGAGCCGTCCTGGCCATAAAGGGTGATCCATCAAGCAGCCAGCTGGCTGCTTAAGTGATCCCTATGCAGTCTCGCCCCCACTTACGCGCTTGATGCGCGAAGCCCTGCGTTGCGTTTGGCCATTGCTGGCCCTCTTTGGCTGCACAGTCGACGACACTAAGACGGGAAGCTCCGACGGCGGGGCTGGTGCAGGCGGCCAAGCGCGGACAGCAGGCTCAGGCGGCGGCCCGGCCGGCGCGAGCGCTACGAGCGGCGGCGGCGGCGCCACGAGCGGCGGCGCGGGCCCCTTGGCAACCAGTGGCAGCGCGAGCATGGCAGGCGCAGGAGCTGGCGCCGCGCCCAACGGCGGTGCGGGCGCCGGCGGGGCTACGGCGATAGCCGGAGCAGCTGGCTCGGCCGGCGCAGCCGGATCGCCTCTGGGCGGAGGCGGCTCGGGCGGCTCGAGCGCAGCCTGCGTCACGTCCGGCAAAGAGTTGTGCGACGACTTCGAGAGCGGTCAGATAGATCCGCAAAAGTGGAAGCTAACTAAGCCGTCCGCTTCGGCCAGCATCACCGTCGACGGCGAGCACGTTCACAGCGGGCAACACGCCGCGCACATCAAGATCGCAGCCGGACAGCAGAGCACGGCGATGCTCACCGAGGCCGTGACCTTCCCCGCCCAGTCGAACTCGTTTTACGCGCGGGCGTTCATGTATTTCACGCCCGACCTGCCGACGGCGT
>Ga0307508_10003397_pt1 | contig 16136 bp, 21 predicted proteins | sample 9_EM_MG_FD_203089 | JGI IMG/M metagenome (GOLD analysis project Ga0307508, IMG submission 203089) | Populus trichocarpa ectomycorrhiza microbial communities from riparian zone in the Pacific Northwest, United States - 9_EM | ecosystem: Host-associated > Plants > Roots > Unclassified | place...
AACCCTAACCCTAACCCTAACCCTAACCCTAACCCTAACCCTAACCCTAACCCTAACCCTAACCCTAACCCTAACCCTAACCCTAACCCTAACCCTAACCCTAACCCTAACCCTAACCCTAACCCTTTTGAGATTGCTCTTTGGAGTACTCATTGAGTGCTCATCGTCGTCGTCTGAGTCGTCGTCGGACGACTTGTCAGATTGGTCATATCATTTCTTTCACAACCTGACAGCTTCCACAGTGGCTCACTTGCCTGATATCACGTCGATGTGCTCGTTGTCGGATAACTCGTCGTTGTAACGGCGGCGGCCGGCAGCTGGGTTCCAAAGTACTCGCATGATTTCTAGGATGGGATCGGGAGCGCAATGGCAACGGCGATGGGAACAGAACGGGATTTCACGGCACAGGTTTCGGCGAAGGTTTGGGTTTGGTTGTTGGATTTCAGCGCCTGGAAGCATCTGGTCCCAGAGCGCCTCGGCCTTGGAAGGCATGTCGGTTCTAGGCTCAGTTGCATGAGAGTATGAGTACACATATGAGTTGTGTGGGTATGAGTACACATGTGAGTTGCGTGGGTATGAGTACACATGTGAGTTGTGAGTGTGTATATAAGGGGGGCTTTCTACTGTGTATTGTCCTCTTCTCTTTCTCTCTCATTGAACCTCTTGTATCCTATTCGGAATATCAAACTCGCCGCCGTTTCTCTCATTTTCTCCGTTTCCTTTGATTTCTTCGTTTCCGGCGACGCTCGTCCAGCGTCGTCCGTTTCACGTTGACACGTCCGTCCGACGTTGTCCGTGCTCCCGTTGACACGTCCGATTTGACGTTGTCCGTCCTCCTATTGGAATGTCCGATTTGATGTTGTCCGTCCTCCTATTGACACGTCCGATTTGACGTTGTCCGTCCATCCATTGGCACATCCGATTCGACGTTGTCCGTCCTCCCGTTGGCACGTCCGTCCGACGTTGTCCGTCCTCCTGTTGACAGGTACGATTCGACGTTGTCCGTCCTCCCGTTGACATGTCTGTCCGACGCAGTCCGATTTCCGATTGACACACGTCCATCCGACATTGTCCGTCCTCCCATTGACACGTCTGTCCGACGCTGTTCAATTTCCGATTGACCCAGGTCCGTCCGACGTTGTCCGTCCTCCCGTTGACACGACCGATTTGACGTTGTCCGTCCTTCTATTGACACGTGCGATTCAACGTTGACCATCCTCCTGTTGACACGTCCGATTCGACGTTGACCGTACTCTGGTTGACACGTCCGTCCGACGTTGTCCGTCCTCCCGTTGGCACGTCCGATTCGACGTTGACCGTCCTCCTGTTGACACGTACGATTCGACGTTGACCGTACTCCTGTTGACACGGCCGATTTGACGTTGTCCGTCCTCCTGTTCACACGTCCGATTCGAAGTTGTCCATCCTCCCGTTTACACATCTGTCCAATGCTGTCCGGTTTCCGATTGACACATGTCCGTCCGACATTGTCTGCCCCTGTTCAAATTCATCTGAGTACCTTGAACGTCCCGCCTCCGACACTGCCCTTACACGGGAACGGGAACAGAACGGGAACAGGAACATCAGTCAGTCGTATTAGGCAGGGAACGGACCGCGTTGGAAGGACGTGTAAGGCAGAAATGAACGACGCTGGACGAGCGTCGCCGAAACAGAGAAATCAAAGGAAACGGAGGAATGGCGGAGAGATTAATAGACCGAATAGAATACAAGAAGTTGTATGAGAGAGAAAGAGGAAGAGGACAATACGCAGCAGAAAGTCCCGCTTTTATACACGATGCTCACAACTCACATGTGTACTCATACCCACACCACTCACCTGTGTACTCATACCCACGCAACTCACATGCGTACTCATACGGACTTCTCTCATGCAACCAAACCTAGAACCGACACGCCTTCCAAGGCCGGAGCATTTTAGAACCAAGTGCTGTTCCAGCCGATGAATGTTCCTATGCTCAGACCAATGCGCCGTCTGCACCAGGTGTCTCAGACCGAGGTGGCGTCCCAGCTGATGAACCATCTCAATGCCGGAATTCAACAACCAACTCAAACCTTCCACACGCAGAGACCCAAGCCTTTCAGAGGCCGAGAACCCAAGAAACAAAACCTTCCAAACATGAAGACCCAAACTTTCCAACTGCGGACACTTGCAGTGTGGCAGTTGGAGTAACTTTTTACTTATAGAAGTTTGGTTATGCTGAACGTCTCACGGACGTTCAGGGTAATGTCACTACTATTTGTTCTTTGGTTACCCTCAATGTCCCGAGGACAATCAGGGTAACTTTTTTACTGTCAGAATTTTTGTTACCCTCAGAATTTTTGTTACCCTGAATATCCTGGGGATATTCAGGGTAACTTTTTACTCACAGAATCTTGGTACGCAGGTGTCGTCGTCGTCGTCGTCGGACGACTCGTCAGATTGCTCATATCATTTCTTACACACGTTGATGGCTTTCCACTGCTGCTCACTAGTCGGATACCTCATCGACGTGCTCGTCGGAGTCGTTGTCGGAGTCGGCGTCGTCATCATCGTCGGAGTCGGACGACTCGTCAGATTGCTCAGATCATTTCATACACAGGTCGACGGCTTCCACAGTGGCTCACTAGTCGGATACCTCGTCGACTTGCTCATCGTCGTCAGCGTTGTCATCGTCGGCGTCGGACGACTTGTCAGATTGCTCATATCATTTCTTACACACGCCGACGGCTTCCACAGCGGCTTACTCGTTGCATACCTCATCGACAGACGTGCTCGTCGCCGTCGTCGCCGCCATCGGACGATTAGTCAGATAGTCTCTATCATTTCTTACACACGCCGACGGCTTCCACAGCGGCTAACTCGTCGAATACCTCGTTGACGTGCTCGTCGGAGTCGTGGTCAGAGTCGGCATCGTCTTCTGAGTTGTCGTAGGACTACTCGTCAGATTGCTCACATCATTTATTACACACGCCGACGGCTTCCACAGCGGCTCCCTAGTCGGGTACCTCGTCGACTTGCTCATCGTCGTCAGCGTCGTTGTCGTCGGCGTTGGACGACTCGTCAGATTGCTCATATCATTTCTTACACACGCCGACGGCTTCCACAGCGGCTCACTTGTCGCATACCTCATCGACAGATGTGCTCGTCGCCGTTGTCGTCGTTGTCGTCGTTGTTGTCGTTGTCGTTGTCGTTGTCGTTGTCATTGTCGTTGTCGTTGTCGTCGTCAGTCAACTCGTCACATTGCTCTTATCATTTCTTACACACATCGATGGCTTCCACAGCGGCTTACTAGTCGGATACCTTGTCCACAGACGTGCTCGTCAGTGTCTTCGTTGGCGTCGGTGTCGGCGTTGTCGTCTGAGTAGTCGTAGGACTACTCGTCAGATTGCTGATATCATTTCTTACACACGCCGACGGCTTCCACAGCGGCTCACTAGTCGGATACCTCGTGGACGTGCTCGTCGCCGTTCTCGTTGTTGTTGTTGTTGTTGTTGTTGTCGTTGTTGTTGTCATTGTCGTTGTCGTTGTCGTTGTCGTTGTCATCGTCGGACGACTCGTCAGATTGCTCATATCATTTCTTACACTCGCCGACGGCTTCCACAGCGGCTCACTCGTCGAATACCTCGTCGACAGACGTGCTCGTCGCCGTCATTGTTGTCATTGTTGTCGTCATCGCACGACTCGTCAGATTGCCTCTATCATTTCTTACACACGCTGACGGCTTCCACAGCGGCTCACTAGTCGGATACCTCGTCGACTTGCTCGTCGTCGTTGTCGTCGGCATCGGTGTCGGTGTCGTCGTCGGAGTCGTCGTCGGAGTCGTCGTCGGAGTCGTCGTCGGAGTCGTCGTCGGAGTCGTCGTCGGACGACTCGTCAGATTGCTCATATCATTTCTTACACACCCCGACGGCTTCCACAGGGGCTCACTCGTCGAATATCTCGTCCACAGATGTGCTCGTCGCCGTCATCCGTCGTCTTCTTCGTCGGACGACTCGTCAGATTCCTCACATCATTTTTTACACACGCCGACGGTTTCCACAGAGGTTCACTAGTTGGATACCTCGTCGACGTGCTCGTCGGAGTCATTGTCGTAGTTGGCATCGTCGTCGTCGTCGTCGTCGGACGACTCGTCAGATTGCTCATATCATTTCGTACACACGTCGATGGCTTCCACAGTGGCTCACTCGCCTGATATCACATCGATGTGCACGTCATCGGATTACTCGTTGGTGTAATGGCGGCGGGTGGCAGCTGGGTTCCAAAGTACTCGCATGATTTCTAGGAAGCGAGCGGGAGTGGAATGGCAACGGGAACAGGATGTCACGGTGCAGGTTTCGGCAAAGGTTTGGGTTTGGTTGTTGGATTCTGGCATTCGGAAGGTTTAGGTTTGGTTGTTGGATTTCGGCGCCTGGAAGCATCTCGTCCCGGAACGCCTCAGCCTTGGAAGCGTGTCGATTCCTAGGCTTAGGAACGCATTGGCCTCGGAAGGCATGTTGGTTCTAGGCTCAGTTGCATGAGAGTATGAGTACACATATGAGTTGTGTGGGTATGAGTACACATGTGAGTTGCGTGGGTATGAGTACACATGTGAGTTGTGAGCATGCATAGAAGGCGGGCTTTCTACTGTGTATTGTCCTCTTCTCTTTATCTCTCATTCACCTCTTGTATCATATTTGGAATATCAAACACGCCGCCGTTTCTCGCATTTTCTCTGTTTCCTTTGATTTCTTCGTTTCCGGCGACACTCGTCCAGTGTCGTCCGTTTCCCGTTGACACGTCCGTCCGACGTTGTCCGTCCTCCCGTTGACATGTCCGATTCGACGTTGACCATCCTCCTGTTGACACGGCTGATTCGACGTTGTCCATCCTCCTATTGACAAGTCCGATTCGAAGTTGTCCGTCCTCCGATTGACACGTCTGTCCGACGCTGTCTGATTTCCGCTTGACACACGTTCGGCCAACGTTGTCCGCCCCTGTTCGAATTCACCTGAGTACCTTGAACGTCCCACCTCCACCGCCACCGATACACATGAATGGGAACAGAACGGGAACAGTAACGTCAGTCGGACGTATTGGCAGGGAACAGAGAGCGTTGGAAGGACGTGTCAGGCAGAAATGAACGACACTGGATGAGCATCGCCGAAGCGGAGAAATCAAAGGAAAGGAAGGAATGGCGGAGAGATTAATAGACCGAATAGAATACAAGAAGTTGTATGAGCGAGATAGAGGAAGAGGACAATACTCAGCAGAAAGTCCCGCTTTTATACACGATGCTCACAACTCACATGTGTACTTATACCCACACCACTCACATGCGTACTCATACCCATGCAACTCACCTGTGTACTCATACCCACGCAACTCACAAGCGTACTCATACGGACTGCTCTCATGCAACCAAGCCTAGAACCAACACACCTTCCAAGGCCAGAGCGTTTCAGGCCAAACTCAGTTCCAGCCGATGAATGTTCCTATGCTCAGACCGATGAACCATCTACGCCAGGTGTTCCAGACCGAGGTGGCGTCGCAGCTGATGTACCATCCCAATGCCGGAATCCAACAACCAACTCAAACCTTCCACATACAGAGACCCAAGCCTTCCAGAGGCCGAGAACCCGAGAAACAAAACCTTCCAAACGTGGCGACCCAAACTTTCCAACTGTGAAGACTTGCACTGTGACAGTTGGAGTAACTTTTTACCTATAGAATTTTGGTTATGCTGAACGTCTCAGGGACATTCAGGATAATGTCACAACTATTTGTTCTTTGGTTACCCTGAATGTCCCAGGGACATTCAGGGTAACCTTTTTACTGATTGAATTTTTGTTACCCTGAATGTCCCCGGGACATTCAGGGTAACCTTTTTAGTGATTGAATTTTTGTTACCCTGAATGTCCTTGGGACATTCAGGGTAACCTTTTTACTGATAGAATTTTTGTTACCCTGAATGTCCCGGGGACATTCAGGGTAACCTTTTACTGATAGAATATTTGTTACCCTGAATGTCCCCGGGACATTCAGGGTAACCTTTTTACTGATAGAATATTTGTTACCCTGAATGTCCCTGGGACATTCAGGGTAACCTTTTTTCTGTTGGAATTTTTGCAATGGCTCAGTGCATCTCTCCTTCTTTCGTCAACGGCTTTCCCTATACTTCACATGTGGTATTGCTCTGTGGATCGCTCCATGTATCGTCTATTATTCCGTTCGTCGACCACTTTCACGACAGTATCCGTGGTGTATTACTCGTTGCAGTGCTCCTTGCATTACTCGACTGATTGCTCGTCAGATAACTCGGTGGAGCGCTTGTTGGATTACACGTCACATTACGTGTTGGAGTGGACATATTACTTCCACAGGGAGCATGGGACATAGCCTTGAAACGACCAGGGCGCGAACGTCAAGCTCACACTGGAAAACGGCGTGTTGTCTGTAGTTTGGTTACCCGGAATGTCCCCGGGAAATGCCGGGTAACGATGTAATTTCATGTTTGCAGGTTGGATTGCACGACAGATTGCACTCATTTCCTACGTTCATTGTTGGCTTTCCCCATGGATGACTCGTGGGATGACTCGTTGGATTACTTGTTGGATTACTCGTTGGATTACTTGTTGGATTACTAGTTGGATTGCTCTCATTTCTTACTTTCATCGATGGCTTTCCCTGTGGCTCACTCACTGGATCACTCATTGGATCGCTCAACGGACCCCTCGTCCTCATGCTTGCTGGATGGCTTGTCGGATTGCTCTATGGATTGCTCATCGGATCGCCCATCGGAGTTCACGTCAGAAGTCTCACTGGATTACTAGCTGCATCGCTAGTCGTATTGCTTGTTGGATGGCGTGTTGGATTGCTCAACGGATTGCTCATCGGATTGCCCATAGGAGGTCACGTCAGAAGTCTTACCAGATTGCTCTCTGGATGGCTTGTCGGGTGGCTTGTCGGCTCGCTTGACGGCTCCCACGTCGGCTCACTCAATGGTTTCATCGTCCGCTAGCTCGCTGGATCGCTCGTTGGATTATTCTTAGGATGGCTCATCAACGGATCCCGTGTCTGCCCGCTTGCTGGATTGCTCATCGGATTGCTCCAAGGATTGCTCACATTATTTGATTGGTGAGGATGACTAAGCCTTTTAACTGTCACTGTGCTAACGTTGCAACAGCTCTGGGTAACAGTGTATTGCCTTCAAATTAGTATATGTTCTACACACTGCAGTTGCACACCACTCTGTACCTCCTTGGAAGCCTCCTTGCAGTGTGCTGTATATTCCCTGCCATGTTCTACCTACATTGCATATGAGCCATGAATTACCAAAAAAACAGCCACCTTAGCACCATCCTGCATCTGCTTTTCACTGCCTCCCAGTCATCGCCCCCTCAGCCTGCTTGATAGTCTCTGCCACTGTCCTTGGAGGGAGTTTGGCAGTGTTAACCTTCATATACCGCTCTTCACTTCCCGTTGACCACATACTCCCCTTCAGCCAATCTACATTCTGTCTCTCCATCCCATCCTCAACCTGTTGATGAACACTGGTATGAAACCCAAACGGGCTTCCTGGTTTCTTACTGTTATGGACCAAGAATGAATATTTGTCCGGATGAGGAAAAGTAAATGTGAACTTCAGGAAGACTGCGGGGAACTGTTTCTTCCATTTTTCCGCCTCTTGCCGCCTGCAAGAACGGACAACCACTTCATAGCATCTCTGGAAGAGAAGTCGAAACGGTCGGTTTTTACCCCACACTCGTTCTTCGCCATCGTCAAAAAACCAGGTCCGTTTAACGATGTCCATAGTGTTGAAGTTATGGCAGTTGGATGGCTGAGGGAAGTACCAAGCGAATTTTGTTGGGTGACGTCGCTTTTCTATGGTAATGTGGTTTAGCGGCACATCTCCGTTAAGACATCGCGATTGGTCGTCCTCGTTGGCAAACACCATCATATCTTTCAAGGAATTCCAGACATCTTCCCGGTAAGCACGGATGCATAGGAAGTGGAAGTGCTGGAAGATAGAACGCATTGCTCGTGATGAATTTTTCTTCGCAGATTTTTCCAGAACCCCAGCCAGTTGGTCAACCTCAAGAAAACAATTCTTGATACCGTGTACTTGTTTCCATCGTATCTTGTAGGAATCCAGAAGCTTGTTCTTGTTGAACATGACATATTGGGCAATGGCAGGACAGAATGTGAGAGTCGTCCAGTCTACTAAACCACACGAAAGCCAGCCGAAACCATATCTTGCAAGCAAGTCTCCTAGTCTCATGCCGACAAGTTGACGCTGACCTGGTCGCGGTTGGCCATTTCGTCGGATCGATGCCGACTTCTACAATTCCGGTTGGTCTTGTAGCAAACCGGATCCAACGGCAGATCGTAAACAACGTAGCAACATGACCATCATTTTGGTTGACTCCCAGGGGACATGGTTCCGGTCAGTTGATCCGACGATCATCTCGAATGGAACTACATAATGGAGTGTGTTGTACTCCAAAAAGGTGGCAACATCTGTGGTTCGCAGGGCAAAAAACGGATTGCTCCTTCCAGGATGTATTGTCTCTTCTGCTTTGGCGCGAGCTGCTGCTGAATCCAACATCTTTGCAATCACTTGCAGGAGATCAAGTGTTACTCTATGCTCCTCCCGTACACCGTAGGACTTTCCTGCATTGGTTCGAAGCGCTGTCAAAGTTCTATCGCGAGATGACAGGTACCCTTGCTGCACTTTGCCGAGATCGATCTGTCTACCACCACCGGTGGCCTGAATTGCCTTGGTGAGGTAGGGATCCACTGCCAGTGCTTCCAATGAACGGTTGGCAAAAGGGTAGGTTTTTGCCGCATCAAACATCTCTTTGGTTGACATGTAGTACTGGGAATAGGCTAATCCTCCAATTGAGAAGATATTGGACTTGTTGGCAACCATGGTCATACTTGCTGCTTCTTCCGTTTGCGCCCAATGGTAATAGGTGACAGCGAAACCTTCTTCCACTTGGGCATGTTTCCGAGCGTTCTCCACCAGCTGTTTGAGACAGCACTTCCTCCAGAGGTGTACATGAGGGTGGTCAACATCGTCGGTACCATCGTCCACTCGTATCATTCTAGCCACTGGATACACAATTTCTTTGCCATAATCTATCCAGGTGGTACGTGGGTGGAGATAGCTTCCATTGCAAGATTGTGACCACAGTGTTAGAAAATCAGTAAAACATGACTGAGGTGTTGGATGTTTGGTTTCCGTCTTCATGTTTTTGGCATTCAGAAAGATTTGGATTCCTTTGAAGTTGTGATTTCCGGGGAGGTGTGTTTTTGCAAGGACGGACTCCCATAGGTCGTGAAGCAGCTTGTTGGGAAGATGGTAGCGTAGTAATTGAATACGGGAGTTGGATTGTAAGGAGTCAAATCCAGACAACTTTTCTGCACCAGATGCTAACGATTTCAATCGAGCATCTTCATAGGAAACTGGGAGGTGCTGAAGGTAGTCGGCACTAGCATTGTCATATAAGGCGGGCAGGAAGAGATTGTCGAAAAATCTAGCAAGTTGATCCTGTGTGGGAAAATTTGTCGGACGGTCATCGCAGTAAAATCCTGGAAAAATAATATATATGGCAATATTCAAAGGTCCAACAAGATTTCCAAGTTGAAAATGTGGAATATCACATATTCGAGCAGAGCGAGTTGATGACACCAATGATGGTAGAGGAAGTTTGATGTGCAGATCCGAACGAATGTTCTGAATGAATGATGGATGAAGATTGATGCTCATACCTTGAGCGGCGATTGTGAGGGAGGAAGGTAATGCCAGAATACTGTCGATATCGAACTGGAGTAATAATTCCACCGGTGAGTATTCATCATACTCTGGTGGTTCCGATCCGAGTAAAGTGAACGAAACAGGATGCTTCTCTCCGTCATTTTCCTGATATTCACGAAAAACTCCGACAGCAGAGGTCTTCCAACTGATCCAAATCAGGAACTGCAGGATTTGCAGGATCGATCCACTCGCCAGGCTGAATGAATGCTTCTGGAAAGGGTATGATTCTCGCAAAAGATGCCACCATTTCTTCAAGGTCCAGTATTGGCTTATCCTCCTCTTGAGTACGTATTTTCTCTCCTTGTTGTTATAGGGCCTGATAGTGTTCACCGCTCCGACATCCCTGAAATGCAAACATATTTTTGATGAGAAACTCTGCTGTTTTCTTGATGGCATCGCGAACTTCAGCCTGCTCCAGTCCGATAGGGTCTTCGAGATTTCGCAATCTTTGTCTTGGTATGTCATCCACTGCAGGGCTGATATGTTGATGAAATTGCTCACTCATGTGAGCATGCTGGAGTAATACCAATGGACGTCTTGGTAACATGAAAGCATCTGTTTTTATTTTATCAGAACTTGTGCAACTATAGAATTTGATATAGGGCTTACCATCATCATCCGAATGAATATTTACCTCCTGAGGAGATAGTATACGCAGTATGGGACTGCTGTCATGTGGTGGTTCATCGTTTGGCAGTTCATCAGTTTTGTCGCTATTGGTGGTGTGGTGATTGGTGACAATATGCTGGTTTGACCGAGATGATTCCCCATATGTTAAAACACGGTGTGGGGTTTGTCGATGTGGGTAAAAGCTGGAAGGTTGTAATTGTACTGCACCTAAGTACAGCTATTTAGCTTAGATAGTATAATAAAGATATAGGGTAATTACCAGCGGGTAACCGAAGAGTTTTGATTGGAGAGATTGGACTCTGAGCTGGCTGATATAGCTTCAGACGTTCAAAATTGATAGTGCAAGCAGGATTTGAAGATATATTTCTTGATGAACTATCACTTTCGCTGCTTTCGGAGGGAAATTCAGGTGAATTTTCAGTGAACAATATCACTGAACGGCTCTCTTGGTCATCGTTGATATTGTCTTCTTGTTTTGTCAATTGCTGACTGCTGCTTCCATTGGCAGCGCTCAAAGGTGATGCTGTTTTGGCTTTCTGGCGTTCTCGATAATGTTGTAGATTTTGACGGCTTTGAATCAGACGTGCTTGAGCTCGCTCCTCTGGGGTGCGATATTTTGGAGGACGACCCCGGGTACGAGGGGTATGAGGGGTAGGCAGTGTAACTGGTTGCATGCTTAACAGGAAATAAACAGATGAAATGGTAGAATAGGTGCAATTGGATAGTGAATGAATATTTTACTACCTGTGAGAAGGAGATGGCTACATCTTAAGTACTTCAACGTCATGGTAGGTATTAGTTCCAAATATTATACGTTATAGAGGAAGTAGACATGTTGGTACACAGGTATTTTGAGCTGAAACACAACACGAGTTCGGAGTAAAATCACTCTGCACAGACACTTTAATGAGTGTCTGAACATCTGCAACCGTCAACGTATCAGACAGCTTCAAATATTTACAGGCAGAACAAAATCTCGCCCTCCTGTTACTTGTGAACGGGCCCAGCTGATCCTGTCCTGTCTCTCCAAAATGAGGATAAGACCATGTTAGAAAGTACTGGAGGAGACCACCAGCAGTTGACTGCTATTGGATGAGCTGCCAAATTTTAATTTCACCTCAGGCGCTACACAGCAGGATAAGCAACTTTACAGCGAGCAAACCATTGTGAATGCAATTGACGAAAAAATGAGAGTTCCGCCTTGCCCTCCGCCAAGCAATATGGTATGCAAACTGTTGTGAAAGCCATCAATGAGGGAAAGAATAAGCGATCCGCCAAGCTGTCCACTGAGCAATATGGCATGCGAACCATAGTGAAAGACCTCGACAAGGGAAAAAATTAGCGATCCACCGAGCCGTCTGCCGAGCAATAGGGCGTGTGAACCACGGTGGCAGACATCAACAAGGGAATGAATAAGCGATCTTCTGAGCCCTCCCCTGAGCAATATGGCATGCAAATGGTTGTGAAAGAAATCAACAAGTGAACGAATCTGCAATCCGCCAAGCCATAAGCTGAGCAATACGGAATGCAAAGCGTAGCGAAAGCCGTTGACGAAAGAATGAGGCACAAGACTGTGCATACAGCATTCGGATGGTGAGCAATTAATATACCTCAATAACTAATACTTTGACGTTGGCACATAAATTGTTTGCATGCTTTCTACAATCTAGTTGCAGGTCAAAAAATCTTATGGTGTCATTGAGCAGTTGCACATGGTAAACTAAGTGGCAAGTGTGCATTCCAGTTATTTCATTGGTTGGTGAAAGCAAAAAATCAGTTGCTTGTGGTGGCGGCAGCTGGTGGTGCACTAATGATTGGCTGGTGAAAGCCATAAATCATGATTTTCGAGGGTAGTGATATGTTGCTGCAGCGCAGGGCACCAGGAGCGCTCGTTTATCGAGTACTACCCACTTCTGTAAGAATAACTCAACAACCACTGCTTCAATTAAAAATTAGATGAAAGCACATGAATTGCTGGCATGTTATCTATAATCTAGTGACAGGCCAAAAAAACTTTATTGTTTTTATGTGGCTGGGTGTAGAATTTATACAATATCATTGTAAGTAGTTGTGTGTGGTGAACTAAGTGGCAAGTGAGCATTCCAGTGATTTCATTGGTTAGTGAAAGCAAAAAATCAGTGGCTTGTGGTGGCGGCAGCTGGTGGTGCACTTATGATTGGCTGGTGAAAGAAATAATTCATGATTTTAGAGGGTAGTGAGATGTTGCTGCAGCACCAGGTGCCAGGAGCACTCGTTTATAGAGTACTGCAAACCCACTTCTGCAACAATAACTCAACAACCACTGCTTGAATTAAAAATCGGACACAAGCACATAAATTGCTGGCATGTTATGTATAATCTAGTCACCGGTCAAAAAAAGTTTATTATTTTTACGTCGCTGGCAGTAGAATTTGTACGGTGTAGTTGTTGCCGCAGTGTGTGGTGTACGACGTTGGAGTGGCTAGTGGGCATTTTCATTGGTTGGTGAAAGCAAAAAATCAGTGGCTTGTGGTGGCGGCAGCTAGTGGTGCACTTATGATTGGCTGGTGAAAGCAATAATTCATGATTTTAGAGGGTAGTGAGATGTTGCTGCAGTGCCGGGTGTCAGGAGCGCTCGTTTATAGTACCGCAAACCCACTTCTGCAACAATAACTCAACAACCACTGCTTCAATTAAAAATCGGACGCAAGCACATGAATTGCTGGCATGTTATCTATAATCTAGTCACCGGTCAAAAAAACTTTATTATTTTTACATCGCTGGCTGTAGAATTTGTACGGTGTAGTTGTTGCCACTGTGTGTGGTGAACGACGTTGGAGTGGCTAGTGGGCATTCCAGTGATTTCATTGGTGGATGAAAGCAAAAAATCAGTGGCTAGTGGTGGCAGCACGGATTTGATTGGTGGATGAAAGCAATAAATCCCCTGCTTGTGAAAGTGATGGGGTAGCAGGGGTGTTCGCAGGGATAATTTGTATAGGAGAAAGTCAGAACCTAACCCGCAAATCAAAGTAACATAGCTGCTGTTCTACATTCTTACATGCTGCTCGTAGGTCGTTAACATCGTCGACCTGCGTTCGTATGTATTGCACTGCCTCACTGGTGCCCACTGCTATTCTACATTTGCACATGCGGCGTGTCTGCCACCATTGCCACTGGCTACATCCGTATGTGCTGCTCATCTTCTGTCTACATCATGGACCTGCGTTCGCTGGCAGAGCTTCTTTGTTACCCACTGCTGTCCTACATTCGTAGGCAGTGCTCGTCTGCCATCAACATCCTCGACCTATATTGATACGTATTGTATAAGCTCGTCGCTACACATGGCTGTCCTACATTCCTACATGCTGCGTTTCTGCTGCCTCTGCTGCTGGCTAAATCCGTACGCACTGCTAATCTTGTGTCTGCATCGTCGACCTGCATACGCATACGTTGCAGAGCTTCATTGCTACCCACTACTGTCCTACATTCCTATGCGCTGCTTCTATGCCATCAACATCACTGACCTATGTTCGTATATTGCAGAATCTCGTTGTTACCTGCTGCTGTACTACATTCGTATGCGTTGCTTGGTTGCTGTCAACACCACTGAACTGCATTCGCATGTGTTGCAGAGTGTCGCCGGTGCCCACTGCTATTTGTCATGGTGCAGATCTCAGTGCTTGGTTTGGGTTTGGTTTTTTGATGTCGTTGTCAATACCCACACCTCGCTCCGGATGTCACAATCTCGGAAAGAGTGTCGTCACCTCGCTCCGGATATCTCGATCTTGGAAAGGGTGTCGGTTCTGGGCCCCAGTTGCATAAGAGAAGGTTGTATGAGTTGTGCGGTTAAGAACACATATGTGAGTATGAGTACATATGTAAGTTGCATGGGTATGAGTAGGAGGACATATGGGAGTTGCGAGAACTATGTAAATAACATCAGGAAAAAAAAATCTCCGATCCAACGGAGACCGGCGTTAGATGCGTTGAGAGCGTTGGGAAAAATCTTAGATTCCAATTTGGCGTTGATAGGCAGTTGGCATGCCGGTAACAGCCAACACATAGCTTCTCCATCCAAACGCTGCGCCAGGCGTGGCATCTACTATCCACGCAGAATACCTTACTCATTTCCGTTGCAAGGTAGTCCAGAGGTCGAATTATCCTGTCCACGCAGCGCCTCTATCCAAACGCTACGCCAGGCGGTGCATCAACTGCCCGCGCAGAATACCTAACTCATTTCCGTTGGAAGGTAGTCCGGAGGTCGAATTATCCTCTTCACGCTGCGCTTCCGTCCAAACGCTTCGCCAGGCGTGGCGTCTACTATCCACACAGAATACCTTACTCATATCCGTTGGAAGGTAGTCCGGAGGACGAATTATCCTGTCCATGCTGTGCTTCCGCCCAAATGCTATGCCTGGTGGCGTATCTACTACTCGCGCAGAATACCTTACTCATTTCCGTTGGAAGGTAGTCTAGAGGTCGAATTATCCTGTCCACGCTCTGCCGAATGCACCACCTGGTGGAGTGTGTATTATTTTGGCAATACGCGCCTCTCGGCCGTTAATTCAATACTTGACGCATGGCATTTGGCACCGCAAGGTTGTTTTAGACGTAATACAATACAATAAGGTAGCTGACTACAGTCAAAACAGAGCAATCGTTCAACACAAGGAGAAATGCCATTCCAGAGGCTAGTAAACCTCATTCCAAGTAGCTAAATCAATGTGGCTGTTCACTATCCATCCTTTATTCGCGATTCCTGAGCAGTCGGGTTCTTCTGGAATTAGATGCGCTGCGCCAGCAATGGTATCACTGCTGATCACAGCGTAGCCTCTGCCCGCTGAAGGTGTAACCACTTCCACCATACCAGACGCTCTTTCAGGCGTACCGCCTGCAGCTGGGGTCGTTGTTGGGACGAATGTGCACCAAAAGTGTCCTCCACAGGTGGAAAGCTTGAAGAGCTTTAAAAGACGGTACGGCACGCACCCTTGAAGCGCGCCATATGCCGGTTCGTGATCTTGACGATGGTTGGAAGCCTTGACCCATACCCAGTCATGGCGAGCTGGTTGACTGTACCAGGTTTTTTCACCTGTGCATCGAACGTATTGAATCTTCTGCTCACCGTACATATTGCTGATGGGGACTCGTATTCCATGGTAAATGTTTACCGTATACTGGAGCAGGTCTTCGGAACCAATTTTGATCTTCCTGGACTGAAGAAAGCAATTCGTCTCGTGGCATATCGCATTTTCAAGGTGGTCATCATATACAGATTCGAGTAGTGTAGCGAAGGTGATGATCTTTGCCTGTCCGGAGGAGCGTTGTTCCGAGGTAAATTTCACAAAAGATATGGAATCTGCAATGGTGTCTCTACTACTCTCGGTATTTTCGCCTCTCGTCGCAGCAATATTGAGTCACCGTATTGCAAATGCGTCACTCCGTTGGTAGTATTCAATTATTTGTCCGTAGATATGGCCAGACCGGTTCGACTTGTTCTATGGATCCTTCAGTTGAGTACAGTGCGAGCTTTCTCCAGTCTTGGTAGACCACTGCTTGAGAGATCCATAGCATCGTATCTGCTCCCCAAAATGAAGTAGCTGATGAATCTTGGGAAAGTTAAAATCACTACCTTCCTCATGGTATTCAACCATTTCAGCGTTGATAAACGTCTCCCACTCCTTGCGAAGCCTTTCCTGTTCGGTGCTCGCTTTTCCTTGCATCGCCGTATCT
>Ga0307508_10003398_pt1 | contig 16134 bp, 18 predicted proteins | sample 9_EM_MG_FD_203089 | JGI IMG/M metagenome (GOLD analysis project Ga0307508, IMG submission 203089) | Populus trichocarpa ectomycorrhiza microbial communities from riparian zone in the Pacific Northwest, United States - 9_EM | ecosystem: Host-associated > Plants > Roots > Unclassified | place...
TTCGCCGGCTGCAGCGCGCCGCACGAGCGAAGCAAGCAGAGCGCAACCCACTCGCCTGCTCGCCGCCTGCCTGCCGCACCCCCTGCGCGAACAGCTGGCCTCCGGAGTCTGCTATATCCCCCGCGCCCCGCCCCCCCCCCCCCCCCCCCACACAGCAGACAGATACAACATAACTACACCCACGCGCAGGCTGCCGGCCTCGCGGAAGAAAAGAAAGAAACATGTGCGAAACGACATACAACCGCAACTCCAGCGAAAAACCGAGATGACCCCAATCTAGGAATGTATCTAGCGGGCAGGTCCGGGGCTGGCCCCCTGCCGTGCACCACACCCATGCCACAAAACGATACCGGAGAAAAATAAACGACGAAAAAAAAAGGGTGGCGTGATCACACGATCATCACCTTGCACGAGTACAGAAAGTCCAGACTGCTCTCGTCGTCCTGGCGGTAGTGCGCGAGGACGTTGCTGGTGAAGCGTGCGTGTTCTGTTGGCGCGCGGGGGTCAGCAATCGCCCATTGACGGATGTGGGTGGCATGGACGCACCAGGATCGCGCAGCCCGCGGCCGATGCGCTCAATGGCCGCCAGCAGCGCCTCGGCGTCTGCGCACTGGCCGCCGAGCAGCGCGAGCGTCTGCTCGCGGGTCCAGTCCGGCGCGAACGGGGTCAGGCCCTTGGAGATGGCCGCGAAGTGGGCGGCCAGCGACGTGGCCAGCGCGTCGTTCTTCTCGATCAGCCGTTTCGGCGGCGACGGGTGGCGCCACACGTGCGCGCCGCTGTCGCTGTGCACGAGCCAGTAGTACAGGCGCCACGAGTCGCGCTCGAGCGCGTTCGTGAACACGGCCGCGCTGAAGAAGATCTTGAGCCAGTCCTCGCGCTTGCGGCCGAAGATGCGCTTCTGCAGCTCGCACAGGATCTGCTTCTCGAGCTGCCACACACGCCGCTCGAGCAGGTGGTCGATCTGGTTGGCGAGCACGCGCGGCAGCGGCGTCCGGCCCGCCTGCGGCGACGGCGGCGCGCTCGCGATCGGCGCGATCCCGAGCGTCTCCGACGTCGGATGGAGCGCCGCGCCCGCGATCAGCATCTGCGTCGCCGTCCACAGCTGCAGCGTGTCCCGCAGCAGGAAGTTGTCCTCCGTGCGTGCGTACGCGAGCGCCGTCGCGAAGATCTCGGCCATGATCGGGTTGTCGCGGAACGCGCGCTCGACGAAGTAGTACGTGTGGTTCGTGATGTACCGTTCCATGACGTCCGTGCTGATGCCGCGCTTCATCGCGAACGGCGCGGTCCGCGTCGACCGCCACCCGTGGGCGTCCCTATACCAGTAGTCGAGTTCCTCGGCCGCCGACGGCGCGAACTCAAACGCGGTGAGCTGCATCGTCACGCCCAGCGCCGCTGAGTGCGAGACGACGAGCGTCCGCGGTGGCGCGGCCGTGAAGCGCAGTGAGTGGTGCATCATCGTCCGCGAGTACGAGTCGACCAGCCCTGTCGGCCCGATGTCAGCACACATCACGCGGGGGCGAGGAGCGGACCGCACCTACATTTGGAGAACACGTCCAGATCGACAAAGTGGACGCGGACGCAGAGCGCGCCGGCGCCCGTCTTCTCGCAGCGCTTGCACGGGCTGCCGTCGTCGCACTGGGAAATCCGGCGTCAGACCCAGGACCGCCCCGCCGAGACGGACCAACTCACCTTCATCTTCAGTCCCCAGCACTTTGTGCACGCGCCGATCTTGCGCAGCTGGTGGACCTGCTCGCGCTCCTGCGGCTCGAGCTTGCGGCGGACCTTGCGTATCTTGGTGCGCACGGGGCCGGGGAACTGCGCCGCCAGGTGGCCGTGGCTGGACGCCGTCGGGTTGCTGCGCGGCTGGTGTGCGGCGGCGGAGTCGGGCGAGTACGCGCCGCTGTTCGGGCTGGACGCTGCGGCGAGCTGCGGCGAGCGCGCGTAGTCGGAGTGCGCTGCCCAGTCGCGCGGATCGCACTCGGACGAGCTGGAGTCGTACTCCGAAAACGGCGACAGCCGCACCCGCTTCGGATCTCTGCTGAACCTGCGATGAGCCAAGTTCGGGTGGAGGGAGTCGGCCGTGGGAGGAGGAGGCGGACGGAAGGGTATTCTGCTCTCTGCCATACCTCTCGAACTCGCGCAGGGCGCCCGTTGCGTCGTAGGATTGGTAGAACGGCTGGTCTGGCCGGTGAGGCTCCACTGCCGGGACATCCGTTAGCCGCAGCACGTCAGGAAATCGGCGAGCATCGCACGGTGGCCGACGACGGACGAGGCCGCCCCGCGGAGCCCACGCAGAGGCGCCGGAGAACAGGGGAGAGGGAGGGAGGACGGAAATGCTCACCGCCACCGTGGATGCGAGCGTCGAAGGCGTCCGCAGGATGAGCGCCGTGGGGGGACCCAGGCGCTGGCGGTGACTGTCCGTAGACAAGGCTGCCCACGCCGTGCATGTAGTGGCCGTCAACGACCGCGGCGGCGGTGGGATAAGCGGGGGCATCGGCGTATGTGTCGGGGAAGAGGGCGAACATCCACGGCTGGACGACGACATCGCCGCCGCCCGCCGCCGTCGATACGCTGGCCGGCGAATGCGAGTACGTGCGCGGCGTCGTGGGCTCGAACGCCAGATGTGCTTCCGCCGAGGACGACGCGGCGGGCGTCGCGCGGCTCGGACTGTCCCTCGGTGATCCGACGGCCATCGCTCTCGAGCGTCCCGGTGTGCGGAAATAGTTGCAGTTGCTGCTGTCGAAGTAGAAGGATGAGTGCAGCTCGGGGAGCAGTGGTGATTTCAGCATGCTGTTCCGTGGCCGGGGGGGTGTTTGTGCTTTCGTGTCGGGCTTATAAGACGGCGGCGGAAGAGAGGGAGGGGAGTCTGGAGTCTATAAAGAATCGCTGCCCGGCGGACGGGCTTACGGGCTCGGGGGCAGGCGAGTGTTGCTTCTTCCGCGATGCCGGGATCGTCGAGGGCACGCAGGCACAGTCGAGGGGAATCGCAGCCGTCAGCGGGACCCGACGATGGTGTTGGTGGTGGTGGAGGTGGGGGCCGCAGGCCACGCATTCGCCGTGCCGCATGCCACGGCCGGACCTGCCGGGAGCAAGAAGCGCCGGGCGGTGTCATCGGTGGTGGAACCCACAGCCCTGGGCCACTATCGATAGCGAACAGTCAGCATTGGTGAGCGAGGCAGCGAGAAGCGGTGACCTGGCGGACGTTCGGCGGGCGGGATCCGGGCGGTGACCCGGACCAGCGGGCTCGCAGCTCAGCGCCAATGCAGCGATCGGTCTGTCCTGCGTCGTGACCCGGTCGTCAGCGCGGAATGCTGGATCGATCTGCTTCTTCCGCTCCGCCGCGGCAGGCAGCTGGCGTGACCGTGGCTGCAGCGGCAGCAAAGACGTGGTCCTGCGGCAGCGGCGGGGGTGGTGGGCAATATCGCGCCGAGTCTTTCCGGCAGGTCGACTCGGCCGCCGTCGCGGCAATTGTGCTGCTGTCCTTCCGTCCGCGCTGCCGGGCGGGGCATGGGGCCCGCAATCTCCCCCCCCCCCCCCGACGCCGCACGCGCGCATGGCGGACGCTGCAGAACTAACGTCCGTCCGTCCCACATCGCCAGCTGCGTGGTGTCTGTGCCGGCGCCCAACACAGCCCCGCCTCGCGCCAACGGGCGCGCGCTATTTCCGTCCCCGCCTCGCGCCGCCGGCCAGCGTCCCCATCCGCCGTGCTGCGGGAATCGATTCATGCGTTGGGCACGCTAGTCTGTTTTGGGATCTCTCCGCCACTTGTGGCATCGGACTAAATTGTTAGTTGGCCAAATAAAATAAAATAAAAGTGTGAATCGGTTACAGGGGCCCTACCGTTCAGGGGGCTCTGCTGCCCATCACCACAACTCGAACCGTCAATCGCGCGCGAAAATGGCCTCCTCCTCCACCATGATTCCAGTGCCCTCGCAGGCAACCACCTACAGAGAGATCCTTTTCCGACTGGAGAATCCGGTCCAGCTAACCCTTCTGGAATTCGATGAGTACTGGCCATTGGTTGACACCGTCTGGACCAAGATTGGCGGGAACACGACCCAGCGGCAGGGTACGATACAGGTCCAACACTACGAATGCCGTCTGCGGAAGAGCAAAAAGACCGGCACGAATGTCGCGAGAAACGAAGGCCGTGTTGTCAAACCCCGAATGACTGCAGTCCGCATCAAGGACCTCTGCCAGGTTCGGATGAAGATAATTCGTACCATTCCGAGCGGCAGTGAGCCGGTGATGGTCTTCTTAGAGAGGAAGGACGATGCTGTCCATACGCATAGCATCGAAGAAGTTTTCCGTCTCTGCGGTCTTCCCTCCATCGTCAAGCGGGCCATTGCCACCGAGGCGAATAAAAATTATACGCCGGCTCAGATCTTTCATGCGTTGAAAGGATCAGGCAGTACTGAAGGTTCCGAGAACTTGGAGGCAGCCGGTGGTGTTTCTCTTAAGAGGTGAGTACCATTTTAACAGGTTTAATATTTATTTTTCTGTATATGTGTTGACCTCAAATTAGGCAAGACATTATCAATGCAAAACGCGGTATCCGGAGTGACAATCGGTTTATCGTGAACGGTACCGACTTCCGAGCCGATATCGACGAAGCCCGGGTCCTTCTAACGTCCAAAGGCTGGCTGTTTGAAGAATTCTCAGTTCTCGATTCGGAAAAAGAACCTCGCTGGGGCATGGTGTTTGCACACCCGTCGCGTCTGGAGATTCTACGCCGACGAGGATACCTGACACAGTTTGACTCCACCCACAAAATGAATAAGTGGAAGCACAATACGTTTTCCTTTCTGGTACGGGATGAGCATGGGATCGCAATCCCAACTGCACACTGTGTTGTTGAACGTGAAAATGCCGACGCGTTAAGCAAAGCGATGCAAGCAATCAAGGCGTGGAGTGGCTGGCACCCCCGATATGTCCTGACGGACGACAGTTCTATCGAACAGCTCGCGGTACGAAAAACCTTCCGCGGATTGGAGGCGGGAGAGTCAGAGGTATCACATATATTGTGTTTGGTGCATACCATGCGTACTCTGCAGCGGCAGTTTAAGGCAGACGCCTTAAAGCCAGTCTTCCAACTACTGAGTCACGCTTTACATGCCTATACAGGTATTAAATGCCGTGAGTGGTGTGAGGAAGCGGTTAGAGTCGCACCACCGGAGAAGAAAGGCTATGTGCAACGGCACTGGTTGGAGACTGCAGAAAGATGGGCCATGTACGCTCGACAACATAGTCCTCTTCTTCTGCAAATTTGCTCAATCAACTCCAGCGAGGCCTGGCACCGCAAGCTGAAAAGCGCCGCTGGTGTTAGCAAAGGAAAGGTTGCAATGTTCGGTACGTACATACTTATATTCGCTCAATCTATTAGGTGAAATCTATTAATTGACTAATTAGTCAGGTATCCGCGATATGATTTTGCATATCATGACCCAGTCGAAGGATGTGGATTCTCGCGTCGCCACTGCCTCAGCGATTTTCTCGAACAAAGTTCTTACCATCTGCCACAACGAATACCCCGTCATCGCTCGGTTTCCAGTGGCAATTCAGCAGCTACTGATACCCGAAATCTGGGCGGTGGAGGAGAGGATTGCAGCCGGGAAAGCGGTGCCCTTCGATCTTGCACAACAAGGCGCACACTGCAAATGCCAATTCTCTCGCAGCTATCTTCTTCCTTGCCGACACATTTTTCACCTCCACAGCGTTGTTGAAGTTCTTACGCCAGAACGGTGGCAGTGTTATGTGAATATGTTCGAAGACGGCGGACTGGAAGTGTACGAGACCATGGGAGCGGTGGCCGATGTACAGGAGCAGCTTGTTGCAGTCACGGACGAAGACAAGGTGAACAGTCTGCTCGAAGTGCGCGAGGTCGGAGAGCAACTGCAACAGCAGCTGTATGCAGTGCATGCGGTTTTAAAGGAGAGAGGAGTACCGGATGCGGGGAGGAGGGAGGTGGCCGCTGCTTGGGTTGACCATATCAGACTGACTGTCGCTCCGTTGGTAAACCTGGCACCGGAACAAATTGTAGATGGGACCAGACCATGGGAAGTGTAGTAGTAGGTAAGTAGTCCTCTTTACCGAGTTCTTCCTTTTTTTTAATTTCTTATTTTGTTTTTGTCACTAATTGCATGCGACCCATCTATATAGGTAGATCATGGCAATACCCTCCATTAACTACGTACGCCGAGTCCTTCGTCGCGCAGATTCCGCCCGTCGCTTCGGGTGTGTTCGCCAGAACCAAGCACTCTTATTAGTCATTATGATTTGGAAAATAGTGTGGCGGTGCGGCAAGCTCCCCAAAAAAGCTGGTGCGTACTAGCTAGAGTAGCGTGCCCAACGCTGAAATCGATCTCGCAGGGGGCTGAGTCGCGTCCCGATCGGGAAAGCGCGCTCGCCCTCCAGCTGCGGCTACGACAGCAGTAGTCGATGCGGATCCGTCCTACATAATCGGGGCCGCGACAAGGCACGCGCGAAGGCAGCACCAGCGCCGCTAAAATAGCGTCGATGCACGGTCAAATATATGTAGTCGTCGCGGAACGTCTGCAGCGGTGCGGAAGCGGCGACGCCCGGCGCATCCACCCCGCCGCAAGCGGTGAATGCCAAGCGCCGTCCGCTCCCAGCAGCGAGCAGGCACGAGCGCGACGATGGCGACGATGAGGCATTGAGCGCGTGCGCCCCTCTCGGACCGCGGCGATACTGTGCACAGTCCGGTCCCGTTCACGCGCGACGACAGCTCGGATCCAACCGAAACGCTACCTGCGTAGCTAGAAACGCCGAACCATCGCACGTGGCCGACGCCACTCGACTCCGGTCCGGAGCACGCGACCGCGCCGCACGCCTGCACCCGGGTTCCGCCACGTGACGGCGGGTGTCTCTCGCCGCATCCTTGCAGCCGGAGTCGCGGGCAATCTGCACACGCCGTTGGCAGCGCCAGAGGGGCCGTCATCGCCCAGCACTCGCGCGCCCGACGGGCGCCGACAGCACGCCGCTGCCCTAATCTCGTCCGCATGCAATTAATGAACTATTATCATCAACATCAACGCCATCGCCTTAATCTCGTCAACGGACTGTACACAATATCGCGGTGGTCCGACAGGGTACACGGGGTCAATGAACCATCATCATCACCGTCATCGTCGTCGTCTCGATCTCGTCATGATCTGGTAAGGTCACATACGAGTAACGAAGCACCCCGCGGACGGGGAACGCGCACTGCCCTTGGCTCATCCCCGCCCGCAGCGCAGCAGCGGAAGTGTCCCTGGCCACCCAGCACAAACCAGCTACACTCCCGGCGGTCGGCCGTCGACTTCAAGCACTGCGATGCGACGGAATACCCCGCCTTGCGCCGGCGCAGGGGCGGAGAGGTACGTACGGCTGCACCCAAGCGGCGTTGGCGGCTCCGTGTCCGCGTGGCAAGACGGAGCGGTGGGCGGCGGCGCCGGTGTCTGCTTCCAAATCCACCCACGGTTTCAGCGTGCCGCTTTCGGAACAGAGAAGGAGGTATGAGAGCAGTAGCATACGTGGAGGGGGTGGGGGTGACGAAAAGCGGCGCTGTGGGCGAGGGACAGCAGCAAAGATAGCAACGAGCAGGCGGGTGGACTGGCGTGTAAATATAGCACGCATAAGCACCGCTCGCACCAAAAGCGGCCTCTTCCTCCTCGTGCGAGAAGAAAGGAACCAAATGCGGGAGAAAAATAGAAGCGTGGAGCCAGCGGTCTCCCCCCCCGACGCAGCGCCCAGGCTCTCCGCAGGACGGCGACAGCCCTGCGTTCGCCCCGCCGCGAGTGAGAACACATGTCCGCCGATCCCCGCCCGCAACACTGTGGGTCCGGCGCAGCCAGCCCGCCGACGCCGTGCTCGCGCTGGGCGGCGGAGAAACACGTCCGCAGCAGCGGCCGCGCGGTTGGGAGCACATCGCCGTGCGGCTCCTGCTCGGACGGACAACAACCCACGGCTGACATGGCATCGCGAAACAGACGCGCTGGAGCGTGCGGTTTCTCTCCGTTTCATGTATAGTGCGTGCATCGAAGCCATTCGTCAGCGTCGTCGAGCTTACGTGCGAGAGGAGGTGTGCGGTCCGGGAGCCACGTCGGAGTCCACGCCGCACGCGCATTGCTTTCGTGCCATACGCAAGGCGGGGCCTCTCCGTGCTGCCGTCGCCCCGTTGAATCCAATCCCGCTGCGAGCAGCACAGGCCGTCACTCGCGTGCGCTACCACGTTGACAGCGCGACCCGTCCAGTCGGCGCGCCACGCCTGCACGTCCGAGCCTGGCGATCCGTTACGTCCGAGATCCGCCGGTCGCGCTGGGGACATGACGCACTCTGACATGAACATAGCGATCTGCATCGTTACACGCATCGGCGTTAAGACAACATGCAAAAGAAGGGGGAAAAGAAAGAAAGAAAAAAAAGAATACGGCAAAGCTCCCACCCCGATTTGAACGAGGGACCTGTCGATCTGCAATCGACCGCTCTAACCCCTGAGCTACGAGAGCTGGTGGCGCTTTTCGTACCGGGCTTGTTATGTTCACGACCCGACTTGCTGCTGCTGCAGGACAACGCTCGGAAGCGAGTGCCATCCCTCCTGATAGCGTAAGCGACATTCCAACGCTTGTGTCTCTTTCCGCACGGTATCTACATATATATATGTATATGTGCCCTCCGAGCCTACATACTATCTAGATCGTTGCATGGGTACAGGCTGAAAGGTGGCGCCTCTTAGCGGCGCCGAGACGAGGCTAAAGAGGGTCTAAGCTCACGCCTCATTGTTAGCCATTTTGGGAGCAGCAATTTTGGGGAGTTTCTCCTCCTCTCTCCTTCTCCCGTTTACCAGCAGCGATCGCAGCGTCGGAGCAGATTCGAGGTACGGTTCTCGTCTTGGTCGGTGCCAGTCGTGAAAATTAATCAATTTGGTTGAACAGGACCCGGAGTAACACCCGGCAAGACGTGCCATTATTGTCGCTTACCGGACACTGCCGACAGCGATCAGACCTATGTACGTTTACGCGGATAGAGTAGAAACAGTCACCGGGGCATCCTCGTCGACTTGCCATAACATCTTCCGACGTACGATGGCAAGAGCAATGAGATCTGGACGCTGCAGCGGTGCCCTCCATCATGCAGCGGTGCCTCAATGTCAATGGAGGCAACAAGTCCCATGCTTAATTTTTTTTTTATTTAGTTCTCTCTTTGGTGGAGATGCTATTTATTTCTCTATTACTTTGTACCTAATTAAGTATTTCCAATGGCTTGTAGTTGATGCTGCCGGCGCCGGAGACTCCTCCGATCGAATACGAAGACGCTGACAAGGCTGAACATCTGCTAACGTCGTTTTCAGCCTGTATGAATACCCGAGCAAAGACCTCGTAGAGCCTTGCACTGACTGCGCCCGGCCGGGGCGTCGGGCCAGCAGCACGTGGTGGCGGCACAGCGAGCGGCAAGCGTGCGGCGGCAGCACTCCCCCGCCGCAGCCGAGCAGACACGCCGGCGCACTGAGGACGATCCGTGGAACCCGCGCAGCCCGCTGTCGCGGCCATCCCTCGCGGCATCCCCCGCAAAGCCCACCAGACCCGCGACGGGGGTGAGCATTGGCGGCACAGCTTGGCTCAGTCCATTCGCTGCGGCAGGTTCGCAGACGCTGTGCCGCAAGCATGCACTCGCTGCCCCGATGAGTCTCGCATGTGGCCATGCCGACGCTGCAGTGGATGGAAGACATCAGCCAAGTGCCACACATCGTACGGATTGCCGGCACTATCGCCAGTGATGCGCCAACAGGAGAATCCTCACAGCTTCCGCCGCAGCCCATCCCGTGTGCACCAGCAATAAAGCTCCAACACGCCCGGCCACCCCCCATCCGCACCTTGCGACAAGGCTGAACATCGGGCGCACCAGCCCAACGCCTATTCCGCAGCAAGTCCGACCTGCGCTCCGGTGCTTGGTGGCAGCAGGTTGGAAGAGCGGAAACAGGGGGTCAGAGATATGCAGCCAGCCAACTGCCGACTTGCAACAGGCCTGCTCGGCGTACGAGCTGCACGTCGACTCCGACTTGCTCGGCCAATCGCCGGTGGGGTGTGTGAGGAGTGTGGGGGCTGATTCCCGTCCGGGCCATGGAGATCCGTCCATCGGCGCATCTCGGGTGCACGGGTGCAGCATTGCACGATGGTGAAACCAAAGCACGCGCGTCGCCCTTCGGCGTGCGAACGACAATCCTCGGCGGGTGTGGTATGCCGCATCGGTCAAAAAGCCGCGAGGCGTCGTCGGGCTGCGGTGGTGGGCACAGCGCCGAGATCCGTCGTAACTATCCGGTTGCGTGTCTGCTAAATCCTTCGCCCTGGGCGGCCCAGAGGATGGGCGCCGACACTGACCCTCGCGCGACCACCAGAGAAAGCGCCGTCTCGGGAGCCACATCCGGAGGCGGGCGGCGTGCTGCGGGCGCGGATCGGGGTGCCGGCTGACGGGTTTCCACGCAGGCGGCGAGTTGGGCCGCAGCGCTTGGCCGTGTGCCTTCCGCCACCGACGTGACAGCTCGTGAGCGGCGAGCTGATGTACTCGATGCCGGCAAACGGAAGCCACCGCCGCCGCCAGCGGCATCCACCCAGCGCAATCGCGGACCACGGAGTGCTTGGAAATCACGACGCCGCGTGTGTCGCGCAGCCATCAGCAGTGCGGATCGGCCACGACGCCCGCAGCCACGTACTCCACTGCACCTCCACGCGGACCACCCAGCAGCATTCTCGCAGGCTACGGCCAACCGCCGGCCCTGTCTCCCCCCAGGTGCAGACGGGGGGACATGGGGGCGAGGGAGGTGCCTACGCCTATCAGTCCGGTTTATTCCTTGGTTCCGACAACGGAGTCGCCGCCGCCGGAGGTTTCGGGTGGGAGGGGCGCGGGGGAAGGGAGGGGAGGGGAGGGAAGCGGTTGTATGTACGAAACGGGCCATGACTGCACGAGATCATCCGACTGGAGAAGTCCCGCAGGCTCTCGACTCGGTCCCCGCTCACAGCGGGCGCGGGGACTCGGAGGTGGACGCGGACGTAACCAGACTGCCACACGACGGAGGCGTCGGCACGGCCAGCTCACGCCTGGCTCGCGCGGACTGGGACTCCCGCGAGCGAGTGCTGAGCGCACCAAGGGCCGTCCCCTGTCCAGGCCATCCCTCCGTGTCCCGGAGGTGTTGGGAAAGAAGCCTGCTCGCCTCCCTGCTCGAGCGGCCGTGACTCGCTGGAGCCCGCGATGCCTGGCGGGGAAGGCGGGAACAGCCTGCTCGTCCACCCTGCGCGAGCCAGTGGCACCCGCGAGCGCAGTGTTGCTGGTGCAGGGAGCGCCAGCCTGCGACGGCAGTGGCCACGGATGGGAGGCCCCGCAGCGGCGAGGACGTGCAGTCCGCCACGCCCCGCAGCGGCGTCCGCACCGCCCATGCGGGGTAGCAGCAGCTGGCGGGGCAGGAGAGCGTCAGAGCGTGCAGCGAGCAAGCCACTCCCGTCGGGCGAGTGCCGGCCTGCTGCCACGGGCAACGCAGCGCTGCCAACGGATCGCCTTGCCCCCCCCCCCGCTGTCGGACTCTGGCCGTTGGTGCGCGGCCGCCCCGTGCTCGCATGAACGGGTGCGCCCCGGAAATAGCAGAGCTGCTGATAAATGGAAACTCCGTCTGGACCCGTCTTTGGCGAGCCAACTGCACGCTCCGTACGGCGTCCGCAACGGGCACCAGGACCCGTACCCTCCTCACCGTACCTTACCTCATCCTGCGCTATTCCTGTGATGGCAGTGCTGTGCTCCAAAACGGGCTCGGGTGACTAAGCGCTGGGCATCCCGTTTACATATCGGGCGGCGGGCGTCGGAGTTTGGGCTGCAGAAGGCCAGTTTGGCCCACAGAGAGAAAAAAGCATGTACTTGTGGACTTGCCCAGCCATACGTAGAGGCGAGGGTCTTAGGAGAGCGCGGGTGTAACCTTTCCGGGTTGTCAGGCGAGGCAGGGCGGGCTGTGTTCGCCCTGGCTGAGTCAGATGCCAAGCCGTGTAAGCGGCACGGGGCGCGAGTGACGGACCGTGTGTGACTTCACGGCGGGTTCATCGCTCCGTTCGTGCGCTGCCGTCGTCGCCGCAGTCGAGAAACGGCCGGTACATTCGGACCCAAAAGCACCCGGACACGATGGCTCCAGAAGCCCGGGTAATCTCTCGCTTGTGCTCACTCCTAGGCGTCACATTTGCCGCCCAGAATCACGACCTCACGCCGCCTGCCGCCTGCCGACTGTTGCCTCGAGTTCGGACACCGCCAAGCTTCCGGTGGAACATGATGGCATTCACTCCTCGGAGCGCGGCTCTGGACAATCCCCCGCCGTTATGCTTGCGAGGACGCTTTCCGGGCTCGACAGCTCCCTGGCGGCCCCACGGAGGCTTCCGCTGCCGGGCCAGAGTGATGTTGCGTACATTGCGCCCATCTCCGGTTCCGGTGGTGAGATTAACACCAGGGCTCGGAGCGACTGTTCCGCGTCTGCAAGACGCAGGTCCCAGACGGCCCAGCGTGGGCAAGGAAGAGGTAGAGTATTCGCGATTGGCGCACAAGCCGGCGGGCTGGCTCCTGTCCGCGGACGGAAGCTGCCGTGCCCGCACCGACTTCCCGCACGACAACCAGCGCGGGCTGGCGATGGTCGGTGCGGGGGACGGGGCGGGCGAAGGTCGCGGACCGGGGGCGGTAGTGCGCGGCATACCGGTCGAGCATACTCGGCAGCTCTCCGTGGGAATCGTCGAACGGCCAGAGCGTAGGAACACGAGCAGGTGACACAACGAGTCAGAGTCCACCCATATTCTCAGCCCTCGATACTAACGAAATTGGGGCCAGACCAATTACTTTCCCTATCCACGACGATAGGTTCGCTCCCCGGCTTCCGTTGTATGCTCTCCCGCGCGGTCCGAGAGCATCGGCCGCCCATCCGTGTTCCGCCACAGTGCCCCCGAAAGCGATCGAGCTCAGGCCCGGCCGGCGAGCGGGCGTGCCTCCTCTGGCTTTTTGCTGGTGACGGTCCAGACGGCGGGGAGGTTTCTCGCTGCACTGGGCCGGTAGCCGGGGCTGCGGACAGGAAAAGAAAGGGAGAGCCTAGAAAAGGCTGACAAGCTACCTGCCGTTGGTGCCGGTAATTGGTGCAGCGCAAGAACTTCTTCTGATAGGGCACGGGAATCTTTCCGCCCCGGGTTCCTCCTCTACGGAGATGAGTGGCTATGCGATATCCCCGGATCGTACCGCCACCATAGACATAACCACCGGCAACGGCGCCTCTGCGGACATGTCAAACACCACCAGAGCTTAATTGGCTCGTTCCCTGCCAGTCCAGGAATCCAGTTCCGGGAACCAAGCGCGTACAGGCCGTTTACGGAGACGGGCGGCATGCGGTCAGTCCGTGGATATCCATTCCGCAGCTGCGCCGGCGGGGCACTGGGGGCGCCGGACTCTTGCGGCGGCGTCCGCGGTGGGCTTTCCGGGGCAGCGACATCGCTTGCGGACGTGGAGTCGCGCTCACTCCCCGCGCTGAGACCCATTCCTCGAGGCTTCAGCCGCGACACGCGCAAGGAGTCCATGGAAGCTGGCAACATCAATACTGCCGAATCGCTGGCTCTGTCGGAGACCTGCCCGGCGCCCCACCCTACAGGAACGCGTGGCCGGCCAAAGGAGTGGTGCCTGCGGAAAGGAGAGCGCAAACGACGAGACGCTACGTGTAGGGGCGAGGGCTCGGATGGCCTTACCAGATTCCGGATACCGGTGTTAGTCGCAACCGCCGTGTTTGTGGAGAGATCGTACGCTGAGCTGGTGGTGGATCGAATCCGTACCATGTAAGAAACAAAATGTGCTGTTTTCTTGATTTCAGGGTGTCGAGTTTCTCGTGCCCGAGTTGTCCCGCCGCTGCTGGCCATCGGGGCCATTGTGGTTGGGGGGGGGGGGCGTTCTGTGATGGCAATGCGGATAGTTTCGGAAACTGGCATTAGTGGTTGCCGGGAAAAAAAATATGCAGGATCACGAACGATCACTACGCCGCCTCTAACGACCCGCGCCGGAACAACAGATGGAAAGTTGAAGGAAACAGTGAAATCTGAGTATGTGTATTGTCTAGAGAGGAAGGGTGAAAGATGGAATGTCGGAGCACCTGCACATGGCGTGCACTGCAATCTCGGTTAGTCCGATAGTGTAGCGGATCACGGTCGTTCGTCCCGCCGCTCGTCTGCGTCCCTTCACCCCACTCCGCCTCTCCCATTTTGCACTAGATCCCGTCAACACATCGCTAGGGCGGTGGTGGATACTGTGTTACTAGCTGCAGCTGTCTGTCCCCACTGCCATAACCAAGTGAGAAAGGAGTGACGAACGCACTGTTCGGACCTCGACAGACAAAATGGAGCGTCGCGCTCCAAGTCTTCCCTTCCTCTTTCCCCCCACCATCCTTCATTGCTGTTCCCCGTTGCTATTCTGCAGTTCTCTTCTGCCACCGCGCGGGCGAGAGGCCAAAGCAGCTCATGCTCTCACCAGCTCACAAGTGTCCTAACTCATCCCGCCAGGAATGCCGCTGGCCTGCAGTGATTCGCGCCCTTCCAGCCAAGACGTGGGAACCTCCCAGCTCGGGGGTGCATGCCGGCGCCCTACAGCACGGCTACTGCAGCCGGTCCCAATTCGCCTGGCATACCCGCTCTTGCGAGGCCATAATCACATACGCTGTCTGCCCATACAGTTGTCGATGCAGCCTACACTCCGGGCCACCGAAGAGAGGGGAGACACGATAAGCACTCTCCGCCCCTTCTGCTTTTTCCGCAAATTCCGTCGCCGCACTCACCAGTACCGCTCCGTCACCACAGCCTTCCCCCCTCACTTCCGGACTGCAGACGGGAGAGGAAGAGAGTCTCTAGAGGTTGGCGTGGCAATTCTAGGGTCCGATGCCGCTTGCGAGAACATTCATCTGCATCCCACCGCCATGAGCTGCGTCACCATGCATGGGATAGGCACCGGTCTCCGGCTTCCTGCGCATCAGCGCGACAAGCCCACTTCACGGGCACCGAAATCCGAGAGAAACGGTTGTCGACATCACTCCACTCTCGCAAGCGAAGGAATCAAGGCTCAGGCCGGCAGAGACGAAGCCCTTGGCTCACGCAAGCAGAGACGGAGATCTACTTGTGGGGATCCTGGAGGCGGCGCTACTCTCGCACCTTACCTACAGCGTCCTCTCCGCGACGGCTGGAGTCTCCAGTGTCTTTACTTTTCGTCCGTTTGTGGGCTTTTGTCCGCGTTTCCGGCCTGCGGTTGCACAGCGTATCACTCGTGCGATATCCAGCCATGCCACTCTGTCCAACACTGCTGGCCATCCTCACTGAAGCTGAATATAAGCAAAGTAAGGGAGTGACCGGAGGGGTTTAGATCCGTGCAGAGCAAGCACAGCCGTCAACTGTGTGCCACGCTTTGACGCAGCAAGATAGAAAATCACACCTGAGATACCGATCTCTGGATACTTTTCATCGGAGGCCTCGCACGCACAGGTTTCAACGGCCAGGGAAGGACGAAACACTGGAGAGCCACCGATTTTGACGGTCTTTTCGTCGTTCTGCCGTCCGGACCTTGTACCAGCCATTCTCTGGCGCCGGTCACACCGTGTGTGTCGCCGTCGCCCGCTGTCCGAGACGTATGCGCGGAATCACGTTGTACATCCTGTCTTCGCCAATGCCGTCGATTCCCTCCGGTCACACTTGACATAAAAACCGAGGTCCACGTTTCTGATCCCCACTCCATTTCGCCACTCAATTAGATGAATTTCTCCTCCGCGACCTCCTCTTGGCGATCCACTTTTCAGGCTTCGGTAATACCCCTTGATAAGCGTGTGGTGGCGAGCCTCCTGGGCGATGCCAACCGCCCTTCTGAGGTCCAGAAAACTCCAATTCGTCTCCACCTAGTGTTCTGGGGGCTCTCGTAAGTTGGCCTTTCCTGTCGGAGGTCACAACTCTCAACATCGTAATTCTGGCCGAAACCATTTTTTATTTTTTTTATTTTATTATACATTTCCGACTCCCACGACCAGACATCATTTGGTGAGCTCTTACTCGACCAAGGGGGGGGGGGGGGGGGGGGGGGGGGGGGGGTTTGAAAAAAGACAAG
>Ga0307508_10003400_pt1 | contig 16129 bp, 22 predicted proteins | sample 9_EM_MG_FD_203089 | JGI IMG/M metagenome (GOLD analysis project Ga0307508, IMG submission 203089) | Populus trichocarpa ectomycorrhiza microbial communities from riparian zone in the Pacific Northwest, United States - 9_EM | ecosystem: Host-associated > Plants > Roots > Unclassified | place...
AAAATATGGAGAACTATGCTTGCACAGCCGGCAGATTGTGAAAAACCTTTTCTATTCATTAAATTGTTCAAAATTCACCCTACAACCCTCCTATTTTCAATAGAGTCGGGGATTGAAAATAGGCGCCTGTGCATTCCCACGAATGAGCGAACCCAAGATCCGCTACTACTAGTAGTAGCGGGAATCAGTTTCGTCCATCGTGAACGCCCCTATTATTGCACAGGGTACACTGGTTGGGCAACAGCAGCAGCGAATATGGGCACATTCAAGATTGGGTGACAGAAGGCACCACCCTCCAGCTGTAAACCGAAAATGCGGTCACTGACACCAAGCCTGCAACCATCCATACCTATCCATCACCTTTGGAAATCCGCATTCTCCGCAGTCATGTTTGCCACATAAAAGTGACCACTGCGCTCACCCTATTCACCTTTGTGCACGCGGCGATTACGCAATGTTGGCAATTTACGGCGCAACCTTTCGTCCTCATGTTTGAATTCGCATGGCTGACACGCATAAATTCCAAGTCCGATAACCGGTCATCTCGACAGTGATCGGATACGTTTGAGTACTTACTTGATTTTCGCTAACATTCCCGACTGACTTCGCGCGGATTTTTAGGAGTGGGCTTCCACATTTCAATATTTAAATCATCGATAAATTTAATTGCCTGGCCTAAATGATTAATGTGGATGCAGGTTCCCTCTACGGTTCCGCCGACAGCGCCTGCAAACCCGAATATGACAGTCACAACACTCGAGTAAGTATAGCGGCAGGTTCTCATAGCACCATGCGCATCTGCCTCCGCCGGCATAACGGGGGAATCCTCTCGGGTGTTGACAGTGATTCCCTCGCAATTCCTCAGCCACCCGTCGGACGTGTAAATCGCGAATTTCCGGATTAGCTGGAACATTTCCTTGTGCTTCGACACGCTCTTCCGCAGCTGCCAGAAGGCGACCCTCGTCCCATTGTGGACAGGCACAGGTTTTCCCTTCACGATTCACGGAGATTAATAACATGCACGCTGCCCAGGGGAAATATGGAAATACGCTTACACGCCTCGCCGCATGTGTAGCAAAACTCATATTTGCATAAACACTAAGGAAGACAATGAGAACATTGAGAAGGACGCGTCGACATTGCAAATCGATTTTGCCGCTCATTCTTACGGTCACATGGAAGCTACCGATTGACCGCGTCAGATTTTGATGGTGATGTTAAAATAGGGCGCACCATCCGTGATTAAGTTCTACGAGACGACGACACCTTCCACATCGTCGCCAGCTCTCGCGTTCTGCAAGCTCCAGTACAAGTCTGGATGTTGGGTCTCTATCGTCACTGCACTCTTCAAGTATCGGATGGGAGGTTGTCTTGCAGTAGGCGCAGACGTCAGTCATGCATTTCGGACAGTTCACCCCCACTCCTTTAGTGCTCGAGGCTTCGCCAATGAATGCAGAGCAAGTCGCTATGGGACAGTATAAACGATTCTTGGTGCCGAACTCCCTCATTTTCTCCTCAAATTCAAGAAAGATATCATGGCCGAGAAGGCGCTTGACAAACCGTAGCGGAATTTCCGTTTTACAGCAGCATGGCGGCATCATCGTTTCATCAGTCATAGCGCTCTTGAAGGGGCCCACGATACAGTCGTCGCAGTAATCGTGTCCACAGGGGGTCTTGATTGTGAAGCGTAATCGAAATTCACCACGACAGACAGTGCAATGGGTTCTAGGCGAATCTATGTCAGTGGTATACTGGGCCGGAAGACCGGGGCTAACTGGCAATGCACGTGGTAGATTCCGATAGTCCAACCAGTCTCGGGGAACCCTGACCGCTGGAGCTAGAGGACCGGGCACCTGCAGTACTAATAGACGCCTCTACAGTAGAACATCAAGGGAGCATTAGGCACCATCGTAGTCATTGGCCTACGGAAACACACCTGCGAACACCGATGTTGATGCCCTGGACCCAAGCGTTCCTGGCGACTGAAAGCCTGAACCGACGCCGCTGCTCGGCGTAATGGACCCTGGCGACCCAGCTTCAAAAAGTCGCATTACATACTCGCGACCACGCATTGCCCTAATCCTTTCTTCCACGAACGCATCAAGGAAGGCACCGTCGAGATTACCCGCGCGAGCTAAGCTCAGCACGAGGCGGCGGTTTTGCATCGACTGCACATCCGCTTCCAGGAGCGCTTCGTAGAGCGCTATGGGGAATTCATCATCAGTCGGAAGCGAGACTTGTCGACCCTTGCTATTCCGTGAATTGTTAAGGGCTTGCACGTCTTGCAGACGGAGTTGAGCGAGGAGCGAGTCCGCCGACGATTTCCGAGACAGAGACATAGAGAGGGCGAAAGAATGACACGACGAATGGCTTCATATATAGCATAGGATAAATTGGTTGATATCGTTTGCATGTTGCATTGATCAGCGCGCGCCAATCCGAAGAAGCAGGACGTGCCACGAGGCCATAGGCCCAGGTAGGTGTGGAGGAACAAAAGTAATTCATGCCCCAGAGCACCTGCCCTCATGGGGACCGCGTGCATCGCAATAGCGTTTGATGACCTCGTGTAGTATTCGGTTATTCAGGAATATGGATTCTGTTCGTATTATTTAAATTTGCTGATGGAGTTAAACGCAGGTACACCCGGTTACAGCATGGTGGTGGCGTTTTGTTCTGGTCGCAAAGAAAGGGCGACGTATAAAAGATGCTGAAGCTACGATATGTGTGCATGTGTCATATTAATAAAACCGCAATGCTAGGGTAAAAACATGAAAGAGGGGAAATCATTAAGCCGAAACTGCCAGTGGCATGCGTCGCACGTCCGGGTCACGACACCAGCAAAGCCACGAAAGCGATATCAGGCAATAGTTTAGCGCCTTCGAGAGCTTTGACTATCGCGAATTCGAAGGCGGGGCCAGCTGCTGCCAGTGCGCCACCAACGCATAGTGTGCTCATGGTACCCCGTAGGTAACCCGCGGTCCCTCCTGCAGTGCCCGTAACGTACCCGTAGCGCGCCGAGCTGTACCCGCGGGCACGGGTCTACCACTCACAGGTCTATCCGGGAGTATATTGCTATTGTCAATAAGAATAAAAACTCGCTTTGTTTCAGTAACGTACTGAGGAATTAGGATAGCGCAGATGGAGTGGATAAAGCTTGTCACAGAGGAAGCAAGCTTTCAGTTGATTTACCGTTGAATGCGAATGATTAGACGCAGATCTGCACAATAGAACATATAGCGTGGTACACGGGATGATGGGGGGGAGGCTGTAGGGTCATTATTGCACAGCGTACGCTGGCTGGGCCACGGCAGCCGTGAATAGGCTTGTATGGTGGCATTCGATATTGGATGGCAGAGGGTTCCACCCTCCAGTTCATCAAATAAACCGAAGGGGCAGCGCGAGCACCAACTCGGCATGTGACTGCGTCGCAGTCACACCCTGAAAAGTGCTATGCGTCTTTCCAGGTCTCCAGCTCTTGCGAGAGGTCCACTGTTTAGCCGAACATGTTGCAATGGGAACGCCGTATTCGAGGGTGTCGAAGTTGCGGCGTTTTCTTGCAAAAAGCGCGACGCGATCGATAGGGTTGGGGGCCAACCCGAACCGACCCCCCAGCACTTGCAAAGTACGCGTCGCGCTTTTTTGCGATTTTGCCAAAGCTTTATGGATCCACTGCATGCTATGGATGTCTAGTAGCCTACGCCGTTGCTACTTAAGCCTTTACGTCGCTCACTGGGGAGTAGGAGGCAAGAAAGGCCCGCGAGATAAACACGCACGTTTTCTCGCGACAAACAAAACCCGTGAACATGATTCAAGAACTTGTGTTGAAAGGTCGAGGCTTGGGCACCTAATCATTCATACCCATCCATGGGGTCGAGGATGCCTGACCAGCGATTTCGTGTTGAAGGCCTCTCGGCTTGATGTGTCTCAACTTATAGCGTTTTAGCCTATGTGGATGCATTTGCTAATCGCTGTCGTTGCCGTTGCCATAGGCGTCATCAGTCTTTGTTATATACATACTTCCCTTCACAAGGGCCCTTTGATTCGAATATGCAAAATCTCTATGCGTAAAATATAGATAGCAAATAAATACAGTGCGGTCACAGTAATGGTCGCAGTTGCTTGAACGAATAGTCGAAGATTTGGAGAAACAATCAAGGAAAGTGCAGTCACAGTGAGAATTCAGTTGCTTTGAACGAATGGTCGAAGATAACAGTCAGAGTAAACGTGCACAAATCCAATTTGAAAGTTGGCTAGGTTGTGGAACCGTCACAGACAGAACAGAAAGCTCGATTATTGAAGATACGTGCGGGTTGGCGGATGTCATGTTCTTCCTTTGAAGGAAAGGAGCCAGCCAAGGACGAATTATCCAGATATCCATCTCCACGGGTTGATATTCAAACTTTGCTCGGTACATGATAGCGAAATATCTCATTGAGTCTCCGAGCAACCGCGCCGTTATACATCATGCCCACACGACGAGGAGGGCGCTTCATATCTGTGATTGGCGCATTCGTATTTTGGTCCCTGTGCACCTGAGCTGCGGATTGATGTCGAAGAGCCCGTATAGGTCTGCGGTTAAAGGGGGGCCGCGGTGACGGCGCTGTCTGAGGAGTTGGGTTTGTTCGTCTTTGAACACGAGCTTCTTGAATTCAGCTCCACCAGCAAGAATATATCGGCGATGGGCCAGAGCAATCTGTTCCGCCAATTCTTCTTCCTGGCGTTCCTCCGCGATGACGTTGAAGACGTCGCGCAGAAAAGCACGGTCCGCATCGTGGCGCTCTTCAGCTGCCGTTTCACTCGACTCTGGGTAGAGATATGGAAGCTCCGAGGGTAGGTCCTTAATGTAGAAAACAAAGTCAGCGAACGATTCAATGTGACTATGACCAAAATCGACACTGACCCTGCATCAGCTTGGGTGACGAGTGACGAATCGTTCCTCACAACAGGCGCAGGCTGCGGCACATAGAGAAACGTCACACGGCGAATGTACATCCCAATTAACGTCTTTCTTGCAGAAAGCTAGGAGTCATCTTGATGTTTGAGAACGGATACATGTTGGGGAACATATTGGGGGACAGTGTATACAAAAATGCTCAGTCTTGAGTTGTGAAGCGAGGATGAGAGATTGTTAAGCATAGGGGGGCAAAGGGGGGCTCAGTGAGTCCCCTTTTAAACCGCAGTGGAACAGAAGGCGTATTTGCTGTCTCGTCCATCCATAACAGGACAAAATGAGTAAGACCTGAGTTTTATGTGCATACCCAAAGTGGCGTCCCTTCACAGTAGAAAGTCCAGGTTCCCCTTGATGTTTGTGCGCTATATACTACAGGCGGGCAAAGGTCATATATGTTTGTTGTTATTTATGTATAGCGAAGCGTTCCACATGGGGAAGGACTCTGAACCTCAGGTTGTCAGTCACTGATAGCTGTATTTCGATAAGCGATATAGCGAGGAATGGTGATACAAAAAATCAGGTGCGTATCAAACAAGATAGCTTGGTGATGCGGATGTCCAACAAAATAAGTAGGGAAATAAAGTATGGAGATGTAGATATCTAGATACGAAGGAGAACGAGGTGGGGGCTACACACTTTCTACTGAGAATACGGCAGAATGCAAAAAAAAAAACGGAAGTAATAGCGATAGCGACGTAGACACGTTTTAATCAGGCAAGCAAGCTAGGGGTAAGCAGGGGTCCATCCAAAAACGCCGACATAGGCGACACAATTTCCATCTCGTTCCTAAAAAAAAACCAAATAGTCAGTCACTTCAGCAGCAAATAGAGAATTTGATGGGGTTTCAACGCACTCGCACTGGAGTTAAATGGAGAGATCCAATTCGCAGATGCTGCTCTGCCCGACCCTGATGTCATCGCGTGCCTCTGAGTAAGCTCACGCTGCACATTGCTATTGACCAAGGAACACCTACCGGGAGCAGGCCCCATCCTCCAGGGAGCTTTAAAGAGACGACTTCGGATGTTGACTCCTCGTCTTTAATAGCCTTTTTTATTCGGTCGCGGAGGGCTTTCGTCGCCGCCTTGCCTCCGGCGCTGATGCAGTCAACTAGATCAGCATGTATGAGAGGTGATCCATATAGTTCTTTGGCAGATGTGGCAGGTAGACCGAGGTAGGTGAGCAAATCCCGCGTGACAAATATAACTTGCGAAGGAATATATTGATCAGAGCTTGGTTGATACCGCCTAGAAGAAGACTTACTTTCTCGTTTGGTCTTCTTAAGCACCACAAGTCTCGAATACAGGCTCTTGAACACCGTCATCGGGTCCTGCAGTCAGCATGGGGAACGGTTCCTGATGGGGTGCGGTGGAACCGACACTAACCTGCAAAGTACCAGCTGTCCTTCCCATCAAGGCTTCCACACCTGTCCCGACAATTCTCTGTGACGGCAACCCGCCCACTCCAGTATAACCAAAGCTCCCTTCTTGACTCGGCTTTTTGAACAATTTGCGAATGCTTCCGCCTAAATAAGCAATACCATTGCTGTTGGACGGAGACATTCCAAATGCATTGGGCGACGAAAGGTATGGGTCCGAGCCTGCAGGCCCATGATAGTCAATTCCGTCCGAATTCGATTGGGATCCTGCAGCATGACGTGATATCGAGCCTGAGGAGCCAGATACCTCAGATGGTTTCACAAAGGACCCTTGATGGTACTCCTGCATAGCACTACAAGGCAGCAGAACTGCATTTAGAGCGAAGGTAAGCGAAAAGCGCGCATACCACTCACGGAGAAATCTTAGGGATGTCACTAAGGTCAATATTTGCTCGTTCGACATTTGTATCACCAGTGATGAGGAACGAAAGGCTTTTGCTAGTGATTTCAAAGTGAGCCCAAGGACCAACAGCTGAAACGCGGTTCAAATATGACATACCCCTCCGAAAATACACTAGTGACGTCCGTCTGTCCTCCAATGAAATAGATAAGCTGACCATTGGCATCCCTCAGTGGAATGATGCAGAGCAACTAGGAAAGCGGGTGGATGCCGAGTCAGGTCAAGTTGGTACAAGCAATGCTGGATTGGGACTTACGCAATAAAATGGTGAGCCATCCCTCCCTGCATTAGAAAAAGTTGATCAGAATTTCCGCTCGGCCTCGAGCTTCTCAGTTGGACAAAGCGACGCTTTCACCGTGCATATGGGCGATAAAACCCAAACGTGGATATAAAGCGGAGACGAAAGAACTTACGATAATTCAACAAAAGCTCGTTGCAGCCATCGCCACGGTTCAATCCTTCACGAATCCGCTGTACACTGTCGGATGCCGTGCCAGGTCCTTGTAAGAACCGACAGTTGCGCCCTATGATCTGGGAGCGATCATATCCAGTGAGTTCTTCAAATGCGTCGCTCGCCAGAACAATAGGGTGATCCTGATTATGAGAAGGGTTTTCGGATCGAAAGAGGGGGAGGGAGAAAAGGTGAGACGGCGTCATAAGCGAGATCGTGATGCATGCAGGGGGAATGGCCAAAGAGCATCCATAGGACGATCAGAATAGGGAAAAAATATTCGAGCCCGATAAATGAAGCTTATTTCTTCTAATTGCAAATTCAGGAGTCTGGCTTCGCGCTAGCCAATGGAGCCCACGTGGGAAGGCGACTCCTGAATTCAGGACCGCAGATTTGCCGCGAAATTTTGAGAAAAGTGCGAAACGTACCCTGAGACGCGGATTCGTAAGGCAGAAGCAGGCACCTAAGCCGCCTGAGTCCTTCAAGCTCGTCCTACCCAGCTTGGCTTCAGCTTGCTCAATGATCTTTTGCTTGACGAAGCGCTGTTCAATGGGGAGGAAGACAGTAGCGTCAAGTCAGCATTTGTCCCAGAGTCGTGACGCCGAGATTGAAACTACTCATAATCGAAGCAGACGCAGGCGTACCTGAAAGTTAGAATTATACAACTGCTCAAGAAGATGCTGTTGAGCTGAACTGAATGCAATCTCCGGTCGAGCGGCATATTTGTGGCGTAGTATATGGTCCATCTCGCGGTGGACATTGTGAGGGAATTTGACGCAATGTGGACTTAATTGAACCATATAGATGTCTTAGCAATAGAGATATTTTTGAGTGTTAGTGCTTCATTGAAAGCAGGAAGGAGTAAGGAGTCGCTACCATGAAGGGCTTCTGCGTTTGCCTGGAGAGCTTGGTACATTGCAGCATGATGCTGCAAATCGACCCACATATCCAGCTCAGCAGTCGAGGCACCAACGCTAACAAGGTAGTCGCGAAAGCGATGCCGTCCTAATGGGTCCTCCAGCACTGCATAGAAGACATTAGTGGCTCTTGACGTCATGGACTTTCTCATCCGTCTACTCACATTCTTCAAAAACCTGGACTGTAAGAAGTCTTCGCAAAGAAAAGTCCAAATTGCGCCATGTATGCTGGATGGGTAGACTCGTCGGGCCACCCCGCTCAACTTCGCTCCAATCAGGTAAATTCGCGGGCGCAACGTCAGAGGCATCCGACTTGTCGCCTCCAGCGAATAATGCTGTAGCGCCTCCACCAACACCGCTGCTCGTGTTAGCATCATACGCCACTGCGGAGGATAACCCATTGAGCCATGAGCCGCGCCGCGACATCGATTGGGACAAAAGATCCGTTGCATCAGCAGTTGCGGTCCGCGGTCTCGATAGCGTCGTTTGGGTACGCATCTGATAAGATGACGGGGCATGCTGTCTAGCATGTGAAATAGATGTATCCATCAAGCCTCCGTTCGTCGACAGAACACCCTCAAGATCGGACTTTTGTACCAACACCCCGTCACCCTCCACATCATCATCATCGCTTTCGGATGACGAAGACAATGGCGGGTCCGTAGCGCGGGCCTTGGATGAAGTGTTCGGAAGACTCGAAAATTCGTCGAGCGAGTCGCGAGGGGCATTAACAACCTGACTCAAATTACTCTTTGTTTTGGTATCAGAGACTAATCTGGGACTAATTTTCGACTTCGCTGCCGGGGTCCCGCCGTCAGTACCGGGTGCAAGTGAATTATTGGATATAGAAAGGCCACTTGGGTGAGACGAACCCTGGAGATGCAACGACCCCGCAGAGGCATAGTTCACGTGTTCGCCGCGAGATTCAGAATGTAATTTCCCGTTCCAGCTTCCGCTTGTGACGGCGCGCCGTCGTGAACTTGTATCTTCGAGCGGCGTGAGGTGTTCATTATCCTGCTCGAGCTCGCTTTCCTCTGCGATGACGCGGGGGTTCCGCTTCTCCGACGGTAAACTGACGCTGCTCGCGTTTGTCGCCTTCTTACTTGAGCCGCTGACATGAGAAATATGGGCTTCCTGCTGCTGGGCGAAGAAGGAAGGGATAAAATTGTCACCAAGGTCGTGGGAAAACGATGAAGGGCCGATATCAGAAGGATTGCTCGGACCCTCGCTATTCCCACCCTGTGCGTCGTTGACACTTGGAACAGGATGTAGTGGGTGGGAAGCGTTGACAACGCCCGCTGATCGTGTTATTTTTCCTTCCCAGGGTGTCCCATCCTTGACACTATTCAAACTGACGTCTTCTACATGATTGTGAAGCAACGATCGAGGGATGGGCGGGAGAGGACCCGTAGGCGGAGGACCCGCTGGAGAGTCAGGAACAGAGTTTCGGAGAAGATCCTGTTGCTGCATCTGCAATTCCTTAATCTGCAAAGTCAATTTCTTGGCTTGGAGAACAGATTGAGAAGCAGACAATCTACGCGGAGTTTTCTGTCCATGTGCGGGCCCTGCATCGCCGGGAACGAGCGGGGGAGGTGGCGCAGAAGCCTTTGACGAAGATGAACTAGGGCGGGGGTCGACTAGAGGCATCTGTTTATCGATGGGCATCACGGGACTAGCAGGCGCGCTGCGAGAAGAAACGCTTGAAGGGAAACGAGGTGGGACAAGAGGGGAAAGTGGCATTGTAGAAAGTATATCTATCTTAGACTTGCTCTTCGGGGTCTTTGGCGTCTTTGGCGCTTTGGGGGTCTTTGGGGTCTTGGGAAGTTGGACCATCGCGGGGTCAACGGCAATGGGTGGTAGAGTTATGGGGGGCGGGGCCTTGCTGCGCGCGTTCGGGGCTCGTCGCGACACGGGCGCCGAATCGACTGGGGCACGGACAGCGATGGTCAAATATGCGCGACGCGGGAAGCAGGCATAATGAAAATGGAAGGGAAGGCGCGTCAGTTCAAGCCAGTAAGCTTCCGCGATAACATGCGAACGCACCTGACGAATTCGAGTCTATCGAAAGGTCTGCCTTGTCAAGCTCAGATTGTTGTTTTTCAGTGCCGCGGGTAGCTATTACGGTCACAGGCGGGGATGGGGGGATTGGAGATAGGGCAAAGCTGACGTCGCCTGCTTCAAACGAGCCCAAAAGGCGAATATGATCAAGAAGATCCCTCACGTTCGAGGACGATAAGACGTTGGGTTCGCGAACGGACAAGAAAAAACTTACTGGTCTATCGACTCGCGGACCATGTCAACGAGTGTGGATGTTGCGAAAGCTAGCCAATTACATAAACGAGGGAATGCGAACGATGGTGGGGTCCAACGAAGACGGTGGACGTTTTTTTATCCAGCTGAAACGCGGACAGTAGGAGGATATTAACGAAGAAAGAGGGTGAAGATGAGGTACGAGAAAGGAACCGCTCGTCGGTTGTCGCCAGACGACCGAAGCCCAGGCGTCTAAACATGTTTTTCGAATTCGAGACTCGGGTGGCGCAATTTACGTAATCACAGTAATTACTTCCTAATAAGGAAGTCTCGCAACTCAATAGAATCCCGGCACTGCCGCCTTGAACATGTTTGTCTCGAACAAGCTTGAACACGAGTTAACTTTCTAAGACACCCTCACTATGCCTCCCAAACGTGCTAAAACGATTGCGACCGCTGCGCCTACTCGACGCTCCGCGCGCACGACGACTGCTGCTTCGACTGCTGCATCTACTTCTGCTTCGGTTGGGAAGAAACGTGCTCGTTCACCTGAGGATAAGGTTGCCGACGACGGGGTGGACGAGGAGGATGACAAGGACGACAAAGCTCCTCCTAAGAAGCGCGCCAAAGCGGCCAAGACGTCCAAAGCCAAACCCGCCAAGAGCGACGACGATGCCCAAGAACCCGAAGATGATATCATCACGACCCCAGAAACTACGACAAAGAGAGCAACTCGGAGCACAGGGAAATCTAAGGCGAAAGGCGCTAAGGCTAAAGCCAATGATGGCAAGGACGTGACTATGGCGGATGGTGATGCCAACGATGAAGACGATGCACAGGATGATGCCAGAGACGATACTAAGGCTAAGAGCCCATCCCCTCCCGCCAAAATGGTTACCGTCATTAAGCGTGGTGCTGCTCCTGTCGACCCTGGCTCTAACTACGTTAGTACGCACCAAGTGTATGCGGCTAACGGCGAGGTTTGGGATGCAATGCTTAACCAGGTGTGTAATTTCCGCGGCCACATCGCTCGTTTACCCCTCTATGAATGTAATCTGCGCCTGCAATGCCATTCTCAACGCTGATAACCTTCGAATTTAGACGAATGTCTCAAAGAACAACAATAAGTGCGTTCTATTTGCCTCTCCATATGCTTTCCTCCAATGAGCACACATGATTCTCATATACTCACTCGTACGTGCAGGTTCTACGTCATCCAACTTCTGCATCCAATTAACCAGGCTCCGGCAAACAACATCGTAATGCACGTGCGGTGGGGTCGTGTCGGCGAAAATGGCCAAAGCCAAGACAAGGCAGGTCCCTGCCGCTTCCATATTCTTCACATTCTCCTGACACCGCATCCCCGAACTGCTCCTTAATATGCGATTGCATGGTGACTCATCGATTCCATTTGACTCACCGCCCCTTCTTGATGTGATTAACTTTAATCACGTCATGACGCAACGCGGCGTGCACCGCATACAGGGTCCTTGGAATGCTGACGGAGCCATTCGCGCTTTCAAGTCACAGTTCAGGTCCAAAACAGCGACGGCATGGGAGCAGCGACACTCAATGACAGCCCAACCTGGCAAGTATGCGTGGCTTGAGCGCGACTACAGCGACGAAGAGGTCCACGAATCGAAAAAGAAAGGGGGGAAAGAAAAAGGAAAAGAAAAGGAAGAGGAAGAGCTAGAGCCAGAGCTTAAGGCGCCACCTGAAATACAAACACTCGTACAGTTCATCTTTAACACGAGCAACATAACTGCCCACTTGGCAGAGATGAACTACGATGCGAACAAGCTTCCTTTGGGGAAGTTGGCCAAGACCACGATCCTTGCAGGGTTCACGGTTCTCAAGGTACAGTGTAACGACCGTCAACACCGTCTTCCTTCCGTTTTCCAGTTATATTCACCTTTTATTCACCCATAACTGACTCAGGCGTGTGCATATAGACTCTTGCTGATGTGATCAGTTCACCCTCGGGACCTGCGGCGCAAGATTACCATGGGTTTGGGCCGGCTTGCGAAAGTCTTAGCAACCAATATTACTCGTGAGTATTATTCAGGTTCATCGTCTACATCGTTACATCGACAAGCACCCTGCGGCCAATTGTGTGCAAAACAATCCAAACACTTACTGCTCTCGTCGGCCAACAGGATTATACCACATAGTTTCGGTCGCAATCGCCCTATTGTGATCAACACCGAAAACTTATTGAAAAAAGTTAGTGTCCGGAGCCACTGACAGCCTGTTCCAGCTGCAGCTCGACGCTTTCTTTCGCTTTTATTAGGAACTTGCTGTCCTTGATGCCCTGGGTGATATGGTTAGTATTCGGCAAAACCATTACACTTGATTGTCAGTTGCCGCGGTTTCTGATTATTGTTCCTTGACACTTTATCACCATGAACACAACCATAGCAAATCGCCTCCAAAGCCTTGTCAAACAAATCTCCGGGCTCTGGCCCGCGCATTCACCCGATCGATGCCCACCTCGCCTCTCTCCAATTGCGCGCCATTGAACATATTAAGCGGTCGACGAAAGAATTCACGGCTCTGGAGAAATACGTGCAAGATACGCATGGTGCAACCCACTCCTACTATAAAGTGGAAGTACAAAATGTATTCAGAATTGAAAGAGATGGCGAGAAGGAACAATGGGAGAGTGCGGCATGGCTTCAAAGTGAGGTGGGAAAGAAAGCAGAGAGATTCTTGCTCTGGCATGGCAGTCGCAGCACGAATTTCGCCGGTATTCTGAAACAGGGATTGCGCATTGCGCCGCCTGAAGCTCCAGTGTCTGGCTATGTGCGTTGGACGTCCCATCCTCGCTTTACTTATCTCTAATGTAGCGCATTTTCCCAGATGTTCGGCAAAGTATGATTTCAACCCTCCAAATTTCCACTTCCTTTCCCAATTTCGAGAAGAATGATTGATATCCCTCCTACAGGGTGTTTACTTTGCCGACATGATGTCAAAGAGCGCGAACTACTGCTATGCCAGTCTTTCTCAAAACACTGGTCTGCTGCTGCTCGCTGAGGTGGCTGTGGCGCCATTTCATGACCTTATCCATGCCACCTACAATGCTGATGTCGAATGTAAGGCAAAGAACAAGCTGTACGTAACGTCACCTTTCCACCCAATTCTTCAATCATCTTACCGCTTTTTACCTCTCGACCTGAAATGCTACCATGCGGCAATGCCCTCGTCCTGCTTGTTTGCCGCGATGTGTTAGAGCGACCAAAGGTGTCGGGCGCATGCAACCCGTGGGTTGGGGTGATTGTGCCGACATACTAGGCAACGACGAGCTCAAAGGTGTCAAGATGCCAAACGGTCCAGGCGCGGAGGACCTAACTACAGGCTCATACCTACAATACAACGAGGTCCGCATGTGTTTCATAGTGCCTTTTCTCCATTCACCGTCAGGGATGAAAATGTCGCTAACATCTCTCACAGTATATTGTGTACGACGTCAGTCAAAGTACGTCCTTCTTAGGTGTTATGTTCTTGCATACTTTGCTCACGCGAATGTCCATCAGTCCGTTTGCGATATCTTCTCAAAATCAAAATGCAGTGATCCAATACTCCCAAGCATATCAACAATGAAGCTGTGCATTTGTTTTACATGTATACTTGCAGTGGTCTGTATTTGGGATATCTGTTCAAACTACATACAAATTACACATCAATTCATGCGCCGCGCAATTCGCGTCGGGAATCTTGCACAGTCCCGTTTGTCATGTGAGCCAATCCTAACTTAGTAACTATTAGGGCCGTTCACGTTGGACAAAACTAGCCCGGAAAATTGATATGAAAAATGGGCTATTTGATCGGGCCACAAAAAAGGCGGAAGAATCTTGAAGCGCCAATTTTGCAGTTGACGGTCTGAAGCGCAAACTGCGACAAAAAGTGTCACTCAGCTTCATCAAGTGATTTGCCAGTCTTGATCAATTTTCTCCTCCATATAAACGCCCCCGCCTTCATTTCGGCGGTGCCGCTGGGGGTCTGTGCCGATGGTCCGGTCAACGTTTACCATTTTAATTCTTTTGCAACGAACCTGTCATGTCGCCGCGGCAGAAACTGTACATGTTTATTGCGATATCGATATTAATCCTTTTATTACCGGATCAATATCTCCACCGCAATAATGAGCCATGAGTAAGATACTGTTTTGTGCGAGTCGGTTCATCAGTCGGTTCATCCTCGTGCGCCGCGACACATGTATAACTGAATGCCGCGCAGCGGGGCGGGGGGTACTTGCGCATCAAATTGAAAGCTTCGCTTATATGGATGATAGTGCTGGTGCATCGCCTTTGGAAAACATTCGAACTCTGAGCAATGTTATTCCGTTGTCTCCATTTTGTAACTTCTCCTAGCCCTCGTTCAACGCGGGCGTTGGAGGCATATAAAGCTTAATATTCGCGATGTTTGGCCAAGCATTATATCACTCTTACCTCCTCTCCCTCAACGTATAGAAAATACTTGGGTGATTCCATGGGGTGATAGCCGGAATTAAAAATATTCAGAGGTTCTGCGCAACTTTTTCATCAGCGATGGATTAATGGCACAGGGTTCCTAATGACGAGCTCTGCGCTGAACTAAGACTTATTTGTGCTCTTATCTCGCCTATTATTTGCGCAATCCTTATGAATTGGGAGTCTTAAAGATGCTAGGAGGGCGAGAGTGAAAAGAGAGGTATTGAGCCAAAACTCGACACAAAATGGCAAGAGGAAGAATTTGGAATGCGAATGTTGCACACGATGTTGGGCTTTGGACACTCGTACAAGCGCAATTTTAGTTCCCTTGCAATGTATTCTGCAGACCGTCTCCAGAACAATAATATCAATATTCACTGAAACACTTCTGACAAGGCTGGGTTGATCGATGGCATTGGGTGACATGGGAGCTGGGGAGTCCAGCCGCCATGGTGTTGCAAACACATGAAAGATCGGGCCCCTGACATTACCGTAAAGATGTTCGGTGCTGTGGGAGCAGATGATTTCCGCCCAAATTTAAAGAAAGCGCTGGATGCAGAACATGTGAACACCGCCTATGTCAGGGTGGTCGACAACCAACGGACAGGCGTCGCTGTCATCATCGTGCGTCGCCCACTTCGCACCTTGCATCGCATTGATTCATGAACTATATATACTACTAATGCAGGTAGAGAAGTCAACTGGAGAGAATCGTATCCTCAGGCTCGTGAACTCAGGCGCAAATGCTACTGTTCTCGCGGGGAGAACAGTAGCATTCCTTCGCACCTCTGTCTCCATTTTGTAACTTCTCCTAGCCCTCGTTCAAAGCGTGCGTTGGAGGCACATAAAGCTTAATATTCGCGATGTTTGGCTTGCAAGCATTATATTACTCTGACTTCCTCTCCCTCAACGTATAGAAAATACTTGGGTGATAGCGGGAATTAAAAATATCCAGAGGTTCTCAATGCAACTTTTCGTCAACAATGCATTACATGTAATGGCACAGGGTTCCTAATGGCGAGTTTTGCGCTGAACTAAGACTTATTTGTGCTCGTATCTCACCTATTATTTGCGCAATTCTTATGAATTGCAAGTCCTAAAGATGCTCCCATACAAAACTCATGGTATCCTGCACTATAGAAAATATTGCGTGTAAAATTACAACCCCCATTCATACAATTTTCGGATACAATTTCATCACACATTGGTGTAAAATTGCCAAGATGTTGGTGTAATTAGGGGCTGAATTTACTTCG
>Ga0307508_10003401_pt1 | contig 16117 bp, 8 predicted proteins | sample 9_EM_MG_FD_203089 | JGI IMG/M metagenome (GOLD analysis project Ga0307508, IMG submission 203089) | Populus trichocarpa ectomycorrhiza microbial communities from riparian zone in the Pacific Northwest, United States - 9_EM | ecosystem: Host-associated > Plants > Roots > Unclassified | place...
TGGTCGTGGTCTACGCCGGCGGCGTGGCCGCCAACTTCTTCCTGCTCCAGCCGCGGTGGAGCTTCGCGCCCGGCGATCACCACCAGAACTGGGGCCTGGTCACGTTCATGACGCTCGGCAGCGTGATCGCGACGTTCGGCGGCTTCGTCCATGCCCAGCGCGCGCGCGCCGAGGCGACCGCGGCGGCGATCCGCGTCGCCGAGGCCGCGCTGCGCGAGGCCCACGACGGCCTCGAGCTGCGGGTCCGCGAGCGCACGGCCGAGCTCGCGCGCAGCAACGAATCGCTGCGTGCCTCGGAGGAGCAGTTTCGCTTCCTGGTCGAGGGCGTTCGCGGCTACGCGATCCTCATGGTGAGCGCCACCGGCGCGATCGTGGCGTGGAACGGCGGCGCCGAGCGGCTGTTCGGGCGCATGGCCGACGTCGTGGGCAGCGCGATCACCACCCTGGTCCCGAGCCTGACCGTCGCCACGCTGCGCGAGCCCGTGCCCGGCGGGTCGTCCGAGCGCGTCGCGCTGCGCGGGGACGGCACGGCGTTCCCGATCGAGCTCGTCGTCACCCAGCTCGATCAGGCGGGCATGTACGTCGGCATCGTCCACGACATCTCGGAGCGCAAGCGGCTCGAGGCGCTGTCCGAGCAGAAGCAGCGCCGCGCCGAGGACCTCCGCCGCAAGAGCGAGGAGCTCGAGGAGGACAACCGGCGGATGCAGGAGGCCAACCGGCTGCAGAGCGAGTTTCTGGCCAACATGAGCCACGAGCTGCGCACCCCGCTCAACGCGATCATCGGGTTCGCCGAGCTGTTGCACGGCGGGGTCGCCGGCCCGGTCGAGGCGCAGCACCGCGAGTTCCTCGGCGATATCCTGACCAGCTCGCGCCACCTGCTCCAGCTGATCAACGACGTGCTCGATCTCGCGAAGGTCGAGTCGGGCACGCTGGTGATCGCGCCGCAGCCCATCGAGCTCGGCCACGTGATCGGCGAGGTCCGCGACATCCTGCGCGGCCTCGCGCAGGGCCGCCGGATCGATCTCGAGCTCCAGCGCGCCGGCGAGCTCGGCAGCGTGGTCGTCGATCCGGCGAAGCTCAAGCAGATCCTCTACAACTACGTGTCCAACGCGCTCAAGTTCACGCCCGAGGGCGGCCGGGTCACGATCCGCGCGACGCTGGTCGGCGACGCGTTCCGGATCGAGGTCGAGGACACCGGGATCGGGATCGCGAGCGAGGACCTGCGCTACCTGTTCGTCGCGTTCCGCCAGCTCGACGCCGGGGCGACCAAGCGCTATGGCGGTACCGGCCTAGGCCTCGCGCTCACCAAGCGGCTGGCCGAGGCTCACGGCGGCAAGGTCGGCGTCCGCAGCGTGCACGGCGCCGGCAGCACGTTCTGGGTCGAGCTACCGCGCGTGACCGCCACCGCACCGGCGCTGCGGTCGGCGCGGCGCTGACGAGGTGGCTGGTTCCAGGGCCGGCACGCCCGGTGCCGCGGCCGCCGCCGAGCCGGGGACCCGGGCGCCCGCCATCTGCTAGGGTCACTCCACCATGTGGTGGCGCCGCCTGCGATACGTGCTGCTGCTGACCGTGCTGTGCGCGATCGCGACGTGTCCGGCGGCCCGGCGATCGTGCACCGCGAGGACGCGCGCGGTCGAGGCCGATGAGCTGCTCGGCTACCTCGCCGACCGCGTCGCCGCCCACGTCGCGACCACCGGCCGCGTGCCGCCGACGCCCGCGGGGCCGACCCCGCAGCCCGCGTGCTGCGAGCGCGGCGGTGTGTGCCACCCGGACGCGGCGCTCTGGGCCGAGCCCGGATGGCGCGAGCTCGGGTTCTCGATCGACGGCGACTTCCGGTTCGCGTATCAGTACGCCCCCGATCCGGACGGCCTGTCGGCCACGCTGCGCGCGGTCGGCGACGTCGACTGCGGTGGCGGCGCGGCGAGCACCGTGGAGGTCAAGCTCACCGTCGTGGGCGGCAAGCTGGTGCGCGCGTGGTCGCGCCCGGCGTCGCCAGGGTAGCGTGCGATCGCGCGAGGCGAACGGCGGTCATGCCGCGTCGCGCAGGCGGCCGGCGGGTCGCAATCCTCGAGCGCACGCGGCACAATAGCCTGGCCTTATGCGCAGCCTCCTCCTCCTCCTCGCCTTCCTGATCCCGGCGTGTGGCAAGAACAGCGAGCCACCGCCGCCCACCTCGGGTTCGCCCAACGCCAAGCCGGAGACCGGACCGAGCCACCGCCCGACCGGCGGTGAGCCGACGCAAGCCGAGCAGATGTTCGCCACGGTGTGTGCGACCTGCCACGGCATGGACGGCACCGGCAGCGGTCCCGCCGCCGCGTCGCTCAACCCCAAGCCGCGCGACTACACCGACGTCAAGTGGCAGGCCAGCGTCACCGATGACCAGCTCAAGGAGACGATCCTCAAGGGCGGCCAGGGCGTGGGCAAGAGCCCGATGATGCCGGGTCAACCGCAGCTCAAGGATCACCCCGAGGTCCTCGACGGGCTGGTGCAGATCATCCGCAAGTTCGGCAAGCATCCATGATCACGACCTCTCCCGACGGCCAGTGGGCGGCGGTCCGCCGCGGTCGGGAGGTGTCGCTGCTGGCCAACGGTGCCGGGCCGGCGGTGTCGCGCCTGGAGCTCGCCACCGACGATGCCGATCTGGTGATCGTCGGACCACCGAGCGTGCTGGTGGTCGTGACCCGCGGCGACCCCGACGGCGGCGCGACCCCGCATCGCGTGGTGCTGTACCAGCCGCCGGAGCTCGAAGCGGTCGCCGGCCTGGATCTCGACGTGGCGATGCGGATCGCCGCGGTCACCGGCCCCCGGATCGTGCTGGTCTCGGTCGACGGGCGAAGCCCGGAGTCGCCGGTCGGGGTGGGATCGGACCCCCGGGGCATCGACGGCAAGGCGGTGACGATCGTGCGCATCGCCGCCCGCGCGCTGTCGGCGCAGGCGCTGGACACCGGCAGCCCGGTCGAGTTCGCGGTCGGCCTGGACCGCAACCAGGTGCTGTTCGGCCTGCTGCGCAGGCTCGAGGCCTGGGACGCCGTGTCCGGCCGCCCGCTGCTGCGCATGCAGCTCCAGCTGCCGCCGCCGCCCCGCAGCGTCGGCCCCGCGCACGGACACGTGTGGGCGACGCAGCCGGGGAGCGATGACATCGTGGTGTGCCGGCTGTCCGATGGCCGGCCGTTTCGCCACACCGTGGGGGCGCCGATCGACGACGTGATCTACCACGCCGCGTCGCCGCTGCTCATCCTGGTCACGCCACGCGGGCTGGTGCGCCTGCACTGCTTCGCCCACTCGCTGACCGTGATCGAGGCGCCGTGGCGGCCCGGGGTCCCGCTCGCCCAGCTCGTGGTCGGCGACGACATCAGCCTGCTCGGCCTGCCCGACCGCGGCGACGAGCCCTGGCGTGTGCCGATCGGCGGAGCGGGCGCGCCCGCGATCACGCTCGACAACCCCGACGCGCCGCGCGAGCCGCCCCTGGCATCGACCGCCGCCGACAAGCTGCGCGCGATGCGCGAGCGCACCCTGCCAGAGCTGACGCCGGCCGATCCGGATCGCGGGGGTGGGGCCCCGGCTCCCCGGGACGCCGCATCGTCCCCCGGCGGCGCTCGCGGCACCGCCGACGCCACCCCGGCGAGGGATGGGCCGCGTACGCTGGATCCGGGGCGCACCCGGACCTGGCGCGACGCGCTCGCCGCGTGGGCGGCGGAGCTGGCGCGCGGTGCCGCCGCCGAGCTGCCGGTCGTCGCGGTCGGCGCGGAGCTCGGGCTGTCGCATCGCCTCGCGCTGGCCCCGGCCGCGCACCGCGCGCTGATCGCGCTCTATGGCCTGTACCTGATCGGCGAGCCCGCGCCGTCGATCGCGCGGCTGGCCCACGCGCTCGGCGACTGGACCGAGGCCCTCGGTCAGGGCGAGCTGGCCGCGCTCGCGATGCTGCGCCGCCGCGGTGGCAGGGTCTGGCTGCGCGGCGCGGTCACCGAGCTGCTCGACGGCGTGTCGCCCCGCGCGATCCGCCTGGTCGGCGGGGCGGAGGCGGTGCCCAGATCCGGCGCCGCGCAGCTCGCACGCGACGGCAGATCGGACGCGGCGATCGAGGCAGCGCTCGCCGCCCAGCTCGGCCGGATCGCCGTGATCGAGGGCGGCGCCGCGCTCGCGATGCTCGAGGCGCGGCTGCACGGCGCGACCGCCGTGGCGCTGGTCGCCCCGGTCGCACGGCCGCTGCCGTGGCCGCGCGACGCGGGCCTGGTCGTCGTCGCCGGCCCCGCCGCTCCGGCGTGGGTCGCGGCGCTGCCGAACGTCACAGCCGCATGACCTGTGCGGCCTTCTTGGCGGTCCGCTCGTACTCGGCCTTCGCGTCATTCGCGGCGTCGAGCGAGCGGAACGAGCCCAGCCGCACGCGATAGAACGTACCCTTGCCGCTGACCTCCGCCTCGGTCAGGTAGGGCTGGAACCCGGCGGACTTCATCGTGCCGAGGAACGCCTCGGCCTCCGACCGGTCCTGAAACGACGACAGCTGCAGGGTGAACCGGGCCTTGCCCTCCGCGCTGGGCTTGGCGTTCGCCTTGGCCTCGCGGGCCTCGCGGGCCTCGCGGGCCTCGGGCCGCGCCTCGGCCTTGCCGTCCGGGGGGCCATCGCCGCGGGCCTGGGCCTTGCCATCGCTCCGCGGCTCGGACTTCCTGGTCTCGGCGTGGTCTGGCCTGGGCTCCGACCGTGCGTCGCCCGGGGCACCGTCGTCGTGTCGCTTCGACTTCTTGTCGCCGTCGTGCTTGTCGGCCCTCGGCCGGTCCGTGTCGGGGCGGGTCACCGGCTCGGCCTTGTCGGGCTTCTCGGGCTTGCCGTCCACCCGGGCCTCGGGCTTGTCGAGCTTCTCGGGCTTGCCATCCGGCCGGGCCTCGGGCTTGTCGAGCTTCTCGGGCTTGCCGTCCGGCCGGGCCGACGCGGTCGCCGGCGGGTCGACGCTCGCCGGTGGCGCGGGCGGCCCGGGCTTGCGGTCGGCCCTGGCGCTCGCCCGCCGCTTCTCGAGCTCGCCGATCGCCTTCTCGACATCGGTCGGAGCCTCGCTGCCGGTGAGCGCGCCGTGGAACGACAGGTGATCCGATCGCTCGAGCCGATCGAGCGCGGCCAGCGGATCGGCGATCGACGGAGTCTCGGCACGATCGAGGTGGCCACGGGCCTCGACCCGGCGACCCACCAGGACGCCGACGACGAACACCAGCCCGACGATCACCGCGCCGCCGAAGAACAGGTAGAAGATCTGGCGACCGTCGAGGCTGACCTCGATCTTGTCCTTGTAGAGCTCGGGCTCGCGGATGGGCATACCCGAGCGTCGGGTAACCCTGGCGATCGGCGCAACAAAACCGCCTGCGACCTGATCATTCGAGCAGATTGAACAGCTGGATGTTCTCGGACTCGACGCGGTACACCCTGCCGCGCGTCGGCGACGACGTGATCGAGGTCGACAGGAAGTCGCCGTCGTCGAGCACCCAGATGCTGTTGCTGGGACCGCGGACGACCTTCACCGGGTAAACCGGCCCGATCGAGCTCAGCGTCATCGGTGTGTACCCCGCCTTCTGGTCGAACGACAGCTGAAAGCCCTGGACGACCAGCGGGATCCTGCCGAGCCCTCCCTGGCGATCCAGGATGCAATTCTTGTCGCCCGGATAGGTCGGATCGACCAGCCGCACCGTCATCGCGCGGTTGCGAAACTTGATCGCGTCGGCGGGGGTGGGGCGTTCCGTCGCCACCTTGACCGTGGCCGTGCCACAGCTCCGGTTGGCGACATCGAGATTGGGGTACGTCGGCTCGTTCTCGACCTGGGTCAACGTCAGCGAGCACGGGTTGGGCTCGAACGCGCCGCTCGCCAGCTTGCCGGTGATCGGATCGGCAGCGGGATCACAGGCGGGCGCCTGGAGCGGAACGCGGCCGATCTGGATCGGACTCGCCGATGGGTCGCGGATGCAGCTCTCGGCGTCGGCCCCGGTCCCGCCCTTCGCGATGATCGGATGGACATACCCCGACCGGCTGCCGATGACGGTGAACGCCTCGCTCGCCCGCACGGCGTAGTGCTGTGGCCCGGCCACGCACGCCTGCGGCGGCAGCACGCTCTCCATGCAGATGCCCGGGATGGCCTGCTCCAGGACCGCTCCCTTGCAGATCGAGCCGCCATCGCAATCCGCGGTCTTGTTGCAGGTCTCGACGCAGCGCTTGTTGCGCGCCGGGTCCGCGTTGATCGGCGCCCGCATATCATCGGCCATGCATGCCCACGCGTGGGTGTCGACGACCGTGGGGCGGCCGGCGGCGTCGAGCAGGCTCAGCGGATCGCGGTCGTTGCGCACCTGCGCGGCGTAGTCTGCGAGCGTCTTGCACTGCGCGTCATCGGTGCAGCCATCGACCGGCGTGGTGGTCAGCTCGTGCTTGCGCGGCCACAGGACCAGCTGACCGGTCTCGGCGCGAGCGACGGTGTAGCGCCGGAACGAGGTCAAGAAGTCCTTGCAGGCGTTGGCCAGGCGATCGGCGTCGCTGCTGGCCATGCAGGCACCGATCCCGGCGACCGCCGACGAGCTGTCGGGGTGGACGAAGCACGTGTACCCGAGCGGGCAGTCGGCGTTGCCGTTCACAGGGTTACAGCCCTTGAACTCCACGAGGTCGAACGGCTCGACGCCCATGTTGCAGAACGGCCGGCTCTGGTCGCGGAGCGACATCCCGAACGAGTCGACCACCATCGTGGCGGTCCGGACCTGGGGCCCGTCGATCGCGTTGAGGGCGCCGTCGAGCGACAGCGAGCCCTCCCAGGTCATCGTCCACGACTCCGTGAGCGTGTTGCGGAGGTCCGGGTAGACCTCATCACGCACGGGGAGCAGGTTGCCGTACTGCAGCTCCGAGATCACCTCGGGGTTGGTCTGGCCCATCGATGTGCAGCTCAGCTGGCGAAGCGTGGGCAACTCGAGCGCCTTGTCGCTGGGGATCGTGCCTGCCGGCAGGTTGCGCACCGGACCCGTGGTCGAGCGCGGACCGCCTCGCAAGGTGGCCGTGGCGACCGTGTCGCTCAGCGGATCGCTCGCACTGCAGGTCTCGGTCAGATAGGTCGGGGTATTCGTGGTGTCGTTCGTGGGATCCGTCGCCAGCACCGCACGCTCGAAGAAGCTGTCGCGCAGCTGGTGTGCCATCGTCAGCACCGGGGCGCTGGCGAACGGATTGCTCCGGCTGAACAGGTCCGGCGCGTTGTCGTCGTCGACGTTGACGACGTACGCCGTGCCAGTCGACGCCGTGACGATCGCGAAGTAGCCGATCAGCGTGGACGCGGTGGGGGGAACGTCGCTCGTCACGTCGTCCGTGCTGGTCGTCGCCAAGGCACTGTTCAGCCCCTTGATGATCGCGACCGAGGTTGGAACGCCGTCGCCCGGAAGCTCGATCCCCGGCCCCCGGGCACCCGAGCGCCGAGGCGGCGTGTCCGCGGCACCGACGGGAAAGCACGCCAGCGAGGACACAAACCCGATGTTCCGGACGAACCGGGTGTCGACCTGGGTGTCGCACTCGGTGTTCTTGGTCAGCACGTCGGCGACCCGCACCGTGCGGTCGCTCGCCACCGCGTAGACATACTGGCCCTGGAGGTCCGCCGTCGGGACCTGATCGTTATTCATACCGTTGGCGCCGCCCATCGTCATCTGGGGCGACACCGCCACGACCGAGATCCCGAGCGTGCCGGTCTTGTCCTCCAGCCGGATCGGCGCGCGCACCTGCACGGGCCGCGACGTGGCCGGATCGAGGTCGACGACCGTGAGCGAGGCCGAGTTGACCGCGCCGATCGCGAGCAGGCTGGTGTTCACCCGGGCGTCGTACCCGAGGTCGAGCGCGACCGGGCGGACGCCGTCCGTGGCGGTCCCCTGGCCCAGCGTTCCGGACGCGCTGGTGCATTCGTCGGGGCAGGTCACGCTCGCGACCTCGGCGGTGCTGAGCAGCCGAGGCCCGGCGCTCGCGAAGCTGATGCCGCTGACCACCGTGCCGGTCGCGAGGTCGATGCCGGCCACCAGGTGGCAGCCCGGATACGCGATGTAGACCAGGCCGGTCGCGGTCGCCGGGCACGCCAGGCCCAGCGCGGTCGTGCTCGGCTGGGCGACCATCGCCGCCGGCCGGGCGAGGAGCGGCACGCCTGCCTGAGAGTGGACCGGGACGCGCTCGACCTTGATCGGGGTCGACGGCACGCCGGTGGCTTGCCCCGCGACCGGGGGGATGTCATCGAGCGCGCTGTTGATCTCGAGCTCCGACAGGTCGCACGAGCCGGCGTTGGCCGTGACCTCGTAGCAGCCCGCGACGTCGGTCGCGATCGCGACCGGGTCCTCACCGACGCTGATCGCGTTCTTGCCCGGGGTCAGCTGGTCTGCGTCGTCGACCAGCACGTCGGTCGACAGCAGCGCATCCGCGGCCTCGGCCGGGAACTGGGCGACCGCCACGGTGCCCGAGGCCGACTGGAGGATGAAGCCGTACCAGATCGGCGGGGCGGCGACCACACCGCCCTCGCCTATGGTCCCGGGCTGGATCCCGTCCTGGCCGGGCGGTGGCGGGGAGGGCGTGGAGGTAATGCCCCTCGGCGAGGTCTGCGGCGAGCGATACTCGCAGGAGAACGGCGGCTGCGCGGTCTGGATGATCGGCTGGGTGGGATCGGACGCTGCGCTGAGGCGCATGTTGCCGTAACACGCGAACGCGATGTCGACCGGGCGATCGAGGTTGAGCGGGATCACCGCCGTCACGCCGCTGTCGCCGCAGGACATCGCGGCCGCCGCGCCGAGTGCGGGCAGGAACCAGTCGCGCTTCATGGAGCCCTCGGTGTGCCGATGCGAAGCACGACCCGGTCATGGGTGGGGGAGTCGGGTCGAACATCGACCACCGCGATCGTGTCTTCGAGAAAGTTCGAGATGAACAGCTGCTGCCGCGGGATGGCCGGCATCGCCGCAGCGCTCGCGTCGTTCGCCGTGGGGTTCTTGCCCGTGGCCGCGGCCACGGCGTACGCGCCGCGGCCGACGATGACGATGTCCTCGACCTGGGATTGCCCCGTCGGATCCACGACGTAGACCTCGCCGTCCAGAAAGCAGGTCACGTAGACGCGCTCGCCAGCGCCGGGATGCAGAGCATCCGGCACGGCGGGCTCGAGCACGGCGATCGTGGAGGCCTCGCGGCAGATGTCGCTCGCGCCGGTCAGGGTGTTGCGCGGAAACCCGGCCGGATCGGGCGAGGTGTCGAACACCTGCACGGTCGGCGGCGCGCGGTTCACGACGAACAGCCGGCCGCCGTCGTCCGAGAACTTCATGCCGCGCGTGTCGGACGAGGCGCCGCCGTTCGTGCCGACCCCGTCGAGGAAGAAGTAGTTGCCGGGGACGAAGTAGGCCGGCTCGGGCTGGGGCTGCGAGCCCTTCAGCTCGCCGATCGTGAAGGTCTGGATCCGGGCCTCGGTGCGGCTGCCGACGTAGACGAGGTCGTCGCCCGCGCCGGGGCTCGAGCCGGGGAGGTGGCGGCCGGCGACCCCGGTCGCGCCGCGGACGCCGGTCGTCGGGTCCTGGGCAAACAGGTTGGTCTGGAGATCGACGATCCGCACGTTCGAGCTGTCGACCGGCGAGTTGATCAGCGTGACCGCCCCGTTGCTCAGGTGGGTGACGACGGCGAAGCCGTTCGGCGAGTCCGCGAACGCATCGAACGGCTCGTCGGGCAGCGCGGTCAGCAGCGGATCGGTCACCACCGACGTCAGGCGATGAGCGTCATCGCACAGCGCGAACCCGTCGGTGCCGTCGGCGCAGTGCAGGTTCGTGCCGTCGAAGTCGATCCACGTGATCGACGGATCGCCGCGCGTCGGGACGATCAGGCGCGAGGTGTAGCCACCCGGCGCGACCGTCCCTCCACCGGTGACGGTGAGGTCCTGTACCGCGATGTCGGTCGCGAAGTTTCCGATCCGCACGCCGGCCCCCGCCCGGAGAAACGCCGTCTCGTCGCAGACCAGGGTCTCGGCGTGATCGGGGTCCGGCAAGCAGCCGTCCGGATACGGGCCTGCCTTCGTGATCGTCCAGTGGGTGATGGTGTCCTGGACGAGGTCGAGGTCGATCACGCTGATCGATCCGGAGTCGTAGCGCAGCTCGGAGTTCGAGTTGGCGACGAACAGCGACTTCTCGTCGGGGGACAGCCCCAGGCCGCTCGGAAAGTACAGCTGATCTTGCGGCGGGCTCACCTCCGCGGCCGAGGCCGTGCAGCCCGCGATGACCGCACATCCCCAGGCGCACCAGATCGGCCAGAGCCGGCCGGGGCGCGCGCTGGACAGGCGGCCAGGTGGGCGGCCGGAGGTGCGGCCGGAGGTGCGGCCGGAGGTGCGGCCAGCCCAGCCGGAGGAGCCGGCACAGCTGCCGCAAGTCGACACTGCAGTCCTCATGGATGTCGCTTCGACCGGCAAAGGTCACGGGGGGTTGCCTGCATGACGTCCATCACTTCTCTCCGGTCGCCCGGATCTCACTTCTTGGTTTCGTTCGCGGCCTCGGCGAGCGCGGCGCGGGCCGCCGCGACCCGCGCGATCGGGACCCGAAATGGCGAGCACGACACATAATTCAGACCGGCCCGGTGACAGAACCCCACCGAGCTCGGATCGCCGCCGTGCTCGCCGCAGATCCCGACCTTGAGGTCGGGCTTGACGCTGCGACCGCCGCGCACCGCCAGCTCGATCAGGGCGCCGACCCCCTCGGGATCCAGCACCGAGAACGGGTCGTTCGGCAGCACCCCGGCGTCGACGTAGGTCGGCAGGAACCGGCCGGCATCGTCGCGCGACAGGCCGTAGGTGGTCTGGGTGAGATCGTTGGTCCCGAACGAGAAGAAGTCGGCGTGCGCCGCGATCTGGTCGGCGACCACGCAGGCCCGCGGCAGCTCGATCATCGTGCCGATCGTGTACGGGATCTTCTCGCTGCCGATCGCCGCGTCGAACGTCTTGGCGACCAAGAGCCTCAGCCGGCGCAGCTCCTCGGGCACCATGACGAGCGGGATCATGATCTCGGGGAGAACGGTGATCCCGGCCTTGGCGACCTCGGCGGCGGCCTCGCCGATCGCCCGGGTCTGGATCTCGTAGATCTCGGGGAACGTGATCGCGAGCCGGCAGCCGCGGTGCCCGAGCATCGGGTTGGCCTCGGTGAGCTCGGCGACCTTGGCGGCGATCGCGATCACCGGCTTGCCGAGCGCGGTGGCGACCTCCTCGATCTCGGCGGGGCCGTGCGGCAGGAACTCGTGCAGCGGTGGATCGAGCAGCCGGATCGTGACCGGCAAGCCGTCCATCACCCGGAACAGCTCGGCGAAGTCGCCGCGCTGCATCGGCAGGATCTTGGCGAGCGCGGTCCGCCGGCCGGCCTCGTCGTTGGCGAGGATCATCTCGCGGACCGCGAGGATGCGCTCGGGCGCAAAGAACATGTGCTCGGTGCGGCACAGCCCGATGCCCTCGGCCCCGAAGTTGCGTGCGGTGCGCGCGTCGGCGGGGGTGTCCGCGTTGGTGCGGATCTTGAGCTTGCGGAACGAGTCGACCCATTCCATCAGCACGCCGATCTCCTCGCCGAGCCGCGCCGGGACCAGCGGAGCCGCGCCGAGGAACACCTCGCCGGACGTGCCGTCGAGCGTGAGCGTGTCGCCTTCCTTGAGCCTCCTCTCCTGGCCCCCGCCGACGAACACCGCGGTGCGCTTGGCGGCGTCGACCCGCAGCGTGTTGCACGCCGTGATGCAGCACTTGCCCATGCCACGCGCCACGACCGCGCTGTGGCTGGTCATGCCGCCGCGGGCGGTCAGGATGCCGGACGCCGCCTTCATGCCGTGGATGTCCTCGGGCGACGTGTCGGTGCGGACCAGGATCACGGTCTCGCCGCGCTGCGCCCACTCGGCGGCGGTGGTGGCGGTGAACACGACGCGGCCGATCGCCGCGCCCGGCGACGCCGGCAGGCCCTTGGCGATCTGCGGCGGCCGGGCCTTCGGGTCGATGGTCGGGTGGAGCACCTCGTCGAGCTTGGCCGGATCGATCCGCAGCACGGCCTCGCGCGGCGTCAGCTTGCCCTCGGCGACCAGGTCGACCGCGATCTTGACCATCGCGCGGCCGGTCCGCTTGCCGCTGCGGGTCTGCAGCATGTACAGCTCGCCGGCCTGGATCGTGAACTCGAGATCCTGCATGTCGCGGAAGTGATCCTCGAGCACCTTCGCGAACTTGACCAGCTCGGCGTGCGCCTTGGGCAGCTTGGCCGCGAGCGCGGCGATCGGCTCGGGCGTGCGAACCCCGGCGACGACGTCCTCGCCCTGGGCGTTGAACAGGAACTCGCCGTACAGCTCGGCGGCGCCGGTCGCCGGGTTGCGGGTGAACGCCACGCCGGTCGCGCAGTCGTCACCGAGGTTGCCGAACACCATGGCCTGGACGTTGACCGCGGTGCCCATCGCCGCCGAGATCCCGTTGAGCTTGCGGTAGTAGTCGGCGCGCGGGTTGTTCCACGACGCGAACACTGCGCCGATCGCGCCCCATAGCTGGGTCCGGACGTCGTCGGGGAACGCCGTGCCGGTGCGGTGCTTGATCTCGGCCTTGAACAGCGCGACCGCCTCGCGCAGCGCGGTCTCGGACAGGTCCTGGTCGCGCGTCGCGCGGTGCGTGCGCTTGACGTCGTCGAGGATGCGATCGAACGGCAGCTCCTCGTGCTCGCTCGGCGCCACCACCCCCATCACGACCTCGCCGTACATCGCGACGAACCGGCGGTAGCAGTCCCACGCGAACTGCGGGTTGCCGGATCGCGCCGCGAGCGCCACCACGGTGTCGTCGTTGAGCCCGAGGTTCAGGATCGTGTCCATCATGCCGGGCATCGACGCCGGCGCGCCCGAGCGCACGCTGACCAGGAGCGGCTGGCTCGCGTCGCCGAACGTCGCCTTGGTGAGCTGCTCGAGCTTGCGCAGCGCGGCGGCGACCTCCTCGGCGAGGCCTTCGGGGTAGTGGCCGACGCCGTGCTGCATGACGTGGCGGCACACCTCGGTCGTGATGGTGAAGCCGGGGGGCACCGGCAGGCCCAGCGCCGCCATCTCGGCGAGGTTGGCGCCCTTGCCGCCGAGCAGCATCTTGTCGGTCGCGCGGCCCTCGGCGGAGCCGCCGCCGAACTGTCGGACGTGCTTCATACGGCACCTCCGAGCTGGCGGAAGTCTGCGACGCGCGCAAACGGCTCGTAGATCTGCTGGAGCAAGGACAGCCGGTTCTCACGCAGGACGGGATTTGGATCCATCACCATGACTCCTCCACGGTCGAAGAATGCCGCGACATCCGGACCGAGCTCGGCGAGCACGGCAAAGCTGTCGCGGTACTGGTGGCGGTCGAGCGCCCCGAACAGGCGCGCCCGACGCTGATTGAACGCCTCCCACAACCGTGCCTCGGCGCCGTCGCCGGACACGAACGAGCTCGGCTTGACCTCACCCGAGATGAGGTGGTGCTTGGCCCTGGCATCGTCGAGGATGTTGGCGATCCGCTTGAACACCTCGCGTGCGGCCTGGGGCACGACCGCGACCGCCCCCGCCCGCATCCGCGCGTCGCACGGGTCGCCCGCGGCGACGCCGAGCACGACGTCGACGTCCTGCGCGGCGAGGCCGTCGTCGATCAACAGGCCGCGCAGCCGGGTGCGCAGGAACTCGCGGAGCGGCGCGCGCCCCGCGTCGGTCGCGAGCGTATCGCCGTAGGCGCGGCTGGCCGCGTCGATCAGCTCGTCGGTCGCGATCGGCCAGCCCTGGCCGGCGACGAACTGCGCGCCGCCCGGGCCGCGATCGAGCAGGATCGCGAGCACGCCGATCGCCGCGCGCCGCAGCCCGAACGGATCGGCCGACCCCGACGGCGCGAGCCCGGCCGCGAAGCAGCCGACCAGGGTGTCGATGCGATCGGCGATCGCGACCAGCGCGCCCTCGCAGGTCGACGGCAGCGCGCCGCCCTGACCCTTGGGAAAGTAGTGCTCCTCGATCGCGACCGCGACCCCATCGGGCAAGCCGGCGAGCCGCGCGTAGTGCTTGCCCATCACGCCCTGCAGCTCGGGAAACTCGCCGACCACGTTCGAGCCGAGATCCGCCTTGGCCAGGTGTGCGGCGCGCAGCGCGACGTCGCGGTTGCAGGCGACGCGCGCGGCGAGCGCGGCGACCACGGCCTCGATCCGGGCGAGCTTGGCGCCGATCGTCCTGGCCCGGTCGCCGAGCTTGGCCTGGAATACGACCTGCGCCAGCTTCTCGTTCCACAGCTCGAACGACTGCTTGCGGTCCTCGGCGAAGAAGAACTTGGCGTCGGCCAGGCGGGACGCGATCACGTACTCGTTGCCGCGCTGGACCACCGCCGGATCCTTGACGATCGTCGCCATCAGCGTCGCGAACCGCGGCGCCAGCCGGTGGCGGCCGTCCTCCATCGCGAAGTAGCGCTGGTGGGTGCGCATCGCCGTGACGATGATCTCCTCCGGCACCTCGAGGAACGATGGGTCGAACGTGCCGGTGACGCCGACGGGGTACTCGCCCAGGTGGATGACCTCGGCGAGCAGCGCCTCGTCGGGCCGGACCCGGAGGCCGGTGTCGTGCTCGAGCCGCGCGAGCTCCGCGCGAACCAGGTCGCGGCGGACGTCCGGATCGACGACGACGTGCGCGGCGCGCAGCGCCTCGACGTAGCGATCGGGGCGGGTGATCTCGACCGGCGCGTTGGCCAGGAAGCGATGGCCACGGCTGTGGCGGCCGCTGGTCACCCCGCTCCACGACAGCGGGATCACCTCCCCGCCCCACAGCGCGACCAGCCACTGCACCGGCCGGACGAAGGTCGTCTCCCCCCAGCCCCAGCGCTGCGACTTCGGCCACGCGATCGAGCGCGCGACGTCGATCAGGAGCTCCGGCAACAGGCTCCGGACGTCCTGCCCGACGACGCTGCGGACCGCGACGACGTACAGCCCCTTCTTGCCCGGGACCTCGCGCCTGGTCAGCGCGGCCGGCGCGACGCCGGTCTTGGCCGCGAACCCCTGCCCGGCCTTGGTCAGCGTGCCGTCGGCGGCGAACGCCGCGCTCGCCGGCGGCCCGATCACCTCCTCATTCAGGTCGGGCTGGCGGTCGGCCAGCTGCTTGACGATGACGGCGAGCCGGCGCGGCGTACCGAGCGCGCGCACCCCGGCGTGGCCGATCCGCGCCGCGGCGAGGCGCACGTCGACGAGCCCCGGCAGCTCGACCAGCGCGCGCGCCAGCATCCTGGCCGGGATCTCCTCGCAGCCGATCTCGAACAGCAGATCAGCCGGCATGCGGGATCTCCTCGGCGTGCGGGGCGACCGCGCGCGCCGCGGCCAGCGCACCGGCGTTGACGCCCGCGGCCTCGGCGTCGCGATAGGCGGCGACTGCCCGGCCCTGCAGCGCGGCGGGGAGCAGCGGAAATGCCAGCGTCGCGCGCGCGGCGACGTAGGTCTCGGCGCAGGCCCTGGCCATGCCGCGCACGCGCCCGATCACGCGCTGGCGCTCGGTCACGCTGATCGCACCGCGCGCGTTGACGCAGTTGAACGCGTGCGACGCCTTCATGCAGAACTCGTAGGCCGGCAGCACCAGCGGCCGCGGCGCGCCGTCGACCACGCGCGCGAGCAGCCGCTTGCACTCGGCCTCGTAGGTGTCGAAGTCGGCGAACGCGATCTCGGCCTTGAGCTCCTCGAACTGGTAGGTCGAGAACTCGACCTCCCACGGCTTGCGGATCTGGCCGTAGGTCACGTTCTTGTCCCACTTCAGATCGAAGATGTTGGCGACGTTCTGCAGGTACATCGCGAGTCGCTCGACGCCGTAGGTCAGCTCCGCGGTGACCGGCATGAGATCGATGCCGCCGGCCTGCTGGAAGTACGTGAACTGCGTGACCTCCATGCCGTCGCACCACACCTCCCAGCCCAGGCCCCAGGCCCCGAGCGTGGGCGACTCCCAGTCGTCCTCGACGAACCGGATGTCGTGCACCGCGGGATCGAGCCCGATCGCGCGCAGCGAGTCGAGGTAGAGCTCCTGGACGTGGAGCGGCGACGGCTTGAGGCCGACCTGGAACTGGTAGTACCCGCCGACCCGGTTGGGGTTCTCGCCGTAGCGGCCATCCGACGGCCGCCGGCAGAACTGGGCGAAC
>Ga0307508_10003402_pt1 | contig 16099 bp, 21 predicted proteins | sample 9_EM_MG_FD_203089 | JGI IMG/M metagenome (GOLD analysis project Ga0307508, IMG submission 203089) | Populus trichocarpa ectomycorrhiza microbial communities from riparian zone in the Pacific Northwest, United States - 9_EM | ecosystem: Host-associated > Plants > Roots > Unclassified | place...
AGGAAGTGTTGCAATATCTCACTCGTTGCTTAGTCACGGCAGGCATGGGCCTACCCCTATATTCTCCTTTCTCTCGAGGCTTCAGCCTTACTTAGACAATACACACGTTCATCACTTTCAACACAAATGCTGGATCGGAGGATGCCGTCGCCGCAGTCAACCCCTGAAATGGCCACCGTGCGTGTTGCGACTGCACGGCGCCCAGCAGCGATCCCAGATCCCGGCGGGGAACAGCCGTATCTACCCAGTCGAGGGCTTCGTTCCTGTACTCCCGTCCTGCGACTTCCGATTCTCGAACCGGCCCGAGACGACGAAGCCATCCGTGCCGCTACATCGTCCGCCATCGTCTCCCCTCCCGTGCTTGGTAGTCGCGTAACCTGATGGGGCCATAAAAGTAGAGACAGTCGGCAACTAGCGCGGATGGATGCGATGATGGAGTTGCACGCGGACGGAGAGCGCGAACTCGCTCGCAGCCCTTGCCTTGTAGCGTTTGGGTTGCGAGAGGACGGGTGGGGGATCGATCGTCCGCGGTGGAAATCAGCCCCCATCCTCGTCCGAGCGGCTCAGCCACCACGTGGCGCCGCGGACCGCCCAACTGCATGCCGTGGTGCGCCGGGCTGGCGGCTGTTAGCTGCCCAGTCAGTTGGTTGGGGACGATCATCTAGATACGCGCCTGTGGTCTCTGTGTCTGGATTCGTCCACGTTGGATAATATTCTGCCCACACTGGTAGGCGCCCATTCTTCGCCGCATCACCGCGTCGTCGATTTTTTTTTCTTTTCCTTCGTTCTTTCTTGCAATGCGCGTGCTCAGATATACGCGTGCAGACGGCCCGAGGAGATTGAGCAGCTCGCTCAGCCGTTCGTCCCGCCTGCGGACGGTCGAGATACATACAGATCTCCACCGAATGCCGCTTTTCGCCCCCACCGCCACGTGTAGTGCGCAGTAGGGCCGAGCATCTAGCGATGTATATGTATCGAGGTACATATGCTCTTCTTCAGCCGCGGGCGGTGAGCGTACAACAGACACGAAGCACGGGCTTGGCGAGCGAGGGTTGCACGGCGAGCGCGGCGGCTGAAGGAAAGGAGTGCGAGCTGAGGCGAAATGCGGTTAGCTAATCCCGGCGTTCCTTGCCGTCGCGCACGGAGTGTAGATATGCGTACATAGTGCGGGGGCACTGGATCCAACATCGGAAGGGATGGCGGCGGCCACGTCGTTCAGCCTCGCAGGACCAACCAGGCGGCCGCCGGCCAGTCGCTGCTCCGCTGCTCCGCTGCTCGCCCCTGCATCGCATCGCATGCGTCCGGTCGCTGTCTGCTTCGCGAACAAGAAAAGAAAGAAAAAGAAAAAGAAAAAGAAAAAGAAAAGAAGGGGAAAAGGCAACGCGGTGCCAACCAACAGGCGGAGTCTGCATGCCTCCGTACATATATCTAGTGCTCGCCACCGCCCCCCACCCCCGCCGCGCTCGCTGCTTCAAGATCCACCATCGCGACTCCGCCCGACTCCGCCGCCGACCGCTATGTGCGAACACTACTACACCTCGCCCTCCTCCGTGCGGCGCCGATGGCCGTCCGCGCTGCGCCTTCTTATGGTGCTGCAGCTGTTGCTGGCGTGCACGCTCGTGCTGTCGGGCGTCTGGGGCCATCTCTCTCCGGCGCTGTCGCCGTCCTCCTCCTCGCCAGCTGTGGTGTCCGTCGTGCGTCTCCCCCGCTCCCTCTCCTTTGTTATCGCTGCTGACGGACGACAACAGGCGGCGTTCACGCTGCTGGCGGCCGTGTTCCACGTCTCGTCGTCGCACGAGCACCTGTCGGCCACCGAGCTGGTCCTGCCGGACTCACTCGCGCTCGCGCTGTGGTGCGGCGTCCTCGGCCAGGCCGCGCTCGCCCGCAGAGCGCAGTGGGGTTCGTTGGTGGTGCAGACGACCCTGTGGTGCGTGTTCTGGTCCCCGGTGCTCGGGGGAGCGTATGCTGACGAGGGATAGTGTTGTGCTCATTGCGAAGCTGGCGGTTGCCCTGCACGCGCGGCCGGCGCGGACGGCAGACGAGGAGGCGCAGACGCACGTCGTCGTCGTCGTCAAGGCGCCTGTCGAAGCGGAGGCGGAGGTGGAGGCAGGAGGAGAGAGGCCAGAGGAGGGTCATGGGGGAAAGGGACGGTGACCGTGTGTCTGCATGTGTGCCGCCATAGGGTCTTGATCTTGCTGGTAATGCCTAATAGCGAACGATGGCGACGCTTCCCAGACACCCGCATGGGACGTGCAGTGGTGATCTTGATCCGCCTCGGCCTTTTGAAGTACGGAATGTCACTCGACCACTGAGACCGACCAGCCCCGCCCATCCACACCCCCCCGCGCGAGTGTCCAGAGGAGGTACGGACGCGGCAAAGATCGCAGCCGTACACCCTGACCACCGAATCCGTATCCGATCGGACTCATGGAAATGTACATAGAGCAGTTGGGACACTCACCGCGTGACCAGCTCTCTCCGTTCCGTCCCATGCACGTGAAAATGACAAAGGGGGGATTCCATCCCCATTTCCGTCCATTGCCCCTGCCTCCCACCCCCTGTTCTCCCCGCTATCCAGGATGAAGTACGCGAGAATCCTCACAATCGCCGCCGAATCAATGACTCATCATCACCATCAACCCTGTTGAAAGCGCAAGGTCGAAGGAGTCAAACCACTATCCTTAGCTGATGACATCTCGCGGCGGGCGGACGGAAAGACAGACGAGGAAGTGGTATGTAGACAAGTTCACAAGGGCGGAAAAAGCGGCGGGCGAATGGGGGCTGACAGCAACGGGGTGAGGTTTGACCACGGCAAAACCGAGGCGATGCTAATCGGCAGAAAGAGGGAAGCCCCCCCCCCAGCAACAGTCACGATAAGGAGGCAGGAAGATTCCCTTCAACAAGGAGGCTACTCCGGTGGCTGGGAATCTGGCTAGACTCGCACCGCACGCTGCGAGACCACCGGAGAACGATGTTGAATAAGGGAAGGGAGGCTCTAGCTAGGCTTCGGGGACTGGTACGTAGAGTAGATGTGACTGACATCGGGCAACTGCCGGAAGGATGTAACAGCCTCTGCGTGGTCAGTGACTGTGTATGTATGGAAACGAACTGTAATGGAAAGGGGATGGAAAGCAAGGCATGGCGGGAGGGGTGGCGGAGATGCAGAAGCTGGTCAACCAAGAGGCACGAGCAGTCAGCGACGAACTGCTTCCGGACAACAAAACTCGGGGCCCTAGCAGTGGAAGTCGGGACTGAGGCCGGCAGCGGGGCCCGGAAGTGGGCGCACCCGTCGGCCATCGGAAGGAGGCCGGAGGCAGCGATCGGATATTCGGGAAGAACGGAGAAGGTAACGCTGAGTGTGGAGAGCCTGAGGGGCTCGGGGCGGCCACGGCGGTCGAGGAATCGGGAAGGGCAAAAGAAGAGGCAGAGAAAGTGAGGAGGGTCTCTCACCGTCTTCACGGACGGGTCCAGGCTCGAAAGCAGGGCAGCGGGTTATGCGGTAGTCTGGAAGAGCGGCGGGTCGGTGGGGCAAGCATCAAGGCGCACATGCGGGTACAACCAGGAAGCTTACGATGCTGAAATGCGCAGCGATAGCAAGGGCCTTGGAAATGGCAGGGCGCGAAGACAATCGGTCCCAGGAGCGGTGCAATCGGTTTGAATGAAAACGGACGAGCCGGGGCCCAGCGCGGCAGCACGCCCTACAGGCCAGAAAGTGGATAGTAAAGTTGAAGACGAAGAACCCGAACATTCGCATCGAGATTTGGTGGTTCCCCGCCCACACCGGCGTGTCGGAGGGCAACGAGATAGCCGGACGAGTTGGTGTGAGGCAAGCGGCAGAGGAACCGGAGACACGAGGGGTCGAACGGCTGGGCTATGGGGATCAGTTCGGGAGGGGGGAAGAATGTCCCTCCCCGGGTCGCGAGCCAACACCAGACGGGAGACCTCGGAGAAAGAAATGGGAAGAAGCGTGGACGTGGTCGAAAGAACAGAGTCAAGGGAAGGAAGCACGGGATGCCGAGAGCGATGCGCCAGAGCAATATGGTGGCATGAGGATCGAAGCGGGTGGCAGGGCGGTACCACCAGCTCAAGACGGGGCACTGCCTCTCCGGGCAATACCTGAAGTGGACAAGGGACTCGGACACGGCAGAGTGCGGGTGATGTCAATATAGGACACAGACAAGAGAAAACACCTGTTCAAAAGTTGGTGCCCTGTCGATGGAGTCAGGGCTCAGAGCGGCGACAGCACAGCTGGAAAACAGGCGGGGGCAGTTCGGGCCAGGGGTCTCAATAGTGCGGCCGGACCCGTCGGCAGCCCGCCAATCTTTTGGGACGGTCGTAGGTATGTTGTTCGTTCTGCCTATATACTAAGGGCCTCAGCCTGGGCGGAGGACAAAGGGGAGCTTGGGCCTTATCTTCTCGGTGCTCTTCCGGTCGTATAAGATTTTCTGACTGATTTGTTGTGGTGGCGGCCGAAAGCTCCCAGAAACTAATGGCCTGGCTGAATTCCAACATCCAAGTTGTGGTAAGACGCTAGCGGATCATGAGATCTCCCTCGTTTCCAGGCCTGCCGGCCGACCCCAGTCCAGACGAGGGAGCCAGTTGGCGCACCGACAGCTATCGGGCAGAGACTCACAAACACCCTGGCATATGTACACGGGCAGGGTGGAGAGCTCAGTTCAGCTGGAGGAGCCGGAGACACTTGACGCAGAGCTGCTGCAGGGGGGAGGAGGTCGAAGCCAAGGCCGAGGCAGAGTTCAAAGGCGCGGCCTGGACTCACCATTTTCACGACTGGGGTCGCGACTGGATGACGGAGTTACCGGCAACGCGGGTGGTATGGAAGAACCGCCATTCCTGGGTGGGGGTGGGCATCAAAACTTACATGGGATCAACCAGGATGCCCCACGAACCGGAGTGCGCCGCCCTCTCAAGGGCACTGGGGGTCGCCCCCCGAAGACAGACGACCCCGGAGTAGGAATCCCCACGGACGCCTAAGCTGCCATCAGACGGATGGCCTCGGAGGAGCCCGGCCCTGGCCATAAATACGCGCGCTCCAGGTGAGGAAGCACATCGCAGTGCTACGGAAAGCTCGATCAGACGTCGTCACCGAAATCCGGTGGCGCCCGGCGCACAACTTCCAGGAAACGAAAAGGCCAATGAGTGGGCCAAGCTTGCAGCGGAGGAACCAGACACCCGCAGGGTTGAATGGCTGAGCTACTCGGACCAACCGGGGGCACGCCCGATGCCTCTCCCAAGATCTTTCGCGCATCTTAAACGAGAAATCTCCAAGAAGAAGTGGGCAGAGGCATAGCAATAAGCGGGAGGCCGGACCTCCAGGAAGAAATACAGGATGCCGAAAAGCCAGGGGCCAGACGGTACAGTGGCTGGGAGTACAAAGAGGTTTGCATCACGGTTCTATCAGACGACGACGGGACACCGCCTCAACGGGCAGTACCTGCACTGGATGAAGAATCGGCCTACTGCTTAGTGCTGGTGGTGCCGGTACCGGACGCAAACACGGGATCACTTATTCAAGAGGTGCCCCGAGCGGAAGCCCCAGCAGGAGATCCTGTGGGCGGAGGTGTTGAAGGAGGGGGAAAAGCCGGTGGATGATCAGGGATCTCTTTGCCGATGGAAGGTACAGCCAGACGATACTCATCGGGGAAAAATATGAAAATACTCCCAGTACTTCTGCAACTCCCGTAAGGATCTGCAAAGAAAAAATAACTTTTATTTTATCTGAAACCTCGAGAAAAGTTATTTAAAATCTGGGTCTCAGATGTACAAACTGCAATATACTTCATTTTTTCATTTTTTTCACTGATGCCAGATTTCTTCTCTACTACAAATGTGGGAAGACTGGTTCCGGCTGCGGAAGACGTGGGGAGCGAGGTGTCAGAATGGGAGCTCAATGAGCAATGGGGGGGGGCGGTCATCGTGCGGCATAGAATGTATAGCCGAATAACAAGTTTCTTACCATTTGGAAGACTGCCCACTATCTCACTAGCTAAGTCTGCCCGCCTTTATGGCATCCGCGGAAGAGGAGTGAGAATGTGATCCCTTTTTGTCTTCCATTTGTCATTTCTCTGGTGCACCTTCTATCTTCTTGGGACAGGCCTGGGCGGATGGCAAAGGAAAGCTTGCAGCGTGTCGCCATCGCGCGGACAGCGGCGGGGAAACGGTCAAAAATGTACACCGCCATAGTCTAGATAGGCTTCATGCGAGTATGATTAAACAAAAAAAAAAACCCAGCTAAGTCTGCCCGCAATCTGCCCTCACAGCTTCCTGAAAGTCTCCGGTCGCGCGCGGGTGGGGGGATGAGGGGATGAGGCGGCTAACCCGTACTCGGACAGTATCATCCCCAGGAGGTGTTCAGGGCCACAGCTGGCACATCCGTCCATTAGACGGGTATTTCGTGGTCTCCGTCATCGCCCCGTCTGGACAGTTTCGTTGTCAATTTCCAGTATCGAAAAGTTTGCGCCCAGTAAACAGCACGACGCCTCTGCCCGCATCGCTAAGGGGTTCCTTCGGAGGGAAACAATATACCTCTTCTTCGAACTAGACATCGAGTTCAACAATCGTGTATACAAGTGGGAGGAAATAGCGCCCAACAGTTGCGAATTTCTAAGCCCTATTTCCTCCCACTTGTATACACGATTGTTGAACTCGATGTCTAGTTCGAAGAAGAGGTATATTGTTTCCCTCCGAAGGAACCCCTTAGCGATGCGGGCAGAGGCGTCATGCTGTTTACTGAGCGCAAACTTTCGATACTGGAATTGACAACGAATCTGTCCATACCGGGTGATGACGGAGACCACGCATTACCCATCTAATGGACGGATGTGCCAGCTGTGGCCCTGAACACCTCCTGAGATTGATACTGTCCGAGTACAGGTTGGCCGCCTCGTCTCCTCATCCCCCCACCCGTGTGCGACCGGGGTCTTTCAGGAAGCTGAGAGGGTAGATTAGCAGAGCGGGCAGACTTAGCGGAGTGAGATAGTGGGCAACTTGAGTGAGCGGGAGAGGGAGCTGAGTGGACGAGCGGACGAATTTCCTGGGCAGGCGAGTGGGTGGTTGGGCAGGTGTGTTGGACAGTGATCTGAGCGGCAAATTAGCAGAGCGGACAGGGCAGTAGAGCGGGTGGCTTGGCTGGGCGAGAGAGCGATTTGAGCGGGCGGGCGGACAACTTAGCGGATCGGGCAAGCGGGCAGGCGGACGGCCGGGCGATGGGGCGAGCCGGGGAGGGGGAAACTTGGCTGAGCGGGAGTTTGGACGAGTTAGCTGAGCAGAGAGTGAGCTGAACGGGAGTAGTAGACTGGGAGAGAGGTCTGAACGGGTAATTTGGCAGTCTCTGCAGTAGTGGGGCGGGCAACACGGTTGAGCTGGACAGTGGGCCAGCTGGCTGAGCAGAAGAGTGAGCTGACAGGCGTGCGGATGAGCGAATGACTTTGCTGGCTAGATGGGAGCATTAGCAGAGCTGTGAGCGGGTAGCATAGGAAGTATTAAAAAAAGGCGGGTATGTGCGGGCAAGAGATGGCAAGACAGTCTACATGAGCAGAGGGCTTTGGAGTAAATGGCTGTCTGCGAGAGTGACCGAAGGAAAAGATGTAGATGAGAGGGATGTTGTGGGAAGAAAGGAAGAAGAAGATGAAGAAGATTAGAGAGATACGGCTCCTTATAAACGAGGGCTTTTGTTGTTACCCGGCACTTCTCATCGCTCATCCAGCCCTATTCTATCTCCCTGCATGCCTCCGTTACTGCGCTTCTTCCGCGTTGAGCGAGCTGCAGACACTACGACCAACCAACACTATCTACACTCTCCACACTGTCCCTGTGGTACACGAAAGTTGCGTAAGTACTTGAGTACACAGTTACCACCTGCTTTCGATGGTGGCAGTACGATAGCAACAATATATTTCAGGGTCGTAGCGGCCCGTCCGACCCGCCTAACTATCCACTATCCACCACCACCACCACCACCACTACCACCACCACCACTACCACCACGATGTTCTGCTACCGCCACTACCGCCACCACCACCACGGACACGTCCTCCGACGGCGGCACCTTGGCCGCTATATTCAACCGAGAGTTGATCGAGCTTGTCCCGAACCAGTTCGACACATGAGCGCCGAAAGGGGGGCGCGGTGTGAGAAGGTTTCACAGTACAAGTAGATAGGCGGTAGCCGATTGGGCTGTCGGCGCTGGGTTCAATGTTTTGGCGAAGAAAACCGACAAGCCCACCTGCTCTAGAGCGGGTTCGGGAAGAGGCTGATGAGATGAATAAGTAGCATACATGTTACTCCCTAAATTCTACGGGTCGGACACGAGTGATCTGCGATGAGCGACCGCCGTGGCTCGTGCAGGCGGGGCGCGTTCATCTCATCTCATCTGATCTCATCTCATCTCACCTCATCTATCTCCTGTCATGCCACCGATCCCAGCGCGGATCGGCGGTGCTGGTGCCCCGACGTTCGCCTATTTCCACCAGGGGGAGACGACACCGTTTCGTGTGGATTGTGCGCCGTTTCGAGCTCCCCGGCTAGGTGGGTGCGCCACTGCACAACGCCGCGCCGGAGCCGTTCCGCTCGCTCGTTGGAGCTGTAATAATATCTAATGGCGCTCCGTTGTTCCTGGATACCATACTCGTGTGTGCGACCAGTGGAGTCCAAAAGTGCAGCCGGATCGATTGCGAGTGTGGTCGCAAGCTGTGTGTGGATGCCAAGTTTGTGTCATTTCTTTCTTTCTTTTTTTCTCTTTTTCTTTTTTTCTCGCGTTCGGGTTGCCGCCTTCCGGGCCAGAAAGACCAGACCGTCGATCCATACGCGAATTGGCAGTGAATGGCAGCGAATCTGGAGTGCATAGCCACCGGCGTCGGCGCCACAGAGCCTGCGCCGAACCTGCGACGGCGCTGGGCAGAAACATACATATCAACTGCAGCCCGTGCCCAGACGCATTGCGCACGCAGAGAACATCATACTTGCCCAGACGAGAGGAGATGCGCTGACATTGCCGGAGCGCAGCGACAGACACACTCCAGCACTGCCACACAGCGACGGCGAGAAATTGCAGCGGATCGATGCAGCCCCATTCCAATATGCGCTCGGGAGCGGAATCCTCCCCCACGTGGCCGCCGCTTCGGACACGCTCTTTGCGGAGCGCCGAGCCCGCAGCCTGGATGTCTACAAATGCGCCGGATGCACGGAGGTGACGGTGTTGTCGGGCTGAGGCTGTGCTGGGAGTCGGCGGGAACGCATGAGACGACATCTAGACACGCGAAACGGCACTTCGGGGGGGTGCGCTCTAACGCCCACGGGGGGGCGCAGTCTCGCCGTCGCGGGCTTGAAACGTGCGTGCATGCATGTAGCGCCCTTTCCCTTCCTTTCCCTCCCCTTTTCCCTTCCGCTTCGCCCTGAGCACGCGACGGATCGGAGAGAGAGATTTGTGGTATGGAAGTGCAGTGGCCGGAGAGAGAGAGAGAGAGAGCGAGGAGAGGTTCGATGCATGCACGGAATTGCATGCCGTCAGCACCGGAATAATCCGATCGGAGCGGGGGCGCGCTAGGACGAAAAGACGCCGCCATCGCGGCGGCTGTGCATGGGGCCAGTCCGTGCGAGACCGGCATCGAATTCCAGCGCCTGTTATGCGGCTTGTCGCGCTTGGTTCGTTTGGCCGCATGACAGCCGCACTCCGAGCTGCAGCCCTGCTTCCGGCCTGGGCCGGCGCGGGCGTCCGTATGTACGTAGCGGACACGGCGGCGGCGAGCCCCCGTCCGCGGATCGCCGGCGGTTGCCCGAAGATGCTCCTCCCCGCGGCGACGTCGGGTGCGGGCATGACGAGCCGCGGCCTCTGCGCGGGAAATGCCGTGCTGCCGCCGAGCAGTCGCAGTCCAGCAGCGCCGTCGCCTCGGAAATGAGACCCTGTTCCAGCGGCTCCGGCTGCTCCCACGCACGGTGCGAAGTTGATGTCGGCGGCGATGCATCGAGTCGAGCAAGGGTTGGGCGGTCTGGCGTAGCGTGTGCTGTTTCACGAGCGCTGGCTGGCTGTGTCAAAGTCAGCAGGATAACGGTCGAGCATTGGAGATCCGCTATCTATCGCTATCGTGCGGCGTCTAAATATAGCCAGCTCTCGGGGAGCATTAGGCATTGTAGGGTATCTATCCAGAGGCGAATGCACCTATGTATGTAGGCGGAAATGCCCAGGCGGTCGTCTTGCAATCGCGTACGGTATGGACGCCACCGCGGACCGGCGCCCCGTCCCAGCACGACTTACATAACCAGCCGTCGCAAGCGGGTTGCCGGCGACCTATCTGCGTATTGTGTCGGCATCCACGGGTCGTGCTCCCACCACCATCGCCGGCTGCCGGCTGCCGTCGATTCATCTCCTGTCTAGACACTGTGCGCCGCTGCGAGGAGCCGCGCCGATTCTCGCGGGAGCAGTGGCCTGGCTGGCGCACGCTCCCGAACGACGGCGACGAACGCCGTCCAGCCTCCGTCTCTGCGTGCGCGCAGCATCGCCGCGGGCGAGGAGGGGGCGACGGCCTGGCATTGGAGCTGGGCGGAGTTCTGTGGGAGTCTATGTAGCAGCTGACCGACCGCACGCCGCCAAGCCAGGCGTTAACCCGCCAGTCGCAGTCGTGATCGCCGTCCAGGGTGTCCCCACCGCACCGGCCAATCGCTGCTCGCAGATTTTTCGCAACAATAGCAAGCACTGCTCGTGGCCTGGCGCGGTCTGTCCGGGCGGCATGTGATGGATGGATGGACGGCTGCCGGATGCCCCACGACGGACACAATTCCCCTGCGGATCTTTTATCGGCAACCGGATCGAGGATCGGCGCGGCTTGGCCAGTCCGAGCCGGCAAGCCTCTCTGCTGACAGGCCTGGCAGCCAGCGAGCGTTCTCGGGGTTGGGCCCGTCGTCGAGGATTCCGCAGTCGCGCGCTCGGTCCGAGTCGGATTCGAGATCCCCGCCAGCCGGCCGCTGCGCTCGAGGGGCTGGCAGGCTCCATTCATGCCCCGATCGGCGCGTCCGAAACCAGTGCTGTGTCGTGGATCCCCCCAGCAGAGCCAGCTTTCAGTCTCCGAGTTGTGCCGTTGGCGGGGTCTGGCTGCCCTGTCCGTCGTAGCGCACCGGCGGGGGTGGCTGTCTGCCTTTTTGCCCGCCTGTCCGGTGTCGCTCCGGACAGACGGACACGGCCGGCTCCAATCGACGGTGTTGGGAAAGCAATTTGTGTCAATTTCGGCTCCCGCTCCGGTGCCACCACCACCTCGCACGCATTCCAGTCTGCATGGCTTCCGAGCCCGTTCGAGGCTGTTTCGTGCGCGGACAGCGTGGCACCCGCTGGAGCTGGTAGCGGGCAGCAGTGGGAATGGGCGGGGTGCTGGTGGTTCGAGATGTGCGACTGGGAGATGGGATGCCACCTTTCCGTGGTGGGGCCAACATTCCATCGCAGCAGGACGGCGCACGGAGGAGGACGGAGCGGAATGGCCCTCGATGCAGAGGGCATTCCTGTTGGTTTTTCCCTCGGTTCCCCCCCGCCAGCTGCTCGCTCCGGAGCGTCCGGCTCCGCCCGCACAGTCGCGCTCCGTTTCCCGCCTGGCGAGGACGGCTGCTGAACGGTGGGCCCGTGGAGAGACTGGAGACGCGCCCAACGTCCGTCTCGATTCTCCGCCCGCAGACCCGCCAGCAGCAATCTCAGCCCAGCCACGGATATTGTGTGAGTGCATGCCCGATCGCAAGTGCCCCCCCTCCGGACTCGCTCGCACACCTGGCGGGATGCAGGTCCGTTTCACTCTCCGCCCCCACCACGGCCGCTGCGTGGTGCAGACTGCGGCCACTGGGCTGAGATGCGATGATCCCCCGCGCTGTCTTTCTTTCCGCACCGCGAACGTCCATGCGGCTGGGGTGCCCGCCGTCTGCTGCTCCAGCCCCCCGCCGCCTCTGGGCAGAGCGCACCGTCGGCCCTGCTTTCCCCACCGCTGTCGGTGTCTCCATCCAGCGCCTGGGAACCACCCCCAGCGAGAGAGAAACTCCGGTCCAGCCCATGTCCAGCCCCGGCCGTCCGTCCGTCCGTCCGTCTTGTGCTTCCGACGGTCGACCGGGGCGGTGTAGGATTAAGTTGCATTCCCCGACCCCGCAAGCAGCAAAAAGCCAACTGCGAACAGCGAAGCTTTGGCTGTAGCAATACACGCACGGAAGAGAAGTCGCAGAGAGCAGGCTGGATGTGCACTCGCCGCCGCCCCATCGGGCGGCTCCACATGACACAGCCTGCGATTCATGCGTCCTGACGCGGGAGAGAGGAACCGGAAGAGAATAGAAACGCCACTACATACTGCAGATTATTATTATTTTTTTCCCCCTTCCCGCAAGGGCAGCAGCACAAGGCTCTCGTCGTCTCTGGCATTTTGAGTTTTGCTTTTTGCTTTTTTCGTCGGGGGGGTGGGGGTGTTTTTTGCTTTTTACCGTTTCTGCTTATTTTTTTTTTGCTTTTACAGATGCGCCTAAAACTCAAATCCATCGTCACTGAGAGGAGATTTAAAAAAAAAAAAAATTAAAAAAAAAAGGTAAAAATAAACAAAATAAAAACCAAACGGACGCTGTATCTAAGCGCAGACTTCCAACAGCCCTGCCTTCTGGTTCTGGTTCTGGTTCTGGTTCTGGCTCTGGCTCCGGCTCCGGACCTCGCGTCGTCGCCACCCGCCTCGACTCGACACTGCTTACCTAAGTACACACTTCCGCGCCTCCCGTTCAACCTCCGCAATGTTTGACGGGGAATTTCCCCGCAGGCGGGGGAGCAGAAAAGCACGGCATCCGTATCTACACAGCCATTCTCTTTTTTTCACTTCCCGAAATCGAGAATGCTGCCCCGCCCTCTCTGTTCCTCACCCTGGACGCACACACGCACACACACACACACACACACACAACCGGAGCCCGTCTGCCGTTTACCCCACGGGGGACAGCGGTCGACGGACGCAGCGCGGAGGACTTGGGCTTGGGCTCGGGGGGGGGGGGACTCGCCCACGCGCAATGCACCGCTGCAGTTGAATTCCTGGACCGGCCTCCAACCTGCACGCACAGCTCTGCTGTCTCCGCCCGACGGCGGGCTGTTTGGATTTTTTATTTTTTTTTGAATTTCTGCTCGTGTGTGCGGCGTGTCCGGCCAAGACGCTGACGGAACGCCCAGATTACCGCATCGGGCGGCGGCGGCGGCGAGGGGCACACGCGCTACGGAGGGCGAGTGGCCACTAGACGCCCACTCCGCCGGCTCGTGTGGGTGGGTGGGGGGGGGGGCAGCAATCGATGGTGGGGAGGAGGGGGGGCTGGGAAACGAAGTGACGACGACAGAGAGTTTATAGGAAGCTCGCCGCCTCCCCTCGACCCAGCCAGGCCGGCAGCAAAGCGTCCTCGACAGCTCCAGCCTCCAAGCCCCGGGCCAGCCCCCAGCGCTCCACCAGCTCCAGCTCCAGCTCCACCAGCACACACTCTGCTGCACCCCGATACGCTCAACGCTTCCGCGGCCGGTCTCGTCGACTCCGCCGGCAGCGACCTGTGTGCGCCGCCCCGACGGAGTGGTAGGCAACCCGCCTCCTGCCGTTTGGCTTTCGTCGAGGTCACATCGACATCCGGGAAGCGTCCCGCTGACAGATTGCCCGATTAGTGGTTGCGCCGCTCGCACTCAAAACACCCGCTCGCACTCAAAACCCAAAGGAAGAAGAAAAGAAAGAAAAAACCCCCAACACGCAGCAAAGCAACAGACGAGCCTCGCCCGCACACACAGAGAGCTCGCGCCGCCGCGGACGAAACGTATATACCACACAACCGACCCTCGGCCACCCACGCTCGCCTCTGCTGAGATCCTCGCAACGGGCCCCACCCCTCGCCCCGCGCCCCGCGCCCCGCTTCGTCCGAAGTAAGTCCAATTGCCCCCCCCCCCCCCCGTGTCCGCAGAGCTCGAGGGACGGATTGCTTCGTCCTCCATTGCCCCTCTCTCCCCGCCTTGAGCATCCGCCATTGGTCTCAAGGCCCGATAGGGGTCCTCCTCTGGGTGTTTTGCTGCCCCTCCGCCGTCATCTCTCCGTCCACTTCTTTCTCGCCATCGTGCTGCTTCTGCGCCGATGCATCTGATACCCCTCGAGTCCTCTTGCGTACAATGCCCCGTCGATATCCCATGCCACTCCTGTGCGTGTTGGGCCTCTCCATCCTGCAGTCCCTCCCCGCTCCTCCCACGCGGCCACACACACACACTCATGCACACATACACACATATATATGCTCCAGCTCCGTCCGCAGCATCAGCCCTGCTGACTCCTGCTGTGCCTCAGTGGAATCCTCCGCGTATCTGCAGCATCCTCGCCTCTCGGACCTCAACAGCCATGGTCGCTGCTTCACCGGCATAAAGATTGAAATCGATTCGCCCCCGCACATCCTCACGCCATCGGATCCCTCCGGCTATCTCATCTCCCCAACACCGCCGACGCCCGCCGCGCTGCTCCACCGCCGCTGTTCGGACGCCTCTTCGGTCTCGTGGGACTCGGGCTGTGAGTCCAGCCTTCCGAGCACCCCGGGAGGCCCTGGCGACTACGGCTCCCATCCGCGACAGCTATCGTACACCGACTCTCTGCTGATGGACGGCGATACCGACGGCGTCTACTCTCCGTCCGGCAGTGCCATCTCCCACGGCATCGCCATCGCTCCGAAACTGCTGTCCCTCCCCAGCTACCCCAATAGTGCGCCAATGATCCCACAGTCCCATCCGGCCCACCCCAGCCACACGAGCCAGTACCAGCACCAGCGGTGCTCGCCACCGATGCACATGGGGATGGGTCTCGGCCCGTCGCCGCTGCCCCTGCGTTCTATGTCGAGCTGCGGGGCTCTGCATCCGTCACAGCAGCAGCAGCAACAACAACACCAGCAGCAGCAGCAGCAGCAAGCACAAAACCGGAAAAGCAGCTCGGACAGCGGACTGGATTGCTTTCGAGATCGGTTCTCCGGCTACAGCTATCCGATCCAGACCTGCAGCTCTCCCCAAGAGCTCGGCTACAGCCCGGACCAGTACAGCCTTCTGCCTGCGGAATACCAGTCGCATGGCGCGAGGCTCGAGTTCACGGCGCCGCCGAACTGCAACGAGGCGGCAATGTCGGCACTGCACCTGCGCTACTTGCCGCGATCGCCGATGACGCCTGGCCTGCCGCTCGATGGCCAGCTCCGGAAGCACGCGGCGGCGACTGCCAAGAAGGCGAAAGGCGCCGCGCTCGGCCGACTTCCCGTCGTGGTCAGCAACAAGGACAAACCGCACGCCTGCAGCGTCGGTGCCTGCAGCGCGCGCTTCAAGCGCCAGGAGCACCTGCGCCGGCACGAGAGGACACACACCGATGAGCGCCCGTTCGGCTGCAACGTCTGCGGCCGGAAGTTCTCGCGCACCGACAACCTCCGGATGCACCGCAAAACGCACATGAAGAAGACGGGAAGGAACCTGTTTGTGCCAGGCCTTGAGTGATGGGTTTAATGTCTACTGGGTGGTATCCTGTTCTTTGGGCTACTTTTTCTTCTCCTTTTTCATTCACTCCTTCTCTTCTTCTCTGTATTCTGTTTCGCCGCCTACCTGCACACCTACTCTCGCTCCCTCCCCCCCCCCGTACGTGTAGCTGGTTCTCGCGGGAAAGGGTGGATTGCGGCGGTGAGGAGGTGGAAGATGCCCGTCAAACAGATGCTTCTCGGGCAGACGCAGAGAACCGGCATTTTTACTTCCCATCTTCCATCTACTTACCGCCATACCGTACGCACGTACTGGTGGCTTTCATTCTCTTCTCCTTTCTTTTTTTTTCTTCTTTTTTTTCCCCCCACGAGGATCATGTCTTTCACTTTCGTTACTGGGTGGGGGAGGCTGGGAGGGAGTTCAATAGGCGTGTCTTTGTTTTTTTTTCGTTCCATTTCTCAGTTTAACGAACGAGCGGGGGGGTATTTCTGTCTAGTGTTTTTTTTTTCTTCTTTTATTTGTTTTTCGTTCTGGTTTGTTTTTCTGCCGGAGGGGAAGGGTGGGCTGCTCTCTTCTCTCTGCAAAGTCTACAATGTGTACCCCGCCACTATGTATGTATGTATG
>Ga0307508_10003403_pt1 | contig 16098 bp, 18 predicted proteins | sample 9_EM_MG_FD_203089 | JGI IMG/M metagenome (GOLD analysis project Ga0307508, IMG submission 203089) | Populus trichocarpa ectomycorrhiza microbial communities from riparian zone in the Pacific Northwest, United States - 9_EM | ecosystem: Host-associated > Plants > Roots > Unclassified | place...
CTCTTGTCTTTCATCTCACTTTAGATATATAGACATGCTCATTCATGGGGGGATGTTAGATATGTGATACTCACATGTCACAGTTATGTCACAGTATATATATATCCTAGGTATTCCCATCTTAAGTCCTTAGCTTCTTACTTTGGACTTCAGGTTAGTAGAACACATTCTCATGTATATCTTAGCTTCTTACTTCGGACTTCAGCTATTCAGTGTCTCACACAAACAACTCGGGCTGTGATTCCACCCCCAAAATTTCAGATCCTTCCCTTGTGCTCAAAGGACATATAGTAGGGGTCTCATAGTTAAACAAAATCATGGACAATTGCTTGAGTGATACAGCTATTTCTTACAAAATCCCACTGGACATTCTTTTTTAGGAGTTAGTGTAGACATAAAGCAATAGGGGACAATCCATCAGTGGCCCTCCTCATCTTCCTCCTCTTCCTCGTCCTCCTTGTTCTCATCTTCAGACTCTAGCATACCACTTTTCAGGCTGTCAATATCGACCCTAATTCATTGACAGGCCTCAGCCTTGAACCTGGCCTTACCCTTTCACTTCTGATTTTGAGATGAAGCATCTGCAAGCAGTTGTATCTCATACATGCTTTGGGCTGCAGTGAGTATGTCACCAAATTTGATCTCGAAGACAACATGGTTGCCCATTTTTCCCATTTTAGAAGTTGAGTGGTAGACGTGTTTTCATCAAATTCTAATTTCATCATACTTTCTATCTAGTACATTGATTGGAAACACCTGCAAAATTATCAGGAAAAAGGTCAGACACCCAACTGCAGGACCACACATCTGAAATTTGTGACAATTACAGGATTGAAAACAATAAAGCTCATCTTCAAGACATGAAAAACAGTAGTATTTTGATGCAGGACCCCTGTGGCCACCATCAGCCCTCCTGAGGACATCAATCTCTTCCCTCCCTGACAGCACAGAAACTTGGTCAATCTTCTCCATATTTCATGTATAGCAATATATAGATGTCAACTTCTGTGACTCTGGCACAGTCTCGCCATTTGAGTCCTTCTCGAATGTATACTTGATGTTGATTCCAATGGCAAGGCGAACTCAGCCAAGTGAACATGCAATCCATCAGCCACAGTCCTCCACAAGATCCTGTGTACTCTCCGAGTACCCCACCTCAATCACTACCGTCAGGTAGCTCACGGTCTCCTCCTTTCATCTACTCCACGAAAATGTTTTGCATGATTGGGATCCTCGTCCACATAGATGCCCAAATCAGGAGATTACCACTGTCGTTAAGTTTTGTGTAGGTAGTTCCCCTGAATCTCACATCAGATGGCCTGTTTTTGCTGAGCTCTTCGACAATAGGTGCCACTATCTTGTGGCCAATATTGGGCTTGTAAATGATAAGCAACATTTCATGCTTTTGATAATTGTAACTAACATTTTATTACTTTCATAACAGGAATAAGAATGGATAATGGACAACTGAAAATTCTGAAAATTGGTCTGATTCTCCAATTTCCCTATAATTTCCTTGAGTACTGATGGCATAACCCAGGCAGTGAAAGCATATCACCAGACTCTTGAGATGAAAAGGATTCAAGCAGCCATGTAGGCTACATGAAGCGATGAAACTCTGGCCATGTATCCAGACAGGCAGTTTGCAGGTCTGCCAGTTTGCAGAAAACAATTTTTTATAATTTGGTAGGCCCATATCAGAGCTCTCTAGAAGTAGTAAAATCGTGTGATGAGATGCTATAAATAGTGAGATGAACCCAAAATACATTTTCGGAGCCAGTGGTCAATTACCATAAAAGGAAATTTTTAGGAAAAAAAATGCCATTGAAAAGTCCTATTGTGGGCTTTCCTGATCTAGTTAAATCATGTAAGTAGCTGCTCTTGTTGATGAGGAAAAATGCAAAATACTGAGTCCATGATTTTCTGGCCTCAAATAAAAACAAATAACAAATAAAGATGTGAGCCAGTGTGCTATATTTAACTACTAGTCACAACTGACAGAAAATGTTTTCAACCCTCTAACTCAATTCCCCTAACCCCTAACTTCTAACTCTCTAACTAACCTCTAACTCCTAATTCCCTAACTTCTCTAATGAACTATTTTTAGTTGGCATATGTTCTACTTTTAAGTTTGGAAATGTTCTATTTTTGAATTGACTGTCTCACACTTGGCAGTCCATATATTTATTTAATATTTGGGTTATGATTTTGAAAGAGTATGTAGACGCACGCAAAAAAGAAAAAAGAAAGTAAAGACTTGGACATATACTGCATATGTTAATTTCTGCCACCAGTAGCAATAAAAGAGAGGAGAGAAGGATTGAGAGATGAATGTGAGAGAGTCTCAGTGTGGGTGGATTGAGATGATTACAGATTGAAGATGGTCAATTGCAGGCAAACCAAAAATCATACTTTCTTTGTCTCTCAGCTGGAGTGCCTTCTATCAGCAAAATCAAGGAAATGGTCCAAGCTCTGAGACTGTGTGTGGACTGGAGGGTGGACGGAAGTCTATCTCAGTTGAAGTCCTTGGAGTTGCATTCTGATTTTCTCAATCATTCCTCAGAGAGAAACAATGGCAGACTGGGGCAAGGTAATATTTCAATTTGGCGAATGGGAGGTAAGAATGTGTTCTGAAGCCAAAACTTCAACAAAAATTGAAGGAGCGGAGAATTGGAGACAGAAGTGAAGATTGATGGAATGGCAAGAATGAAGAAATAGTGACGGGAATCGTCGGCCAATGTGAAGCCTTGACAGTACTTTACTGTGACCCACCAGTTCTGAGCAGTTTCAAGTGGAATCCGCTCAGAATGGCAGGTGGGGGAAGGGGTGGGGGATGAGGGAGGAGCTAGAGACACCAGAAACATGGCCCCTATGGGCTGTGGTTCTGGTTCCCATGGGGGTGTGTTTCTGGTTTTCGAGTGGAGGAGAGCCTGCGGAATGGAAGGGGAGGGGAGCCAGCCAGAAAAGCCTGCAGACAGGAAAGGTTGGGTTGAGGGGCTGGTGTGGTTGGTTGGGTGTGGTGGGGTATGGGGGGTATGCCAGCCATGAAAAATGCGACGCGTGTCGCGTTTTTCATGTATGGCAGGTGCTATAGGTGGGTGGGGATGCCTGACGTAGGCCAGTGGTGGTGGGAGGCGTGTTGGGTGGGCTGGGGACATGGTGGGGAGGGGTGGGTAGAAAAGCCCACTGTCACATCAAAACATGGGGCGGACGGCTTCTACTAGGCATAGAAGCCCCCTCTCTCGTGTTTCAACACAATGGAGGAGTGGGAGTGGTCAAAATGCCCCACTGTCACGTTGAAATGCGACAGGGAGGTGTTGTGGGCAGTGGAGAGACCAAACAGAAAAACACGCCATACAGGTGCATTTTTTCTGTTCAGCGGATGAGAGGATGTGTTGGGAGGGTTGGGGATGTGTCAGGGGAATTGGGGACATATCAGTGGGGTTGAGGACATGTCGGTAGGGGAAGGGATGTGCTTGAGGGGGTTAATAGTCAGTAATAGAAGAAAATATAGAAAATACAGCGGGCATACTTAGTACACCCGCCTTTGGCCTTTTTCTGTCCTTCTCTGTCCTTCTGTTGCATCGTGGTCGCCGCATTTGTGTCCTGTCGTGAGGGGGGAAGATAGTGGTGGATGAAGAACTGATGTGGGCAGAGAAGTCCACTTGTTGATGTGTGATCTGGTCACGTGACCTCACCCAGTCAAAAAAAAATGCAAAAGCTTGCCTATGACCTACCTTTGTGTACATACAATAATAATTATGGTTCAATAATACAGTTCGTGTATTTCTATTTTAGGATAGTCATGCCATTGAGTTAAAATCAGCTGAACTTCCTAATTAGTATATCTACTTACTAATGTGAGCTTTTCTGATCAGAATCCAGTCGGAAAAAAAAGAGGGGGTTCTCTGCTTATTTGACAGGTACCCTACTTGGAAATTTCCAATTGGAATCTGATTGGTTCCGACTGGTTCTGATCAGAACTTGTGGGGCAGTGATAAGACCTCAACCTTGATCATATTCGTGATAGTGTACAGGAAAATAAGAGAGGCCATCACGTGTTAGTTGACATGCATCAACAATGTATTCTCCTTGTGCAGTATTGTGGCTGTCATTCCAATGCTTTATGAATGATGTCTTTTTGGATCTAATTGTAATGTACGTGCTAATGTACCACGGGAACGGGTGCCAAAGCACAGGAAAGCAGGCCAAAGGGATACCTCAGAGTGTTTTCAGAAGCCAGGTATGCATGGGCACCAGTTTTTTCCCGTGGCACGTGCAGGTGCGTGCAGAAAAAGTAAATTCCCATGTGATCACAGATTTTTCACGTGTAGTTGTAAACATAATGTAGTCAAATTTTAGTACATTTTAGGGGTCAGGGCCTCAGCTGCGGCTTTTTCTTGGGAGCAGGCATCTGAACTACAACGTAATTTGGTCCTCGCTTGAGGTGGTTATAAGGAATCAGACATCAACCGATCAAATATACCAATTCCTCACCTCATACTCGTCTTCACTGCTCTCTCGGTCATCAAGATGTAAATGCTCAGTTCCTTCATATGGATTCCAGCCCCCTTGGTGGTCTCCAGCATTCAGGCCCCATTGAAAGTTCCCTGCAATACCTGCCAACACCGATCTTTCAAACATCTCCTCCTCAAGCCGCTGCAAGCTCTCCTTGTCAATGTCTATCCGGTCCTTCCATATCTTTTCTGGTGAGTACATCATCTGTTCCTTCCATGCCGCTTCGAGTACTTCTTCGTTATTTTCGATGTTGAATTTTTGGAGTTCCCCCTTGTGCTTGCGTATAAGGGAAACCAACCAAAGGGTGCACGTGTGCGCAAATGGGAGTAATCCAAGCCAATGTTGTTGGAGGCTTGGATCCCCTGCAGCAATGTGTACCTCAAACCAGTTGCCTAACTTGGCACACTCGATAACTGAGAGATGGCCAGCAAAAGGTACTATACCTTTTCTGACATCTTTCCCTTGGCTCTCTAACCACTTCTTTGCCAGAACAGACTTGGCATCTTGGTCTTTGGAATTAAGCAAAACATCACAGAGTACCTTGATAGAGGGTGCCAAAGCGTCGTGGATTTCTGGGGTATAGGGAACAGAAGATGGATCTGAGAGAAGGTCCTCCAAAGTAGGCACCTCATGTGCGTGTATCCATTTCCCTAATTACGTAGATTGTCACCACTGGTCTTTTTAATAATATGTGTACTTACCTGAATTTTTTGCCTACCCACTTGGTCTCCCCATAGCGAATCCACAATGTCCAGCTCAGGTACTGTAGAGGTCAATCTGGGAGCGATTGTCACCATACCCGAGCTATCTGGTTCAAATGAACATCCTCTCCACCAACGTACCAGCCACGATTTATCAGCTTCCTGATACTGAATGAGCTGAATTGGGTACCAGAATTTCCCATTGTGTGCCAATACGCCACGCCCAGCCCTGCTCCATATGTCAATATCTTCCAAATAGACTTTTGCAAGCTGTTTTGCCTCCACAATATCAGAAGAAGCAGAGAGAATCTGCCCAAAAGTACGTTGTGATAGTCTACATGTATCTGACGTGATTTTTTATGTTTTATAGGATATTAGAATCAACTTGAGGCTGCAAATCAAAAAGCCTCTAAACGAGCGCTTGTTGTAAGTGTTCGGATGTTCACAAATAAACTTCTTCCTCTCCGAAAGTAGACTGCCTCTTCCATCCCTTTGGCAAGCCACATGTGACCATTCAAGACAATTGTTGCATTGGATGGTCGTGCCGTCGTTTTCCCTGTATAATGTATTTCCATCACCCTTTACACCACACCTACAGTTCAATGCCCATATACTGAGTCTGGCAACAAGGGACTTGATGCAGCAGGTGACAGCGGATCATGGTGATGATATGTCTCTTCTTCGGACTTGGGAGTGTCAGCAGTTGATGTGAGGGTTGCCAAATCAGGTTTTGAAAGTTGAACGGGAACTTTTTGGTGGCTTTAGTGTGGTGTCAATTTCAGCAGTGTCCTTGGAATGCAATTGCACTACTGGTGCTGTTGGTAAAGCAGATATGTATTCGACTGTTAGTTTGCGGGTTTTGGTGTTTTTGATCCATGTGCGTGCTTCAAGAGGGAGCTCAGTGAGATTGCCAAGGTAGGAACACTTTGGAAGATTGGAATAATCGGGTGTCATCCCTGAGACGTCTAGCTTGAATCGTTTTCTATATACCTCGCTGCAGATCTTGTAGAATATGTCCTGGGCTTTCGAACCACCTCGAAGGTGATAAATTGCGGTCTCAACTGAGTATCCCTTGGGGAAATTTTGAGTCTTTCCTGCGACATGCGTTGCGAAGGAGGCCCCCTCCTCCAGAAGGGTATATCCACTGTTTTGCATCCCATTGAAGAAGAAAACTTCAGGTGGGCTTTTGAGTGCGTAGTGAGCAGTGTAGTGCTGAGCGGATTGTGAGAGAAGTCCAAATCCCACAAGATCATATATAACGCCTTCCTTCTTCGCCAGTGTTTTAGTCAGCGGTGTGAGCGTCTCAGGGAAATTCCAAATCGGTGGGTCTGTGCTATCAGGAACTTGGAGTGCTAGCATGATTGGAATAGCAAGAACGAGTCCTCGTGTGTCAGATCGAACGCCAGAACATAATACCTTGCTTTCCTCCATTCGAAAGCATGGCATATTAGAAGTAGTTGTTCCCTGATTGGAAATGAATTTTGCAAACCATAACCCAACATCACCGTGAAAGGTGGAATATTCCTGGAGTTGTATACGTGAACGGCGATGAGGGACGCCTAAAATCTCCAAGTGCTTTCCTCCAACCTCTGGTGAGCCTGTACAAGAATGGATTTCGACAATCAACGCCTCGAAATATGAGAAAAATCGATAGGAGATTTGTATTCTTGGTTAAGCACACCTTGAAACCATCCCCAATAAGCTCTGCATTAGACTGAGGATACCGATGAATTACATATGAAGGTTACTTATGAATAAACACTCATAACTTGTCATTGTAGGAACTTCCTTTGCTTTGACCAGCATCGAGCGCAAATTAGTCCTCTGTGATGACATCGTCTTTAAGAGGTCTGGTGTATCTGGTGGGACATTTTGCCTGACTTCAAGCATGTTGAATTAGTGCTTGAAAGTCCAGTCTGGTCTGGTTTTTTGACCCCCTGAGGGTCTAACTGAGACCGAGACTGGTCATAATATTTTTAGAATGCTAAAATAACTGAACCGAATCGCCTCTAACTGGTCTTGCTCAGTTATAAGCGGCAGTTATTGGTTACAAACCGGTTTCATGACTGGTTATTATTATAAATATTATAAATTATTATAAATAATATTAAACAATAATATAATTGAAAAAAATCTAATATACAGTGGGAGGAAAGCATAAGTAGTAGAGCGAGCTTTATATACTGTTCGTACATTTGTATATATTGTGATTTATCATTTGCAAACAAACAAACAAACGCGCTGGCACATGCTCGTTACACGTTTGAATAGGCTGATGTGACCATAAGAAGTGAGTACCGCTCGTTCCACCAACCATGAGCTGCATTGTTGACTAGACCATTAATAGGGGAGTTGAGCCGATTGTCATGGACCAGTTGCAAAACCATGAGAGGCATTTGGAATGAGAGAATGGTAATAGCGCCAAAGGTTTCAGAAACCAGAAATGCAGGGTGCATGGTTTGAAATCTGCAAAATCCACGATGAAGGCATCCCCATTCGCTAGGCCTTTGGTATCGTGTTTGATTTTTTGCTGTTTCTTAGACACCCTGTCTGCATTCATGTAAATATCCGAAATGTCACCTACAGACTCCCCTGGCCCTTGAAAGGTCGGTATGCCCATCAAAAGTTCCAATGGCCCTGACTTAGGATTCTGTTTGACAAGTGTTGCAAAGTGTTCCTCTTCTTCCTTCGTTGCATGGATGGGAGGTGGTTGAGCATGCCGATGGCTCCCTTCATTCTGAAAACAGATTCCTCCACTCCACATCCACAGAATTGACCAGACACCACAAGCCTGATACACCAGACTTGCCTGACATTCGCAAAGCGCCGACTTTTGAGCATTCAACTGAGCAGGATCGATTTTAGGACATGTCACACAACCGCAATGACCATTATCGCATACAAAGACACTGAGACATACACGCGTCGCCCACTTCCCCTTTTCCCATACTTCAGCCAACTCATCTCCTTTGCGATCACCACCGTGTACCTGTTCAGCCCAGTGTGTCTGGAGTTTCTTTGATTCTCCAATCTCTTGCCAGTTAAAAACCAACTGGAATTTCCCATCTGGCCATGGGTCCCACTTTGTAGAGATATTGTTGGTACTTTTGGGTAAAGCAACCGGTACAGGAAGAGAAGATGGTCTGACACCATCCAACTTCAGTGTTGGTACTGCCTGAGTGGTATGTGGTGGACGAGGAATAGAGATACTATGTCCAATAGCTTTGTGAGATACACTTTAAAGAAGTAGATTAATAGAAATTTGAATTCGTACCTTGGGGACTGATTTTACTGCCTTTAAGTGAACCAGATCCATCTGAGACGTAAGCCTTGACTCGTCCTGAGCATGTCACAGACTCAGTTCAATCATAGACGGGAAAAATGGTAAAATATAAATATCCACCTTGTCTATCAAGTAAGGGAACTATTCCTTCAATATTAAAAGCATTATATTGGTTGAGGGGGTGAATTTGGGCTTCAGTTGGGAGTACGGCATCATTTTCTGGCACAAAGTACTGGTAGATATGTCGAAAAAAGCCCTAAATTCAATCTATAATCAAAGAGTTTAGAAGGAATTGTAGTTTATATTCCTACCAGAACCATTTTTGCATGAGTGAACGATATGGAATGACAAATATTAAAGTTTCCATTACTATCTACGAAAATGCAATACATTGCGAACATTACCAATTTTGTCAATGTGAGCCTCATGGCTGATTTATAAAAACTACCAATATTGATGCGTACAGGTAATTACTAAAATACACTGATGCGTGCAAGTGTGTGCTAAGATACAAGAAAGTCCGTGCAAGTGCGTGCAGATGCATGTACATGCGTGTATGTGAGTGCAGATGCGGGTAGGTCTGTGTCCCAAGTGCGTGTGTGTGTGAGTATTGCAAGAATTGAAATACTTACATTAAGTACCAAGACTGTCACAATCACAATGTGTCACATCCATTCTAATTCATCTCATAGCTCACTCAGAAACAACCAACTTTCACTGAGACTTGGTAAGTATAATCCAATAGATTGAATAATAAAACGCCTCTCCAAACTTTTGATAGCAGGCATGTAATATCAAGACTTTTGAAACCAGTTACTCCTGTATCACATATTCAATGCCACCATCCTAATTCATGTCACAGCTCATTGGATCATATTTACAAACTTTGGGTGAAAGTTGGTTGTTTCTGAGTTTTACAGATTCTGTCAGGTCTTATGCAGACTGTGGTTTTCAGCTGCAGCAGCGATGAGTCCTAAATGAACTAGCCATGTAATTTTGTGAAATCGTATTTGAACACATATTATAAACCTCAAGAAAATATTAAACATGGTGCTAGATATATTCCAATGCCTGGTATACTTATCCAGTGTCATCCAAGGAAACCATTAGAGAATTGTGTTTTGGCCAAGTATTGATTGTTTTAAAGCTTAGCAATCATATTTTGTCAAATAAATAATTATTACCCTATATATCAAACAGCCTTTATCTACCATGGACCAGATAGGATGGCACAGTTGTCCGAGTGGATGGGAGCACAGACAAGTGATTTACCATTTAGGCTGAAGTCCATCTGTTCAGAGTCAATGTGAATGATGATGTGCTTATGCCTGGCAAGATATAGACATGAAAGGAGGTTGTTTTGCAGCGATGGTACATGGAGGACTCTAGTGAACTCTACTGGCTGCGAAGGCTTCCCATCCATCATAACTGGGTTAAAGACCTGCCCACCCCTGACGAATAGACGATGCTATTGTCTGCTAACCTAATCGGAATGCGAAGGGGCAAGTAATTCCGCACCCAGTGACAATGGGGCGTCATATAAGAAGTCGCCCCTGTGTCTGCAAGCCAATCAAAGTTAGGAGGGATGGGAGATGGAGATGTAGAGGGAGCACTTGCATTTCCAGCAAATTCTGACGGAGTTTCTGGAGTCTGAGCAGCATTGGCCTTGTCCTTCTTCCTCCCAACCTGGTCCTTGGCATGCACATATTGCCTGCAAACGTCTTGGGAGTGTCCAGACGAGCCACAGAAAGCGCAGGTGGTAGAAGAGGATGAGGAAGTGGCTAGGGTGGTCCCAATTGCAGGAGACTCTTCCTGGCGACGTCTGCGCTGGTTATCTTCGTGTACAAACACATTTTGAACCGCAGCTTTGTCCAGATGGTCCTTAAGCAACAGAGATGAAATAAATAAGTTGTAATCCTCAGGGAGAGCTTGAATCAGCACCATTGCGCCGAGTTCGTTGTCCAGCTTGTCCAGGGTGAATGCAGTGGACCGCAAATCGTGAATGCAGTGTAAAGCGTCGTCTACTCAGTTGATAAGCGACTGTAGGTCCTCCTCCTCACGTTTTCGGATCAAAAATAGGTCGTCATAGGCGTTGAAACAAGTTCCAGGCCTCTTCTGCATGTGCACCTCCTTCAGGGCACCCCACATCTTAAGAGGATCGTCCTTAATCCCCCTGAAATGAACCCTCTGAGTGTTGTCAATCATCAACCACATAATGCCAGCAGCCTTGTCCGCTTTCAGCTGCCATGCTTCAAGTTTGTCCTCCTCTCCTTCCTTGGGTGTTGCACTGACTGTAGGCGGCTTAATTACGCCAGAAACAATGCGCCAGAGCACCTGAGCACGAAACCAAGCCTCCATGTCACCATTCCAGGTGTTGTAGTTGTTGGAGTTGAGTTTGTCAAAAAGCGGAATTGAGGAAGACATGAGAAGTGTGGATTGGCTGATCAAGTAGCGGTGATAGAGACGACATGCAGGGACGCGTGTAGAAGTGCGTGCGAAGGATTTGGACTGAACAGAGTCAAAATGAACTGAAGAAAGTCGAAAATAGCGGAGATGCCAATTGAGGTGAAATGAGAAAGTGATAGTAACAAGAGTCCCAGCAACCCAATCGCGATGTAGGCATGTAGGGTGAGAGGGATACGTGTTCTGAGGCGGTGCGCCAAGTATGGCATCAAGAATGCCAGCGGATGAGCTTAAAACGATGAAAACAGCGATAGGAGCGCAATCTAGAGGCCGGGGCCCATAACCTGTTTGTGTGAGAGACTGAACAGCTGAAGTCCGAAGTAAGAAGCTAAGATATACATGAAGATGTGTTCTACTAACCTGAAGTCTGAAGTAAGAAGCTAAGGACTTAAGGTGGGAATATCTAGGATATATATATACTGTGACATAACTGTGACATGTGAGTATCACATATCTAACATGAATATGCTTTGGACTCTGCTTGTAAAATGCAATCTTTTGCACTATGACTCATATAATCTGGTTATCTCTGAACTTTAACTTGGATAAGTTTCTTCTTGGAACACTCTGAGACCTTCTTGGTCTATAAACTTCAGAAAGAAGCCACCAAAACTTCTCTATACTGTGATAACTCGAAGGACAGGCCCCCCAAATCTTCCTTAAAACAAATCAAGCTTTATAAGTCTCTTAATCTCTTGAAATCAAACAAGCTAGCTTTGTGCTAGACTGTATTCTGGGTGTAAAGCTACAACTCTCCTGATACAAAGATTTTTAAGGATCTGCTTCGAACTTTAGAACTGCTAGTATTGCTTGTCTTCAAAGTCTGCTGCTTTTCAGCCAGTAACTTTTACTAACTGTGCTTTACTTTTGTTTTGAGGCCTCAGTTGTCTGTCGACGTCCGAGTACTGCTGTTCTAGTTTGTTCTGCTTGTTCTTTTATATATGAGGATGTACAGATCTAGATCTACTACTAATCTGAATTATTGTGTGGTAAATTCTGTAGCATGTGCTTCCGTACAGCTTAAACGATAAATGGAGCAGTTTCACCTGCTATTCTGTTCGGTCTTTTCGGATATCCAAGGCCAAGAACCAATTCTGTGATGCATCTCACTGCAAAACTGGCATTTTGATCATAATTTCACCCTAGATCCTGAAAATCTTCGTAAATGCCCTCAATCCTTAGTTACTGCACATGGTCTCAGTCATCTCGGTTCAGAATGTTTAAGGAATTCATCAGAACCCACAATGAACCTTTACTTTAATCAAAGAGCCGCATGTTACTGTAGTTCTTCTTTTTATCACATCTTTTAATCTTGTTCTGACCGAAATATTGTATCTCTCATTGGAATCAACTCTAGAATGTTCGTGCTGACTTTGTTAAAGCATAATTTCCATATACTTCAGCTACTCCCGGAAAGATCATGAAGGATCGCGAGGGGTCGCGTCCACTTCATTATCTTGTCATTATTCTTCGTTTTAGGGTTTACTATGCCTAGTAACATATTACTCTTGACCCTAAGATCACATTCTTATTGGTTTCTATGTTTCTATGATCCGAACCTCTCTCTGAGTCTGCTAACTTGGTCTCCACCCTGCCGCTGACACCCTCGCTCTGGCATCGTCGCTGTTGTCATCACAACCTTGCAGATATCGCCAAGATGCAGAAGGACGCCTTGGTGACTGGGATGACATTTGCCTCATCTCACAAGCCAGACATTGTTTGTGAGCCTTGCCTTGCTGGTAAAATGCACTCCAACCCATTCCCATTGTCTCCATCGCGTTCTACAAAACCACTCGAACTGGTTCACTCTGATTTGCATGGTCCTCTCCCTGTTGCCACCCGTGAAGGATACTGCTACTGAATCACCTTCCTTGATGATGCGATTCTCTCATCTCAGAGTTTGGGAATGTCTTGCATATGTCTTCATTTAGAAGGACAAGCGATGTTCTCTTCAGCCACACATGGAGAAATGCATGTTCATGGGGTACCCAAGCAGTTACAAGGGCTGGAAGTTCTACAACCCAACAACACAAAAGTATCTCATCTCAGAACATGCAGAATTCGATGAACACATCTTTCCTGGACTTGCAAAATACAAGGCAACATCACCAGCTGATCTCACACCTCCTGGTTCACCGTCTCTGGCCCCTGTGCCAACTTCTGTGCCCATGCTTGATCTGGAGGGGGATAGTGATGTTGAGGTCATTGCACCTTGCATTCCTCATGCTGAGCTGCCACTCGACGCAGCGCTGCCTGAACGCACTCCTACACCACCAGCATCACCAGCCATTGTCCACGCACCTCTCCCTGCTCCTGCACACGATCCGCCACCAGATCTTCGCTGCACATCATGCATTTCGCATCCGCCAGGTGAATGGTGGAAGGTGAGGCGCTCTGCTGAACCAGAAGCTGAATCACCAGTAATATGATCTGAGAATGAAGATGAAGATGGTGAACAGGCAAACTCTGCCTCATTGCTAGAACCTCACACCTTCAGACAAGCTATGCATGGGGACCATGCAGATGGATGGCGAGAAGCCGCCACACTTGAGTACAACACCCTTGTTGAGACTGGCACCTTCAATATCATGGACTTGCCTGTGGACCAGAAAGCCATAGGATCTGGATGGGTATTCCGGATCAAACACAATGCAGATGGTTCCATTGAGTGCCTCAAGGCCAGAATCATCGCAAAGGGATACTCTCAGTGTCCAGGACTCAACTACAATGAAAGCTTTGCACCTACCTTCCGTCCTGCCACACTCCGCATCATTATGGCCATGGCCGCAGTTGAAGACCTTGAACTTCGTTCTGTGGACATCACATCCACCTTCACGAATGGAGACCTGGATGAGGAGATCTACATGAAGCAACCAGAGGGCTTCCATATTGGTGGTCCCAACAAGGTCTGTAGGCTATGTAAATCGCTCTATGGTCTCAAGCAATCTGCGTGAGAGTGGAACAAGAAGTTGCACTCTGTTCTAACCGAATTGGGCTTCAAGTGGATTGAATCTGACTGCTCTGTTTACATCTATTCCAATGGAGAGGTCTGCATCATTGTTCCCATCTATATTGACGATATCACACTCGCTTCGAAGTCACCTGCTGCAATTGACAAATATGTCCAACTCCTCTCTCAACACTTCAAATGTCGCGACCTTGGTGCCACTCGTTTCCTACTTGGTATTGCTGTTGAAAGGGACCATCCTACTTGCACGCTGAAACTCCACCAACGCCAATTCATCCTGGACACTCTGGAGAAGTATAGTATGAGTGACTGAGGTCTTATCACTGCCCCACAAGTTCCGCTCGGAACCAGTTGGAACTGATCAGATTCCGATCAGATTCTGATCAGAAATTTCCAAGTAGAATACCTGCCAAATAAGCAGAGAACCCCCTCTTTTTTTTCCAACTGGATTCCGATCAGAAAGTCATTTCCGACTGGTTCCAAGTGGATCCGATTGGAAAAGCTCACATTAGTAAGTAGATATACTAATTAGGAAGTTCAGCTGATTTTAAATCAATGGCATGGCTACTCTAAAAGAGAAATACACGAACTGTGTTATTGAACTATAATTATTATTCTATGTACACAAAGGTAGGTCATAGGCAAACTTTTGCATTTTTTTTGGCTGACTCGGTGAGGTCACGTGACTAGATCACATGTCAACAAACCGACTAACTGACCCCTCACGACAGGACACAAACGTGGTGACCACGACGGGACGGAAGGGCAGAGAAGGACGGAAAAAGGCCAAGGGCGGGTGTACTAGGTATGCCTGCTATATTTTTATATTTTTTTCTATTATACTGACTATTATTCACCCCCCAGCACGTCCCCAACCCCACTAACACGTCCCCAACCTCACCAACACGCCCCCAACCTCACCAACACGTCCCCAACCTCACCAACACATCCCCAACCCCACCAACACATCCCCTCACCCGCCGAACAGAAAAAACGCGCCATACAGGGCGTGTTTTTTCTGTTCGGCCTCTCCAGTGCCCACAATGCCTCCCTCTCATGTTTTGACGCGACGGGGGCTTTTCGACTCACCCGCCTCTCCATCACGTCCCCAACCCGCCAAAAACGCCTGTGGCGCCGCCTACAGCCTCCCTCCCTCACCAAACCGCTCCCCTCGCCCTCCATTCCCAGCACACCCATCCCCACCCGCCAAGAGTACCCACCGTACATGAAAAATGCGTCGCATGTCGCATTTTTGGTGTCCGCAGGCTCTCCTCCACTCGAAAACCAGAAACACGCCCCCATGGGTGTGTTTCTGCTTTTTGTTGGCCATTCCCCACCTAGCCAACACCAAAAATGCATCCGCACGGATTCGTTTTTGATGTCGGCTGGGTCTCTGCTTGTAAAGCAGAAACACGGCCCATATGGGCCGTGTTTCTGGTCTCTGCTGGCTCCTCCCCATCCCCCACCCCTTCCTGCACCTGCCATTCCGCTCGGAAGCAAAATCCAAGCAGTTCCGATCGGAATCTGCTTGGAACCAGTTGGAATTGCTCGGAACTACTCAGTTCTGATTGGAACCGGTGGGTCACAGTAAAGTACTGGAGTGACTGCAAACCAGTCCAAACTCCTTTGCCTCCCAAACTCGCTTTATCACATTCCATGGCTCCTGACTCACAGGAGGACAAGGACTTCATGTCCAAAGTTCCCTATCTCAGTGGAGTTGGATCACTCCAATACCTTGCCATGATGACACGCCCTGACATTGCCCACTCTGTTGCCTATCTTGCTCGCTTTAATGCCAATCCTGGTCCTGCACACTGGAATGCTCTCAAACACCTCTTTCGATATACTGTATCAAAGGCACTTCTGATCACAAACTCACCTACCGTGGCGATCTGGCAGGATCTGAGCCCTTTATCACCTACACTGATGCCTCCCATGGCGATTGTGTCCATGGTCAGATGAAACACCTGGATCTTCGCTCCTACTGGCTTAGAGACAAGGTGGAAAATGGTATGATCTGCCCAGACTTCATTCCTACATTGGAGATGATTGCAGACTGCCTTACCAAGTCAGTGCCAGCTCCCAAGGTTCACTTTTGCAGGAAACAGATGGGTGTCTTGGCTTAATCATTTCTTTTTCTATTTCCTTCTATCTCTTGTCTGTCA
>Ga0307508_10003404_pt1 | contig 16091 bp, 15 predicted proteins | sample 9_EM_MG_FD_203089 | JGI IMG/M metagenome (GOLD analysis project Ga0307508, IMG submission 203089) | Populus trichocarpa ectomycorrhiza microbial communities from riparian zone in the Pacific Northwest, United States - 9_EM | ecosystem: Host-associated > Plants > Roots > Unclassified | place...
CTCGATCCTGCCACCGTTCAATATCGGAGCGACGACAATGGGCTATGGCCTCGGCCCGGCCTCGGCCTCCGCTTTCAACGTGAAGGCAGACAAGCGCTCGATCGCCGTCATGGGCGATGGCGGCTTCTGGCACAACGGCCTGACCAGCGGCATCGGCAATGCCGTTTTCAACCAGCACGACGGCGTCATTATGGTCGTCGACAATCATTACTCCGCGGCAACCGGCGGCCAGGACATTTTGTCGTCGCGCGCCGACAACAAATCGCGCTCGACCAATCACCCGATCACCGAAGCCGTAAAGGGTATCGGCGCTAAATGGGTGCGCCAGATCGACCGGACTTATGACGTCGCCACGATGCGCGACACATTGAAGGAAGCGCTGACCAGCCCCGAGAAGGGACCCAAGATCATCGTCGCCTCTTCGGAATGCATGCTGAACAAGCAGCGTCGGATCAAACCATTATTCAACAAGGCCGTGAAGGGTGGCAAACGTATCGTGCGCGAGCGCTTTGGCGTCGATGAGGACGTGTGCACCGGCGACCATGCCTGCATCCGCCTGTCCGGCTGTCCTTCGCTCTCCGTAAAACACACCGACGATCCCCTGAAGGACGATCCGGTCGCTGCGATCGACAATAGCTGCGTCGGATGCGGCAATTGCGGCGAGGTGGCGGAAGCGGCCGTGCTGTGCCCGTCGTTCTACCGCGCCGACATCATCCACAACCCGACCGGCTTCGACCGCCTGCTGGCGCGCTTGCGCGGTGGTGTCATCGGCTTCCTGCAGCGCCGCCGCGACCGGCGCCGCCTCGCATTGGTTTGAGCACGGCCGGATGAACATCATGCTGAAGCCACCCGCCATCGATCAGACCAGACCGCTTTGCATCGCCGTGCTCGCGATGGGCGGCCAGGGCGGCGGCGTGCTGGTCGACTGGATCGTGGCGCTGGCGGAAAGCCATGACTGGATCGCGCAGTCCACGTCGGTGCCGGGCGTCGCCCAGCGCACCGGCGCGACCATCTATTACGTCGAGATGATCCCGTCCCGCCCCGGTCTCCCCTATCCGGTGCTGTCGCTGATGCCGGTGCCGGGCGATGTCGACGTCGTGGTCGGCGCCGAGTTGATGGAGGCCGGCCGCGCCATCCAGCGTGGCCTCGTCACGCCAGACAAGACCACGCTGATCGCCTCATCGCATCGCTCGTTCGCGGTACAGGAAAAGCTCGTGCCCGGCGACGGCATCAGCGATTCCGCCAAGGTCTATGAGGCGGCAGAGACGGCCGCGAGACGTTTCGTTGCGTTCGACATGGCTGTGCTCGCCGAGAGCACTGGCAGCGCCATCTCCGCGGTGTTGTTCGGCGCGCTCGCCGGCAGCGGCGCCCTGCCATTCGCCCGCGAGGGTTATGAAGCGACCATCCGCAAGGCCGGCATCGGCATTGAGCCGAGCCTGCGCGCATTCGCTGCGGGGTTTGAACGCACGATGGCTGAGGCGGCATCGTCCTTGCGGCCGGTGCCGCCGAAACCCGCTTCCGCCGGCAAGCTTTATCCTGCGCTCGCGCCGATCGGCGATGCCGCCTTCGACGCACTCGTTGCCGACGCCCGCACGACTTTCCCAGTGCCCCTGCATGGCATGATCGCAGCGGGCCTGCGCAAGGTCGCCGACTTTCAGGACGTCCGCTATGCCCGCGAATATCTCGGTCTCGTCGCAGGCTTCCTGCGGCTGGAGCGTGGCGGCGATCCTGCTTTGACGCGGGCCGCGGCGAAGCATATCGCAGTCGCGATGGCCTATGACGACGTTATCCGTGTCGCCGACCTCAAGACCCGCGCGAGCCGCTTCGAACGCGTCCGCGGCGAGGTTCTCGCAAAGTCCGATCAGCTCGTCTACACCACCGAATTCATGCATCCGCGCATGGAGGAAGTCGTGGGCACACTCCCCGCGGGCCTCGGCATGTGGCTTGAAGCCAGACCGGGTCTGTTCAAGGTGCTCGACCGCCTGGTCAACCGCGGGCATCGCGTTCAGACCGGCACGGTACGTTGGTTCCTGCCGCTCTATCTGCTGGGCGGCCTGAAACGCTTTCGCCGTGGGACATTGCGCCACAAGCGCGAACTCGACCATCGTGATGCCTGGATCGATCTCGCGCGCAAGACCGCTGCAACGGACTACGAACTCGCCGTCGCCATCCTCGAGGCGCGCCGGCTGGTGAAGGGCTATTCCGACACCCATACGCGCGGCAGCTCGAAGTTCGACAGGGTGATCGCGGTCGCACCACGTCTCGCCGGCCGCGCCGACGCTGCGCAATGGCTGCGCCGGCTTTGCAAGGCCGGCCTCGCCGACGAGGAGGGCAATGCCCTCGACGGTGCACTTGCCACGGTCGAAACATTTCTGTGATTGACACTATGGACCAGTTCGATCTGACAGTGACCGATATCGTTGCGGAAACCGCCTTGATCCGCGCGATCAAACTCGCCCGTCCGCACGGCGAGCCGCTGCCGTCCTGGGAGGCTGGTGCGCATGTGAAGGTGCGCCTGCCGGATGGCAACGAGCGTTCCTATTCGCTGATCAACACCTCGCTCGATCCGGCGGCGACCACACGCCCGCACGCCTATTGGCTCGGCGTGCGGCTGGAGCAACTGAGCCAGGGCGGCTCCAAATTCATGCACGCGCTCGCTGTCGGAGACGTCGTCTCGGTCTCGGCACCACGGAACAATTTTCCGCTGGAGCCGACGTCGAAACCGATCGTGCTGCTGGCCGGCGGCATCGGGGTGACGCCCGTGCTCTCGATGGCGACGGCCCTTGCCGCTGGCGAACGGCCCTACCGCTTCATCTACGCCGGCCGCTCGCGCGACCAGCTCGCTTTTCTCGGCGAGATCGAAGCGCTGAACGGCGAGCGCCTGACCATCCACACCGACGACGCCAGCGGCATCTTTGACGTCAAGGGCCTGATGGCTTCGCTCACCATCGGCGAGCCACTCTATTTGTGCGGGCCGAAGCCGATAATCGATACCGCGATCCAGGGCGCGAGGGACCTCGGCTGGGCCGACGGACGCTTGCACTTTGAACTTTTTGCTACCCCTGCACCTCTCGCCGGCGACCAGTCTTTCGAGGTGGTGCTGAACAATTCCGGCAAGACCTTCCTGATTCCGCCGGACAAAACCATTCTTAGCGTTCTCATCGAAGCGGGCGAAGATCCGCTGCACGATTGTCAGCGCGGCGATTGCGGCATCTGCCAGGCTGGCGTAATCGAAGGCACGCCCGATCATCGCGACTACATCCTGACCGATGCCGAAAAGGCAGCCGGGAAAGTCATGCAAATCTGCGTCTCGCGGTCGAAGTCGCCGCGGCTCGTGCTCGATCTCTGACGGCAAAGGAGGGCATCTATGGCCAGATATCGCGGGAACGTCGAAGCAATCAAAGGCCTCGTTCGCGAGACCGAAGTGCACCGCGACGTCTATATCGACGAGGAGGTGTTCCAGCTGGAAATGGAGCACGTCTTCGCCAACACCTGGGCCTATGTCGGCCATGACAGCCAAGTGTCGAAGCCGGGCGACTATTACGGCACCACCATCGGCACGCAGCCGATCCTGATGGTGCGTCATACCGACGGCACGGTGAAAGTGCTGCACAATCGTTGCCCGCACAAGGGAACGCGCATCACTACCGAATCCTGCGGCAACACCGGCAAATTCTTCCGCTGCCCCTATCATGCCTGGAGTTTCAAGACCGACGGCTCGCTGCTCGCGATACCCCTGAAGAAGGGCTACGAGAATACCGGCGTCGAACAGAGCCACGCCGGGCAAGGCATGAGCGTGGTCAAGCACGTGCACAATTATCGCGGCTTCGTGTTCGCTAAGATCAACGATGCCGGTCCCGGCTTCGAGGAATTCTTCGGCGACAGCCTGTCGAGCTTCGACAACATGGTCGACCGTTCGCCGGCCGGCCGGCTCGAAGTCGCCGGCGGCGTGCTGCGTTACATGCACAATTGCAACTGGAAAATGCTGGTCGAAAACCAGACCGACACCTGCCATCCGATGGTCGCGCATGAATCCTCGGCCGGCACCGCGATCGAGGCATGGAAGAACGCGCCTCCCGGCACGGCGAAGCCAATGGCGGTGGAGATCTACGCGCCGTTCATGGCGCCTTACGAGTTTTTCGAGAACATGGGCATCCGAGTCTGGCCCAACGGTCATGGTCATACCGGTGTGCACCACTCGATCCATTCCGATTATTCCGCGGTGCCCGGCTATTTCGAAAAGATGGCGGCTTCCCATGGCGAGGAACGCGCCAAGGCCATTCTCAACGAGAACCGACACAACACGGTGTATTTTCCCAACATCATGATCAAGGGCCCGATCCAGCTAGTGCGGGTGTTCAAGCCGATCGCGGCCAACAAGACGCTGGTGGAAAGCTGGACCTTCCGCCTCGTCGACGCCCCTGACATGTTGCTGGAACGCACCTTGATGTATAACCGGCTGATCAACGCGCCGACCTCCGTCGTCGGCCATGACGATCTCGAAATGTACGAGCGCGCGCAGGAGGGCCTGCATGTCGACGCCAATCAATGGGTCAATCTGCAACGGCTCTACGATCCCGCCGAAATGCCGGATACGACGGCGGTCACCAACGGCACCACCGAATGGCAGATGCGGAACCAGTTCCGCGCCTGGTCGAAATTCATGACGATGTCGATGTGAGCGCATCCATGAACGCTCCCACCGACCAGCAACTGATCAATTTCGTCATTCGCGAAACCCGATTGATCGACCAGCACCATTTCGAGGAATGGCTCGATCTGTTCGCCGAGGACGGTTTTTACTGGATGCCGCTTGAATGGGGCCAGACCGACCCGCGGCTGACGACGTCGCTGATGTACGAGGACAAGCTGTTGCTCAAGATCCGCGTCGAGCGGCTCAAAGGTAACCGCACCTTTTCGCAGAAGCCGAAAAGCCGATGTCATCACGTGCTGCAAACACCACAGGTCGACAGCCGCAACGAAGCCGCGAACGAATATGTCACCTGGACGCCGATGCATTATGTCGAGACGCGTCTCGACCAGCAGGACCTTTACGCCGCCTGGGCGACGCACACTTTGGCGATGGTCGACGGCGTGCTCAAGATCAAGCTGAAGCGGGTCGACATCGTCAATTGCGATGCTGCCTTCGGCAACATCCAGCTCTTCATGTGAGGCACCGCTGACATGCAGCTCCCGATCGAGGCTCCGGCAACGGTGTTCGATGCCTTCGCGCGAGCGGCCGCCCGCCATGGCGACAAGCCTTTTCTCGCGGTCCTGGCCGAAACGGCGCAGGCCTATGGCCTTGCGGCAGGCGAGATCAGCTATGGCGAAGCTCACGCACGCATCGAGGCGCTGACCGCTGCCTATCGCGCAAAGGGCTATGGCGGCGGCCATCGGGTCGGCATCCTCATGGAAAATCGCCCAGGCTTCTTTCTGCATTGGTTCGCGCTGAATGCGCTCGGCGTGTCGCTGGTGCCTGTTAATCCGGACATGCGCGCAGCCGAACTGGAATATCTGATCGGACATTCCGAGATCGTGGCAGCGGTCGTGATCCCGTCGCGTCAGGACGATGTCGCGGCTGCGGCCAAGGCGATCGGGCGCAACATTCCCGTGGTCGGACCCGACGACGAACCGGCGGCGATCCACGTATCGGCGCCGCGCCCGGGCGTGGCCAACCGCGACAGCGAATGCGCCTTGCTCTACACATCAGGCACCACCGGCCGGCCGAAGGGCTGCGTACTGCCGAATGACTATTTCCTGTATGCGGGCCATTGGTACGCCAATGTCGGCGGCTTGATCGCGCTGAATGAAGGTTCCGAGCGGATGCTGACGCCGCTGCCGGTGTTCCACATGAATGCGATGGCCTATTCCGCCATGGCGATGGTCACCACCGGCGGTTGCCTGATCGTGCTCGACCGTTTCCATCCCAAGAGCTGGTGGGCCAGCGTCGAGGAAAGCCGCGCCACTATTGTGCATTATCTCGGCGTGATGCCGCCGATGCTGATGGGTGCGCCCGAAACCGCCGACGACAAGCGCCACGGCGTGCGATTCGGTTTTGGCGCCGGCGTCGACAAAGCACTGCACGATCCATTCGAGGCCCGCTTCGGTTTTCCACTGGTCGAGGCCTGGGCCATGACCGAAACCGGTGCCGGCGCCGTGATCGTCGCTTCCAGAGAGCCACGCCACACCGGCACGAGTTGTTTCGGCCTCCTCGGATCCGAACTCGAGGCCCGCATCGTCGCCGACGGAGGCGCTGACGCTGATGTCGATGAGCCCGGCGAACTCCTGGTTCGTCATGCCGGCGCAGCGCCACGCTACGGCTTCTTCCGCGAATATCTCAAAGACGCCGAAGCCACCGCGGAAGCCTGGGATGGCGGCTGGTTTCATACTGGCGACGTGGTGCGGCGCGGCGTCGATGGCGCGTTTCATTTCGTCGACCGCAAGAAGAATGTCATCCGCCGCTCCGGCGAAAATATCTCGGCGGTCGAAGTCGAGAGTGTGCTGATGCAGCATCCCGCCGTCAGGCAGGTCGCAGTTGCCCCTGCCCCGGACCCGGTGCGGGGCGACGAAGTCTTTGCCTGCGTGGTGAGCGAGGGAGAGATGCCGGATGCGGCATCGCGCAACCGGATCGCGGCCGATATCGTCGCATGGAGCCTGAGCCGGCTCGCCTACTACAAGGCGCCCGGCTATGTCGCGTTCGTGTCGGCGTTGCCGCTGACCTCGACGCAAAAAATCCAGCGCGGCGCGCTCAAGGAGCTGGTCGCCACGACGATCTGCTCCGAGTTGTGCGTCGATACAAGGGTGCTGAAGAAGCGGCCGGTGCAGAAAGCCGGGTGAGGATATCATGAGCCAGAGCGACGTCGCCATCGTCACGGGCGCCAGCGGTGGCATCGGCCGGGCCATCGCCGAGGCGATGCTTGCCGCCGGTCACCACGTCGTTTCACTCGACCGGCGCCTCCCGGACTGGTCGCATCCACGGCTGGAGCCGATTCTGGTGGATCTGTTCGATCCTAAGGCGACGGCGGATGCCGCCAGGGTTGCCACGGACCGGCATGCCGTTTCGCACGTTGTCCACAATGCCGGCATCATCCGGCCAAACCTGATCGAGCAGACGACCCCTGACGACATCGCGGCGCTTAGTCAACTCCATCTCGGCGCGGCGCTGATATTGGTCCAGGCCGCCCTCCCAAGCATGAAGCAACGGCATTTCGGACGAATTGTTCTGATCGCTTCGCGCGCCGCGCTCGGCGCTGCGACCCGTACCGCCTATTCGGCAACGAAATCCGGCATGTTTGGCATGGCGCGCACCTGGGCACTCGAAACGGCAGCTCACGGCGTCACGGTCAATGTGGTGGCGCCGGGACCGGTCGAGACCGATATGTTCCACGAAGTCATTCCAGAAGGCAGTCCGAAAGTAGATCAGCTCGCTCGCTCGATCCCGGTTGGCCGCATCGGCCGGCCGAACGATGTGGCGCGGGCCGTCATGTTCTTCTCGAGTCGGGATGCGGATTTCATCACCGGCCAGGCGCTCTATGTTTGCGGTGGCGCGAGCATCGGATCGATCGCGCTTTAGATTTCCCCTGATCTCCAGGCGCACATCGTGCCTGGCGCGCTATCTCGAGGGTCTGAGGTCAATCGCCACCTGCAGACCGATATTGCGGATATCGACGACATGCGGCGCGTCAGCGAGTTCGTACGCCCCACCTGGCAAGCCCGCGGCTTCGCCAAATCGTCGCCTGAATGATCTCAAACCACCCGCGCATGTGCAGCGGAGCGATTATCGCGGCGGCCGCGATGACAATGGCAACGTCTCCCCGAATTTGGTAGGCGGAGCCGTTTCCGATCCCTGCAACTCATCGCAATCCGCCTCTGCGAACAAGCGCGCTGAAACGCTGGTGACGACTTCGTCAGAACGCCGCTATGCCCGTGATCGCGCGACCGAGTATCAACGCGTGAATGTCGTGCGTGCCCTCGTAGGTGTTCACGACCTCGAGGTTCACCAGGTGCCGCGCGACGCCAAACTCGTCGCTGATACCATTGCCGCCGAGCATATCGCGCGCGGTCCGGGCAACCTCCAGCGCCTTGCCGCAGCTGTTGCGTTTCATGATGCTGGTGATCTCGACCGCGGCGTCGCCCTCATCTTTCAGGCGACCCAAACGCAGGCAGCCTTGCAGGCCGAGTGTGATGTCGGTGAGCATGTCGGCGAGTTTCTTCTGGACCAACTGGTTGGACGCGAGCGGTTTGCCGAACTGCTTGCGGTCGAGCACGTACTGGCGCGCGCGCAGGTAGCAATCCTCCGCAGCCCCGAGCGCGCCCCATGCGATGCCGTAGCGCGCGCTGTTGAGGCAAGTGAAGGGCCCCTTCAACCCGCGAACACTGGGGAAGGCGTTCTCTTCGGGACAGAACACCTCGTCCAGAACGATCTCGCCTGTGATGGAAGCCTTAAGGCCAACTTTGCCGTGCACCGCTGGAGCCGACAGGCCCTTCGCGCCCTTCTCAAGCACGAACCCCCGGATCGAACCTTCGTCGTCCTTGGCCCACACGACAAAAACGTCCGCAATCGGGCTGTTCGTGATCCACATCTTCGCGCCAACTAAAGAGTATCCGCCGCTTACTTTCCGTGCGCGCGTGATCATGCTGCCGGGATCCGAGCCATGGTTGGGCTCTGTCAGGCCGAAGCACCCGATCCACTCGCCGCTGGCGAGCTTGGGTAGGAACTTTTTCTTTGTGGCTTCATTGCCGAATTCGTTGATCGGCACCATCACCAGCGAACTCTGCACGCTCATCATGGAGCGATAGCCAGAGTCGACGCGCTCGACCTCGCGTGCGATCAGCCCATAGCTAACATAGTTCAGCCCGGCGCCGCCATATTCCTCAGGGATTGTCGGACCGAGCAGACCCAATTCGCCCATTTCGCGAAAGATCGCGACATCGGTGCGCTCATAGCGGAAGGCATCCTGAATGCGCGGCAGCAGTCTATCCTGGCAATATTGTTGGGACGTGTCGCGCACGGCCCGCTCATCCTCGGTCAACTGGTTACCGAGATGCAGGGGATCGGACCAATCGAATGCGGAACGCGATAAACTCATTTCAGTTCTCCTCGATAGCCTGCAGATATTTGAACGACCCGCCTTGTCATTCAGGCACGACGGCGGTGACTTCGATTTCAACTTTCGCGCGGTCTTCCATCAGCGCGCCGACCTGAACCGCCGTCATGGCGATGTCATAGTTGCCGATAATTTCGCGAAACGCCGCGCCGATAGAAGGCAAGGCAGCCAGGTATTCCCGTTTGTCCGTTACGTACCAGGTCATGCGCGAGATGTGCGCAGGCTTGGCGTCGCCGACACAGAGCACCGCCACGATATTCAGCAAGGCCTGCCGTGCCTGGCCCGCGAAATCGTCGGTGTGGAATACCTCGTTGGCGTCCCAGCCAATCATGCCCGACACGAAAATCTGGCGACCAGTGGCCGCGACACCGTTGGCATAGCCCTTTGGACGCTTCCAAGCCTGGGGCAACAATGAATGCATGGACTAATATCCTTTTTTGTCGGTTGGGTTATTGCGATCCACAAGCATCGCGGAAACGCTCGATCGCTAAGTGAAGATCAGCTGGGACCTCCGCCGCTCGGTGCGTGTCCAGGCTCGTCGTGACGATGACCTGCCGGGCCCGAAGATGCTTCTCGCTGTCAACCTTGCAATCCAGCAGCAACACTAGACTAGCGAGCGCGAACCGAGTTTCTCCACTTTGAGACCGAAAGTGACGATGTCGCCCATGCGTGTGATCGCACAAAAATTAGTCTGCAGTTCCGGCGCAGGCAGCCCGTCGCGAGCGAAGGTATCTATATGGGCGCTGGACATGAAAGACCTCGTGACAGAAGTTCGATCTAGGCAGGGTTTTGACTGGCGTTACGCAACAACTCGCGCGCGATGATCAGCTGCTGCACTTCGGTGGCGCCTTCATAGATCCGCAGCGCGCGAATTTCGCGGTACAAACGTTCGACTGGCACTTCGGAAACCACGCCCAACCCGCCCCAGAGCTGCACCGCGGCGTCAATAACCTGCTGCGCACCCTCTGTAGCCACCATCTTGGCCATCGCCGCCTCTTTGGTGACATTGCGGCCCTGATCGCGCTGCCAGGCGGCGCGGTAGGTCAAAAGCGCGGCGCTGTCGATCGTGGTCGCCATCTGCGCCAACTTGGCCTGGGTGAGCTGGAAATCGGACAGCACGCCGTTAAACATCTTGCGGCTGGTGGCGCGCGCAAGTCCTTCGGCCAGTGCGCGGCGCGCGAACCCAAGAGCCGCCGCCGCAACCGACGTACGGAACACGTCGAGCGTGCGCATCGCGACCTTGAAGCCTTCGCCCGACGCCCCCACGCGCTGAGCCTGGCTCACGCGGCAATTTGCAAATCGCAAGCGCGCCAGCGGATGCGGCGCGATGACATTGATACGCTCGGCGATCTCGAAGCCTGGCGTGTCGGCATCAACGATGATGGCGCTGATACCCCTCGCCCCCGGCGCCTCGCCGGTGCGTGCGAAAACAACGTAGAAATCGGCAATGCCGCCATTCGATATCCAGGTCTTTTCGCCATCGAGCACGTAATCGCTGCCGTCGGCCCTTGCGGTGCAACTCATGGCGGCGACGTCAGAACCGGCCGCTGCCTCCGAGAGAGCAAATGCCGCGATCGCCTCACCGCGCGCAACGCGCGTCAGGTAGCGTGCTTTCTGCGTGTCGGTGCCGGCCAGACTGATGGCGCCGGAGCCGAGACCCTGCATGGCAAATGCAAAGTCGGCGAGACCCGAATGACGCGCCAGCGTCTCGCGGATCAGACAGATCGCGCGCGTGTCGATGGCATCCGTGGCGCCGCCCCATTCGCGACCGCCGACGGCATTGCTCAGCCAGCCGTCCGCGCCCAGAGCACGCACCAGCGAGCGGCATTCGGCATCGACATCATGGCCGTGGTGCTGCGACACGGAGCGTTTGGCCCACGCATCGAGCGTCCGCGCCAATTCACGGTGACGCGGTTCGAAAAAAGGCCAATCGAGGTAGCCGGCATCGGTCATGACAGGTCCTTCTCAGTTGCCGTCGAAAGTCGGCTTGCGGCGATCGACGAAAGCCTCATAGGCCCGCTTGAAATCCTGGGTGAGCATGCACAGCGCCTGCGCTTGCGCCTCGGCCTCGATCGACTGCTCAATCGTCATGGACCATTCCTGGTGCAGCATGGTCTTGGTGACGCCATTGGCGAAGGTCGGACCCGCCGCGAAATCAGCGGCCAGCCTCTCGGCCTCAGCCAGAAGATTCTCCGGCGTCACAAGCCGGTTGAAGAAGCCCCAGCGCTCACCCTCCTCGCCGCCGAGCGAGCGACCGCTATAGAGCAGTTCGCTGGCGCGACCTTGACCGATGATCCGCGGCAGGATTGCGCAGGCCCCCATGTCGCAGCCTGCCAGGCCCACCCGATTGAACAGGAAGGCGACCTTGCTTCGCGCCGTGCCCAGACGCAGATCGCTCGCCATCGCGACAATCGCACCTGCGCCGGCGCACACACCATCGACCGCGGCCACGATGGGTTGCGGGCAGCGGCGCATCGCAAGCACGAGATCGCCGGTCATTCGCGTGAACGTCAGCAGATCCGGCGCGCTAAGCTGCACCAACGGGCCGATGATCTCATGCACATCGCCGCCGGAGCAAAAATTGTCGCCGGCTCCCGCAATCACCACGGCGTGCACGTCGGTTGCATAGACAAGCCGGCGAAACAGGTCACGCAGCTCCGCATAGCTCGCAAAGGTGCGCGGGTTCTTGCGCTCCGGACGGTTGAGGATGATGGTGGCGACGCCGCCTTCCACCAGCCAGCGGAAATTCACAGCCTGATAGCCGCTCAACTGGTGGCGATTACCCTCCACCAATGCGGGATCGAGATGTGAGGTCATGCATTTTCCTTGCGATTGTTTCGGCGGGGCTTGCGCGGACTGCTCGGCCTCTCGCCGAGAGCGTCGGTTTCCTTCCGGGCCAGATGAACGCGGAACTGGCCAAGCAGGCCATAGAGCGCATCCCTTTGTTCGACGCCAAAGCCGTCGAGCATTTCCACCAGCCAGGCCTGATGCGCTTCGGCCATCAGCAGGAATTGCTTGCGGCCGGCGGCGGTGAGCTTGACGATCGTCGAACGGCGGTCGAACCTATCCGGCGCCCGCTGGACCCAGCCTTCGGCCACCAATTGATCGGTGAGGCCCGTGACGTTACCGCCGGTTACCATCAGGTATCGCGAAAGCGCGTTCATCCGCAGGCCTTCGCGGTGGCGCTCGAGCTGGGCGAGATAGTCGAAGCGAGGCAAGGTTGTGTCGAAGCGCTGACGCAGGCGACTACGTATCTCCTGCTCGATCTGCGTGCTGCACGACAGCAGCCGCAGCCATAACTTTACCGCGCCATGGTCAGTCGACTGCGCGCGAGCCTCGCGCCCGATGCTGTTTTCGCCCAGCGCATGCACCAACTTCAATTTGAGTGGCTTTTCCATCTCACATCACCTCGCCGCCACTGACGGAGATCGACTGGCCGTTGATGGCGCTCGCGCCGGAACTGCACAGCCAGGCGACGGTGCTCGCGACTTCCTCGGGCTGGATGATCCGTCCTTGTGGATTGTGCTGCGCGAATTCGGCGCGCGCTTCTTCAGCTCCGCGGCCGGTCTTGGCGACGACGTTGTCTACGCTCTCGCGCAGCAGGTCGGTTTCTGTGTAACCCGGGCACACCGCGTTGACGGTGATACCCTTGGAGGCAACCTCCAGCGCCAGCGAGCGGGTCAGGCCGATAACGCCGTGTTTAGCCGCCGCGTAGGCGCTGACATAGGCGTAACCGCGCTGGCCCGCCGTGCTGGAGATATTCACAACGCGGCCCCACCCGGCCGCAAGCATTGCCGGCAGCGTCGCCCGCGCACACAGGAATGTGCCGGTCAGGTTGACCGCGAGCATCCGCTGCCACAATTCGTCACTAGTCCGGCCAAACGGCGCGCTTGCCGCCTGCCCCGCATTGTTGACCAGGATGTGCGCGGTGCTGCCCGATATCTTTCCGAACGCCAGCCCCACCGCCGCCGGATCGGCGACGTCGCAGACGATCGCTTGCGCCTGGGCGGAAGCGGGAAGTTCCGCGGCAAGCTCCTGCAGGGGGCCTTCCTGCCGTCCGAGCAGCGTGAGGCGCGCGCCGTCCGCGGCGAGACGCCGCGCGATCGCCGCACCGATTCCGCGAGCGGCGCCGGTCACAACCGCATGTCGGCCGGCAAGGGGTGAGGCGATACCGTTGACCATCGACGTCAGACCTTTTCGGGTACAGGCAGTGCCCCCATCGCCTTCTCGCGGGCGAAGTTCGATTCCATCTGGACCTTCGCCGAGCGGTACTGCCGGGGCCAGTTCACTTCCGTGAAGCCTATCTTCGCAGCTTCGGTGAGCGTCCACGCGGGATTGGCCAGATGCGGTCGCGCAACGGCGCACAGGTCTGCCCGGCCGGCCGCGATGATGGAGTTAACGTGGTCGGCTTCGCTGATTGCGCCGACGGCGATCGTAGCGATTCCAGCCTCCTGCCGCACGCGATCGGCGAATGGCGTCTGGAACATTCGGCCGAACGTGATCTTTTCCTTCTTGCTGACCTGGCCCGACGAGCAGTCGATCAGGTCTGCGCCGGCCGCCTTGAAAGCCTTGGCGACCTCGACCGCGTCCGCCGGCGTGATGCCGCCTTCCACCCAGTCATGGGCGGAAATGCGCACGGACATCGGCAGGTGCTCCGGCCATGCCGCGCGCACCGCCCGGAACACTTCCAGGGGATAACGCAGCCTGTTGTGCAGCGTGCCGCCGTATCCGTCATCACGGCGATTGGTCAGCGGGGATATGAAGCTCGAGAGCAGATAGCCGTGCGCGCAATGCAGTTCGAGCCAGTCGAACCCTGCCCGTACGGCGCGGCGCGTCGCTGCGACGAATTCGTTCCGCACGCGGTCCATCTCGTCTCTTGTCATGGTGTGCGATAGTTGGCTCTCGCCTTCTAGGTATTGCTGCGGAGACGCGCTGACGACCGGCCAGTTCGGTTCGCCGCCGCTCTCGGGCAGCGGCATGTCGATGCCATCCCACGCGCGGCGCGTCGAACCCTTGGCACCGGAATGACCGATCTGCACGGCGATCTTTGCGTCTGAATTGCCGTGAACCCAGTCGACGATGCGCTTCCAGGCCTGCATCTGGTCGTCGTTCCACAGGCCGGGGCAGCCGGGCGTAATCCGGGCATCCGGACTTGGGCAGGTCATCTCGGCAAACACCATGCCGGCTCCGCCCATTGCTCGCGCGCCCAGATGGACCAAATGATAATCGCCGGGAATGCCGTCGACGGCGGAATATTGCGCCATCGGGGAAACGACGACCCGGTTCTTCAGCGTCACCGATCGCAGCTTGAAGGGCGTGAACATCGGCGGCGGGGCGCGCAGCGAGGGCGCGCGCTCCAACGGCGTCTGCGCCGCAAACCATTTTTCGTAGCCCTCGAGCCACCCCTTGTCGCGCAGTCGCAAATTCTCGTGACTGATCCGCTGGCTGCGGGTCAGCATTGAGTACATGAATTGCTCGGGCTCAAGCTGGTCGCAGTAGCGTTCCCCGCAAACCTCGAACCATTCCATCGCGTTCCAGGCCGCGTTCTGCAGCCTGAGCGTCTCGATGCGACGGGCCTCCTGATACTGTGCGAGAACGCCCGGGATATTCTCGGGCTTGTCACCATGAATCTTGAACTGGCGGACCAGCTCAATCGCATCCTCGATCGCAAGCTTGGTGCCTGAACCAATGGCGAAGTGCGCGGTGTGGACGGCGTCGCCCATCAGCACCACATGGCTGCCATTACGATTCTTCAGCCACCATTGTTCGCAAACGACGCGCTGGAAATTCAACCAGGCCGATCCACGAAGATGACGCGCATTGGTCATCAGCTTGGCGCCCTGGAGGTTGTCCGCAAACAGCTTCTCGCAAAAGGCGATCGACTGATCCTGGTCGGCCTTGTCCAGACCATGGGCGAGCCAGACGTGTTCCGGACACTCGACAATGAATGTCGTGGCTTCCTTGTCGAATTTGTAGATGTGGGCCTGGAACCAGCCATGTTCGGTGCGCTGGAAGTCGAACGTGAACGCGTCATAGAGCTTGTGTGTTCCAAGCCAGATGAAGCGATTGGGCCGCACGACGATACCCGGCTTGAAGGTGGCCGCGTATTTTTCCCGGATTCTCGAATTGATGCCGTCGCTAGCAATCACAAGGTCCGCATCGGAATAATCTTCGTCGGACACGGCCTCGCATTCGAAAACGAGATTTACACCCAACCGCTCGCAACGGGCCTGCAGAATGTTGAGCAGCTTCTTGCGGCCGATTCCCACAAAGCCGTGCCCACCCGAACGAATACGCCTACCCTTGAACAGCAGGTCGATATCGTCCCAGTGACTGAAAGACTGGCGGATTTCCTCGCAGGTCTCGGGGTCCCAGCGCTCCATGTTTTCCATGGTCGCATCCGAGAATACGACGCCCCAACCGAATGTGTCGTAGGGCTTGTTGCGCTCAACCACTGTCACGTCATTCGACGGATTGAGCTTCTTCATGAGCAGCCCGAAGTAGAGGCCGGCCGGCCCGCCCCCAATGCAGACTATCTTCATGCGCGCTCCTCCCGAACATCGGCCGATATTGATTCAGGTCATCCGATCCATCCCGCAATTCCTTTAGGCTTAAAATATTTAAATGTCAATCATTTATTGACTTCGCTTCCGATCGGCGCCCAACCTGGCATTCCATAACCGCTCAATGTGCGAATGCCCTCCTTGAGCTGTGGCGCGCGCTACCTGGATCGCGCGAAAGCACAGCTTTCCCCAAACTTTCGCCTGAGTTTATGGGGCGAATTCATCCGTTCGCGCTGACGAGGCGCTACATCGAAAGCAAGGGATCGCAAAAGATCGAAGGAACGCGAGCAAAATCGCTGAAGTTTGGTAGCGAGAGAGGGACTCGCCCCCCCGACCTGGCTCTTCGATCAGTCGATCAGTCGCCGGACGACCGATAGACTCAACGTTTTCCATAGCTGTTTCGACACTGACCCGCGATTGC
>Ga0307508_10003408_pt1 | contig 16082 bp, 11 predicted proteins | sample 9_EM_MG_FD_203089 | JGI IMG/M metagenome (GOLD analysis project Ga0307508, IMG submission 203089) | Populus trichocarpa ectomycorrhiza microbial communities from riparian zone in the Pacific Northwest, United States - 9_EM | ecosystem: Host-associated > Plants > Roots > Unclassified | place...
GGCTGCATGGGGCTGAACGTCGCGTTTCGCCATCGTGCGTGGTTCCAGCGCTCGCGCGGGCCGCTGATCGGCTTCGCGATCGCGCTGCCGCTGTGCGCGGCCGGCGGCTACTGGGCGATGACGCGCGACGTCGCCGCGCTCGGCCTCGTCTCGGCGTCGACGACGCTGACGCCGGCGCAGCGCCTCGCGCTCGGCGAACTGCGTGGTCATTTGCTGACGGCCTACTTCGGCCTGCTCGCCGCGGTGCTGGCGTCACGCAGCTGGCGCGACTGGCGTACGTGGCGCCGGCGTGAAGTGGAGAGCTCGCCCTGATGAACCGCCGATCCGCGTTCACGCTGGCGCTGTTCACGTGCGCAGCGCCATTCGTGTCGTCGGCCGACGACACGATCTACTGCTTACCGATTTCGGTCAAGAGGCGCGTCACCAGGTAGAGCCGCGGCACGATCGAGTCGAGCTCGATGTACTCGTCGCGTGCGTGGTAGCCGAAGCCGGCCAGGCCGAAGCTCTCGACCACCGTCGCCTTGCCCGAACGCCGCGCATAGGCCGCATCGGTGCCGCCGCCGGTCATCGGCGCGAGCCCGAGCTCGCGATCGATCTCCTTGTAGACCGCCTGCGCCTTCTGCCCCAGCGCCAGGCCGGGTGCACCGGCGACGAACGACGGACGGCCGACCTCCAGCTTCACGCTCGTCACGGTGTCGGGAATCAGCTTGCTGCTCGCGACCTTCGCGTGCAGCGCCTCGCGCAGCTTGACCTCGGCGCCGGGCACCGTGATGCGCACGTCGCCGATCGCGGTGGCGAGTTCGGGAATCTGGTTGCGCGCCTTGTTCGAGACCACGTTGGTCCAGTTCAGCGTGACGCCGGGGATGTCCTTCGCGAGGTCCTTGGTCTGGATCATCTGGTGCGAGATCTCGAGGATCGCGTTGCGGCCCAGCTCGGGCGCGGCGCCGGCGTGCGCGGCACGGCCCTTGACCTCGAGCGTGACCAGCGCGATGCCGGCCGCGCCCAGCAACAGCGACTCGCCCGGCGCGACGGCCTTCGCCGCGGTCGGCTCGAACGACAGCACCGTGTCGTGCTGGTCGGCGAGTGCCGAGATGATCTCGCCGGAGCCGACCGAGCCGACCTCTTCGTCGGGGTTCACCAGCACCGTCAGCGTGGCGTAGTCCTTCCAGCCGGCGTCGTTCAGGATCTTCAGCGCGTGCAGGATCACCGCGAGGCCGCCCTTGTCGTCGGCGATGCCCGGGCCGTAGAGCTTGTTGCCATCGAGCTTGTACGGCTGGGTCTGCAGGATGCCGGCGAGGTAGACCGTGTCCATGTGGCCCTGCAGCATGATGTTGCGCTTGCCGCTGCCCTTGAGCGTGCCGATCACGATGTCGGCACCCGCGCCGGCGGTGGTCTTGCGGCGCTCGGTCTTGAAGCCCAGCGCCTTCAGGCGATCGTCGAGCAGCGTCGCCATCTTCGCCAGGCCGTCGACATCACCGCTGCCGGTCTCGATCAGCACCAGGCTCTTCAGCGTGTTGACGACGGCCGGCTGCGCGGCCTTCGCGGCGTCCAGCAGTTTGGCGTCAGGCGCCGCCTCGGCGGTGGCCCAGCCGGAGGCGAGCTGCAGGGCGAGCAGCGGAGCGAGAACAAAGCGCGGCGAGCGTTGTGGCATGGAAGATCGACATCAAAGGGGACGCTGACGGTCCGGGACCGTCAGCTTATCAACCCCGGCGACGACGACGCAGCGCTCCGCTCAGGGCCTGAGGCGGCTGAGCCGTGGAGCGCGCCCGACCAAGCGCAGAGATCGTGGCCAATTGCCTCGCAGATCGACGCTTCAGCTTCGCCGGTGACCTTCACACTCATCGAACATCGATCCGAGCCTCGCAAGTCCGAGGGTCCGTGACTTCGTGGCACCAGCGCTGCGTCGGATGACTCCTGCAATGCCCGTACACCATGAAGCCAAGTCGCAACCCCATCCGGCTGTTCGTCGAGATCCTCCTGATCGTGGCGGTGGTTCAGGCCGTCGTGATGATGGCCTTGCCCGCGATCGCCGCCGGTCTGCCGGCTCGAAGCCAGTTGTTTCTGAGCGCAGCGCTTCTGGTATTTCTGGCCGGCCCGAGCATTTACTGGCGTTGCATGGCGGGGCCAAGTCGGGCGTCGACGCCGTCGAGCGGCAAGACCCCGCGGAGCAGCACCGTCAGTTCCGCCATTGCGATGACCGCCGCCACTCAAATACTGGGGGTGGCGTTGACGGGCGTCGGGGTGGTCTGGCAACTGCACAGCATTTCGGCAGCGGCGGCCCAAGAGAAGTTCGAACGCCGTGCCGAACGGATCGAACGAGATGTGCGCCGCAACTTTGCCCTGGCCGTGTACGGACTCAACGGCCTGCGCGGCATATTTGCGGCAGATGGCGAAGTCACTCGAAGCCAGTTTCGCGCTTGGGTTCAATCCTGGGACCTGCGTGCCGAGTTCCCCGGCGTGCGGGGCTTCGGATTCATCGAGCGCGTGAAGCGCGACGACCTCGCGGGCTTTGTCGCCGCGCAACGGGCGGACGGCAGCCCCGAGTTCGCCGTAGACACGGCCGGGAACGCTCCGGACCTCTATGTGGTCAAGTACATCGAGCCAAGCGCTTCGAATCGAGCGTCCCTGGGCAAGGATGTGGGACGTGAGGCGGTTCGGCGCGAAGCGGCCGAGCGCGCCGTGAGCAGCGGCCTGCCGGCCCTCAGCGGCAGCATCACGCTGGCGCTGGACGACAAACGGGGTCCAGGCTTTCTGTACTTCGTGCCCGCCTACCGGGCGGGCAGCGCAGCCGCCGCACTCGCCACCCCGGAACAGCGTCAACCCATGATGATCGGCTTGCTGTATGCACCGATCATGGTGTCGGAGATCATGAAGGGCGTGACCGACGTCGCCCAAGGCACGCTCGACATCGAGTTGTTCGGGCGCGAGACGGCACAGGCCAGCGACCTTCTGTTCGACAGCCGACGCGACGCCTCGAGCAAGGGCACTCCTGCCCCCCGAGCTTCTGGCCACGCATTCGAGTCGCTGCGTCTCTTCGTGGTCGGCGGACGCACGCTGGCGCTGCGGGCCACCAGCACGCCAGCGTTCGAAGCCTCGATCGACCGTTCCAGCGCTGCCTTCATCGCGCTGGGAGGCGCGCTGGCAAGCTTTCTGATGGCGTTGGCGGTCTGGCTGCTGGCGGTCGGACGTGTTCGCGCACAAAGGCACGCACAGCGCATGACGGCCGATCTCGCGCGCCTCGCGCGCGTCGTGCAGCACACATCGAACTCGGTTGTGATCGCCGATGCGCAGATGCGCATCAGCTGGGTCAACGAAGGCTTCACCCGGATCACCGGCTACACCCTGGAGGAAGCCGCAGGACGGACGCCCGGCGAGCTCCTTGCCAGCGGCAAAGCGGATCCGGCGACGATCACGACCCTGCTCCATGCCGTGGCCGCCGGCGCGGCCTGTCGGGTCGAGGTCCTCAACCGTGCCAAGGATGGCCGCGAATACTGGATATCCACCGAAGTTCAGCCTACGCGAGACGACGATGGCGTACTGATCGGGTTCATGGAGATTGGCACCGACGTCACCGAGCGGCATGTTCTTGACGAAGAGTTGCGCCGCAGCAATGTACTGATGACCGGCGTGCTTCAGAGCCTGCCGTGTGGTCTGAGCGTGTTCGATGGCGACCTTCGGTTGGTGGCACATAACGCTCAGTTCCGGCAGCTGCTGGACCTGCCCGACGCCTTGTTCGACACGCGCGACACAACGTTCGATCGGTTCGTCCAATTGAGCGCCGAGCGCGGAGACTACGGCCCTGGTGACGTTGAAGACATCACGGCCGGTGTCATCGCGCACGCGCGCAATCCCGTCGTGCAGTTCTTCGAGCGCGAACGCGCCAACGGCCTCCCATTGGATGTGCGCCGGGCGCCGATTCCTGGCGGTGGCTTCGTCACGACCTACACGGACGTCTCCGCGCGCAAGAAGGCCGAGATCATGCTGAAGGAAGCGCTGGTCCGGGCCGAGCAGGCCAGCGTGACCAAGAGCCAGTTCCTGGCCAACATGAGCCACGAGATCCGCACGCCGATGAACGCGATCCTGGGCATGCTGGGCCTGCTGCAAAAGACGGCGCTGACGACGCGGCAACTCGACTACGCCACCAAGACCGAGGGCGCTGCGCGTTCGCTCCTGGACCTGCTCAACGACATTCTCGATTTCTCGAAGGCCGAGGCCGGGAAGATGACGCTCGACGCGCGCCCCTTCCGGCCCGATCGCCTGCTGCGCGACCTGTCGGTGATCCTGTCGTCCAACGTCGGAACCAAGACGATCGACGTGCTGTTCGACATCGACCCCTTGGTTCCACACTGCTTGCTCGGCGACGACATGCGGCTGCGACAAGTGCTCATCAACCTGGGCGGCAATGCCATCAAGTTCACCGGCGAGGGCGAGGTGGTGTTGAGCCTGCGGGTGGTCGAGCGCACCGAGGCAGACGTGCTGCTCGAGTTCGCGGTGCGCGACAGCGGCATCGGCATCGCGCCGGAGCATCAGGCGCACATCTTCACCGGGTTCTCGCAGGCCGAGGCTTCGACGACGCGCCGCTTTGGCGGCACCGGCCTGGGGCTCGCGATCTGCCAGCGTCTGGTCGGATTGATGGGCGGCGAACTCCGGTTGCACAGCACACTGGGCAAGGGCAGCACCTTCCACTTCCAGATACGGCTCGCATTGGCCGAGACGCCCGGTGATGAGCCCTCTTCGCGTCAGTCCGACTTGGGCGCCGTCCGCGCGCTGATCGTCGATGACAACGCCAGTGCGCGCGAGGTATTCGTCGGCATGGCGCAGTCGCTGGGATGGCAGGCGGACGTGGCCGCCAGCGGCGCCGAGGCGATCACCCTGGCGGCGGCGCGCGCCTCTGAAGGCCTGCCTTACGAGACGGTGTTCATCGACTGGAAGATGCCAGGGCTGGACGGCTGGGACACCAGTCGGCGCCTGCTGGAGGTGGCGGGAGCGTCTGAGCAAGCCGCGCCGTTGCTGTTCATGATCACTGGCCATGGACGCGAGGCGCTGGCGCAGCGCAGTGCCGAAGAACAGGCGATCTTGAGCGCCTTTCTGGTCAAGCCCGTGACCGCGTCCATGCTGTTCGATGCGGTATCCGATGCGCGCGTGGCGCTGGCCCATCCTGAGTTGTTGAATCGGCCGGCGGCACGGACCAGCGTGCAGCGGCTGGTGGGCATGCGGTTGCTCGTCGTGGAGGACAACCTGAACAACCAGCAGGTCGCCCAGGAGCTGCTGACCGACGAAGGCGCGCATGTCGCGCTCGCGGCCAACGGGCAATTGGGCGTCGATGCCGTGGCCGCCGCCGACCCGCCATTCGATGCCGTGTTGATGGACTTGCAGATGCCGGTGATGGATGGTTACGCCGCGACTGCCCGGATTCGCCAGCACCTGGGCTTGACGGCGCTGCCCATCATCGCGATGACTGCCAATGCGATGGCGTCTGACCGCGAAGCATGTCTTGCCGCGGGAATGAACGACCATGTGGGCAAGCCCTTCAATCTCACCCATCTCGTGGCCACCTTGCTGCGCCACACGGGCCGTGCCTCCGCTCCTGTCACGAGCGTCGAGCCGAAAGCAGGCGCCATGCCGACCGAACTGCTCGAGGAGGCGGAGAGACGAGGTATCGACCTGACCGCCGCGCTGGGTCGCATGGGAGGCAACAGCCACGCCTACCTGCGCACACTGCGATCGTTCTTCAAGGATCTGGCGACGCTGCCGGATCAACTGACCTCGCTCCTGCAGCAAGGCCGGTTCGCCGAATCGCGGCGCCTGATGCATACCTTCAGAGGCCTGGCCGGCACACTGGGCATCCGGCCGCTGGCCAGTCTGGCAGCGGATGCCGAACGCATGCTTGGTGGGGCCGAAGCACCCGCGCAGCAACAGGCCTTGATCGAGCAGTTGAGCACGCTGGTAGCGGCCACGCTGCGAGACATCACTGCCGTCGCCGACGCGCTGCATGGGTCTTTGCAACCGGGGGCTCCTCGGTCCCGAGCGGTTGCCGATGCGAGCCGCGCAGACCCTGCCGACCTGCCGGGCTTGCGCCGCTCGCTTGACGAACTGACGCGCCTGCTGCGCAGCGCAGACATGCGCGCGTTGGAGGTCTTCGAGCAACTGCAGCAGACTCATGCAGCGCACATCCAGGACGCCCTGCAGCCGCTCGACGCGGCAATGGCCTCGCTCGATTTCGATCAAGCCCTTTCGGAGTGCCAGGCGCTAAAAGAAAGATTCGACCAGTGAATGCCGCCGTGTCCGGGATCTCCAGCCCTCTTTCTGCCTTGCTGGAGGCTGCGAACCCGCTGCCTTGCGTTCTCATCGTGGACGATCAGCCGATCAACATCCAGGCGCTCTACCGAATCTTTTCGCCCGACCATCGGGTTCTGATGGCCACCAGCGGTGCCAAGGCGCTGACTCTTTGCAAGGAAGACCCGCCCGACCTGGTCTTGCTCGACGTCGTGATGCCGGAGATGGATGGCCATGAAGTCTGCGCCCGACTCAAGGCAGACGAGGCCACTCGAAACATCCCGGTGATCTTCATCACATCGCACACCGATGCCGACGAAGAAACCAAGGGGCTCGAACTGGGCGCGGTCGATTTCATCGCGAAACCCGTCAACCCTGCCGTGGTGCGGGCGCGAGTCAAAACGCACCTCACGCTGAAAGCGCACGCCGATCTGCTGCGCCAGATGGTGTTCATCGACGGCCTGACCGGCGTGGCCAACCGGCGTTGCTTCGATGAACGACTGGGCACCGAATGGCTGCGCGCCGCGCGCAGCGCCTTGCCCCTGGCGCTGCTGATGCTGGACGTCGATCACTTCAAGCGTTTCAACGATCGCTACGGCCACCTGGCGGGTGACGAATGCCTGCGGCGAGTGGCCCTCGCAATCAAGGACGGTCTGCTTCGCCCGGGCGACATGGTCGCGCGCTATGGCGGCGAGGAATTCGCCTGCATCCTGCCCGGGACCGATTTTGAAGGTGCCCTGGCCGTGGGTGCCGGCATCGAGCAATGCGTGCGCGGATTGCAGATCGAGCATGCGGATTCCGACGTGTCCAATGTCGTCACCATCAGCATCGGCGTCTCCATGAGCCTGCCGGAACGTGACGGTGATCCCACCCGCCTGCTCGCGCTGGCCGATGCCCAGTTGTACCGCGCGAAGCACAGTGGTCGGGGGCGCGCTTGCGGCGCCGTGCTGGGCGCGAGAGCCTGACTACCCGCGGCGAATCGCAGTTGCCGGGACGCGCGGCAAGTCAGTGGAAGTCCGACCGCTACCCGCGCGGGTGATGCGCCGCGTGCAGCTGCTTCAGCCGCTCGCGCGCGACGTGCGTGTAGATCGTCGTCGTCGAGATGTCGGCGTGACCGAGCAGCATCTGCACCGCGCGCAGATCGGCGCCGTGGTTCAGCAGGTGCGTCGCGAATGCGTGGCGTAGCGTGTGCGGCGACAGCGGCACCTGCACACCACCGTGCAGCGCGTGCGCCTTGATCAGCTTCCAGAACATCTGGCGCGTCATCGGGCCGCCGCGGCGCGTGACGAACAGCGCATCGCTGCTCTGCCCGCCGAGGATCTCGCCGCGGCCCTCGGCGAGGTAGCGCCGGATCCATGCGTGCGCCTCTTCGCCGAACGGCAGCAGCCGCTCCTTCGTGCCCTTGCCGGTGACGCGCAGCGCACCTTCGCTCAGGCTCAGGTGCACGCTCTTCAGCGTGACGAGTTCGCTGACGCGCAGACCGCTCGCATACATCAGCTCCAGCATCGTGCGGTCGCGCAGCCCGAGCGGCGTCTCGACATCGGGGGCGGCGAGCAGCGCCTCGACCTGCGCCTCGCTCAGCGTCTTCGGCACGCGCAGCGGCTGCTTCGCACTGCCGAGCTTGAGCGTCGGATCGGCGCCGAGCCGGCGCTCGCGCACGGCCCAGCGGAAGTAGCGCCTGAAGACCGTCAGGCGCCGGTTGCTGCTGGTGGCCTTGCTGCCGGCGTGGCGCGTGACGCGGTAGGCGAGCAGGTCGGATTCGCTCGTCTGATCGAGCGCACGTGCATGCGCGTTCGCGAGCCACTCGCTGTACAGCGTCAGGTCGCGGCGGTAGGCGGCGAGCGTGTTGGCCGCGAGCCCGTCCTCGATCCACAGCGCACTGACAAAGTCATCGATCGCGCGCTGACTGATCTCACGCGCGGCGGCCTCGGCGGTCACTCCAGCGTCAGCTTCTGCAAGGCCACGACCTTCTTGTAGACCTCGTACTCGGCCGCGATCTGCGCCGCAAACTCGGCCGGCGTGTTCGCGATGATCAGCGAGCCGGTCTCTTCGATGCGCTTCTTCACGGCCGGGTCTTCGAGCGTCTTCTTGACCGCCGTGCTGACCTTGTCGACGACTTCCTTCGACAAGCCCTTGGGCCCGTAGATGCCGTAGTACGCCATGCGATTCACCGGCTCCAGGCCGACCTCCTTGAAGGTCGGCACGTTCGGCAGCTGCGCCAGGCGCTGCGGCGCGGCGACGACGATCGCGATGAGCCGGCCGTCCTTGATGAAGGGCAGCGCCGACGGCAGGTTGTCGAAGATCATCGGCACCTGGCCGGCGACCGTGTCGTTCAGCGCCGGGCCGGCGCCGCGGTACGGGATGTGCGTGATGAAGCTGCCCGACAGGTTCTTGAACAGCTCCATCTGCAGGTGACCGATGCCGCCGGTGCCCGAACTCGCGAAGCTGTACTTGCCCGGGTTCTTCTTGATCTCGGCGAGAAAGCCCTTGTAGTCGCGCGCCGGAAAGCTCGGGTGCACCGCGATCACGTTCGGCGTCGCGGCGACGTTGATGATGGGCGTGAAATCCGTCAGCGGGTTGTAGCTGAGCTTCGGGTTGATGGCCGGGTTCGCGGCCGTCGTCGAGACCGTGGCCATGCCGAGCGAATAACCATCGGGCGCGGACTTGGCTGTCTCGTTCGCACCGACCGAGCCGCCGCCACCGGCCTTGTTCTCGACGATCAGCGGCTGCCCCAGCGGGCCGCTGATCTTCTCGGCGACGACGCGTGCGACGATGTCGGTCGTGCCACCGGGCGCGAACGGCACCACCAGCTTGACCGGCTTGGTCGGATAGGCCTGGGCCCAGGCGCCGCCGGCAGCGCTCATCAACAAGGTCGCGGCACTGGCGGTGATCAACAGGATTCTGCGTTGCATGCGGTCGGTCTCCATCGGGTTGCATCTGAGCCCGACCGAGTTTAGAGCCTACCCGCCCGATCGCCCGCTAGCGAACACCCTGCATTCGGGTACACCACTGGCACACTCGCCGCATGTCGACCGCGCTGCTGCTGCTCCCCGATTTTCTGCTGATCGTGCTCGGTTTCGTGCTGTGCCGCCACACGATGCTGAACCGCAGCATGTGGGACGCGGTCGAGCGGCTCGTGTACTACCTGCTGTTCCCGGTGCTGCTGTTCAACTCGATCCTGAAGAGCCCGCTGCAACCGCTGCAGACGCTGAACCTCGCGACCGCGGCCGTGGGCGTCGTGAGCTGCGGCGTGCTGCTCGCGTTCGCGATCGGCCGCTGGCCCGGGGTCGACGCGCGCCTGCACGCGTCGGGCGCGCAGACCGCATTCCGCTTCAACTCGTTCATCGCACTCGCACTCGCCGAGCGCCTCGGCGGGCCGCAGGGCCTGGCGTGGATCGCGCTGTGCATCGCACTGTGCGTGCCGCTGTGCAACGTGGCGGCGGTGTGGTCGCTGGCGCGCCACGGTGGGCATTCATATGGGCGCGAGCTGCTGCGCAACCCGTTGATCCTGAGCACCGTGGCGGGGCTGATCGCAAACCTGGCCGGGCTCGGGTTTCCCGACGCGGTGGCAACCACGCTGCAGCGCATCGGCCTGGCCGCGCTGCCGCTGGGCCTGATGGCCGCAGGCGCGGGCCTGCGCTTCGGCGGTCTCAAGGCGGCGCCGGGCTTGGCGGCCGCCCTGATGGCCGTGCGTCACGCCGTGCTTCCCGCGGTGGCGATCGGCCTGACCGCGGCACTGGCCTTGCCGCCCGAGCAGCGCACGATCGTCGTGCTGTTCGCGTCGCTGCCGACAGCGTCGAGCGCCTACGTGTTGGCGTCGCGCATGGGCGGCGACGGCGCATTCGTCGCCGGGCTGGTGACATTGTCGACGCTGCTGGGCATGCTCAGCGTGCCGCTGTGGCTGGCGCTCGCAGGCGCTGCATGACGAGGCCTTGCACGCGGGCCGCGTCGGACGCGAGGCAGACCTGGGCATTGGGCACACCGGTGACCTCCCGGGTCGCGCCCTGCTCGTCGACGGCGATGCGCAGCGGTGTCGTCGGGCACAGGCTCGGATCGATCGCGTAGGCGACCGGCACGACGTCGAACAAGGTCGGCGTCAGGCTGGACCAGGGCTGATAGGCGTCGATCCACTGGTGGTACAGCAAGGCCAGCGCATCGGTGAGCGGCGTGCCCTGCGCGAACAGCGCGTTGCGCGCGGTCTCCTCAAAGCGGATCTGCGTCGCGTCCAGCGGCATCATCGCGAGGCTCACGCCGGCACCGAACACGGCCTGCGCCGCGGCGATGTCGGACACGATGTTGTATTCCTTGTCGGGCGGCCGCGGCGCATGAAATGGCGACTTCGCGTAGCCGCTGCGCACCGAGCCACCCATCAGCACGATGCGCTTCAAACCGCGAAACGTGGCCGGGTCGCGCGCGATCGCGGCACCGAGATTGGTCAACGGGCCGAGCGCCAGCAGCGTGATCTCGCCGGGGTGGCGGCGGATGCTGTCGAGCAGAAAGTCCACGGCCGGCACCGCGCGGTCAACTGCCGGGCCGCGCTGCGCCCAGCGCGCCTGCGTGAACGGCGTCTGCGATAGCGTCGCGATCCCTTGTGCCACCGGAATCTCGGCATGCCCGGTCTCGCGCAGCAGGCGCTGCACCAGACGCGCACGCAGCGCCGTATCGCCCCAGCTGGTGGTGATGCCGACGACCTCGAACTCGGGGCTGGCCAGCACCAGCGCGAGCGCGAACGCGTCGTCGATGTCGTCGCCGATGTCGGCGTCGACGATCACGCGCTGCGGCGCGGCCTGCGCCGGCGCCGTGAACGCCAGGCCGAGCGCGAGACAGAGGCACACCCACCGACCGGCACGCATCAGGCCAAGCATCGACAGGGTCATCGCGGCGGTGTCTGCCGGTTCGTCAACTCGACCATCAGGTGTTCCAGCCCCTTCACCTGGATGTCGCGCACCACCGTGGCGGGGCGCTCGCCCAAACCGGGGCCGTGACCAGCAGGCCACGACAAGGTGTTGCCGTAGCCGGCCGTGAAGCCCGTGTCCACGTCGACCGCGAGTTCGTCGGCGCGCAAGATCAGGGTGGGGTCCAGCCACACCGCAGTGGCGATCTCGTCCCACATCGGAAAGCCGGTCTCGCTGTAGCGCTTCAGGCTTTGCGCCAACGGCGTGCCCGCGCGGGTCATCGCGGTCAGCAGCGCGGGCGTCAACTCGGTCGCGGTCGACGGGTCGGCCGGCACCATCACGATGCGCCGCCACGGCGCGCGCAGCGCGATGCTCGCGGCCTCCGGGTCCCAGCGGAAGTTGAACTCGAGCCGCGGCGTGTTCAGGTACTCGCGACCGAATTGCTGCGCCGACACCGACGCCAGTTTCTGCTGCGGGTTCAGGCTGCCGCCCATGTAGATCAGCTCCTTGGCGTTGGCCGCGAACTGCGGGTCCAGGCGCTGCGCGAGCGCGAGATTGGTCAACGGGCCGGTCGCGATGATCGTCACCTGCCCGGGGAACTCGCGCACCTTGCGGATCAGGAAGTTGGCGGCGATCTCGGACGAGGCCTTGGTCGTCGGATTGCCCTCGGGCAGATCCGGCACCTTGTCATGCCCGTGGTACAGCGGCTGGCTCTGCAAGGTGCCAGCCGGCCAGGACTCGTTCATCCACGCGCCCTTGTAGACCAGCTTGCCGTACAGCGCTTCCCAGCGCTTGGTCGCCTCCTCGGTGTTCACGAGCGGAAAGGTCGAACCGGGCACGACCGGGATGTCGGTGCGGGCTACGATCTCGAGCATGCGCAAGGCATGCGCGATGCACTCGTCGCGCCAGGCCGAGCCGCTGACGATGGTGATGCCGAGCACCTCGGCGTCGGGCGACTGGATCGCTATTAGCGCACTCGACCTTATGCCGGTGACGTCGTCGTCGACGATGACCTTGCGGCGACCATCGGCTGCGAACGCAGCGGCCGACGCCAGCAGCCACAGCGCCAGCATCAGCCCGCGATGCATGACGCCGCTGCTCTTCTTCAGAACTGCGCCCTGAACTGGACCCCGAAGGTGCGCGGGTCGTTGATGAAGCCGGTCAGGTTGTTGAAATCGATGCCACCGACCGCGACGATCTTGTTGGTGATGTTGCGGCCGAAGGCGGCGAGTTCATACTTGCCGCCGTCCCAGTTGTAGCCGACGCGCAGGCCGCCGGTCAGCAAGGGCTTGCCGGTGAATTCGGCGGCCTTGTACAGGAAGAAGTTGACCGAGCTGCGGTAGGCCCAGTCGGTGTAGAGGAAGTACTCGCCGCCGCTGGCCGTCGGGATGCCGTAGCGGGCGGTGACGTTGGCGATGTACTTGGGGGCTTGCGGCAGGCGGTTGCCGTCGATGGAGTACTTGACAGAGTCGTCGGCCTGGACGACCGCTGTATTCTGCATCGTGCACCCGCCACCGCAACCCGACACGACCAGGTCCGGATCCTTGATCTTGGTGTCGTTGATGCTGCCGCTCAGCGTGACCAGCAGGTTCTCGGTCAGGTAGGCGTCGAGGTTCAGCTCGATGCCCTGGCCGACGGCCTTCTTCGCAACCTTCAGCGTGTTCGAGTTGGTGCCTCCACCGACCTCGGTCAGCTGCAGGTCCTTCACGTCGTAGTGGAACACGCTGAACGAGACGCGGGCACGGCGGTCGAACAGGTCCGACTTGACGCCGGCTTCGTAGGACACGGTATTTTCCTGCCCTGCGATTGACTGCGGGCCGAACGCCGACGCGGGTTGCACGCTGGAGCCACGGTAGCCTGTCGCGACCCGGGCATAGACGTTGGTGTCTGGCGTGAGCTTGTAGGTGCCGCTCAGGTCGCCGCTGGGCTTGGAGTCGCTCAGGTGGGCCGAGGTGCCGTTGGTCGTGACGACACCGGCGGTCGGATCGCTTTCCAGGTCTTTCTTGTCCTTCGTGTAGCGCAGGCCGGCGCGCACGCTGAAGTCCTTGGTCACGTCGTACTTCAGCGAACCGAACGCCGCCATCGAGGTGCTCTTCTGCTCGTCCGTCAGCTTGCCGGTCTGCGAGCCGCCGGTGAAGATGCTGTCATAGGTGTAGCTGTTGGAGATGAAGTTCTCATTGAAGTAGTACAGGCCCGCCTGCCAATTCAGCGGCCCGGCATAGCGCGACTCGACGCGCACTTCCTGCGTGAACTGGCGATGGCCGTGCAGCGCGCCCGCCGTTTCCGACGAGAACGGAATGAAGCCAGGTCCGTACGGCGGCGCGTACGAGGCACCGAAGCCCCCGTCGATGTCGCCGCGGCTGTAGGTGTGCACCGTCTCGAAACCGGTGATCGAATGCAGGGCGTAGTCGCCGAGGTTCCAGCGCAACCGCGCGCTGCTGCCGTAGCTCTGAATGCGTTGCTCGTTGCGGCCGTCGGTCGCGACTTTGCTGGGCTCGAAATCATCGACCAGGTCGTTGCTGCCCTTCTTGAAGATATTGGCGCGGAACACACGCGCGCTGCCGTCGAGGTTGCGCGCATGGACATTGAACAGCGCACTGAAAGCCGCGCTCGGCTTGTACAGGAACTGCGCGCGCAGGGCGCGGTCGTCGTAGCCTTCCATCTTCTGCGTCGGGCCGGCGCTGTAGGTGTTGTCGACCCAGTCGTCGCGATGCTGGTAGAGCAGCGCCACGCGGGCCGCCCATTCGGAGCTGATCGGGACGCTCTTCGCGGCCTCGATGTTGGTGGTCTTGTAGGTGCCGAACGAGACGCTGCCGTAGCCGTCGCTCGCGCCGATGTCCGGACCGGCCGAATCGAACTTGACGACGCCGCCCGGGGTGTTGCGGCCGAACAGGCTGCCCTGCGGCCCGGCCAGCACTTCGACGCGTGCGAGGTCGAAGATCGGGAAGCCCTTCAGGAGCGGGTTCTCCTGCACCACGTCGTCGTAGACCAGCGAGACCGGCTGCGAGGCGTTGACGCGGAAGTCGGTGTTGCCGTAGCCGCGAATGTAGAAGCGCGGGAAGGCGCGGCCGAACGACGACTCGATGTTCAGGCTCGGCACCCGGGCCGACAGCGCGCGCACGTCTTCACCCGACGAGTTGATGATGTCGAGCTTCTCGCCGCTGAGCGTGGACACCGAGCTCGGCACGTCCTTGATGTTCTCGGCGCGCCGCTCGGCGGTCACGGTCACGGTCTGCAAGGTACCGGCTGCCGCGCTCGCGGACGCGGCCGGCGGCTTCACTTCCTGCGCCATGGCCGCGGGCACGGCCAGCACCAGGGACGGGGCGAGCAAGCCGAGCTGGAGGCGACCAGCAAACGTTTGCCGACGGCGAGCGCGAATTTGCATAAGAACATCCTGTGAAGTTGTGCGAACGACCCAGCAAGCCTTATGCCACCCTCCGCTAACACCGTCTAGAAAAATCCGGCGAACGGCGGATCGATGTCGTCCCGACGCTGAATCCAGTTGCTCGCGGGGTAGTCCGCATGGCGGCTCACCGCGTGCAAGGTGTAGGCATGGCGCGATTGATCCGAGCGGTTGGCCTCGGAGAGATGCGGGAAGCTGCCATTGAACACGATCAGCGTGCCCTTGGGCACCTCCAGCCATTCGAGGCGGCCCATGTCCCAGCGCGGCGGCGGGTGCCGCGCCTCGAGCTTGAGCTGCCCGTCGGGCTGGCGGCGAAACACCTCCTTCAGGCCTTTGTGCTGCTCGCCGGGCAGCCCGCCCAGACAGCCATTGCCGCGGTGCGCGTCTTCGATCGCGAACCAGAAGCCCACCACCGATTCGGGCTCGGTGTAGAGGTAGGTGGAATCCTGGTGGCACATCACCTCGCCGCCGATGCCGGGCTGCTTGAAGATGTACATCGACTGGATCAACAGCGGGTCGCGCAGGCCGATGCCGTCGGCCACCGCCTGCAGCCGTGACCCGCGCGAGAAGGCGCTGAACACCGGGTCGAGGTCGTGCATCGCGTGGCCGAGCTTGTTGACGGCGCGCTCGAGCGGAACCTGCAGCCTGCCGTCGGCGCCGAACGCGCCCTCTTCGAAGAACACGCCGATGTCGCTGGCCGAGGCCTCGAAGTAGGCGTCGGCCGCATGGCGCTGGTCGCGCGTCGAGAACACGGTGCCGGGCGCACTGGGCGCGTGCTCGGCCACCAGTTCCAGCGCACGCCGGCGCAGCGTGTCGCATTGCAGCGCGCTGACGAAATCCTCGATCACGAGGACGCCGTCGCGCACATACGCGGCGCATGCGTCAGCAGCCAAGCCGCGGTCTTCGTCAAAACGGCAGCGGTGAATCGTCATGATGGCAAGGTGGTTTCGTGGTCAGGGGCCAGGGCGAGGGCGAGGGCCCAGTCGATGTGTTCGCGCACGAGCGCGCAGCAAGCTTCGCGCCTGTCGATCAGCGCCGCACGCAGCGCCGCATCGTCGGTGGCGCGCAGTGCGTTGCCGATCGCCACCGCGAGGTTGCGTTGCCAGCGCTCGAAACCGATGCGGCGGATCGCACTTCCTTCGGTGCGGTGCAGGAACGCGGCCTCGTCCCAGGCCCAGAGCTCGAGCAGCGTTGACGTGCCGAGCCCGGCGCGCGCATCGAAATCCGGCAGCGGGCTGCGCTGCGCGTACTTGTTCCAGGGGCAGACGAGCTGGCAGTCGTCGCAGCCGTAGATGCGGTTGCCGATCAGCGGCCGCAGCTCGAGCGGGATCGGCCCGCTGTGCTCGATCGTCAGGTAAGAGATGCAACGCCGCGCGTCGAGCCGGTGCGGCGCGACGATGGCCCGCGTCGGGCAGACGTCGATGCAGGCGCGGCAGGTGCCGCAGTGCGCCGACGCCGGCTCGGTCGGCGGCAGCGCGAGATCGATGTAGATCTCGCCGAGGAAGAAC
>Ga0307508_10003409_pt1 | contig 16081 bp, 23 predicted proteins | sample 9_EM_MG_FD_203089 | JGI IMG/M metagenome (GOLD analysis project Ga0307508, IMG submission 203089) | Populus trichocarpa ectomycorrhiza microbial communities from riparian zone in the Pacific Northwest, United States - 9_EM | ecosystem: Host-associated > Plants > Roots > Unclassified | place...
ACGACGGCACCTGACCTACATTCATAGACGGTGCCCTGTTTGCCCTAATCCTCCTCGCTGGCCTACTGGTAGAACGCACTGCTGACCTACGTTCGTACGCATTGCAGAACCTCATTGGCACGCCCCGATGTACTACATTCATAGGCGCAGCTAGTCTGCCGCCAACACAAACGACCAACGATCATACGCTTTGCAAAACCGCTCTGCTACACACCTGCGACCTACACTCCACATGCTACGCAACTGCCGCCATTACCGCTGACTGCATTCGTACGCGATGCTCGTCTGCCGTCAACATCGTCGAGCTGCGTTCGTAAGCGTTGCAGAATCTCGTTGGTATGCACTGCTGTCCTACATTCATACGCGGTACTCAACTACCGTCAACATCGCTAACCTGCGTTCGTACGTGTTGCAGAGCTTCGTTAATACGCACTGCTGTCCTACATTTGTACGCGCTGCTCATCTGACGTTTACATCGTCGACCTGCGTTCGTACGCGTTGCAGAAGCTCGTTGGTACGCACTGCTGTCCAACATTCGTACGCGCTGCTCGTATGCAGTTAACACCGCTGACCTGCGTTCGTACGCGTTGCAGAACCTCGTTGGTACACACCACTGTCCTACATTCGTACATGCAGCGCGTCTGCCGCCATTACCGCTGGCTACATTCGTACGTGCTACTCTTCTGCCGTCAACATCGTCGACCTGCGTTCGTACGTGTTGCAAAACCTCGTTGCTACCCACTGCTGTCCTACATTGGTACGTGCTGCTCGTCTGCCGACTACATCGTCGACCTGCGTTCGTACGCGTTGCAGAACCTCGTCGGTACACACGGCTGTCCTACATTCGTACATGCTGCGCGTCTGCCGCCATTACCACTGGCTACATTCGTACGTACTCCTAGTCTGCCGTCAACATCGTCGACCTGCATTCGTACGCATTGCAGAACCTCGTTGGTACACACCGCTGCCGTATATTCGTACACGCTGCACATCTGCCGCCACTACTGCTGGCTACATTCGTACGTGCTCCTCGTCTGCCGTCAAGATCGTCAACCTGCGTTCGTACACATTGCAGAACCTCGTTGGTACACACTGCTGTCCTACATTCGTACACGCTGCACGTCTGCCGCCATTACCACTGGCTACATTCATACGCGCTGCTCCTCTGCCGTCAACATCATCGACCTGCGTTCGTACGCGTTGCAAAACCTCGTTGCTACCCACTGCTGTCCTACATTCGTACGTGCTGCTCGTCTGCCGTCTACATCGTCGACCTGCGTTCGTACGCGTTGCAGAAGCTCGTTGGTACCCACTGCTTTCCTACATTCATACGCGCTGCTCGTATGCAGTCAACACCGCTGACCTGAGTTCGTACGCGTTGCAGAACCTCGTTGGTACACACCGCTGTCCTACATTCTTACACGCTGCACGTCTGCCGCCATTACCGCTGGCTACATTCATATGCGCTGCTCGTCTGCCGTCAACATCGTCGACCTGCGTTCGTACGTGTTGCAAAACCTCGTTGCTACCCACTGCTGTCCTACATTCGTACGTGCTGCTCGTCTGCCGACTACATCGTCGACCTGCGTTTGTACGCGTTGCAGAACCTTGTCGGTACGCATGGCTGTCCTACATTTGTACATGCTGCGCGTCTGCCGCCATTACCGCTGGCTACATTCGTACGTGCTCCTCGTCTGCCATCAACATCGTCGACCTGCGTTCGTACGCGTTGCAGAACCTCGTTAGTACACACCGCTGTCGTACATTCGTACACGCTACACGTCTGCCACCATTACCGCTGGCTACCTACGTACGTGCTGCTCGTCTGCCATCTACATCGTCGACCTGCGTTCGTACGCGTTGCAGAAGCTCGTTGGTACCCACTGCTCTCCTACATTCATACGCACTGCTCGTATGCAGTCAACACCGCTGACCTGCGTTCGTACATGTTGCAGAACCTCATTGCTACCCACTGCTGTCCTACATTGGTACGTGCTCCTCGTCTGCTGTCAACATCGTCGACCTGCATTCGTACACGTTGCAAAACCTCGTTGCTACCCACTGCACTCCTACATTCGTACGCGCTGCTCGTCTGCCGTCAACATCGTCGACCTGCATTCGTACGCGTTGCAAAACCTGATTGCTACCCACTGCTGTCCTGCATTGGTACGTGCTCCTCGTCTGCCGTCAACATCGTCGACCTGCGTTCGTACGCGTTGCAGAACCTCGTTGGTACACACCGCTGTCGTACATTTGTACACGCTGCACGTCTGCAGCCATTACCGCTGGCTACATTCGTACGCGCTGCTCGTCTGCCATCAACATCGTCGACCTGTGTTCGTACGCATTGCAAAACCTCGTTGCTACCCACTGCTGTCCTACATTCGTACGTGCTGCTCGTTTGCCGTCTACATCGTCGACCTGCGTTCGTACTCGTTGCAGAAGCTCGTTGGTACCCACTGCTCTCCTACATTCGTACGCGCTGCTCGTATGCGGTCAACACCGCTGACCTGCGTTCGTACGTGTTGCGGAACCTCGTCGATACGCACGGCTGTCCTACATTCGTACACGCTGCGCGTCTGCCGCCATTACCGCTGTCTACATTCTTACGCGCTGCTCCTCTACCGTCAACATCGTCGACCTGCGTTCGTACGCGTTGCAGAACCTCGTTGGTACACACCGCTGTCCTACATTCGTACACGCTGCGCGTCTGCCGCTATTGCCGCTGGCTACATATGTACGTGCTCCAGGTCTGCCGTAAACACCGCTGAACTGCGTTCGTACGCCTTGCAGAACCTCGTTGGTACGCACTGCTGTCCTACATTCGTACCTGCTGCGTGTCTGCCGTCATTACCGCTGGCTACATTCGTACGTGCTACTCGTCTGCCGTCAACATCATCGACCTGCGTTAGTACGCGTTTCAAAACCTTGTTGCTACCCACTGCTGTCCTACATTCGTACGTGCTGCTCGTCTGCCGTCGACATCGTCGACCTGCGTTCGTACGTGTTGCAGAAGCTCGTTGGTACGCACTGCTCTCCAACATTCGTACGCGCTGCTCGTATGCAGTCAACACCGCTGACCTGCGTTCGTACGTGTTGCAGAACTTCGTTGGTACACACCGCTGTCCTACATTCGTACATGTTGCGCGTCTGCCGCCATTGCCGCTGGCTACATTCGTACATGCTGCTCGTCTGCCGTCAACATCGTCGACCTGCGTTCGTACGCGTTGCAAAACCTCGTTGGTACGCACTGCTCTCCTACATTCGTACGCGCTGCTCGTATGCAGTCAACACCGCTGACCTGCGTTCGTACGCCTTGCAGAACCTCGTCGGTATGCACGGCTGTCCTACATTCGTACATGCTGCACGTCTGCCGCCATTACCACTGGCTAGATTCGTACGCGCTGCTCGTCTGCCGTTAACATCGTCGACCTGCGTTCGTACGCGTTGCAGAACCTCGTTGGTACACACCGCTGTCCTACATTCGTACATGCTGCGCGTCTGCCGCCATTACCGCTGGCTACATTCGTACATGCTGCTCGTCTGCCGTCAACATCGTCTACCTGCGTTCGTACGCGTTGCAAAACCTCGTTGGTACGCACTGCAGTCCTACATTCGTATGCGCTGCTCGTAAGCAGTCAACACCGCTGACCTGCGTTCGTACGCGTTGCAGAACTTCGTTGGTACACACCGCTGTCCTACATTCGTACATGCTGCGCGTCTGCCGCCATTGCTGCTGGCTACATTCGTACGTGCTGCTCGTCTGCCGTCAACATCGTCGACCTGCGTTCGTACGCGTTGCAAAACCTCGTTGGTACCCACTGCTGTCCTAGATTCATACGTGCTGCTCGTCTGCCGTCTACATCGTCGACCTGGGTTCGCACGCGTTGCAGAGCATCGTTGGTACCCACTGCTGTCCTACATTCGTACGCGCTGCTCGTATGCCGTCAACATCGTCAACCTGCGTTCGCACGCGTTGCAGAGCTTCGTTGGTACCCACTGCTGTCCTACATTCGTACGCGCTGCTCGTATGCGGTCAATACTGCTGACCTGCGTTTGTACGCATTGCAGAAGCTTGTTGGTACCCACTGCTATCCTACATTCGTACACGCTGCTTGTATGCAGTCAACACCGCTAACCTGCGTTCGTACGCGTTGCAGAACCTCGTTGGTACACACCGCTGTCCTACATTCGTACACGCTGCGCGTCTGCCGCCATTGCCGCTGGCTACATTTGTACGTACTCCACGTCTGCCGTCAACACTGCTGACCTGCATTCGTACGCGTTGCAGAACCTCGTCGGTACGCACGGCTGTCCTACATTCGTACATGCTGCGTGTCTGCCGCCATTACCGCTGGCTACTATCGTACGCGCTGCTCCTCTGACGACAACATCGTCGACCTGCGTCCCTACGCGTTGGAGTACCTTGTTGGTACGCACTGCTGTTCTACATTCGTACACGCTGCTCGTATGCCGTCAACACCGCCGACCTGCGTTCGTACGTGTTGCAGAACCTCGTTGGTACACACTGCTGTCCTACATTCGTACATGCTGCGCTTCTGCCGCCATTACCGCTAGCTACATTCGTACGTGCTCCTCGTCTGCCGTCAACATTGTCGACCTGCGTTCGTATGTGTTGCAAAACCTCGTTGCTACCCACTGCTGTCCTAGATTCGTACGCGCTGCTCGTCTGCCGTCTACATCGTCGACCTGCATTCGTACGTGTTGCAAAACCTTGTTTCTACCCACTGCTGTCCTACATTCGCACCTTCTGCGTGTCTGCCGCCATTTCCGCTGGCTACATTCATACGCACTGCTCGTATACCAACAACATCGCTGACCTGTGTTCGTTTGTTGCAGAACCTCGTTGATACCCACTGCTGTCCTACATTCGTACGCTCTACTCGTCTACCGTCAACATCGTCGACCTGTGTTCCTACGCGTTGGATAACCTTGTTGGTACGCACTGCTGTCCTACATTCGTACGCGCTGGTCCTATGCCGTCAACATCGTCGACCTGGGTTCGCACGCGTTGCAGAGCATCGTTGGTACCCACTTCTGTCATACATTCGTACGCGCTGCTCGTATGCCGTCAACATCGTCGACCTGCGTTCGCACGTGTTGCAGAGCTTCGTTGGTACCCACTGCTGTCCTACATTCGTACGCGCTGCTCGTATGCCGTCAACACCGCTAACCTGCGTTCGTACGCGTTGCAGAACCTTGTTGGTACACACCGCTGTCCTACATTCGCACCTGCTGCGCGTCTGCCGCCATTGCCGCTGGCTACATTCGTACGCACTGCTCGTCTGCCGTCAACATCGTCGACCTGCGTTCGTACGCGTTGCAAAACCTCGTCGGTACGCTCTGCTGTCCTACATTCGTACGCGCTGCTCGTCTGCCGTCTACATCGTCGACCTGCGTTCGTACGTGTTGCAGAAGCTCGTTGGTATGCACGGCTGTCCTACATTCGTACGCACTGCTCATCTGCCGTCTACATCGTCGACCTGCGTTCATACTCGTTGCAGAAGCTCGTTGGTACGCACTGCTGTCCTACATTCGTACGCGCTGCTCGTTTGCCGTCAACACCGTTGACCTACGTTCGTACGCGTTGCAAAACGTCGTGGGTACGCACTGCTGTCCTACATTCGTACGCGCTGCTCGTCTGCCATCTACATCGTCGACCTGGGTTCGCACGCGTTGCAGAGCATCGTTGGTACCCACTGCTGTCCTACATTCGTACGCGCTGCTCGTATGCCGTCAACACCGCTGACCTGCGTTCGTACGCGTTGTGGAACCTCGTCGATACGCACAGCTGTCCTACATTCGTACACGCTGCGCGTCTGCCGCCATTACCGCTGTCTACATTCTTACGCGCTGCTCCTCTACCGTCAACATCGTCGACCTGCATTCGTACGCGTTGCAGAACCTTGTGGGTACGCACTGCTGTCCTACATTCGTACGCGCTGCTCGTCTGCCATCTACATCGTCGACCTGCGTTCGTACGCGTTGCAGAACCTCGTTGGTACGCACTGCTGTCCTATATTCCTACATGCTGCGCGTCTGCCGTCATTACCGCTGTCTACATTCGTATGCACTGCTCGTGTGCTGTAGCCATCGCTGACATACGTTCGTACGCATATCAAAACCGCGCTGTTACGTATTGATGGTTTACATTCATTTGCGTTGCGTCGTCTGCCCTTATTCGTCACTGTAGCAGACGGCGTTTCAGACGTTGGACTTTGTGGTATAATATAGATTTTAATTATAATAATTATTTTGTGATCGAAGAGCATAGTCAACTGCGTGTAGTAGCAGTGTAACTGTAGTAATTGCGGGTACGAAACTGCTCCCAGAGCACACTCGTTGCTCCTGTAAGCTTCCCTAGCTCCCGTAAGAGGGGTGGTTGCGTCCGTAGCTTCCCTAGCTTTCCTAGCGTTTCTAGCCTCCCTAGCTCCCCTAAGGTGGCGGGCGCGTCGGTAAGATTGGTGGTTGCGTCGGTAAGGTTGGTGGTTGCGTCCGTAGCTTCCCTAGCTTTCCTAGCGTTTCTAGCCTCCCTAGCTCCCCTAAGGTGGTGGGCGCGTCGGTAAGGTAGTAGTAGCATCCGTAGCTTCCCTAGCCTATCGAAGGACAAAGTTATATTTCACTCCCGGTGCTCCGGTAAGCTTCGCTAGCTCCGGTAGCTCCGGTAAGAATTAAATATTTTGCTGATGCTCGGAATCGTGCAATGCATACGTTGTCCGCGTACGGGGAGATCTGCTTTGATTCGCTGGAATTCGACCCAGTAGGTGGCTGCTGGTCGGTTTCCCTGCTGGATTTTCTGGAACTTTTCGAACGCTATTTCCTTGGCGTCTACCTGGCCGAAGGCATGCTTCATGTTGTCTTTGAGTTCGGCCCATGTCAAGTTGATTCCCCCTTCCTGGTTTAGGAAGGTTTCCACCCAATTCCATGCTACTCCTCGTAGCAGGGAGGATGCAAATCCTGTTTTCTTTACATCGTCGTTGAACCGTGGGGCTCGACAGGCAACATAGGCTGGGGTTTGTGGTGCGGACGGTCCTACTCACGCTTCCGACGTACTCACACTTCCGGCGTACTTACACGCTCTTTGTGGACTCGTTGTTCTCATGCCTTGCGTGGGCTCATTGTTCTCGCGGTATCCGTCACGCCCGGCGTGGTCTCTTCGCGGCTCTTCTCACACGCCTTGCGTGGGTTCATTGTTCTCACACGCCGTGCGTGGGCTCGTTGTTCTCGCGGTATCCATCACACCCGGCGTGGTTTCTTCGCGGCTCTTCTCACACACCTTGCGTGGGTTCGTTGTTCTCACACGCCGTGCGTGGGCTCGTTGTTCTCGCGGTATCAGTCATGCCCGGCGTGGTCTCTTAGCGGCTCTTCTCACACGCCTTGCGTGGGCTCGTTGTTCTCGGGGAGTGGTGGTCGCAGCACCGGTCACGGGGATAGAGAGGTAGGTCTGTGGAGAGAGATAATAGATTGCGTGGAGAAAGAATCTCCAGACTAGCTACCACGCCCTTCCTTTATACCGTTTCCTCCACCGTGGAATCACAGCCTCACCCGCAAGACTGACACAGAGTTTTCCCGTCATGACCGCACCCAAGGAAACACACGATCCTACTCGGTCCTTCGTCCTTCCGCAACCAGCAAGGCAGACACACACAACAGTAGGGAAGAGGAAAGCAATAAACATAACACAGAGTAGAGCGAGGCAGACACGCAGACAGTAAGGAAACGTCGAGAGCAACAAGGTAAGCAATAAACCTAACACAGGGTAGAGCGAGGCAGACGCGCAGACAGTAAGGAAACGTTAAGAGCAACAAGGTAAGCAATAAACATAACACAGAGTAGAGCGAGGCAGACACGCAGACAGTAAGGAAACAAGCGGGGATGCCCTGGGCGGCCCACGACCAGGTTCTGAGGAATATCGCTACCGGCGCGATATAGGCAGGGGCGGTGATGTTGCGCCTAGGCACATAGGATGACAGTGGCCGTGGCGGCGGAGACAAGGATTAGCCATAGTGTGGTAAGGGTGAGCGCGACGCCTGCGGCGGCGCCTAGGAGCCTGTCGCGCCAGGTTCGTGATACACAGGGCGTCCACCGAAAGGCTGGAATCAGCACACGAACGAATGCGCCGCTACACGGATCCCCAACGCTCCGAGCCCCCGAAGTATCAGATCGGGGACTTGGTAATGCTCAACGGGCGCAACATCAAGACGCGTCGACCCTCCCGGAAGTTGGACCACAAGAATCATGGCCCCTTCCAGGTGGAAAAAATCGTCTCGCCCCTGACAGTTCGACTTACACTGCCCTGGAAATGGAAGATCCACAACGTCTTCCATGTATCGCTACTCGAACCCTATCGAACCAGCGAACACTGAGTGCCGCCGGACCCCTCGAAGATCCTCCAAGAGGCCGACGATATCGAACAGAGTGAGGAATACAATGTTGACGAGGTCCTTGGGAGCACCAGGAAAGGGCGCCACGTCCTGTACCTCGTCAAATAGCTCGACTACCCAGACCGGAAGGACTGGACAGAAGAACCATACGATAACTTTTCGGTAGGCGGCCTGGAGAAACTCCGAGAGTTTCACCGACGGAATCCAGACGCGCCGAGGGACTACCGGCTCACCGAGAGCTAGACTCCGATCCGCCCCAGGGGCATATCGAAGCCGAAGGGGTTGAAGCACGATCGGGGGGTAGTGGGATGAAGCGGAGGAGGACTTCATCCAACAAAGATCCTTTTCAACGAGCAGAAGAGCAAAGGTATTGTAATCCCAGGAAGAAACGGCAGCCGTCCTTTAACTGTGGCGAGGCATGGTTGGCCGGTTAAGAGCCACTGGTTTTGACTGGCTCTGGCGGCGAGACTACCGTACGGCCGGCCTGATCCCTTGCTACACCGGCGTGTCAGGTCAACCTGTCTTCTGATCACCTCTTCGGGGGAACGCCGCTGTTCCCTGGTTTCCTTTGCACCACTCCGACAGTAGGATCCTGGACTGGTCGGAAGACCATCCAGATCCGAGGGCCGGCTGCCAACCGAATTGGTTCCAAAGTTTTTCCCGCTGGAGGGTTTTCTTCGGGACCAGGCGGCCGGAGGGATGCAGGGGCTGGAGGACTGCATTCCACCGATTCACACAAAGAAGGAGGAGGAGTCAGGATAAAATCAGCTTCGGGCTGAAGCTAAGAAAGAGGGGGAGTAGTGTTACACCCGAGGGTAACAAAGGGGGTAAAGGTACAAGGGAAATAAGCAACGGTAAGTCACGTGACTAGGGATCCCTGATAAAATCTCAGGGCCTCGGAAAAGCAGTTTGGCAAGAACAGGTAGAGCAGAGGGTAACCTCAGCAGGTGATGGATCTTAGGCCAGCCTTCCAGGTAGACCCGACGCACTGCTGACTCTTGTAGCCGCTGCGTTCGAGAACAAGATAAGGGCAGAACTAGCTTCCTACAAGTCGCACGCCATACGCGGGGCCTAAAAGTCACAAGACAGGTCTGGGAGAGTCTAGACGGGAGATAAGACACAGAGTTAGGACCTTACGGCCTAGAACGAACGGATGAAAGGATAACTCCGGAGCGGGGACGGCGGCAAACTAGGAAGGACGGCGAGCTCCGAAAGAGTTACGACCGATCCTGACTAGGACCTCGATACGAAGCCCGCATGGTCCGAAAGACTAGCACTGGGGGGAATACGAGGTCGCCGACTGTTAGCCTCCACCCTTATCGCTAGAACCGGTCAGGACCAACCACACCCATGTGCGGAACCCTCTGAGGCCGCGCGTCTGAAAAACTAGGGATTCCCAGCACTACGACAGGAAGAAGGGAATCACGTGACAAAAAGAAGTTTTTGCATATATACCGCAAGAACGAACCTCACCGACAACCTTACTCCCGATCCTCGGAAAAACACACTCACCCCACACAACGAACCTAAGATTATTCCGCTGTGAATAAAGAAATAGAACCTGACTCTACACTCATCTTTACCTCCACCTCTGTACTGGCATACCCAGGTGTCACACTGACAAAGGTAAGGGAACTGGTACCAGTCGTGACCGGTATTGCGCCAACGACCGGAATAACCCCCAGCCCAGGAGGGAGACACGCGGTGCGGAGCTGCGTGCGACCTTGAGGCACCGAATGAATCCGGCCACAGGTAAGATGGAGATGTCGTACACGAGGCGCAACGGCACACCCATGTTCATGATGCGACCATGCAACAAGTGCCTACGGCAACGAGGACAGGACAACCAGTGGCACTTCGACTTTGACTGCCGTGAGGACCCTGCAATGAAGGCCTTCGTCATCAACTACGCCAACGATATCTACGGAGGTAGTGTCTATGACATAGACAACTACCACGAGATCGATCATAGACTACGGACAGAGGCAGAAAATGTTTACGATTCGGACGACGTTTCGGGAAACGACCTGGGGTTCGGGGAACTGTAGAGAATCCCACACCCCAACAGAAACCTCTACCACGCCACAGATTACCCGATCGACACGACAACGACACTCCTTTTTGCGCCACGGCAACTGTCACTCATACGCCCGAAGATACCCGACCCGATACCCTTATTCACAGCCCCCGCCCTAATCACATGCCAACTCATACTCCACTCCCAACTCATATTCACACGCCCGACAACGCCCAAACCCCTGCTCATAATCACACGCCCAATAACACCTTAACCTCTACTCACAATCCGACTAATGCCCACATCCCTATTCACAAACCTACTCATATTCACACGCCCGACGATACCCAAACCGACACCCTTTTTCACAGCCCCCGCCCTAATCACACGCCCGACAACACCCCAACCCCTACTCACAATCACACTAATACTCATAGCCCTATTCATACTCACACCCCCGATGACACCTATAAAGGTCTGTCTAGACCGGACAACACCACGAATAACACCAACACCGAACATCGACGACAAAAAGCTAAAAAAGAAGAAGTAATGGAAAAGAGGGAGAAAAAGAAGGAAGAAATAGAAGGAAAAACGAGTGAAAGAATCGGGGATAAAGGAAAGAAGGAAAAAGGAAAAGAGACGGATAGAGAGAAAATGGAATGAAGGAAGGAAACGGACAATCTCCTGCCTGTGGGCAGTATTTTACGAGGTAACCCCTTTAGCTGTCTGCCCCCGGGCTTTGGCATTGGATGTCCCCCACTCCCGGAAACATCACACAGCGCTAACATGTCAATGGAAATACCAACGATAATTCTGAAACGGCCATCCCAGCTACAAGGCGATGGCAAGAGCTTCCTCCGATCAACACCACTCCACTGCTACGTGCGGGTAGGAAAAATGGACACGCCTGTCAAAGCCCTGACAGACCCGTGTTCAAACGTCGGCCTCATGGATCTGGTGATGTTCCGCCGAGCATTCCCGCGATTGGAAATAAGACCACTTGCAGCATCTGTATCAGGTGTTGGCACCAACAAGACATCCGGCTTTGCAGTAGTGCCAATCAACTTCGATTGCACACGAAACAACGCCCACAAGATAGTCCAAGCCGACATGGAAGCCCATTTGGTGGAAAACTTTTCGCCGGGGCTCGTGCTGGGACTTGATTTCCTGTGTGACTATGGAATGGAGCTCAACATAGCCAAAAAGATCGCAAGCTTTCCGACCGGTCACACCACCAGACTGGCATCACCACCCAGCAGCCACCTCTCGGACGTGAAGGTTCTGGCAGTCGATCGGACAACAATCCCGGGAAGAACCATCCAGCCCATTGCCATCCGGACGCCCCGAATCGCAGAAAACATCGACTACACCTTCCTGCCATTCACAACAGCCGAGAAAGGAATGGCACCAAGCCCTCAGCTAATGCATGCTGTCATTGACTACAGGACCAAGTCAATGATGTTCTCGAATTGGAGCGAACATCCAATTGTCATTGAGAGGGATCAGCAACTGGGCACGGCACAACCTGTCCTGTTCGGATGCAGATTCCACCAGACAGGAAGTCACATCAACTGGAACAATATGACCAAGCCAGGTGCAGCAACATGTGGCAGTGAAGGCGTGATAGCCGTCCCAGGAGAACAAGAATGCTACCACGTTGAGCTGATGGCATCTCACTCGACATCCGTTTCAAGGCCACCTCGGTCAATACCTGAAGGTGAGACAGCCTTAATATCTGCCAAGGCCCGGTCAAGGACAAAAGGCGAGCTGTTTCCACCAGAAGACGACGGCGACGCCTTGCTGGAGACCTGCCCGTTCACAGAAGGAAAGCCGATGGTATCACCGCACCTGTCGGAATCCCAGTGAACCGAGATTGGCCTGGTGCTTGAGGAATTTTCGGACTGCTTCAGTGATGGAAAGTCAATTGGACATGTACGAGGCTACTCAGTTCCGATCAACACCGGCAACAATCCCCTGCCCCCACCCCAGGCACCGAGACCCACAGGACCTGCAAAATGCGAGGCAATAGATACGGCCATCGAGGAACTCCTCAAGTGGAACGTTATCGAGCCGTCGACAAGTCCAACGGCCAGCCTAGTTCTTCTAGTTTGGCAAAACAACAAATGGCGATTCTGCGTTGACTACCGACCTATCAACAAAGTCACTGTCCCAGACGCATACCCACTACTATGACTGGACTACGTTTTCTCAGCAATGGCCAGCAAGCAATACTTCTCCGTATTCGACGCTGTCAAGGGTTACCACCAGGTGGACATCGACGAGGAAGACCAATACAAAACTGCATTCATATGTCATCGTGGTTTGTTCCAGTATAAGCGACTACCATTCGGTCTGAAAAATGCCCCAGGCCAGTACCAACGGTTGATGGACCGGGTCCTGGGATCGCTATGCTGGACAGCAGCATTGTGCTACATCGACGATGCAATTGTGTTCTCGAACAGCTGGGCAGAACACGTCGATCATGTCCGCTGGTTCCTGACAGCAATACGAGCATCCGGATTGCAGCTCAGCGCCACAAAGTGCAAGATCTCATACCCAGATGTGACAATGCTGGGCATGCAGATTTCACGGTACGGATTGGCCACGACCGGGGATAAAGTCACGGCTGTGACAGACGTACCGGCACCAACCACCATGGCAGCACTGCACAGGGTGGTCGGCATATTTGGATATTATCGAAACTTTATCGAAAATTTCTTGCGCATTGCAAGGCCACTGAATGATTTGAAGAAAGCAAGTGGGAAGTACGCGCCGGGAGCCAGAATCATCTGGACAGACGAGTGTGAAACCGCTTTCAAGGAATTGAAGTCAAGGCTGTCATCGACGCCAATACTGGCACATCCGAAATATGACCAGCCCTTTATCCTACCCACCGATGCAAGCAAGGATGGCTTTGGAGCAGTCCTATCCCAAATCTGGACGGCGGATGACTATCGGGCGGCCGAGTCACCGGACGTCGCTTTTGACAGAACGCCAGATGCCGGTTTCACCGGTTCGGACAGGACGCCGGACGTCGATTTGGACAGGACTAGGACGCCGAACGCTGGTCTTACCGGTTCGGACAGGACGCCGGACATCGCTTTTGACAGGATTCCGGACGCCAGTTTTGCCGGTTTTACCGGTTCGGACAGGATGACGGACATCGCTTTTGACAGGACGCAGGACGCCGGTTTCACCGGTTTGGACAGGACGCCGCACGTCGCTTTTGACAGAACTGTGACGCCGGATGCCGATTTGACCGGTTTGAACAGGGCGCCGGACATCGATTTGGACAGGACTAGGATGCTGAACGCCGGTTTCATCGGTTTTAGCACTATGACGCTGGACGCCGGTCAGAACGTGAGCCAGGATATGACCAGTTTCACCACGGTGGTGGAAAACTCGGACTGGACGCACGCATACCAGTGCGACCCCACATTCAGCTCAATCTACCGATCACTCCAGACCGGTTAGTACCGGCACCTCAGAAGACATCGGGTTCAGCCTTAACCCAGATGGTCTGCTGCTCTTCCAGACAACCCAGGGAGACCGGATCTGCCTCCCAGCAAACAAGCTATGGGAAACCTTGCATACAGCGCACGATGTACTGGGTCACTTTGGGTGTGCCAAAACCCATGCACGGGTGATGGACACCTTCTACAGGCCCGGACTGGCAACTGCAGTAGCAGAGTATGTCAGGCATTGTCCTGAGTGCTCTGTCAATAAGCTCCACAATAATAGGATGGTAGGAGAGCTTGGACGCATCGACGCCGAGAGAATTCCGGAAGCATACGAAGCAGTCAACATTGATTTCATTGTCAACTTGCCAAGAAGCGGACAGTATGATGCGATCATGGTAATCGTTGATAGGTTCACTAAGGCAGGAACCTTCATTCTATGTACGTCGAATTTCACAGCCGAAAACGCCGCATCTATGTTTTTTGATAGAATTGTCTCCATGGGCTTCCTACCGACAAAATTCATCACGGACAGGGACCCTCGCTTGGTGCGTACCTTCTGGGAACACCTGTGCAAGAGACTTGGAATCGATCACCGGAAAACGACAGCCTTCCATGCCCAGGCAGATGGCGCTGTCGAACGCCTGAACCGCACCTTGGAGGTGGCGCTATGTGCCTACGTCGGTGACAGGCAGCAGTGGCACCGCCATCTGTACCTGATACAACTAGCATACAACACCGCCAAGAACGTGACCACGGAGTTCTCGCCGTACGAGTTGCTGTACGCCCAACCACAGAACATGATCGAGCGAATACTGAGGCCGCAGACACCGCAGACGCATGAGAACCCCGCCACAGCACAGTGGCTGGAGGATGTCTCAATGCGGCTGTCGGATGCAAAGGAGGTGATTGCTAGGTTGTTCGCCACGTACAAAGCATACTACGACCGGAACCACTCGCCGATACCGGAATACAAGCCAGGAGACTTTGTTTCCATCCGCCTCAACAGACACCCAGTCTCAATCATCAAACGCAACAAACTGAGTGTGTAGAAGCTACCACCGTACGAAGTCCTGGAAATACTGGCAGGCGGAAGGGCCCTACGATTGAAAATACCAAGTAACCTGGGCATCCACGACGTCATCTCAGTTCAGAACGTGGATAAGGCCCTCAATCCAAAAGACAACGCGTTCGGGCGAAATCCTGATACCGTCGAACAGCGGATTATCAGTCATCGGGATATGCCGCAGCGCGGTAGGAGGTACCGTGTACGGTTAAAGAACCGCTGGGCAGACGAGGATAGGTGGATATACCCGGGAAAGGACTTCGAAAACCTGCCGAAGTCCCTTTACGAGGAATACAACAAGTCGATTCTCCATACAGCCGAGGCAATGACGATAGAACTCGACGACAAAACTGCCTACCCTACTAAACATCCGAATCCTGGACAACAACTAGAACGGCCAATCCTCTACATCTCATGGGCGACACTGCCATATGAGACCCGATACGAAGCTTCAGAGCTAGAAATGGCCTGCCTGGCCTGGGCAGTGGGGCATCTATGCCAGTATCTGGAGGGTTCACCTTTTAAAGTATTTACGGACCACTGAGCGATACCCGGTATACTTCGGTCCTCCGCCAACACTTCATACTCCCTACGGCTCGACCAGTTTCGTATGCAGTTAATGCCATTCATCGACAATATGGATATCGTCCATCGGCCAGGAAAGTCAATTCCGCACGTTGACTGTTTGTCTCGAAATATAGGCTTGGGGACAGGCCAAAGGGATTCAGCGGGGGGTACGATGGGCAATGCCCCCATGGCATGGGAGATGGTCAATGGCAGCAGGGGAAAGGAAGAAGTGGCGCGGCAGCCAAGAGAGGATGAATCAGGAGCAGGATGAGGAGAGAGCCGGAAGAGTTTGTTTTCCTAGTGAGAACCAGCGCGGTTTACTATTTTCGTTTGTTGGTTGTGTATTCAGGAGGAAAAAGTCTGTATCTGTTTTGTGGTTCATCGCAAGTTCACGTTCTTTGTTTTGATGGATTCAGGAGCTCTGGGACAGAGCTTGATGAGCGGGGGGACCTGTCAGGGGAGAAAGCCAAGAGCCGAAGGGCTTGGCGACTTGGCGACTTGGCTTTGGATTATGTTCGCGGCCGAGGTGCGGCCGCTCTCTCTCTCTCTCTCTCTTCACTAGACA
>Ga0307508_10003410_pt1 | contig 16081 bp, 11 predicted proteins | sample 9_EM_MG_FD_203089 | JGI IMG/M metagenome (GOLD analysis project Ga0307508, IMG submission 203089) | Populus trichocarpa ectomycorrhiza microbial communities from riparian zone in the Pacific Northwest, United States - 9_EM | ecosystem: Host-associated > Plants > Roots > Unclassified | place...
CACGCCTGCCGCCAGGTCGCGCCTCGCCCAGCGCGCCTCGGAGCCGTCGGGCGAGGCGGCCCGCCAGCTCTCGATCTTCGGCGCCGAGACCACCGAGCCCTCGCCGGCCGATCTGGTCGGCCTGCTCGCCGGCCCCGGCCGGCTCGGCCGCATCGGCGGCACGGCCCGCGTGTCCGTCCCGGTCGATGCGGCCTGGCGGGTCCACGTCCTGGCGGCTGAGCTGGTCGGCCGCGGCTTGGTGGTCACCTGGCAACCCCTGGACGAGATACGCGACGACGCGCCCCCGGCCGCACAAGAGGCGTCGAGCCCGCCGGAAACCCAGGTAAAGGATGAAACCTCCGACCTGAGACCGCCGGCCACGCTCACCGCTTCCACCTTCGACCCCGACGCCGACCCTACGCCCGATCTCCCGTCAGATGTCGAGTTCACCCTCCCGGCGCCGCCGGCCCGCCCCGACCCGGAGCCGATCAGCCCCGACCCGGCGCTCGTCCGCACTGACCCGGCGCCGCCGGTCCGCTCCGATCCGGTTCCGGCCGCCGAGTCGGATACCGCCGGGTCGGTATCCCACGAAGCGGAACGCGCCAAGCCTCCCTCGAAACCTCGTTTCGAGGTGCGTACGGCGTACTCCCGCGGGCTGAACGGTCTCGCCCAGGCCTGGCCGGAGGCCGCCGCCCAACTTTTTCTCAGCGGGCCGCGGCTGCGGCTCTGGGTGGCCGCCGCGGGAGAGCCGGTCGTCGGCGGATACGCTCTGGGCCTCGACCCCGGAAAAGACTCGCCCGATCAGTTGCGCGCGATCGATGCGGCGCTGGTCCGGGCGGGTTTGGCGGGGGAGGTGTCGGATGACGGGCGACACTATGTGATCACGGGTCGGCGACGGCTCAAGCGCCTGGCCGAGTTGGTCGGCGAGCGGCCCGATGCGGCGCCCGAAGACATGTGGCCGGGCGGCGCTGGTGCGTGATCTTCCTGGATTGTGTGCGACACAACCGCATGTTCCCGGTGTACGGTGTCGCCGTTGGACGCATGCGGTGGCCGGACCGTTACCATCCGACTCCCGGGTTACCGGGGAATGTGTGCTCGTCCGGCGCGTTACGTTGAAAGTCTGTGCCCCGCCGGGTTGACCTAGCCCGCGTCGGGAAACAGAAGGCAAACCCGTCCAGAGGGACGGAACGCTGAGTGCGAAGTGTGGGAGTGCCGTGCCGAGTGACGCCAGGACGACCCGTTTGGTCATCGTCGAGTCTCCGTCGAAGGCCAAGACGATCGCCGGTTATCTGGGGCCCGACTATTTTGTCGAGGCCTCCTTCGGTCATGTCCGCGATCTGCCGCGCAACGCCGCCGACGTGCCCGCCAAGTACAAGGGCGAGGCCTGGGCGCGGCTCGGCGTCGACGTCGACAACGGGTTCCAAGCCCTCTACGTGGTGTCCACCGACCGTAAGCAGCAGATAGCCAAGCTGCAGAAACTGGCCAAGGAAGTCGACGAGATCTTCCTCGCCACCGATGAGGACCGCGAGGGCGAGGCCATCGCGTGGCACCTGGTCGAGACGATCAAGCCCAAGGTCCCGATCAAGCGGATGGTCTTCCACGAGATCACCAAGTCGGCGATCCAGGCCGCGGTCGCCAACCCTCGCGAGATCGACCGCGATCTCGTCGACGCGCAGGAGGCGCGCCGCATCCTGGACCGGCTGTACGGCTACGAGGTCAGCCCGGTCCTGTGGAAGAAGGTGATGCCTCGTCTGTCTGCCGGACGTGTGCAGTCGGTGGCCACACGCATCGTGGTCGAGCGTGAGCGCCAGCGGATGGCGTTCCGCGCGGCGGAGTATTGGGACATTCTGGCCACCCTCGCGGTCCAGGGAAGGGTCGAGGGGCCGCGCAACTTCCAGGCCACGCTGATCGCCCTCGACGGCGACCGGATCGCCACGGGCAAGGACTTCGAGCCGACCACCGGCCGCGTCAAGCCCGGCGCGGCCGTGGTGCACCTCGACGGCGACGGCGCCCGCGGGCTCGCCGCCCGCCTTGAGGACCGTCCGTTCACGGTGACCCGGGTCGAGGAAAAGCCGTACCGGCGCAAGCCGTACGCGCCGTTCATCACCTCGACGCTGCAGCAGGAGGCCGCCCGCAAGATGCGGTTCTCCTCCTCGCAGACGATGCGGACCGCGCAGCGGCTGTATGAGAACGGTTACATCACCTACATGCGTACCGACTCGGTGAACCTCTCCGAGACGGCCGTGACCGCGGCCCGCCGCCAGATCGCCGAGCTGTACGGGTCGGCCAACGTGCCGCCGCAGCCGCGCCGATACACCGGCAAGGTCAAGAACGCGCAGGAGGCGCACGAGGCGATCCGCCCGGCCGGCGACAACTTCCGCACGCCCGGCGAGGTCGCCAAGGAACTGTCCGCCGACGAGTTCAAGCTGTACGAGTTGATTTGGCGCCGGACGATCGCCTCGCAGATGACCGACGCCGTCGGTAACTCGGTGAGCGTGCGGATCCGGGCGATCTCCACCGCGAACGAGGAGGTCGACTTCGCCGCGTCCGGCAAGACGATCACCGACCCGGGCTTCCTGCGGGCGTACGTGGAGTCGTCCGACGACGAGAACGCCGAGGCCGAGGACGCCGAGCGACGCCTGCCGACGTTGGTCAAGGACCAGCCGTTGACCGCCGAGGACTTGGCCGCCGTGGGCCACCACACCACGCCACCGCCCCGCTACACCGAGGCGTCGCTGGTCAAGGCGCTGGAGGAGCTGGGCATCGGCCGCCCGTCGACGTACGAGTCGATCATGCGTACGATCCAGGACCGCGGCTACGTGGAGAAGCGCGGCCAGGCGCTGATCCCGTCGTTCCTGGCGTTCGCGGTGATCGGCCTGCTCGAGGGCCACTACCCGCGGCTGGTCGACTACAACTTCACCGCGGCGATGGAGACGCAACTCGACGACATCGCCGGCGGTGACCATGCCGCGCTGGACTTCCTCACCTCCTTTTACTTCGGCAGCGCGACGGCCGCGGACGACACGGTCGCCGCCGCGGGCGGCCTGAAGAAACTGGTCACCGAAAACCTGACCGAGATCGACGCCCGCTCGGTCAACTCGATCCCGCTGTTCGTCGACGACGCCGGCCGTGGCGTGGTCGTGCGGGTCGGCCGCTACGGGCCCTACCTGCAGCGTCAGCTGCCGGACGCGCCCGACGACGCGCCCGAGGACCGGGCCTCGATCCCGGAGGGCGTCGCGCCCGACGAGCTGACCCCGGAGAAGGTCGACGAGCTCTTCCTCGGTGGCGGCGGCGAGCGTTCGCTGGGCGACGACCCGGCGACCGGCCAGGCCGTGCAGCTCAAGTCCGGCCGCTTCGGGCCGTATGTGCAGAGCGGTGACCGCAAGGCGTCGATACTCAAGACCCAGACGCCCGACACGCTCACCCTCGACCAGGCGTTGCGGCTGCTCGAGCTCCCCCGGACGGTCGGCAAGGACCCCGCCGGTGTCGAGATCATCGCGGCGAACGGCCGCTACGGGCCGTATGTGAAGCGCGGCGACGACTTCCGCTCGCTGGACAGCGAGGAGAAGCTGTTCACGGTCACCCTGGACGAGGCGCTCGCCCTAGTGTCCGCGCCGAAGGCCCGGCAGCGCCGCGCGGCCGCGCCGCCGCTGCGGGAGATGGGCCCCGACCCGGTCACCGAGAAGCCCATGGTGATCAAGGAAGGCCGGTTCGGGCCGTATGTGACCGACGGCGAGTTCAACGCGTCGTTGCGCCGCGGTCAGACGCCGGAGGAGCTCACCGTCGAGCAGGCCTCCGAGATGCTCGCCGAGAAACGCGCCAAGGGACCGGCGCCGACCAAGCGGGCTCCCGCCAAGAAGGCATCGGCCAAGGCCGCCGACTCGGCTGCTGCCAAGAAGGCGCCGGCGAAGAAGACGACCACGGCGGCCAAGAAGGCGCCGGCCAAGAAGGCCACGCCGGCGAAGAAGGCGGCGCCCGCAAAGAAGGCGGCCAACGCCGCGCAGGCCGCTGCCAAGTAGGCCACAGTAGCCAGGGCGACCGCGAGCGGGGACCAGGCCGTTCGGTCCCGGGGACACGTTTGCCGCGGCCCCGGGACCAGTTAGCTGCCGAGGACCCGATCGAGGTACGCGTTGGCGAAGACCCGGGTCGGGTCGAGTCGATCGCGGACCGCCACGAAGTCGTCGAATTTCGGATAGGCCGGGCGCAGGTCGGCGGCCGATCGGTAGTGCAGCTTGCCCCAGTGCGGCCGGCCGCCGACGGACTGGCAGAGGGCCTCGACGGCCCGGAAGTACGGTTCGTACTGGTTGCCGGTGAACTGGTGCACGGCGAGGTATGCCGAGTCGCGGCCGTACCCGTGTGAGAGCCAGACGTCGTCCGGGCCGGTGAAGCGCACTTCGACGGGGAACTGCACCTTGAACGGCAGTTCGGTGATCACCCGCTGGATCGCGGCGAGCGCCTCGGGTAGGGCGGCGCGCGGGATCTCGTACTCCATCTCGGTGAATCGCACCCGGCGCGGCGTACAGAAAACGCGGTCCGACCTGCCAGTGTAGGTCCTCGCCGTGAGGGCCCGCGCGGAGAGCGCGCTGATCGCCGGCACCGTGCCGGGCACCGCCCGGCCGAGCCGGCAGACGGCCTCGAAGGCGCGGTTCGAGAGGAACTCGTCGTCGAACCAGGCCCGGAAGCGGCCCAGCGGCCGGTCGTCGGCGGGCACCCGGTTGTTGCGCTTGAGCTGGGCCAGCGCGGTGTACGGGTACCAGAAGAACTCGACGTGGTCGTTGCTCGGGATCCACTCGTCGATCCCGGCCAGCACGTCCGCCAGCGGCATCGGGCGTTCGTCGGCGAGCAGGACGAACGCGTCCACACAGCGCAACGTGATCTCGACCAGGATGCCGAGAGCGCCGAGGCCGAGCCGGGCGGCCGGGAAGATCTCGTCGTCCTTACCGATCGTGACGACCTCGCCGGAGCCGTTGACCAGTTTGACCGCCTCTACGCACGATGCGAGGGTCGAGTGCGCCGCGCCGGTGCCGTGCGTACCCGTGGAGATCGCGCCGGCGACCGTCTGCGCGTCGATGTCGCCCAGCGTGGGCATCGCCAGGCCGTGTTCGGCGAGCACGGCGTTGAGCGCCGACAGCGGCATGCCGGCCTGCACGGTCACCAGTGGCCCGTCGATCGCGATCAAGCCGTTGAGCCGGTGCAGCAGAAGGCGCTGGTCATCGGCCACGGCGATGGCCGTGAAGGAGTGGCCGGCGCCCACAGCCTTTATCCGGCGTCCGGTTCCCGACGCCTCCTTGACCTGCGCCGCGACTTCCTCGACGCTGCCGGGTGTGAGGACGTCGACGGCGACGGCCTCTTGGTTCCCGCCCCAGTTGGTCCAGTGCCGGGCGGTTACAGGGGTAGTCATTCTGGGTTTGTCCTCCGTACGAGCGGACAGTCGCACAAAACCGGTAATGCCAGGTACCCCCGGCGTCCCGTCGATGCCCCTCGCTCGTTGATCCGAGTAACGTTCCGATTATCACTGCTGAGAGGGAGTGGCGACGCGTGTCGACACCAACCGTCACCACGGGGCCGTTGCGGCGGGTCCCGGTGCAGGGCAGAAGCGTTGCCCGGGTCCAACGCATGCTCGACGCCTGCGCTGAGCTGGTCGATGAGGTCGGGTATGAGGGCCTGACGACCACGCTGCTTGCCGAGCGAGCCGAGGTCGCCATCGGCTCGGTGTACCAGTTTTTCCCAGACAAGCGGGCAATTGTCCAGGCCCTGGCCATGCGCAATATGGACGCGTATTTGCAGAGTCTGTCCGACCGGTTCGGCAGCGAGACCTTCGCCCACTGGTGGGACGGCGTGGACGCGGCCATCGACGCGTACATCCACATGCACCGAAGCGTGCCAGGTTTCCGGACGCTGCACTTCGGCGACGTGGTGGACGTGCACCTGCTCGACGTCGACCGGGACAACAACGCGGTCATCGCCGAGCGTCTCGCCGAGCTGTTGGTCGAGCAGTTCCAGCTGATGGACCGGGCACGGCTGCGGTTCGCGTTGCAGATCTCGGTCGAGGCGGCGGACGCGCTGATCAAGCTGGCGTTCCGCCGGGAACCCTCCGGGGACGAAGCGGTGCTGACCGAGGCGAAGGCTCTGATCCGGGAGTACCTGCACCGGCACGTGCCGGCCTGAGTCGAGCGTCCTACCCGAGGAACGCACGGCCTTCTCCGCGGTACGTCGGGGCTGGTGTCGCCGTCTCGCCGTCGACGAGCTGAAGCTCGTTGACGTGCTCGCACACCTCGCCGGCCTTGGCGTGGCGGAACCAGACCCGGTCGCCCGGGCGCAGCGTCGCGGCCGCCGGACCGAGCAGCGGCGTCTGCACCTCGCCGGCGCCCTCGTCGGGCCGCAGGCGCAGGCCCGGCGGCAGGTAGGGCGTCGGTTGGCGGGAGTGCTCGGCCGTGCCGGAGGCGATCCATCCGCCGCCGAGCACGGTCGCGATCTTCGGCGAGGGCCGCCGGACCACGGAGAGGGCGAAGAAGGCCGCGGGGGTCGGGCGCCATGTGCGGTACGCGTCGAACAGCGTCGGCCCGTACAGCCCGGAACCGGCGGTGACCTCGGTGACGGCCGGGTCGGCGCCGGTCGCGGCGACGCTGCCGGTGCCGCCTCCGTTGACGAATTCGAGGTCGGCGTGGGCGCGTACGGCCGCGACCGCGGTGCCCCGTCGTCGGAGCAGCTCGGCGGCGGAGATCTGCTGCATGAGGCGGATCGCGCGGCCGCGTAGCGCCTGGCCGGGCGGGGTGTCGCCGAGGCCGGCGATCTGCGCTTCGTAGGACATCAACCCGACCAGGCGGAAGCCGGGCCGGGCGACCACTCGCCGGGCGAGCTCGGCGGCCTGCGCCGCCGAGTGCACGGGCGACCGGCGTACGCCGATGTGCAGCTGACCGGGCTTCCAGGAGGCGTCGAGCTCGAGGCAGACGCGCAGCTCGGGCCGCTCGCCGTGCGGCGTGACCTGGTCGACGACGTCCAGGTGGGCCGGGTCGTCGACCATGAGCGTGATGGCGCCGACCAGGTCCGGGTCGGCGGCCAGCTCACGGATCGAGGTCCGGTCCACTGTCGGGTACGCGACGAGTACGTCGTCGGTGAGCCCCGAGCGCACCAGCCAGATCGCCTCGGCCAGCGTGTAGGCCATGACGCCGTGCCAGCCCGGCTTGGCCAGGACGCGTTCCAGCAGCGTGCGGCAGCGCACGGACTTGCTGGCGACGCGGAGCGGCTTGCCGCCGGCTTGCGCGACCAGGTGAGCCGCGTTGTCGTCGAAGGCCGCGAGATCGACCGCGGCGACGGGCGTCTCGAGGTGGCCGGTGGCCCGATCGAGGCGTTTCCGCAGGGCTTTTCGGGTCTTCAGGGCGTTTTGGTCGGCTGACACGCCAGCACCGTAGCGCCTCAGTCATAAATGCGAAATACCTTCACCTTAGGCTTGCCCAAACGTCGTGGCCAGGCGGTCGAGCATCGCCCGATAGAGTGCTCCAAGCGGGGATCACGGGAGGTACGGCCATCGACAACGAATCGCGCGAAACCGGACCCGTCGACCTGTCCGGAATGGCGGCTCTGCGCTATCTGCTGAGGATCCGCGGATTTCGTCGGCTCTGGCTCGTGCTCAGCCTCGCCTCCCTGGGCGACTGGATAGGCCTGCTCGCGACCGCGCTGTTCGCTTCGTCACAGGTGTCCGGCAGCGCCGCGAAGGGCGCCGCGTTCGGCGGCACCATCGCCGTACGCCTCCTGCCGGCCCTGGTTCTCGGGCCGATCGCGGGCGTCATGGCCGACCGGTTCGACCGCCGCTACACCATGGTCGTCACCGACATGATCCGGTTCGCCTTCTACAGCTCGATCCCGCTCCTGCCGCTGCTCGGCGTCTCCGGTCCGACCTCCGTGGCGTGGGCGGCGATCGCCACCTTCGTCGGCGAGTCCGCCACGCTCATCTGGGTGCCCGCCAAGGAGGCCGCGGTACCCAACCTGATCCCCAAGTCGCTGATCGAGCTCTCCAACCAGCTGACCCTGATCACGACGTACGGCATCACCCCGATCATCGCGGCGCTCGGGCTCGCCTCGCTCACCAGCATCGTGCAGAACGCCAGCGTGATCCTGCCGCACTGGGCCCAGCCGACCCAGGTCGCGCTCTGGTTCAACGGGCTCTCCCGGCTCGTCACCGCGCTGACCGTCTTCTTCGGGATCAAGGAGATCGGCGGCAAGACCCCCGAGCGGGCGCGGCAGGCCCAACGCAGCATGTTCCGGCAGTTCCTGGACGGCTGGGCATACATCGGCAGCACGCCCCAGGTCCGCGGCCTGGTACTGGGCATCTTCGGCGCCTTCGCCGGCGCGGGCGTCGTGGTCGGCACGGCGAACCCGTTCGCGATCTCGCTGGGCGCCGGTCCGGCGGCCTTCTACCTGCTCTTCGGCACCCTCTTCATCGGCCTGGCGATCGGCATCGGCCTCGGCCCGATGATCGTTCGCGAGCTGTCCCGCCGGCGCTGGTTCGGCATGAGCATCGTGCTGGCCAGCGCCGCGGTGATGGTCATGGCGGTGGCCTTCCACCTCTCCATGGCGCTCGGCGGAGCGCTGATGGTCGGCGCCGGCTCCGGGATGGCGTTCCTGGCCGGCACGACGCTGCTCTACAGCGAGGTCGGCGACGCGGTGCGGGGCCGGGTCTTCGCGGTGGTCAACATCGGTACGCGGGTGGTCCTGCTGCTCGCAGTCTCGGTGTCCAGCGCGCTGGTCGGCCTGGCCAGCTCGCGACGGATCGCGGTCTTCGGCCTCTCGATCGACGTGTCGTCCACCCGCGTGCTGCTGCTGGTCGCCGGGCTGGTCGGGCTGTGGGCGGGGATCGCCGCCTTCAAGCAGATGGACGACAAGCGCGGGGTGCCGGTCTTCGCCGACCTGTGGGGGTCGATGCGAGGCCGGCCGCTGTCGCCGGCCGAGCAGTTCCTGCGCGCCGGGGTCTTCGTGGTGTTCGAGGGTGGCGAGGGCGCGGGCAAGTCGACGCAGGTCGGCAAGCTGGCGGAAGAGTTACGAGCCGGCGGCCGGGACGTCGTGGTCACCCGCGAGCCGGGCGCGACCGACGTGGGCGCCCGCATCCGCGCCCTCGTCCTCGACAAGGGCGACGGCCCGTCCCCGAGAGCCGAGGCCCTGCTGTACGCCGCCGACCGCGCCCACCACGTGGCCACGGTCGTCCGCCCCGCCCTGGCCCGCGGCGCCGTCGTGATCAGCGACCGCTACGTCGACTCGTCCCTGGCCTACCAGGGCGCCGGCCGTACCCTCCCGGTCCAGGAGATCTCCTGGCTGTCGTCCTGGGCGACCGGAGGCCTGAAGCCCGACCTGGTCGTGCTCCTCGACGTGGACCCCGGCGTGGGTTTGAGCCGGGTCGACGCCCGCGGCGCCGGCGCCGACCGCCTGGAGAGCGAGTCACGCGCCTTCCACGAGCGCGTCCGGTACGCCTTCCTCGACCTCGCCGCCGCCGACCCGAAGCGTTACCTGGTTCTGGACGCGTCCCGCCCCGCCGACGAGATCAACGCCGCGGTGACCGAGCGCCTGGCCGCCCTCCTGGGCGCCGGCGACGCCCTCCATCCGGCCCCTGCCCCCGCTTCGACGGCGGTCCCGCCCGGCCCGGACTTCTCCGCGGCGGACCTGTCGGCCGACGGCGGCTCCGGCTCGGATCGGGCCGCCGGGACGTCTTCCTCGTCCGACCCGGACGTTCCGCCGCCGCTCGAGGAGATGGCCGAGGTGCTGGGCATCGGCGACGACGAGACGCCGGACGGGCCATCCGGCCCGAGGCGGGCACGCCGCCGCTGATCGCGTTTCCACCCGCTGTGGCGACGGTCAGCCCCGCCAGAGGGTGAGCATCATCGCCTCTACCGCGATCCTCGGTTTGACGTTTTGGTCGATCGCGTCGCGGCAGGCCAGCACGGCCTCCAGCCGCCTCAACGCGCTCTCCGCCGTCCACTTCTCCGCGGCCGCGGCCGACTGGTCCGCGGCGTCGGTGTGCACCACCGGAACCGGCGCCCGCATGTTTTGGATCAGCACATCACGGTAGAAACCGGCCAGATCCACCAGCGCCCGGTCGAGGGCGTCGCGTTGCGAACGCGTGGCCCGCGATTTCTGCCGCCGCTCGAGCTCCTTGAGTTGGCCGGCCGCGCCCCGCATGGCCCCGGCCGCGCCCCGCCCGGTGCCGCCCGCGCCCAAGGCCTGTTCCAACGCCGCCCGCTCGGCCGCGTCGCTCTCGACGACGGCCGTGGCCGCCTCCGCCTCGGCGGCCTCGATCAGCGCCGAGGCCGCGTCGAAACAGGCGCCCACGCTGCTCAGACGCCGCGGAACCGTCAGCACGGCGTCGCGCCGCGTGCGCGCCTCGGGATCGTTGGCCAGCCGTTTCGCCCGGCCGACGTGCCCCTGCGCCGCCGCCGCGGCCCACGCCGCCACCTCGGGCGATATCCCGTCCCGGCGCATGAGCACCTCGGCGACGGCCTCGGCCGGCGGCTGCCGCAGCGGCACGACCCGGCACCGCGACCGGATCGTCACCGAGATGTCGTCGGGATGGGTGGACGGCGTGCAGAGCAGGAAAACGGTGCGTGGCGGCGGCTCCTCGATCGCCTTGAGCAGCGCGTTGCCGGCTTGCTCGGTGAGCCTGTCGGCATCCTCGATCACGACGACCTGCCAGCGTCCCCCGGACGGCGCGCTGGCCGCCCGCAACACGAGCGCCCGCATCTCGCCGACCCCGATGGAGAGCCCCTCGGGCACCACGAAGCGCACGTCGGCATGCGTTGCGCCGAGCGCCGTGTGACACCCGTGACACTCCCCGCACCCGACGCCGTCGCGCGAGCACTCCAGGGCCGCGGCGAACGCCCGGGCCGCCACCGAACGCCCGGACCCGGGCGGCCCGGTGAAGATCCACGCGTGGGTCATCGCCCCCGCGGCGACCGGCTCCCCCACCACCACCCGGGCGGCCGCCGCGGCCGCCCGCCGGAGCGTCTCGACCGCCTCGCCCTGCCCCACCAGATCTGCGAATACGTCACCCACGCCCAGAATCGTATTGCGCCGCTCCGACAAGACCGCCCCCCGGAAGCAGGACCAGGATGTCAAGACGGTCGCCGAAAACCGGAAAGAACCTACCCAGATGGATGAATGTCGATCTACTCTTGGCTGACCCGGTCGCGACGGTCGTGCCGTCCTGCTCGACCAAGCGGTTCAAACGGACCCGAATCTCGCGACAACGACCGATGAGAAGCGTTGAGTGTCGGTAGACCTGCGGGGGGTGCAGGAGGACGCGGCGTCGCATTCGGGCATCGATCACCCGAATCCGGCGCCGCGCCCATATCTGCGCCTCGCTACATCGGAACCTCGGAGGCCAACCCCGACGACCCCCGGATCAGATCTGCCGCGTTGTCGTAGTTGTCGGCGACCACCTGCAGCAGGTGAGCGGCGATGTCTGCGGCGGCGAGGACCTCGGCGTGCGGCGGGGGGACCGGCCACCCGCCCGTGGCCAGCGTGATCGCTTCGCCGGAGCTCAGCGCGCTCGCCAGCGCCGCGGCCACCTCGCCCCGGGTCTGCTCCATCCACTCCCGCAGCGCCTCGGCGAGGTCGGCCGTCGCCTGCAAACGCTCGTCAAGGCTCTCGTCTCCGCCGCTGAGCTGGTGAGCCAAACGCCCGCGGACCTGCTCATACGCCTCCGCGGCCTCGCCGGTCCACTGCTGCGGAGGCGGCAGCCCGGCCGCGACCTGGACGCACGCCCGCGCCTCGGCGCGAAGCTCAGCGCCGGCGTCGCCGAGCGCGGACGGACGCAAGGCGGCGACCGCCCGGGCCGCATCGCCGGGCAGCAGCCGTACGCGTCGAAGCTCGTCCCAAACCCCGTGGCCGGCAGGCGCGCCCACCGAGGACAGCATGTCGTCCACCTTGCTCAGCAGCGGCCGGGCGGCGTGGAGAAGGTCGTCGAGCCGGTCCATCACACCTCCCGAGCCAGCCGGCGCCGGACCAACTCGTCGGTCTCGGAGTAGTGGCGCAAGGTGACCCGGACCGACTGGGCCGCGTCGGTCAGCCGGGTCGCGCAATTCGCCGCCTCGCGGGAGCGCGCGTCCAGCACGGCCGTCCAGTGTGTCTGCAGCTCGCGCCCGAGCCGCCCGGGCAGCCCGGCGCACGCCGCGCCGAAGGCGGTGGTGGCGACCGTCAGCGCGGGCATTCGTCTGTCCATGGCCGCGAGCGCGTCGGAGGCACGGTCGAGGCGGTCGGCGAGGTCGTCCATGTCAGCTGCCTCCCGCCGGTCGAAGCTGTCCGAAGACCTCGTCGTGCAATTTGTCGCGCGCCCACCGGGCGGCCTCGGACGCGCTGGTCACGACCGCCTGGATCTCGCGCGCGAACTCGACCGGATCGCGTTGGCGCAGGCTGCCGTGAATCTGGACGTCGGTAATCTTCCCCGAGGCGGTGACGACGATCTCGATCGAATCGTCGGGCGAGTGCACCGAGACGAAATGGGACGCCACCGCCTTGTCGAACTCCGCGCGCAGCTGATCGATATGTCGATAGCGGTCAATTGCTTCATCGATCCACGCCTCATCGATCTCGCGGGCCACTCACAGGCTCCTTACCGCGTGTCAGGACGCCGTTGCGTTCCGGGACCAGACCGTACCCAATGCCGTAACGACTCCGCTACGCCAAGTCTGGCCCTGTGGATAACTCCCGATCGGGCCGGGCCCGCCCGCGCGCCGCCCTAAGAAGCGGATCGCCGCCGTCGGACGCCGAGGAACACCGCGACACCGCCCATGACCAGCAGGCCCAGGCCGCCCAACGCCAGCGGGCCGGCGCCCGGACCGGTGATCGGCAGGCCGCCGACCGTCCCGGCGATCGACCGCCCGGCCGGCCCGGGGGCTACGGCGGCGGCCTCGAGCAGCCCGAACCCGACCTTTGCCACGACGCCGGCACGTGCCTTGCCGCCGTACCCCTGGCCGCCCCGCCGGTCCGCCGTCCCGCCCTCGGCGATCGTGATCGTGATCGCGGTCGCCTTGGCGGCGATGGCGTGTTCCTTCGTGGCCTGCCGCACGTCGCCGAGCGAGATGCACACCTCGGCGCCCGATCCGGCGCCCGATCCGGCGCCCGATCCGGCGCCCGATCCGGCGCCCGATCCGGCGCCCGATCCCGCGCCCGATCCCGCGCCCGATCCCGCGCCCGATCCGGTGGCCGGGGCGGACTCGGTTCCGGGCTCGTCGAGCGACGGCAAACCCGGAACGGTCGGCAATGGCAAAGGCGGACCAGGTCGCAGAGCGTCAAGAGCAGGCAGCGCGCTGAGTGACTCCGATTCGGCCGCCCGGTCGTCGTCACCAAGCGAGACCTCGATGGAGTCACCCACCGTCTCGAGCCGCTTGGTCGCGAATCCCGGCCCCGACACCTCGATCATCGCCGGCTGGTACCGCACGTCCCCGCTCGAACCCGCCGTCATGCTCGCGGTCAGCATCGGCGCCCGCAGCACTCGCACCCGCACCCTGCCCCCGGCCAGGCTGAGCCGTCCCCCCGCGATGGTGGCCGAGGCCACCGCGCGCTGGGCGTCGCCGCGACGCTCCAGCGCCGTCGTGCTCCGGCTCAAGATCTTCTCCGGTACGCGGACCAGCGCCCCGCCCGCGCTCCGGAGAATGTCCACATCGTCCAGCGAGGCGCCCGCGCTCGCCACCTCGCCGGCGGTGTTGCCGCAGGCCATCCGCGCATCCCAGCGTGCATGCGCGTCGAGTTCGCCGACGCCGATCGTCATCGGCCCCACCCGGCCGGCCGGCGTGTGCCGCTGCGCCGGGCGATCGTTGCTCGGCGGCGCCTGCTGAACGAGCGGCTCACTCAACGAGCCCGTCCCGGGAGCCTGCCCATCCACCATCCGCGCGACCGCGGCCGAGTTGACCTGGGCGTCCGCGACCAGCGCCGTCTCGGTCTCCCCGAGCCCGACGCCCGCCACAACCCAGTCGCCGTTCCCGTTCCCGCTCCTGTTCCCGCTCCCGTTCCCGCTCCCGTTCCCGCTCCCGTTCCCGTTCCCGTTCCCGTTCCTGATCTCGTTCCCGTTCCTTTGAGGCGATCCGGACTGCGCACTGGCGCTGCCGGATTGCTCACCCGGGCCGCCGGCGAAGTCACCATACGTAAGGGTGTGTGGGCCACCCTTTGCTACCGATGCAATTCCATCGATCACAGATCCGGCAGCGACACCATTCAAGCCCGCAGCCCCGCTCGGCCCGTCCGCCGGAACGTCACGGCGTCCTGGCGGCAGTCCGCCGGCCGTTCCATCGGCGGACGCGACGCCGTCCGGCCGGAACGCGCTGGTCGACATGCCGGTCGACGAACCGTCCGGAGCGTCGGGAGCGAGCCGCTGGTCCATCGCGCCCGGCGCGTCCTGGTCGCCTTCGGGATCGGCCGTGCCGGCGTGCGTCGCCGGCGTGCCGGACTTGCCGTCAGGTCGTTCCCGCCCGGCCGGCCGTACCTCCAGCCGGTCGATCCGGATCAACGATGCGCCGGACTGGGCCGCGTAGTTCTCGGACCGCTCGCAGGGCGCCGGGGCGGCGAAGGCGGGCAGGGGCGCGGTGAGCGCGCCGGCGAAGCCGAGCGCGACGACACTGGCGGCCAGCGACCTAGCGGGCGTCATGGCAGTTACCTCCCGAAGTATGCCGTGATGAGCGGCGTCTACGGGTCTGCCCAACGAAGGTCGATCTGGGCGGTTGCGCGGCATCTATGCGACAACCCTGGCGGGTAGTTCAAAAGCGGCATTTGGTACGTCCACCGGACCGCCGTAGGGTTATCTGCATGGGCATGCTGTGCGCGGTCAGCTTCAACCGGTACGGCCGTCTCTACTACCTCGATCCGGGTGACTTCTCGCCGCAGGTCGGCGATCGGGTGCTCGTGCCCACCGACGACGGTCCCGAGGTCGCGGAGTGCATCTGGGCGGCGCAATGGGTCGAGGAGGACACGGGCGCCTTCCCCAAGGTCGCCGGCCTAGCCGAAGACACCGACCTACGCCGCGACGAACTGTTGCGCAAGCGGAAGGCGGAGGCCAAGGTCGCCGCCAAGAAGCTGATCAAGGCGCACGAGCTGCCGATGAAGGTCGTCGCCGTCGACCACGTCCTCGAGCAGGGCGGCTCCGGCGGCGCGCGCACCACCATCTATTTCACGGCGCCACACCGGGTCGACTTCAGATCTCTGGTCCGCGACCTCGGCGCCACCCTGCACTGCCGAGTCGAGCTCCGGCAACTCTCCGCCCGCGACTCCGCCCGGGTGCAAGGCGGCATCGGCTCGTGCGGCCGCGACCTGTGCTGCGCTACCTTCCTGACCGACTTCGAACCGGTCACCATCCGGATGGCCAAGGACCAGGACCTCCCGCTCAACCCGCTGCGCATCTCGGGCGCGTGCGGCCGGTTGATGTGCTGCCTCAAATACGAACACCCCCTGTACGCGGCTTTCCAGGCGTCCGCACCGGCCGTCGGCAGCCGGGTGACGACGCCCGAAGGCGACGGTCGGGTCGTCGCGCACAGCGTGCCGAAGGACGCCGTCGTGGTTCGGCTGGACGCGGACGGGTCCCGGTGTTCGTGCAGCCGCGCCTCGGTCTGCGGCCCCCGACAAAGCCACGACCAGCGATACAGCAGCTGACCCGTCCCGCGGAGCAAAGCCGCGCCGCGCAACGGAAGCCCGATCACCTGCCGGCCTGGCGGCCCGCGGCCCGGCGGGGCCTGGCTCGGCCCAGCGGCGTTCGGGGCGGTGGCCGGCCAGCGGGCCGCGACGTCTCGGACACCGGGTCGGTAGCCGCGAGCGCCCTACGGCGGCGTCACCGGGCTCCTCTGCTCTGAGGCGGCTATCACGATCGGGGGCTCAATGCGGTGGACCGTGAGCGGCTGGCGCGGGCGCAACCACGGCTCGTGAGGCTCGCCGTCGGGGTCGGCCTGCCAGTCCCGGCAGATCTTGTCGACGCCGATCGGGTGGATCGTCAGCGTGCCGTCCGCGGCGATGTGCATGCGTAGGAAGCTCTTCGCGTCCTCGATGCCCTGGCCGGCGAAGAGCTCGTTGACGTTCACATCGAAGTTGAGCCCGGCGATCAGCAAGTAGAGCGCGCACAGCTGGGTCGCCA
>Ga0307508_10003411_pt1 | contig 16078 bp, 19 predicted proteins | sample 9_EM_MG_FD_203089 | JGI IMG/M metagenome (GOLD analysis project Ga0307508, IMG submission 203089) | Populus trichocarpa ectomycorrhiza microbial communities from riparian zone in the Pacific Northwest, United States - 9_EM | ecosystem: Host-associated > Plants > Roots > Unclassified | place...
GGAAATTGACCAGAATCAAGCCTAGTTAGAATTGTATTCTTCTGAGTGGCAAACAGAGATCACATGATGATAATGGTATACAGTAAAGAGGTGTGGGAATGTTTTGAGACTCAGACATCATATTTATATGTATATCCGTGTCTGTAGCACCAAATTATAGCAAATAAGCTCTTGTATGATTGAGATCCAATATCTTACATCAAAAGTCCAAAAACTGTTACAATGGTGTTCCTGTTTTAGAATTGCCATAACTTTGTAACCCGTGAGCCAAATCACATGACCCAGGGACCGATTTGTAGCCAACGGTAGGTACTTTATTTGGTCCCACCAAAGCGAAGTGACATTCCCACAGGTGGTTGCGGGGTGCTGCGCGCCCCGGTTTGAGGTTAGTTATTGTAATGCTTTTTGGAGTCACTATAAACCTTCTCTGGTGCGTCTGCCATACTGCCATTGAATGCCGGGTTACCTATTAACTCTTAAATACAGGTGATGGGATCTCTCATTCACAGTTCAAGCTCCTCTGACTCGGTGTCACCATCAAGTGGGCCATCCGCCAGTGCGTCTCTTTCAATCGGATCAAGATCACTGTGCGTTTGAATCATTCGGCAGGTCCAATCAGGCCCGGTAGGCAACTGATCAATGAGCTTCAAGAATGTATGGCTGCTGCCAAAGCTCGGATGAATGCGATTCTTTGTCTTCCCAAAGGTATTTTTAGTTCCTGTCAGGTTAACAAGTCTGATCTATGACTTACAATGGGAAGCTTCAGGAACTCGTTGGTTGCATGCTGGTTCACGGTTTTGATCAGCCACTGTGCCAGCTCCCACTCATCATGATCCGCAAATGGTGCGTATGGACCTTTTTGTGTGCTGTCCTGATACATCTTCATCTGATCGAAAGAGGTCGCATCAGTGCGCAGAATGTCTGCTACAGCATGTGCAAAAAACTCCTGGGCAAACCAGGGAAATGGTGGTTTAGCTCCACCCGCCTCTTGTGCCTCATATCCTTCTTCAATATGGTGGGCCATTGGTTCCATCGAGACATCCCTCTCAAGTGCTGAATTGTTGTCCCCAGACCTGGGTTCCATTGACAGTCCTCTCATGGGTGCTGAGCTGCTGTCCACAGATTCAGTGACTCGCTCGGCATAAGCATCAAGCTCCCAATGTGCATAGCATTGCTGGGAGTGCACTGTGTATCAGTGCAAACCTTCTGCCGTCATGAAGGTTCGTTTACAATGCCTGCACCAATTTTGCTGATAACGGATCCTTTGGGGAGGCATAGTAGGTGTCAGGGAGAGTGAGTGGGGTGTGTGGTGAGAGCTGTTGGCCAAACTCAGTGAGCTCACAAACCTGCATTCCAATGCTGTACCCAATCTCCACTCTGACCGCTGTATGCTGCCGTATCTATGTGGCTTCCTTCGTGATATCTCAAATTCGTGTCAGCACCACCCACTAGCACAGATTTTGTAAGTAAAATTTTCATCACTCCTGAGCTGTACACCATACTACCATACCTCATTCTGATCATTGCCTCTGTGCCCACAAGCCCACCTTGACCTCATCTCAAGCTTGACTCAGTAAGTCAATAATCACTCCATCCCTATTTCTGCATGCCAATACTAACCATGAATGCTTGTGCACTGCTGCAGGACTATTCATTTGAAACACGAACGCTACATGTTTCGAACGCTCTTATCCCATTACCTGTCCAAGCTAAATGTTACACTTGTTTGGTGGCCCTAGGTTTCCGTTGGAGGATTACCTGTCCAAGCTGATTATTACACTCATTAGGTGGGCCCTAGGTTTCCATCGGAGGTGAGGTTTTTCCTACCCCACAACTGTCGCTTTCCACTATTGTCCCCTTCAGGCTTGTTGCTGCAAAATACCACTCTGGGCACTGTTGACTTGCATGGCATGCTGTCAAATTCTAGCAAGGTCCGGTCCCGTCTTTACTCAGCACCCATTCTGTGACAACATACTTAAAGAATGGCATGCTACATCTCATCCTTATCCAGTTTTTCACCACTCTTCTGACTCTGTTTTGACTCCATATGATAACTGCCACTCACTACCCATTTCTTTCATTTACTTTGGTCTCTATCTAAACTCATTACACTCCTTCCTTACCATTCCAATTGTTTGTTGTGTCTCTTTTGACTGTCACTCTTTCCTCGTCTCCTCAGCCTCTTTTCAACTCTCGTTATACCTCCCTTTACATCTAACCCATCATAGATTATGGCCAAGGCTCTTGATCAAATGGCGCAGCCACGAAATGCTGCAGTGCCATTGGGGTCTTTATCTGCAAGCCATGTGGCCCGTGTTCGCCGTCCAAGTGAAAAGGTTCAGGCCATGTGAGGTAAGCAAAATCACCAAGCCCCTGGCCCAACCATTGATCATTCGGCAGAGGATCGTGAGCAAAAAAATGATGCCCACCAAGAAGAGGCTCTTATCAAAGCAAAAAGGTGTGAAGATCATATCTGCCGGCATGACCAAGCTGCAAAGGCGGCTCAACTGGATTCCCTTAAGGCCCAGCCTACTCAAGCTCAAGGCATGGCTGATGTGGCCCAACTGTGGTCGACAACGTGGTGCACCCAATTTTTAATTATGATTTGCTTCAGGTAGCTACATGTTTTGTTTCATAGTTCATGTCTCATCCAGCTGGTGGCCATGGAACTATCTTGACCCGTGCAAACCTTCCGAACCCTCCGCTGGTTGCATGTCAGGGCATTATCCCTTCTGTTCCTGGATCAGGCAATCGTACTGCAGGGCCCAAACCATTACGCCGAACTGAGACACTGCTCACTCCATTGAGTACCATAACCACCAACACATATGCGTGCAAGAGGGCATGCGGGCTCACTCCTGACCCCAAACAAGAAAGAGAGTAAGTCACGAAGACTACATGAAATACTTACGTTGATGCAAGTACCAGGACACACCCAGGAGATGGGCCTACTGCCTAGCCACCCCCGAGAAAGCGAGCCCACCGCGTCATTGAAAATGGAGGTGATAAACCACTGGGTGCAAAGGCAACTGCCGAAATCACACAGGCGGTGACCAGAGGTGAATGCCGAACAGCTGACTCACCTGGGGACTCCGTTGGTGGGGTGGAAACCATGCCACCGACCCAATCCACTGCTCTGAATCCTGACGGAGGCAAGCCCCCGGCAGGTGGTCTGAAGTCTCGTCCAAAGGCTGGTGACTATGACAGACCCACCCGTCGCATCCTTGACACTGCCATTCAATTTTATCATGCCATGCTACTGACAGAGAACCCTTTTCCTGAGCCGCATGTCGAAGTTGAGTGGGTGAAGTCAGCTTGGGACTTAAGCTGCCAGTTCTATGGGACCAAAGCCATACACAACCCGAGCATATTGAAGCTGGCCAGTGATTGCTTCGTCTAACATGACTTGAACTAATTATCTTTCAGATCACAGCACGAGCTTCCAACCTATGCGGACAATTCAAAAGCAAAGCACGCTTGATTGTCACAACCATGTATGGGTTTGAATCGAGTTCCACTGCACAGGGGTCAAACTGGGACCTCTTTGCAGCACTCAAGTCCAATTCGGTGTTTGCGTACTGTGTAAGTCCATTTACTTCAAGACATGTCCAACTTACACTCATTGTCCAACATCTAGGAATTCTGAACACCTCTTGATGGTATTTATAGAAACAAAGGGGTTCAACAGGTAATCAATGAAGTACTATTCAAGAACAAGACCAACAAGGGCATCAGGTGGCCCAAATACTACCAACCATTCCCTATTGCAGGATATGCTCTAGTGCTTGCAGCAGTAGGCATCTTATGGTTGTTGTGAGACCATACTGATGATTGTGGACCAGGTTGAGTGTGTCGGAAGCATACAGTACACAGCTACCTGGTACTTATGTACCTGCTGGGGTGCTTGCACTTAAGGGTGGTAGCAGTATGAGATCAAGAGTGATTAGAACTCAGATGTCTGAGTCTGAAGTCTATATACGCTACATGAAGTGCATGTGAACTAACTACTATAAATGAACTACTACCGTGTAATACGAGTTTGTTCAACACTCCCCCTTGCTTAGTGAAGCGTCTTCACGCAAGCATTAGATGGCAGTTTATTTCGCTAGTTAGTTCCTGCTAACTGCATTTGTTAAAAACTAAACCGATTTGAGACCTGCATTGCTTGAATTTGACATATCTGAGGTTCTTGGTGAACATATCGGCAGGATTGTCAGTCCCTTTGATATAAAAGATCTCTATGTGCTGATCGGTGACAGCATCACGTACAAAGTGGTAGTGAATAGGAATATGTTTGGTGCACCGTTCAGTAATGGGGTTGTTGGCCATAAAGATGGAACCCTGGTTGTCACCACAAATGGGAATGGGTTTGAGATTGTACCCTAATTCCCCAAACATTTGTTTTATTCATATGACCTGGAGTGCACAGTCGCTCAGAGCCATGTATTCTGCCTCAGTAGAGGAGAGGGCAGTGGTTTTCTGGAGATGTGAATTCCAGAGGAAAATGCCATTTGCCAATTTCAGATAGAATCCCATTTGGGAGTGGTGAGTATCTGGATCTGCACTCCAATCTGAGTCGGTGCAGGCGGTAATACCACTTCCAGTAGTGCCGTCATACACAAGCAAATAGTCGCGAGTGCTGATGAGATATCGGCAGATGTGTAGAGCTTTTTCTAAATGCTCTTGTATCAGATTGGCTGATTGTCACACCATCTGCATGACTGCATATGCAATGTCTGGGCGAGTTCCGAGCATCAAATATAATAACGAGCCTATGACCGTCTGGAATCGCATCTGAAGTTCTGGATTGATGGGGGCTGTATTCTTCTCAGGCTGATAGCCTTGAGGTAGAGGTGTGCGAGCTGGTTTTGTGTTGATCATTCCGCAGTGCTCAAGCACTTTCTCAAGATATTTGCGCTGGTCTATATGTAGACGGCAACCGTCTCGATGAATATTCATTCGGAGGAATTCTTTAGCTTCCCCGAGATCTCGGCATTCCCACCTTTTCATGAAGGCAGCCTTGACTTTCTCAACAAAGGCTTTTGAGGGGCCACAGAAGAGGGCATCGTCCACATAGATAATGGCTACAACTATTTGATTCCCTTCTTTGTAAATAAAGAGGCCAGCATCTGTTTTCAGTCACTCAAAGCCTAGTTCTCTCATTGACTCGTTGAGCTCATTCCACCAAGTGAGTCCAGCTTGTTTAAGCCCGTATAGGGCGTGGAGGAGTCTGAGAACTTTGTTTTTGAGATGAGGAGGTGCAAAGCCTTCTGGAAATTCCATATAGATTTCCTTATCTAATTTGCCATACAGATAGGCAGATCGCACATTGAGACCGGATATATGCCAGTTCTCTAGGGCGGCAAGGGCAAGCATGCATCGCACTGTCTCAAAATGCACTACTGGGCTAAAGATCTGATCGAAATCAAGACCTTCGACTTGCGAGAATCCTTTCGCTACTAGTCGGGCTCGTTTACAGCCATCGGATTTCTCATCGAAAACCCATTGGTTTTTAATGACCTTTCGGCCAGAGGGATGGTCAGAGACCTCAAAGACCTTGCGTTGTTTCAGCATGTCTAGTTCAACTTCGCACGCTTTGAACCATTGCTTGCACTCTGATTCAGGTAGGCATAGGAGATCCCTGTAGGACCATTCGCAGTAATTGGGCTTGGAGGCCTCTTCGCTGAGGGGTACTGCCTTTGCACATAGGTATGATACCATAGCGTCTCCCCCTTCCTGGACTATGCATTCTATGTCGTCCTCTGAAGGAGTGGGGGATGGAGGCATGGCACCGGGAACTGTTGGTGTCTCCAGCGTGGAAGGGGCGAATTGACCAATAAGATCTTTCCAAGTGGTTTCTCACTCGATCTCCTTGATCTGTTGGACAGGATCTCGGCATTCTCCATAGATGTTGCCAGGACGGTGAGGCGGTTGCCTGATTTGCTCTGATCAATGTGGTAGAGCAGGAGGTGCGTTGAGGTGCAGAGCTCTCCTTGGAGGGGTACGAGGTGGCGATGGAGTTCACTCTCTGATCTCTGGCGATGGTGTACGCGCAGGGGGTAACAAGTCTCAAGGGGGCAAGGGTTCGCGGTGTCTCGAGGGTCCAGGTAAATCCTCGAAAAATTCTTCACTAGGGGCCTCTGAAGGAGGGTGCGAGTGTTCCTTACAATGTTGGTGTTGATGGGGTTGGACTGGTCCACTTACCAGCTTATGTGGCCGAGCCCCTGGACATCTAGGGAACAGGTTCTCATCGAACACTGCATGGGCATAAGTATGTAGCACGTTGTTAGGGCACATGAATAGGTAGTTGTGCTCATTTCCTGGCACGGTGCCCAAGTAGATCATTAGCTGCAATTTGGGCTGCAGCTTGCCCCCATGGGTATCCACTGGTAGGTGCACATAGGCAGCACATCCAAAGACGCATAGATGAGAAACCGTTGGAGGAGCTTTGCATATAAGCTCATGAGGTGTCCTCCAGTTTAAACCTTGTTTGGGAGTGCAATTGTACACATGTACCACATGCTGAACAGCAAACTCCCAGTAAGAATCAGGTAGGCAAGCGTGAAGACGCATCGCCTGTGCTTTGTCCATTAAGGTGCGAATAAATTGCTCAGCACAACCGTTTTGCTGTGGGGTATGTGGTGCAGACTCATAGACATGAATGCCTTGGTCGGGCATCAATTGCCCGAAGGCTTTTGATTTGTATTCTCCCCCTGCATTGGACATCCAGTCTTTTATGGAGGCAGAGTGCTGGTTCTGGACGTATTTGATGAACTCTTTGGTGGCTGGCAGGGCCTGGTCCTTTGTTCTTAGGGGCTTAATCCAGCCCATGGACATATAATCGTCATAGAAGACGATGATGTACCTCGATCTGTGGTATGATTCAGTCTCGAAAGACTTCAGATCCAAGTGTACGAGTTCAAAAGGTTTGGTTGTGCAAGTTTCATTCGCTGCAAAGGGACAGTTGGGCTGTTTGCCTAGCTGACAGCCAGGACAAACTGGTTCCACAGGTGGAATTGTCACGCTTGGGAAATCTTTCACATGTTTGCGCATGGCTCTGAGAACATCCTTGGAAGGGTGTCCAAGTCGGCGATGGAGAAGTTCATAATCAACAGTGATGATGTCAATACTCGCACTGATGATGTCATGAACTGGTAGTGCCCTGACCCAGTACATTGTACTATCTCCATGTGTGTGGAAAGAGATGACGTCACGTTTAGTGCAATCGTCGATGATGTGTATGTAGCCTTCAGCACTCTGCACGTAAAGGCAGTTGTCCTTTAGTAATGTACCCAGCGATACAAGCTGAAAGATACAGGTGGGCATGTAGATTGTTGGCAATAATCGCACAATGTTGCCATTAAACCGTAAAAGAATGGTGCCTTCACCTAGGACAGGTGCTAGGCCATTTTCCATTTGAGAATGGCGTGGCTTCACATAGGGTTGATACTTGACGAACGCATCGAAGTTAAATGTAAAATGGGCCGAAGCCCCAGAATCGAGGAGCCACATGTCCCCATCTCCTTTTTGTTTGCGTGCTTTCCCTTTACCTTTAGTGGCGTGGTTATCACAACAATCGCACAGGGTGTATAGGGGAGCAGATGCGCAGCTGTCTATTATTGACTTGCTATCTACTACAGACAATAGAATATAGTCTACATACTGTGGCAAATAGGGCCACCCATCAGTGTCTGTGAGATGCGTGAATTGGGAGAGGACGTACTCGAATTCCTCAGCACCACCGTCGAGGTCATAGTAGACCTCCATTGGGAGTTCCTCATAAAGGTCCTCTTCGGCGGCAAAGAAGGCATTGGCATCAGAGTAGAACTCCCCAGCCTCAGCCTGTCCCAAGTGGATGGAGACGACATCGTCGTCATCGATGGGCATCAGGAATGCCAGGTCGGGCTCTGGGTGAAGCCAAGAGAGGAGGGAGGCGCCATCGTCGGTCATGGCGTCCTCGTAAGAGGGGACATCAAGGCCAAAAGTGGCCAAGAAGGACAGCGAGAGCTGATGAACAGTTGTGTCTCGCTCGTGGGTTTCATAGCCTGGAGGGCGAGACGGACCGGGGGCGCCAAAATCGTAGTTGCTGATGTTGACATATGGTGTGGGCGCACAGCTGGCACGGTTCGCTACCTTGTCGAGGCGGTGGACTGTCTCTGTGGTGGGGGTAACCCCAATCCGGCAGGCAAGTGAGATGGTTCACTTCATTTGAGGAAAGGCGGGCGGGCCGTAGTGGGCCTCGCTAGTGATGTGTGCAGAGCGGTGCGGGTTGATGACGGTGGGGCCAGCAGAGACAATGATAGGGTCATCAGGAAGAGAGGTGGCGAAAGCAACGGAGGCAGTGGGGGCTTCATTGGAGTGTGCATTTGCACAGCGCTGCTCCCTTGCGTCCTGCTTGGCTTGGCCAGTGGCGGAGCGCTCGCCACGATTCTTCTTCTTCTTCTGTTGCTGGCCACCTTGCTGCTGCGGCGGCAGCCTGTTCCCCCTCTGCTGCTGCTGTCCCTGTTGCTGCTGCTGCAGTGGTCGCTGCTGCTGCTGTTGGAACTGGGGGTCCCCAGGGTTGCGCTTGATGGCGCTAATCTTGTGCGCATGGTCACACAACTTTTTCTTCCCCGACTGATGCTGTTGCCAAGCAACGAGCACCATTCGCTCAATGTCGGCGAGAGTGGGAAGGGGGTCTTCCTCTTTCTCCTTCTCCTTGCCTTTTACAGAGGAGGGCGTTACCTTGGTGGACATACTCATATTGAGTATCTGTGTGAAAATGTCCATGTACCGTGGTAACTTCGCGAGTACTAGAAGGGATTGGAGAGTGGCGGGAATGTCACACTGGTAATCCCGGAGGAGGTCCAGGTGCCTGCGAATCTTCACGAAAGCAGCCTGGGGATGCGAGTCCTCAGGGATGGTGGTGTCATACATCACTTTAAACTCCAAATATTTGGAGGCAGTTGACAGAGTGGAAAACTTCTCCTTGAGAGCCTTCCAGGTATCAGAGGCATTCTCATTATCCTCAAAGGAATGAATGAGGTTGGGGTTGATCGTCATGGTAAATTTGCTGAGGCACTTGTCGTTGGCATCATGCCAAGAGTCGATCCGCAACTGGTTGGTGACCTTGCCGGAGTCGTCAGACTCGACGGCGGGTTCGTCAGTGGTGATGGCCCACCATGCACCAATGGTGTGGAGATAGCCAGTGACGAGTGGGGCCCACTGGAGATAGTTGGGGCCTTTGAGAGTGGGGACGCGGCCGACGAAGGAAGAGGCGATGGTGGACATTGTAGGAAGGGTTGGTTCTGGAGTAAGAGACGTCAGTTAAACCTTCAACAATGAAAGACAAGGAGGAAGGTGGCATAGATACGTGCTTCATGACACTCTCAGAGCCTGGAACCAGTGAGACATAGTCTCCCCTTGTGTCCAGATCCCAGTCGCATGTGTTCTGGCGTAAAAATGCATGGAACACAACATATCGCATCAAGAAGCATACAACGTGTTCGAGGCGAGAGCAGGTGATACCAAGTGATGGCAGCAAGCAAGTTGCACAGCACAATCACCGGGGCTCATAACCTGTCAGAAGCATACAGTACGCAGCTACCTGGTACTTACCTGCTGGGGTGCTTGCACTTAAGAGTGGTAGCAGTATGGGATCAAGAGTGATTAGAACTCAGATGTCTGAGTCCGAAGTCTATATATGCTACATGAAGTGCATGTGAACTAACTACTATAAATGAACTACTACCGTGTAATATGAGTTCATTCAACAGAGTGTGCCATTGACGAATGGGCATCTGGGTCACGTGAACAGATTGCATTCACTGAAGAAGCCTATATGCCCGTTTATAATATGCACATCGAGAACCTAAATTTCTTCCACAAGAAAACCCAAAAACTGAACATCCTGCCAATGATCATGAGGTGGGTCTACGATGATGGAAAGTAAATTTATCATCCCATGTGCAATCACTCAGTTGCTGCAGGTTGCATGCCGGAGTTCCTATTGCACGATCAAACAGTGTCACTATATCAGCAGCAGTGATCAAAGATGCAATCAATGAATTTGATCAGGAGCACGAGCATGGTACTGACAAGTCACAGGATGATGAAGCATTGACAGATGAAGCAGATGTCCTAGATGCGGATGGCATGGGTGTGCACAGTCCAGACTGGCAGGATGGGGTTGAAGAGGCAGGGTACGAGCAGGTCGAAACAGACAGTGAGTAGGGATGGTGTGACGGATTTTGTGATTGGGCGAGTTTTGTCATAGATGCACAGGATACCCACTACAAGATGCTCTATTGTTTGATATAGTGTCTGTACACAATACCATGGCATGCTACACTTCACTACAGAGATTTCCCTTAACTCCAAAGGGCTATGTAGGGCAATAAAGTAGGGGGAAGTCTATGAACTCTACAGGGACTATAGGTGCTACAAAGCACTATCTCAAATTTTGCTTTTTCCTGATGTCGGTAAATCGATGGAAAGAAGCCTAACTAAACATGACGACACTATTTTGGGCCATGCTTAATAAGGCTCACTTATCGGGAACAATAGGTGCACCAATACCACCAAGGGACTCAACAACAGTCACATCAAACGTATGAACATGTTTGCACCCCAACACGCTGTCCAAAAAGAGGTTTGAACTGTATACTGTGCTTTTTGATCAAATTACTCGGCGTACTCTGGAATTCTTACCCTCTCTTCGCAGTGGTCTACAAGCGACACGCATCCGGATAGTACTTTTCTGCGCTCTCCGAAACACCGCAAAAGTCCATATACGAAGGCTCTCAGAACATCGTTTATCAATACCCCACCGCTGGCCCCGCCACTTTCGCAACCCTGCCAAACTGACGTGTTTCCGTCATAGAACTGAGTCGAGTCTAGCGCGGTGCCTCAAGACGACAGATTCCCACAGTCTGGACTTTCGAGAACACCACCCCTCCATACCGTCGCCTCACAATGATCACCGGTAGGACGGGCCTCTTTGGCTCAAGCTTACCTGCATAGTTATAGCAGAGTCCGAGAGTCGCACGAGTCTATGCTCTCAATCGCAGTAAAAGCATACCAGGTTCTGGGGTGGAGAGACAAGCAGCATTGCCACAAGTTGACTTTCCTCGAGGCAAACGCCAGTAGAAGCCATCTTCAACCCAGGCACTGTACGAGCAGGTACCTTGAACTAATGTCCGCATACATGCCTCGGTAGACTGACGGCGCGCTGACAGCTTATTTCCTTCGTCACGTACATCGTGCCTAATGCACGGCTATCTACGTACGACGACAACCTATCCCTCAGCATCTTTGACGGTAGTCCTTGCATGCTCCGCAACCTCATTGATTTCACGCTCTCTAGCTCCCTTCTAGTCCCACCCTGCCTCTTGTTCATAAGCTCAATAGACATACTCCGAGGCACACCCGAGCTTCCTAAAATTCACCTGTGAAAGGGAGTGAGTATAAGGTCCAACTACTCTCAAGGGTCCAGCCAGCGCATGTGATGCAACCGGCGGCGGTGTGTATTGCGAGTCAAAGTAGGTGGGCAAACAGATCCTTGCAGCCGCCGCGTTCGAAAATCCTCTCTGGCCGATCATCGTCCGGATAGGTCCACTGTGCGGCGCAGCGAACCGGCGTTGGCGGGAAGAATCCTATTTTCCCATGATCGTGCACGTCGGCGTCAAATTAGAGACACTTGTGGTAGGCCGTTCTCTATCACACGCTGCCGTCATTGTCATTGGTTGATCATGCGTACCGTCACTCAGGTTGTGCAATGGATACCAGTTCACATCGCAACCCAGGCAGTGACAGAAATACCCGATTCATCATTCGACATATCTCCACGTCACACATCCCCTCTCCCTCCTCCGCTGCATCAACGATCAACTCCACCTCCATCAATCCCCCTTTCCCACTGGACCACCGAACTCGAGGACTCCAAGTTGACGCTGCTGCGACATGTCCAGCTCGCACAGGATCCCACAGCGATAGACGCGGTTGTCACGCATATCTTTAACCTTGCCCAGATCGCAACCGACGAGGCCCGGTTTGCATCGCCGACATTGGGTGGCGGCGTGAATGCACTAGGGATCGAAGACGTGAAGCTCTGACTGCGACATTGACAGGGGATGGGTATCATCCTAGGTGTACTCCTGGTACTTGTAGGAGCCTTAGCCTATGCGAAGGAGTTGTGGTCATAGAGATGAAATTATAATACTTTGGCACCCTCTCCATCACATGTTTCGTTCCCCCCGAATCAGACGAGAAAGTAAGGTCACCCCTCGAGTTGCATCATGATCAACGGCAGTGGCGACGTGTGTGAATACCCGTAGAGCTCGACCTCAACCTGGTAGCCACTTTTTCGTACGTCGTGTCACTGGCAACGACCACAACCGATCCGGGCCTTTAGGGATAGTCCTTGGGGTATGGGTTATGAGAGGGTAGGGGGTTCTGACTCACTCGAGAATTTCCTTCAAGGCGGCATTTCAGTGGCGCCTCACTTGAGCTTTCGTGATTGTTGTCTCTGCCGACACGGGGTGGTTCTTCAGCTTCACCGGTGTTCCTTCGTAATGAACACGTCACTGTGGAGCCAAGCTGGTCAGCAGCTGTTAAACCAATCAAGACACAATTTGACAATCATCCGACCTCATAAGTGAACCGAGCAATACTGGTGATCGGAGATATCGTGTCAGTAGGTTTCAGCCAGCTGAGAGCTTGTACAGCGACAATTGGCACGAATCCTTTACCTGTCCCCGTATATCATAACTCAATGACATTCCAACCACTACATGTCCGACTCAGGCGTGGAAGGTAGGTCGGAAAGGTCATATCCGCGGGGCGCGTTGCTTTCTTGGTGAGATGCCAACGCCCAGACTCTTCCAGGATGACGAAGTACAAGTACATCACGTGTCACGTGTCACCCTGTTTGCTATCTTGGGGCTAACCGTCTCCTCTTTGGGCATGTCCCACGATCGTACAAAAAAGTTCGAGTGTCCATCAACAACTGTCACCGTACTCGAGCTATCGATCGTCCGTTTTCTTTCTTTCTTTCTCTTTTTGTAGCTGACCGTCATGCCGGTGGCGTAAGTTCCTGTGAATGGGCCATGAGGTGATCACAACCAGACGTTCGCGTAAATGGCTAGTCTTTTTAATGTTGGTTCCACTTTTGTTTTTCAACCCAGTTTTAGTAACCCGGAACACCATGGATCGTAATTCAAGCTGATTCGGGGACAGCGATAACCGGAAGCGAGTCTACTAGTAGGACCATGTGAATTGAATTGAGCTCCACAGGGTTTCTAGAAACATTCAGGCGACCAATCGAGCCGAATTCAAGAACACCCCCGATAGATCCGACCGACTGCCAGGATCGCCCAAAGTCCGGCAGGCTCCAGTGCGTGTGACACGTTTTCAATCGAAATAAGGCTCGGTTGTGCCGATACCACCTTAAGTAGAAGAGAGTTCACATTCGGTACGTGTATTTTTTGTTCACTGGCGTCCGATCGGTGCCCGTTGTATCGTAAGTGTCATCTCCCCCTTCCCCGGAAGGTTTAGTTCCATTTTCTTAGTACACGGAACAAGGAAACGTTGAGATTTTTTGGTCAAGCCTTTCAGTATACCCCAAACAAGATAACGAACTTTCGTTATTCAGCATGATGGAACCGAACAACCAAACGTCATTGCTGCCTCGTTTTACTCCAACAGACCAAGGATTTCCAATGCCGGCCACGCCCTAAACTGGAGTATGGTTGTTTGTTTGGTCCACGGAGGTGGTATAAAGAGGGCTGAAAACCAGCATGGGTTCAACAGTTCCCAGATAACGCCTTCTATCCCTAGCAATACTCGCATACGATGTCGGTATGTGTCCGCTCACGTTGAGGATGATCCCACTCTCTCATAAGACTTCCAGTGGTGGCAATTTAGTGGTGGTGAAGACTGGCGCGGTGACGCCTCTGAAATCCTCAACGACCAAGCGTCAGAGGGGTTCCAGTGGTGGTGATTTAGTGGTGGTGAAGACTGGCGCGGTGACGCCTCTGAAATTCTCAACGACCAAGCGTCAGAGGAGCATGCCCGTCAATTGATGACTTCTGACAAGCCGGTATGTCTTCGCTACTGCTGAATATTTTCTCTATCCACACCTGTCTCAGCCGTTCTGGTACTTGCCCCCTGAGGGTATCTGGGCCGATGATGCCTCCACAATTCTCAAAGAGCAAGCCCTTGAAGATGACGCCTAGAAGATTGCTAGTAGCGAAGTTCTCTCCTACTGAGCACAGTAAAGATCTGCTATGTCGCTGCTGTCTTCGATATTGTCTGCTGCTTTGCAGTCGTGTAACCGTATCGTTTCTGTGATCGTAGTTGCCATTGAGTTGTTGGTGTTGCCTGTTGTTCCGTAGTCATGTAACCGTGTTGGAGTCGTATCCGTGAATAGTAGTGGAATTTTGTGCATGGCGAGTGTGCAGCAAGAGTCTGTCTTTTTGTGGACCCGACTGATACCTTCACCTACTATGAATCTACAAGCGTTACAATAACATTTTTTGGGTCTCATCTATCAACGTGGCTGGTTCCTAATTTGAACACTAGCAGACATTCAAAGAACTCGCCGGGAGGTATGAATGGCCTGGTAAGCATGCAGCACAAGATAAAGTACTAGTACTAGTACTCAATGTGTGTCCTCGATCGCTTATGCACATTGAACGGATGAGAGCTGACAGCGCTGAGGAGTCGTGCTGCAAAATGATTGATTGATTGATTGATCCCTCGGCCGGCGAGGCTGGGGGATAAAACATGATTGCAGGAACAGACAAGAACGTCGTCATCGTGCCCCTGGGCTACGTTGGAATGATGAGATAATTGCGATTGGACTGTGGACCGGATTAGCCACGATTCGGATGCTTCATACACTGAGAACATCCCGGCGCCGGTACCGTTACAATTGACCCATTGCCTTTGGCGATAAAGTCACTCATGCGCATGGGTAATCAGTGACTAGTACGAACAAATCCAGACACACCAGATTATCTTCGATCCAATTTCAATACGGACCCATCATGCATAATGCGCTACAAACCAGACTCTACAACAGTCGTCGATACGCTATAAATCAATCCCAAAAGTCCCATAAGTTCTCACAACGCCATCATGATCCCAATCAAGACTGGCAAACACGAACCGAAACTTGAGCCCCTCCAAATCCACACTCTTCCGCCCCGCACTCGCCGCGCGCTGCCCCTGTTCCGGTACCCTACCCCCCGTTATCGTCCCCGACGGCGGCGGGACCCCCGAAGATGTCGTCGACCGAGTCGGTCAGTCGCGCTCGTTGTGGTCGTGGTCGCGGCTAGAGAGGTCAAAGATCCCGTGGTCGTAGGCACCGTCGTAAACCCAGATCCACCCTCAGATCCAGATCCGGTCCCACTCTGCGTCGCCAACGCCACAGCGCCGCTCCCGTACCCGTACCCGTGACCGACCCCGTCGTCGTATTCGCAGGTATAATCGCCAAATCAGCCGAATGAATCCCCGCGCCGGTCGGCTCGCTCATCGTAAACCGGAGCGTGCTGCACGTACGTCCACCATCACGACACAGCCGAGAGAGCGAGAGAGGTCGAGCAGCATATGTATCGTCAGCGTCACATTAAACACAAGACTTAGAAAGCGGATCTCCCATCTCGACATCGATGCCACCTCGGTTTCGGTGTGCGATGCGCAGCACTGTTCGACACTGCCATCCCGCCTGCCTCGCCTTCCTCGGTCACGGTCACACTCGTCTTGCGCCCGTCTGAGAGGTACCACCACCACACCCACGATAGACTCGTATATCAATCCGAGGGCCATGGCAAAGGCAAAGGCAAAATGTGAAAGGGTGAAATAAACAGGCACGGCGCTGACCCGCAATCACAACACCTAGGCACCGAGGAGACAAGCCGCCAAGAATCCCCAAACCACGCCGAAAAGCAAGAAAGAGAACCAAAAAGAGACACCCACTACTTGGACCCCTGCTTCAATACCCACCCTGGCACCGTGACCTGACGCGTCTTCGTCATGGGATCCACGCCGGAAGCGAGTTGAGTGAGGTACGTCTATCATGCATCGCGATTCGCCATGA
>Ga0307508_10003412_pt1 | contig 16075 bp, 24 predicted proteins | sample 9_EM_MG_FD_203089 | JGI IMG/M metagenome (GOLD analysis project Ga0307508, IMG submission 203089) | Populus trichocarpa ectomycorrhiza microbial communities from riparian zone in the Pacific Northwest, United States - 9_EM | ecosystem: Host-associated > Plants > Roots > Unclassified | place...
GAGTACATTTTGGTGGTGCGTCGACAAACGAGACCGGTGAGTGGCTCCGACTCGAACCAGGGTTTCAGAGATTTTTATGAGATGCCTTGGTTTGAGAGTCATGAGTTTTTTTTGTTGCTTGTACACAAGCATCAACATGGCTTCCACGCCTTCACAGCCAGGTTTAACGGTTCTAAGGATCAAGCGTAAGCGAAATGAAGAACATTTGGGAGGACTACGTGTGCTTTGTCTCGGGTTGTTGATTCCTTCATGCTGATTAGTATCATATGCAGTGATCGATTTGCCCCGGAAAAAGCAGCGAGATAGTCGCGTCAGCCCTCGTCCTGGTTTGTTTAGATATGTGGGAACCGTAGAAGAAGAGAATTATCTTCTAAATCCCATGAATGCGCAGTCTCTAAAGGTAATTTTGGAGGAACTTTTCCTCTGTTCACCCGTCTTATGACTAGCAACAGAACAAGGTTTCAACCGATAGCAATATAATTAAATCTAGAGATGATGTCTCACCCGTCTCCCCTCGAACGGGAGAGTCTCTTCGTTACCGTCTTGTAAGGGTAGCGGGAAATGACCCTGGTTTCGAAGATATTGCCGGTCCGACACAGTACGACAATCACATTGTGTTTCTGTGCACTGTGCTCAAGCGCCCTCAGGTCGCGGGAGGTCTTTGCGGAATCGGAACAAGAGCCGCTGACGGTTTATGATGGTGTACATCTTTCCCCAACAGGGATTTCAGAACCATCGGACGACCCGGAATCCGACATGGCTTGCTTCAGCGAAATGGTTCGTGATTACTTATCAGGTAATGTCACTTCACACGCTTTCCAGCATGCTGTTAATCGCATGCGGTAGTCCACGCCCCTGAGGTTGCTCCACTGACTGCCGTGAAGGACCGGAAGGAAATTCCACCGCCCTCAGAGACTAGTTTTGTTTATGATTTGTTCTGCTACTACCAAAGCACCTCGTATGCGTTTCAAGACCCCAGTTGTTCGAATGTAGGTCTAATGTAAGTTAACATCATTCGTGCCACACTTCACCTTAGAACGATTATGTACCACTAGAGAAGTCCAGCCAGGCGAGGATATACCATTCATATCACCTTCTGGAATGGAAGCCGATGAAGAAGAAAGTTATGAGGATCCTGACTCTAACGGTTAGTAAATCCCCCGAATCCAGCCGCCTACTCTTACGCTGTTCTGAAGATGAAGATAATCCCGCAAATGACTACCCGGACGAGGAAAAGGACGACGCATCAACCAGTGATCCAGATTGGGATTTGTTAGGTCAGTCAGCCGTACCCGTCTCGGCTTTGTATATCGGCTCAGTTTTGCTGCTTGAAGATGACAGCACTTGTGAGGACCAGGATGATTACTGCAATTTTTGATGCTATTCGGCTCCTTGAGTTTAGAGTATTGGAAAGTGCCAATTCTGCTAAAGCGCTTCTCTCCTGCCAGTGCAATGATTTTCTGGGAACCCGAATTCGAGTTCAAGAGCGTCCGGCAACGGCGCGGGTGCCAGCGACAGGAAAATATTGACCAGCATTTGGGAGATACATGCACCTGTAATGACAACCAGTGCGCGCAATCCAGTTGCCTCAAATATCGTATGTGCTTGTGAGGACCGCTGGCGGCTGGGACCTCAGTGAACTTCAACTGTTCGGATTTCTAGTCGAACATCGGACCCATGATTGGAAAACTTACCGTGAGGCTTGAGCTATCATCAGACGGTAGTCTATATCTGAATCTGATCTCAGTGCGACTCGCCGAGGTATTGTCGGGGGGGGGGGAGGGTCAAACAACAACAGAAAACCTGGATTTTTGCAGCTTCAAATAATTAATCGTCCAAATGCACCAGCCCCACCCAATTGCAACCAGTGGCTTTACAAGTATATGGGTTCGAACGGCATGAGACGTCGCAAATGATGCTTGGTCAGCTCACTAGGCTCGTGAACGACGAGATGATCATCGTAAAGCCGGATTTTGCCGGGTATTCGCTACTGTACATCCAGATGGCAAAAAAAACGTGATTCATTTGTCGACCGTTTTTGTCACTTCCTCCACAGCTTTCTTTTCCACGGTTCTAGTGGGCTTGCGGTGATAGAATTCTTCTATAATCTTAGGGCTAATGCGGTTGAGCAACTCCTTTGGAAATATTCGTAACAATGACCATGCTATGTCGAGAGACTCGAAGATTGTCCGTGACTCATAGGCTCCTAAGGAGGATATTAACGTCAGTGGCATACATGTCTCGCACGGACACTAGTTGTGACGGACCTTGCCCTACAAATTCACGTTCAAAACGATCCAAGAACTCGAGCGCAAGCTTATCCTCCGGCGACAATGCTTCTTCACCGACAACTGCTTTCATCGCCGCAGCATCACGCCCAATGGCGTACTTCGCATACTGAGAAAGAGCGTCAAACTTGCGCCTCAGTAACTGCAGCTTCAACGTACCATCTGATTGGACACATCGCCATGATCTTTACGGGTAAGCTCCTCTCCGATTGCGCTTTTCATCAGTCGAGATAACGACGGAAGAACGTTGATAGGCGGATAGATCTGTCGGTTGTAAAGATTTCGGTCGACAATGATCTGGCCTTCCGTAATGTAGCCAGTAAGATCAGGGATTGGGTGGGTGATATCTTCCAACAGTTTTGTGATTCGTGGATAATGACTGGTCCATGCCATGCCAACTCACCATCGTTGGGCATTGTCAGAATAGGTATTTGTGTAATAGAGCCATTCCGCCCCTGTACTCTTCCAGCCCGCTCATAGATTGTAGACAAATCAGTGTACATGTAGCCTTGGGATCGGAGGCGTCAAATCATGTCGCGACATGTCTGCCGTCACGAATGAGCTCACCAGGGTAGCCACGACGACCCGGCACTTCTTCTCGTGCAGCAGAGACCTAATTTGGCTGTCAGAAACAAGGAACGATGATGGCGACCAAGTAAGGTATTCTCGCCTCACGCAGAGCATCGGCATACGATGACATATCTGTGAGGATCACGAGAACATGTTTTTCTAGCTGGTATGCGTAATACTCCGCCGTTGTCAGCGCCAGCCGGGGGGTAATGATGCGCTCGATGGTGGGGTCATTCGCGTGGTTCAAGAAAAGGGTCACTCGATCAAGACTACCATTCTCCTCGAAATCAGACTTGAAGAATCGTGCGGTCTCCATGTTAACACCCATAGCGGCGAATACAATTGAGAAATTGTCTTCATGCCCGTCATGCACGTCTTTCGTAGGGCGTTTCACAAGACCCGCCTGGCGACAGATCTGGGCGGCAATCTAACCATGGAGGTGGCTTCAGATTGTTGGTGAGAGATAGAGAATGACACAAGACAGACAAACCTCATTGTGAGGAAGTCCGGCAGCCGAGAAGATCGGGATTTTCTGCCCGCGAGCGATGGAATTCATAGTATCAATTGTGGATATACCAGTTTGGATCATCTCCTCGGGGTAGATGCGAGAGTAAGGATTAATTGGGGATCCTGGCATACATGTCAGCTATGTCGATAGAATGGCGAAACAACCCACCATTAATATCCAAATAGTCTTCCGCAAAGACTTTGGGGCCTTTATCAATAGGTACACCGGACCCATTGAATATACGGCCGAGCATGTCTTCGGAGACGGGTAATCTCATACTGCTTCCGGTGAACTCAACGTGGGTGGCTTTCACATCCACACCAGACGTTCCTTCAAAGACTTGAACGATCGCTTTCTTGCCCGAAACTTCAAGTACTTGCCCGCCACGTTTTGTGCCATCGGGTAAAGAGAGTTGAACAATTTCATTATAGGATGGGAACTGCATTCAGGTGTCAGATCGAAACTGTACAAGAGTTGCAAGATAATCGCATGAACCTTGACATTGTCAAGGACCACCAAAGGGCTGAGAAAGTAATCACGACTTGGCCTGCTGTCTTGGAACAGGAACATACCCATTTATGGCTGAGACTGTGCGATAATCTGAATAAAGTATCAGAGGCGTTTCATCCTTCGTTGAATAAGTAAAGGAGCTAGCCTATTCGTGGGTCAACTCGGTACTCGCGCGTCACTGCTGCAACGTTGATCGCATTGAGCTCCTTGTCACTGAGATATGGCATAGCGACTGCCCAGCCCCTGATGAAACGACGGAGAGATGTAATTGGCAGACTCGTGTAAACAAGCTCCAACTTTGTTTTAGAGCGAAGGCTCATGTCATGCTTGGCGTGATTTCCAGTGCCCTCTTGGAACGAGGGCGTGCCTCCGTTCGTTGCTGGCATAACTGTCTCGCATCGTCCTTGCCAAATTCATTCCTGAATGGCACGGTCATGCGTTGGGAATCTGCGCTCTCTGGGGCAATGGACGCGGCCGAAGCCACTTCTGTTGTTCGAATATTTAGATTTGTCGGAGTGATACCCGTTGTCACCCGCATTCAACAAAATTTGACGTCAGACAATAACCCTGCGTCAGAAAGGGATTTAGACGCAGGCTGCCAAACCGGAGATGATTTTCAACAGTCGCCCATCATGAGGCTCTTGACGAATCCTACATTACGTTGCCCTATCCGGACGCCCCGCTTCCCAATAGTTTTGTGTCATGGCCTATACGGCTTTGACGCGAGTATCTGACCGTATGAACAGTCTTGCTTGATGCTGACCCATGGCTTCAAATCAGGTGCTTGGCCCATCTGCTTATCCGAGGCTTCAACTCCATTACTGGTGCGTTCGCGAACCGTTGTTATGTCCAACTTTTGCTCATGATGTCCGACCAGGCATAACGTGAGGAACATTTTACGCAAACAAGTGGGAGCGGAGGTGATCGTGACCGGTGTTCCAAGGTATCTGCAGTTATTTCAACATTATCTATATATATATATTTATCCCCCACAGTGTGGGCTCTATCGAGTCTCGCGCTCAGAAACTGCACGAATTTCTGTCGAACAACGCTAAAGGCATGCGCCTGAATTTCATCGCTCACTCAATGGTATCTTATGGGCCCCTATCCAATATATTGCACTCTCAAGTCAAACCATCAGGGCGGCTTAGATTGTCGACATTTAATCACGCATGTACAACCTACGCGTCCTGTTTATACACCTGTTTCTCTTACGACTGTTTGTTCGCCCCATCGCGGATCACCCTTCATGGATTGGTGTCAAGTCAGTTCGTTCTAGACCATGTGTAGGGATTCGTGGGACTTACTATTTCACTAGGCCAATATTGGCATCGGACACCTTCGGCAAGTTGAGGGTGGCCATGGTGCCCGACACAATCTGCCTTTTACTTTAAAAACACCTTTGCTCTCGCGCCACGTTAATCCGGAGGGCACCGCCCATGGTGCTTCCCTAGCAAGTCGCCTGGCCGCCCTTCCAGCGTCCCTTACGACACTCATCCTTGGCATGGTAGACGCCCCCGCATATTCGGATCTGACGACTCGCTTTTGCAATGAAATTTTCAATCCATCAACCCCTGCGCAGCCCGGAGTTCGGTATTTTTCCGTGGGCGCCAGGCAAGAAAAAATGAGGTAGATGCTCACCCTTATACTATCTCGAGAGCTCGTCGACTAAGCCTATTTCAGTATATTCCATCCTTTGTGGCTTCCTAAGACGATCTTGGATGAAAGCGAGCTTGCCGAACGGAGATCTCTTGAAAATTCTGGCCAGGCCGACCCAACCCGCATATGGGGAAATGACGGTCTTGTTACTGTACGCAGTGCCCAATACGGCGAGTGGCTGGGCGTCGTTGACGGGTGTGACCACTGGGACACGCGTGGCGCAAACGGCTTCAGTCGCGCTTGGGTGGAGGGTCGGAGCGGATGGGGCCAATTCCTAGGGGCGCGAATGGGGCATACACGGGAAGTCGAAGATGAGGTAGCGGCATCTCTACCTTCGACTCAACGCGGAACTATGCACATAGATGGGGGACAATGCGGCAATCCAGATGGAGAGACCGCCAACGGCGCGGCGCCAGCCTTGTCGGACTGGATTGCAGACAAAGTTTCATCACAAGCCGGCATCCCTGGACTCGCATCCACACAATCAACAATCGATAAGCAAGGTCCTGAACGATCCCAGACTCTTCGTTCAAGTAAAATCAAGTTTGATTTGGAACTTTTTTACATTGCACTTGCAAGAAATTTGTACGACGCGGGCCTCTAATACTAATGCTGACATGGCTCCCGAAAACCGGCACAAAGCGACAAGATTTATGGGGTCAACTCAGCATATTTTCTGAGTCAGGGTTTTGCGCTTGACAGCCCATGGGCAAATTGATAGAATTGTACCATCCTCGCATTGATTCCGTAGCGACTAAGGATCATGTTAGTCTTCCAGGCTGTGGCCACAAAGCGAGAACATACTAGACGAATTGGGACGCCATGAAGCTGGAGAATAATGCGCGCTGATATGGCTCTGGTAACCGCTTCTTCAATTCGCTCAATGGCACTTTCGCCAATAGCGTGGGGGGCACCGCTCGACTGAGAACCGCGTTACGAATACCTTCATCATCGAACAGCTCACTGGTTTCAAGGTCCTAGGAGGCCCCATAATCAGCTTTGAATTGACAGTCAATAAGGCACGGAGAACGGACGGTTGTGAGGGTGTTAATTGACTCTGACAGCAAGTCAGACAACAGTGTCCTCGAACCTGCGGCTTTGGAGCCAGCCAAGCGGAAATGTTCCTTCCAAATACACGAGAATTCCAATGACGCATTCTCGCTGATACGTGCTTGAACGTCTCGAACGTAATTTGCGTAAAAATCCGTGGGCGATCCATCAGGGAATGTCATTAATTTGGTATGTTCCTCATCCGAGAGGGCCAGTCCGGCAAGAACCTCAAGGGAGGAGCAGGACACACCACCCTGGCAGCTTTGCTGTTCGTTATCTTGTTTCGAATAATGACGTAGGAAGCCACGCACTTTATTCGCACTGCTGTCTTTGTAAAGGACAACGCCACGGCTCTCCAAGAACAAGCGGCTACTTTGAGCGATGAAGAGGTTTGCGCCTTCTACGATATACTTGTAATGAGGTTTCCCATCCGAGTCAATTAGGGATGAGACATTAGAAATGTTAATGGCCTCGGGCCTAGGGGATGCCGCTTAAGAATCGCATTCAACGAAGGATAGCCCAGTAACGTACCGCCCTCCACAAGGAACAAATATATCCGCTTTGTACCGCAGATGAGCATTGTTGCGGAAAGTCAACCTAAACGGAATTGATGTGCCAAGACAGGCTCCCAAAAACGTCCCACTACGTACCCATCTAGAACTAGTTCTGTGCATGAAAGGGTTTATCAATCTTTGGGTCTATGCTAGCACAAAGCTACGTTACCTCCACCTAACAATTCAAAGTCAAGATATGAGATAGTTAAGAGCAGACGTTAAACTTACTTGGCAACACACGGTCTCTCTCTTCGATAAGAATTATATACCCTTGACTGGAGAGCTTCGACTGGTCAAAGTGAGCGATGGTTTTCCGAGCTCGAGCAAGTCTTTTGAGCTCAGTACGATCCAGACCGGAGGGATCATGAGCTACGCCAGACCCATCGATGACTGCAATAGTCTTATCCGAACTGAGAAGAATCTCGTCTGAGGGTGAAAATTGAGTGCTAGTTCAGATGGACATTAAGACGTTGGGGGCGTACTGCTTCCGAGGTCACCATCGGGGCTAGGTAGTCATCGACGACACACCATGCGTCAACTGATCAGCTTAGACGACAGAGCCGTTGGACATACCCGCCCGTTTGCACTTTAGTAACGTGCTTCTCCACCAGACCAAGACTCTTGTATATCCCAGTGACATACTGACGCACTGAAAGAGACTGCAAACCTCATTGGATATTTACCTCATGAATGGATCGGAGAGGCACTCACTGTCATGCCATACACGTCGTGAGGGATGCCGCCCAAAGTCTGGTATATCGCTCAGCGTCGTGCCACGAAAAAAGTGCGTGACACACTCACTTCTGCGGGTTTTCCAGTTGTCAGGGATTTCCACCACGGCGCCCCGCGTGATCGTGCGTGAACTATCAACGAATCTTCGTGTTACCGCAAGAAACAAATAAAGGATTTTTTGCCTACGACAAGCCCACTGCATCGGCGCACCCGCAGTCCCCTCTGCAAGGAAAAGGGTAGGTAGATTCACGGCCTCAGATTGCGAACGCACCATCAGGGCCAAAGAAAAGTAACTCCGGTTCACCATACAGATCCACGATCCTTCCCTTGATTCCCGCAGATTTTCCCGGGATCAGCAGATCGAGGAGAGAATCGATATATTTTTCGAAGCAGAGAATTGGATCTGCACCGAGGGCTGGGAGAATTGTGCCTTTGGCTCCACCTAGAGGCTTGGGAGTGAGCCAACGCACGATCCAATAGAAAACGGAGCACCTTCTGGGCTGCAATACGGATGACAAGGAAGGGTGAGTGAAAAATTTGATCAAGAGTCTGCTAGGTTCTTACATGTCTTTGTTTTTGAGGTCCTGATACGAAGATGTTATTGGTGAATGATCAAGGCTGGACAAGGAACGGCGAGACGCACTTGAGTAGCCGCTAAGGCATAATTCTCGTCAAACAAAGAGCGTTGGTTGATCGAATAGTTCCTATGGAATAGAACGGAGTAGGGAGCGAGTCCTGTCGGGATATCTGACTTTCACGTACTCTCGTCCTTTGCTGCGAACGATCCGAATGCCTCCTCGAGCAACGTCGCGCATTCGTACATGGAAACCACGGAATTCGGAGCCTGAAACGATGATGTCGGATCCAGTATTGCATGCCAAAACCAACAAGATTACCGATGACTAGGAATATACCAAATGGCCGCTCGCCATATTCTGCTTCGGACAGAAAATCCGGTTTCATGCGGAAGGATAATGCGACTTTCGTAGGCGTATAAAAGTTTGTGCGTAAAATATTTCTTTTGGTCCATGGTGTCAGTCCTGCGCCTGGTCCGAGTTGAAGACACTAACTTGTTAAAAACAAGGAAGCATTCTAAAACCTGATGAGATTGATTCAATGGATTTCCCCACGTCACAGAGGTAGATTTACATTACCTGAAGTTCATGTTTGTTGCTGACTGTTTTGAGTATACGTTGATGAAGCTCGTCATCAGACAAAGGCGGCTCGTTTTTGAGTCGGATGTAGCTTAGCGTTGGCCTGTTCGGAATTCCGGTCAAGCAGCATATTTTGGGGTGATATTAGTGTTTTCGTACCGCAAATTGTTGGGTTCATCATTAGGATAATGTGTGGCCGCAAAGTGGACATAAAGGAGGCGGATCTGCAACATTGTAAGCCACGCCTGTTCAGCGGGGAGTGGCCGTATAATGAATATATACCAGATCCGGATACGCCGTGATGACATCAAGAAGGCTCTGTCGGGTGAATGTTTCTTCTCTAAACCGCGTTTTCACTGCATGCAACACGTCGGCATGACGAGGGTCTTGATCATCTAGTACATTCTGGGGCTCAAATATAAGCATGGGCATATGGAAGCGGACAAGACGTCGAAAAGTACCTTCAGAGCGATGTATGCGGGTCCCAATCGGTTACAGAAATGTTGAGCAAATATCCACCCAGCATCTGTGGCGCACGGTTGCGGGGTTTAGCATGTGTGTGCGCCTATCTACCGTTTACGCACAAGCATATGTCGCCTAAGCCACTATCAGCGCTCGCGGACAAGACTTAGCAACGGTCACAATACGCACTTCCTGCACTGCGTGACCTTCGGAAAGCCCCGGGCGAAGCGTAATTGTCGGGTCCTGAATGCCCACGCCACGCCCGAAAAAAGGGTTGTCAGGGAACACCCAGAGCAACGACGCCTGCAAGTTTGAGACGTCAATTAGTAGTATCAGATAATATCGCCAGTGTAATAGTCCCCAACCTCTCTCTGCCAGCAAGAATGTGAGAAATATCACAGGAAATGAGCTGTCACAATCACATACCGTAATCTGCACAATGGTGTGGTCGATAGGCGGTTTGCTGGCAGCAAACTTTGGGTGAGGATTAAGGTAGAGAGAGATTATCGTGATCCCGTTGGCAAATTGTTCTAATCCGCCCGATGGTGAGTAGGATTTTCGTGAACACGGATAAGTGCAAGCGACCTTACCCACGTATTTGCGCGTGCTAAGCAACGACCTCTAAGCAGAAAATCTCAAGTATAAAAGGAGCACTTACGAATAAAGGCCATAAAAGTGGTACAAATCCTGTTCATGGCATATGAGCTTCGTCTATTTGTCGCACACGACAATGACTCACCGACAGCGCGCTATGGGGACATGTTTAAACGCAATCAACACAATTATCGATGTAGCGGCTTCACACACACCTGAAAAGATGGTGGGTTCCTCCCATTTTGTAACCGATCACAAGCCGTCTCTCGCTAAAGTGAACTCTTAGGCTCGGGTTATCGCGAAGACGATCGGATCAAACCAGCAGACCTAGTGCCTTCCACTTCGAAGTATTCAATAACTGGCCCTGTCCTCGACTCCACTTCAGTCATGATGTGCTGGTACTACGGGTTGGAAGAGCAAGTTATTTGCACGAAGAACAAAATATGGAGTAAAATCCTCTCACAATCTGTATGGTATTTTCGCTTGCACGTTCTAGAAATACTCTGTCCGAAACTGGTGACGCCAATCAGCGCCAAGGGTACGGGATGCGGGATGTGATATTGCCCACCATCGCGAATACTCGTGTTTTCTGTGTGCGGTATGGATGTGTCTGTGGGAGGGGAAACCCATTGGCACTTGGATACAAAGTAACAACGAAGTTGCTGGCTAGCCGTGGCAGAAATACTGCCAGCCGATCCTTTGCACGAGTGAGCGTCACCACTCCAAACAGAACTTGGTCATAGGCGAGCTCACGATATGTTTCAAGACGGAATGCTTCTTGCGGCGTTGACTTGTCGATGCGGTCGTCGATTCTGTTTTCGAGGTGGAAGTGGGGTAAATATAGGAACAATAGGAGTCGGCCAGCTCCAACGCACCGTCGCTCGCACGTTGCCCCAGGTCCCGTCAGCGCAGGCTGTCCGGGGGCCGAGGTATGTATAAAGACCATGGAAGTGTCGGTGACTTTTTCCAAGTCGATGATGATACTTTCCGGGTCGTTTCTGGTAAAGGCCTGCAATTTGGCACCGTACAGTGCAAGGATATGATTGGATATGGCCTCCACAGTTTCCGACTGGAAATAGCTGTCATCTATTGCAAGGTTGTTGTAGACTAGAGGGGTATAATTATGGGTGACGGAGTTTTGGGTTGCAGGGCTTTGGTTGGGACTTACACCACCCAACCTTGAAGATGTGGCAGGGCATCGGTTAATCGGCGTGAGCTGTGGTGTTTGGGAGCACGAACCTCTATTGGGACGAGGTCTTTGGGCATGAAACCTTTAGACGAGACATGGGAGATGACTTGCTGAAAATCAGCCAAAACAATGTCAGACAACACGAAACGCAATTATGGCACACTCGTGGACGCCGGGATCACGCAGTTGTGGACTAACCTGACGCTGAAGATCCTTTCCAGTGAATGTTGGAGTTTTGTAGCCTCTGAAGACTGGTTCAGTTCGCGTGACTTACGCAGAGGCCGACCGACACACTCACGGAACGTTTTGAACTTTCTGGACTTTTTGGGTGAGCGCTTCATGTTCAGCATTGGCGCGAGGAAGGGTGTTGCCGTCCGGAGAGCTGAGGTGAGTGCTGGCGGGATCGGTCATCTGGCCCATGTTTTGTTTATCAGCGGGCATTTCAATGAAAGATTGGAGAGTGCACAAACGAGAGCATTTTTGATGGAATTCGCATCAGGAGTGGGAATGTTGCGGGCCATAGTGATACTTGGGGGGAAGAGAGAAACCGTCCGAGTGGGCAGGTTTTATAGCATTTCGCGCGCACGAGGGTCTTGTGACTACATGCGATCATTGTGGGGATATAGTTTGTTGTTTCCGAGTGCCGCCAAAGTTCCGCAAGGGTTCAAGTTAAAACCGCAACTCTTGATTGAAATTGAGTCCTGAGGATTCGTGCGCGGGTGCGCAATGAAGAGGTGAGATATTTGGGGCTAACAATCTTACGGGCCTCTCAACAAATTCATTCAATAATCAATTTTGGCACGTTCGCTGCAGCAGTACAAATCAATCGGCGCATGTGATGCCTCGTATATTTGGGGGTCGCTGTCCAGTTTCGAGGGCCATCGGAGATTCGGAACTAGGCCTTAAACATCTCAAATAGGGGGTCAAATCAATCTACACTGAGCGCGCTGCGCCGAACGCTAACCCAGCGCTTGTCTAAGATGGTCCTAGGCGGCGCATACGCTCTGTCACAGGTTTATTCGGTCTGTACCGCCGCGCTTTGACGGTGGGAAACCGAATAGAGCTTACGTGATGCACCGCCATTTTCAATCTTTGGCGCGGACGCGGACGCCGCTTGCTATTCTGCATCACGCAAAAACATTGATTGATTGCATAAATAGACATGTGACCCAGGGTACCAATCACCTGCTCACGGCATGATTATCACCAACTTGTACATTATAAGCCGAGGCCAGGAGTTCTCGTTCCTTGGTACCGCGTACTCATGCCTTGCATCCGAAGTTGATCCGCTAGGGGTTGCTGTTGGTGGAGCTGTGGATGCTGAGCACTTGGATGGGAGGGTTGCGTTGGCCCGAGATGTGACGTTTGTGCCTGTTGGCCAGTTTGATGTCCCTGACCGTGTAATCCCATCCCAAGCGACTGAAGCGGCTGCTGTGCTGCACCTTGGTGTCCCGGAGCGCTCATCGTACCAGCGACGCTCAAAGGGGCTTTTTCTTCCAAGTGGTCATACATGATGACCAATTCTTTCTTCACGCGCTCCCAGATCTCTGGATCGAAGAACGTATACACACCGCGCTCATACGTTGAGGCTTTTTGTGATGGCGCTGTCCCGCTCTCCTTCGTGAGCCACAGTCGAATTTCTTTGTGAAAGCGCCAATTTCGGTTATGCCTCAAGCAGGTGTGTTAATCGATGTGTGGAAGCATCAAACAAGTAGGAACTTACAACTCTTGCGCCGCAACTTCTTGGAGTACATCTCTCGGCGATGAATAGAACATGAAGAATAACGTTTCATCACTGAAAGAGGCAGCCTTATTAGGTCCCGGCACAGGCGGGTGGACATTGTACACCGCAGGGACATGAAATTCGGGTTCAACTGTGCGGGCTGCTGAAGCATCAGACCATGGTGTAATGAAAGACGAATAGAGATTACTGTGTCAAGGGTCAGTTCACAACAGGTCAGAGGGCGCGCAGTCAGCCCAAGTACACACTCTTGCACACCCAGGTCGAAGCCAGCTAAAGACAGGTCCACCCCCATTCCTAGCATTGCCGTGTCAGGATCGACGCTGCGTATCATCGTCAACAGCCCAAGTAATCCCCAACGATCAGCGGCGCTGGACAAGACCTGCTGTGCAGGAGTTTGAGTCATCATAGACCCATTATTGCCGCCAGCGAGCGCTCGTAAAGCTTGTTGTGGTTCTTGAAGGTGTGACGAACTTATCATGGATGAATGAGTGTATGGCTGGGTACTTTGGGATTGTAGTGCGGGCTGCTGGGGAAGCGATGCCTGGGATAGTGATCCTTGCTGTGAGGTCTGTACATTCGTCATTCCTACACCCGGCGGAGGGCCCAATGTGTCGGGTGTGTTGTGGGACTTTAGATATCATCAGCAAACAACTCCGATGACGAGAAGAAAACAAATCACAGATTGTGGACCTCCTTGAGCGTGGCTCCAGGAGTACTGCCCAAGAGAAAGCAGCGAAGTGGAAGGTTTAGCGTCCTTCTGGGTGAAGTTTTTGAGCAGTGGGTATTGCGGGGCTAGTTGCTTTATATTCAGAGGTTAGCCTATGAGCGATGTAATACTACAATGGAGCGAACCCTTTGCGGTGCTTCAGATGAGGGGGTCATCCTTTGTTGTGAGGTAGGCAGACTTCCGAGAAGGCTTTGTCGATGTTGGCTGGATAGTTCTTGTGAAGAACCTGATGTGTTACCAACACTGTGAGACGTCACAGAGTGCCCGTCTTGTGCTTGGGGCTGACCCAAGGCCGGGAAGTCGTCAGGACCAAACCCTGATGCAGCGCCATTGCCGTTGGTGCTGACATTCCCGGAGGCCACCTGTGAAGCTGTTCCGGTCTGACTGGCATAGCTGGAACCATTGGCCGGCAGTGAAGGATTAGTAGCATTTAGCGCACTTGAGCCGAGGGCAGGAAAGTCACGCAGATCTGGGGAATGTGATCGTCATCATTAACATTGGAGTATCTAAGGTCATCATCCAAACCTGGGTTAGCTTGTGATGACACTTGAGACGCGGATTGAAGCGGCAAAGAGGAGGAGGTAGTTGAGCCTGATTGCAAGGGCTGGCCAAGAGACAGCTGAATATGCTGTTGTATGACTTGTTGCTGGAGTGCTGTGCGCGATTGCCTCTGCGAATCATCAAGTTGAGCTGCCGAGAAAATGTAGCCGTTTCGATTCGCTGAGTTAGCACGCGGCGGCCCGTAGGGAGCCTGCACGGGTTGCGCATTCTGTGTTCCTGTTGGGTGAAAATGGGTAAGTATCTCTGTGCTGCGAAAGCATGTAGGATAGGCGTATCCATAACGAGTACGACCCACCTAGATTGGTAGGGTAGGATGTTCGGAAAGTCGTGCTTCCAGATCCAAGTCCTGGTGTTTGTGTCACATTGGCTGGAAGTAAGACGCGCTCGATTGTGAGAAGTCATTGCCGGACCAATCCGAAGTTACCTGGTCGATTCATAGCGGTTAAGCAGTCGAGGCTCTAACGGCGAAACAATAGTGAATAAAACAATGGTCAGCGAGCCTCTCTGCGCTAATTGCCGGGCGTCCGAACGAAAAGCGCCCTAAATTTCAAGGTCTCAAGAATCACGTGATATCGGTTTCTCTTCCTCAAGCGTCTCGCAAAATGCACTTGTACAGAAATTAGTTCGGACCTGCCTTTGATAACGCATTTCAAACCTGAGATCTCGCTACATTTCTCGCTATCCCTGTTCAATTTCCGCGATTTTTTTGCGCCCCATGCCGTCCACATTTGAAGGCATTTCCCATCTTTTTCATGGACGCTGCGTAACTGAACGCTCACACGCTCCGTATACACTACATGACCACTTTCATGCACCTTCCTCAGACTAGTGAAGCTGAGTATACATGAGTTCTTGGCTCCCACGATGTACAATTTTTGGGTAGCGGCGGCCATCACACTCGCAGATTGATTTTGCATTAAATTGCTCGGAATGTGTCATCCATGCAATTTGGGGCGTCCAGCACAGAACCAACAAAGAATTAGCATTGCAGGAAATTTTCCATTTGCCAGGAATTTGCACGGTTAGATGACACAATTTATAGAGCGGCATGGAGTAGTTACAGTACAAAGCCTACCGTGTTTTCACAAGAGGCCATACGTAAAAAAATCGCAACGTGAGGCACACGTTTCAAGTGCCAATGTGGTTACAGTCATACAATTTTTTTACATGAATATTGAACGAAATTTATCTACAATTCAACTATTTTCAACAGAGTCGGGGATAAGGTGCGTCAGTTGCCGTTTTCTAGATCTTGACCATTTACTTCGAATAAATTTTCCTTGACGTATTCCTCGAATTGAAATTTCCACTCTGGGTGCCAACGTGAAAGCGCAGGACGGCCCTCAAGAATATCTGCAGCACTCCATTTGATCCGGAGGTGATCCAATGCGGGGGGACTGATTCAACATGCCGGTCAAATGCAGCATGTGGACGCATATAAGAGCACGCACGTCTCGTTATCGGGGCAGATGATATAGAAGTCCCCTTGGCACACGCTATCAAACATATATCTAGGAATGGCATAATCATTTAACTGCATCCATCTGTAATTGCGCACGTACCTAACAGTCTCTTCGGGTGTCCAAGCCCCATCCGGTTTAGGAGTCCCTGCGTTTGCCCCAGTCATACCCGTCCAAGTCCAACCAGGACTGTGGGCGAGTATGGTATGGAGCCATTCCATTGAATGAGACAGCATGTCGGAGTGGTATTCTGACCTACATGAACAGGTGTGCAGTAACATGCCCTCCGTGACTGCGCAATTCGTGTGCTAGG
>Ga0307508_10003414_pt1 | contig 16069 bp, 17 predicted proteins | sample 9_EM_MG_FD_203089 | JGI IMG/M metagenome (GOLD analysis project Ga0307508, IMG submission 203089) | Populus trichocarpa ectomycorrhiza microbial communities from riparian zone in the Pacific Northwest, United States - 9_EM | ecosystem: Host-associated > Plants > Roots > Unclassified | place...
GGAGCAAATGGACTTTCAGCATGCCATGAACATCACCGCAACCCAGGCGCTTGGCGAGGAGACTCAGCTTCCTGGATACGTCGCTCCAGAGCTACCACCTCCTCTCAACGCAGAACATGCAGCCCTCCGTGCCGATATTGAGATCATCACACAGGCAGCTATGGAACGCCTTTACAGCCGCATCGCCGAAGATATCATGAAAGCAGCTGCCGATACTGCCACAGCTTTCAAGAAATCCACAGACCAGCTTCACAGTCAGATCAACTCACTGGGTTCCCGTGTAACCCAGCTGCAGCAACAGCTCCTCACCTACCAACATCCAGTCCAAGTTCCTGTGACTACACCGGCGGCACCAGTGGCAGTTCCAGCCAAGAAGGTTCTGAAGCTGAAACTTGCAAAGAAGAATGCTGGAGCAGATGTGGCCGGAGGTTCCACCACTGCCACTACTAACACCATTCCCCAAGTGCCATCGACTGCTCCACCGACCCCTGCTGTCAACAGCCATAGATGGGAGACCGTCCAAACTGGTGCCAAAAAGACCAAAGCTCCCATACCGAAACTCATCACTACCAAATACCCACAGGCCGAACGAGAGGTAAACTGTCACTTCCGTAATGGAGGCAACAACAGTGCGACTGGGATCCAGCCTGAAAAATCCTATTCCGAACGGCAGACTATTGCAGATACAGTACTCCAGAAGGTTAACTCGGCCCTGGTCAACAACAAGGATGTCTTCGCCCCCCCGTTTATCCGAGCACGAGTCACAATACATGGTTCGATAATCTTCACAACCAGCAACACTCAGAATAATGTCGTATACGAGGATTACACCACGATTATTGCCGACGCTCTCTCCTAAAATGGAGAGTGCGAAAGATTGGAGATTGGCAAACGGTTTAGCCAGTTTCTGCTACATGGTGTTCCAACTCATCTCTCCATGTCTGAAATTTCTGACAGTATTGCTACTAACTACCCGCAACTGGTCCAAGGCCAAACACCACGGTGGATGACTACTGCTGAACGGCGCGAACACAAGACCAATTCGACAATTGTGATGACACTTACGGGTGACATCAAAAAGGCTAGCATTGGGCGTCAGAATCTCATTGTCTGCAACCGAGAATGCCAGCTGGATGACTACATCGCATACGGATGGAGCACACAGTGCCACAACTGCCAGACCTATGAACACCCTGCTGCCCTCTGCCGAAACGACTCCTGCTGTGCCGTTTGTGCTGGCCCCCAAAACACCCGCGATCATCCGTGTACCCTTCCAACCTGCAAGAAGGGCCCCACATGCACCCACCCTCCGATCCATTGTGTGAACTGCAATGCACCACACAAGGCTAACGATGCAAATTGTCCTGAGCGAATTAGGCTTCGAACTTTCGGCAGAACTGCAACCACGGGAGACGCCCCCATGGCGGGAGTGGCCGAATAGAATGGCCCTCCACACCATCGGGTCCGTGCAGCTACTGAACTGTGTGAGAGGCCAAGCGACTACGATTTCAGTACTTCAAGATTTTGCTGCGAAGCACGAAAACCTCATCCTCCTACTCCAAGAACCGTGGTGCGATAGACACGGAAATCCACCCTCATTGCCAGGATTCGATATCTTTACCCCCTCCTCAACAAAGCCTAAATGTGTAACATACATATGACAGACACCGGGTTTAACCGGCACCACAGTCTTTACCGCCCAGGACTCTTTCTTGGGAACCATGATCACTACACCACACAACCAAAAAACATTCACCCTCTTCAACTTCTACTCCCCAGGACGGGCAGAGCCACTGGCTACAATCCTTCCAACCCTCAAGCTACCAAACAATTGCCTACTTATGGGAGACCTCAACGCACACCACCCATGGTGGCAGGGACCCCTTTCACAGTCTGCCCGTATCTCCCCTGCAAGCCATACGATTGCAAATTGGCTTGAAGATAATCACTTCCACCTTCAGAACGAACCAGCAATCCCCACACACCATGCCCGGAACAGCGGACACCCCTCTACCATTGACCTGTGTCTTTCCTGAGGATCTGTTACGCAATGTATCCTGGCACTGGCCGTGAACCACGATACCACCTCAGACCACAGCACAGTCACTGCTACCCTGTCACTACCAACAGCTATGGCACCAGCAGTTCCATGTCGGTGTTGGCGTAAAGCTGACTGGAAAATATTTGACTTACAGATCCAGTCAGCCAATATGGACCTTTCACACCTCCATGGAATGGACGACACCCTCTATGCAATTGCCAATATCACACGACTCATCCACCAAGCTGTTGACGAGGCTGTTCCCGTGAGGTTATTACGGAAAACAACAGCACCCTGGTGGAACCACAGTCTCACACTTGCCAAACAAAGTGTCAAACGTGCCGATTGTCGAGCCCATCTCCACCCCACTGGAGCAAACAAGGAGGATAGCCAGTACAAGCGTTCCAAATGGTCAATAATGGTACAAAATGCTAAAACGGCCTACTGCATCCGCCAACTCGAAACAACTACCACTCGGACAGTCTGGAAGACAGTAAAACACCACAACACGCATCATAAACCACTTCCGCCCTTGGAAGGAAAATCAGATTTTCAAGGAAAATGCGATGTACTACGGAAAGCTCTGTTCCCCAATACAACCCAACGAACACCACTTTCTCCAAACCTTCTCACCTCCAAGAAAGATCTACGCCACTTTACAAGCAAAATCACAGCATTCGAAGTTGAGCTTGCCATTACACACCTGAAATAGGGTGCGTCGGTCGGACCGGAAAACATTAGTTACGATACTCTGCGACGTTTCAATCAAGCTGCACCACACCTCCTCCCTCATCTCATCACAGCATGTCTCAGATATGCTGCGCAGCCACCAGAATGGAAGACAGCCAAATGCGTCGTTGTCCCCAAACCCGGCAAGAAATCATACTCCAACCCAAAATCCTACCGCCCAATCTCACTTCAGTCATGTTTTGGCAAGCTGCTGGAATCAATCGTGGCAAAACGTCTCTCTCAGACCGCCCTACTATGTGGTGCAACCCACCCCTCGCAAATGGGAGCGCAACCAGAGAACTCTGCTATTGATGCACTTTTGCGAATGATTACACCTATTGCCAACTCTATCAGCAAAAAGAAGACCACCAATCAAACACCAACACAGCCAGCTGTCCTTACCCCCGATATCGAAGGAGCATTCAACAAAGTCAACCCGTCAACACTCCTGGAGATTATGGACCAATGCCAGATGCCAGTGTATCTCACCAAATGGGTTGCGGCCTTCAATACTGCTAGGAAAATGGCATTCGGATTTGATCAGCAATCTGAAGAGCCAAAGCCATATGAGTGTGGCCTACAACAGGGATCACCGATGTCACTGATCCTCTTCCTGATTTATAGCAACGCCATGCTCGAAAGGCACCAACACCAAACCAACTCCATCGACACCTCTTATGTGGATGATATCTGTATGGTGCAATTGTCGACAACAGTATCTGAAGCCAACAACCACCTTGAAGAACGAACCGAGCGATACCTGGAGAATGGCACACACCTTGGACTTACCTTTTCAATTTCTAAGACCGACCTAATTTACTGTCTCCCCCGCACAAGTCGGGACAAAAGCAAGAGCCTTTCATCACACCCTCCCCTCCCAGTACTCGGTACGACTATCCCCGCGAAGCGCCAAATCAGATACTTGGGAGTATTTATCGATGAATCACTCACATTCAAATACCACGCTACAATGGCAGATACCAGAGGCAACAAAATTCTGGGAAGCCTAAATTTCCTACGACACCGATCACGTAGTATCCCCGCCCACATCTGCCACCACCTAGCAATGACAGCGATCCTGCCTGCCATGTTCTGGGCGTCTCCAGCATGGTGGACTGGAACACCAGGGGTAACCACCACGCTTAAGATTACCTACAACTCGATAGCCAGATGGATTACAGGTCTCCCCCTCACTACACGAACGACAAACCTCATTACCCTTGCCCATCTACCACCGCTGGAGGCGTATCTGGACTACCTGTCTCTGCGATATGCAATCCGACTGCACTTCCTCACCTCCCACCACGCTCTTGGCCCCCCACGCGATCAACCGAATACCCTCATCAGCCTTCCAGGATTATACCGCCTCTACAACCTAAGTAAACACCTGGTACTAGGCAAGCTAGAGGACCGAACAACAACCATAAACACAACAGCAGAAGGAGTGACGAGGACTACCTCTCCCAACCCTAATAAAACGACACAGCCACAACAGCTCCATGAACAGTGGCTACAGACATTGCAGGATCACACCATTGTCATCTACACGGACGGTTCAAAACTTGCGAATGGTACTGTTGGATGCAGATGGGCTATCTACCACTGCGGAGATCAACAACTCTACCGACTGACTGACAGAGGCTGCCACCTCGGTGACAGGGCTGAGGTGTACGATGCCGAGCTACATGTCGTACAGGAAGACACTGCCATCCTTCTCACCTCCACGATACCCCGCTCTACAATCTTCATCTGTATCGACAATAAAGCCACGATCGACACCCTACAATTCAACAAATACAACCACGAATATGCACGACAAACACTGCAGACAATCGACACTCTCCAACTTCTCAGATGGCGAATACATACGATATGGTGCCCCTCCCACTGCAATATTGGGGGCAATGAAAGGGCTGATGTTCTCGCGAAACGCGGAGCAAACGCTACAACTCCCTGTCGCTTTGCGGTCACCACGAAAATCTGGCTCTTAACCCAAGCGCGAGCAGAGTTTCTTGCTCGGTGGAAGAAAGAACTTCCCCTCGCCAACCCATCCTTTAAGTTCCCAGCTCACCTGCATGGGGTAGACTGGGCCGACACGCGAGCAATCTGGAGAGTGTTCTGTAATCGATCACCCACCGACCCACTGCCCAGCATCACTGCAGACCCGTGCCCATGCGGACTCGATCTCAACTCCTCACATCATCTTCTACGAGCCTGCCCATTGCTGGCAGCGCAGCGTGCCGCCCTGCTTCATTCCACCACAGGTGACATCGAGTCCCTTGGTTTCCTCACGGCACCTCAAAACACCCTACCACTCCGAAATTTCCTTCGAAAAACTGGCCTAGGCCACTCCTGCCAACTCCGATTCGATGACGACCACAACCCAAAATATGGCTCCTACACCTCCGACTCATCCTCGTCTGAACCAGACTTTGACGCTTTCGAACCCTGAAAATGCGACAACTACCATGTTGAGATGGGAAAGGGCGGGTGGAGGAGGATTTGCCCTACCATTGTCTGATTTCCCCTCGATACCACTATGTGGCGCAACTTGCTTTCATGCTTTGCAACAATTCCCCCCTTTGTATGTTTTCTTTGTTGGCGGTTTGGGAAAGATGGGAGCCCCACGGGGGTGGTATGGCGAGGAGGAGCGCAGATAGCCTGTAGTGCTAAGCATAATAGATTGAAGTTGCAACTTGTTTCCTTGTTTCCCTAATAAAAGAAGAACCACACACTTTTCCCACAACCCTCTTGTCCTGTCCTGCTGCTGCGCACCGTCCGCTTGCCGCCGTCCCCGTCCTGCCACTGTGTGCTTCCTGCTTGCGGCCGTCCCTGTTCTGCCGCTGCGCACTGCCCACTTGCCGCTGTCCCTGTCCTTGTCCTGCCTGCTACCGGGAGCCCCCCTGACCCTGTGCTGTTACAACTGCAGATAAAGATATCCAGGGAATCTGGGAGAAAAAGGCGAGCGGGACGACCCGCAACAGGAAAATCGCACTAGGACTATGCGAGGAAAATGGTGGGCTGCTAATATACGATGGCCTCATATGGATCCCTGACAATGACGAACTGCGACTCTGTATATTAAGAGACCACCATGATGCGTAAGTCGCAGAACACCAGGGCCAAGCAAGAACTTTGGAACTCGTTAGCCAAAACTTTTACTGGCCACAGCAACGAAGATACGTCCACCGATATGTTGATCACTGCGACACATGCCGACAAATCAAGTCCATTAGACATGCGCCATTCGGACTCCTAAAACCTATCAAACCCCAGCACAGGCCATGGGACTCTATATCAATGGATTTCATTACCGGATTACCCACGAGCAATGGGAGTAATGCCCTGTGGGTAATCATCGACCGATTGACCAAAATGGGACACTTTGTAGCCTGCGAAGGGACGATGGACCCAACGGAACTTGCAGATAGCTTCGTAAGGCATGTCGTACGCCCCCACGGCCTCCCCGCAGATATCTTCTCAGACAGAGGATCACTGTTCACCTCAGGGTTTTGGGAACGCGTCACCAAGGCACTCCGCATATCACGGAAGCTCAGCACAGCATTCCATCCCCAGACCAACGGACAGACAGAAAGAGACAATACGTCACTGGAATAATATCTACGGGCATACTGCAACTACCAGCAAGACGACTGGGAAAAGCTCCTGCCAATTGCCGAATTCTGCTACAATAACACACAAGCCGAAAGTACCAAGGTAACCCCCTTTTTTGCCAATTACGGATTCCACCCCGGTTTTCTGCCGGACCTCGGCACTCAGGACGAATAAGTACCAGAAGTCTCGGAATATGCAGCAGCGCTTCGGAACTTGCATAAAGAACTCCGCACAGAAATGGTCGATGCGCAAATACCTCAAACAGAACAAGCCAACAAAATACAACACCCGGATCCGGCCTTCAAGCCCGGTGACAAGGTCTGGTTCCGGCGGAAAAATATTCGAACCACTCGACCCTCGAACAAGCTGGACCACAAGCAGATCTTCCCCTACACCGTCCTCGAGAAAGTAGGCTCACGCACCTATAAGTTGGACCTGCCACCCACTGTTAAAATCCACCCAGTCTTCCACATCAGCCTCCTAGAACCCACAGCCAGTACCGAACCCATCCCAGGACACCACCAGCCTCCACCGCCTCCTGTTACCATCCGAGAACAACAAGAGTGGGAAGTAGAATAGATTCTCGACTCTCGACGACACAGGAATCAGATCCAGTACCGACTCAAGTGGACAGGCTTCCACGACCCTGACCGGACCTGGTTTCCAGCCTACAACTTCGAAAACTCACCCGATCTCGTCAGCCAATTCCACGAAGAATACCCAGAGAAACTGCCGCCCCAAAACTAGTGGAATGTCTACCGCCGCCACCATCAACACCAATGAAGGCTGGACCTTCGCCAACAATGACCAGAACTCACCCATGACCGACCCAGACAACGAGTGGGGTGCCGCCGCCCAAGCCACCACCATCGACGGGTGGGACGCCCCACCCCCCGCACCATTGCCCCCACACTTCACCGTTGGACAACCCTGCCCAGACAACTATGCCTCTCTCCATTGGACAGCCTGCTATGATGATGACTACAGCACCCACCGACAAATAAAAGACTACAACTACTACCTCCAATGGAGCAGTGGCCAACACCGTCACCGCCGCAACCACCAGAGGTACGACTGCCCAATGCCCCACCCCCACAAACTCATCAAGGTATGCCAGGAACAACACCTCGACCCCATTAAAGCTTGTGCGGACTGGCATTGAGGAAAGTGGGTCTGCCCTGAATGCCAATTCCTCGTGAACATGGAAAGCCACCACCTCCGCTGCAGCGCCACAGCACCGCGCGCCCCCCTGGCCGACATCACACCCCCACAGGAAGACCAGGAGGCTGCTCTGACCGAATCCGCTGCCAACCCTATCGCCGCCGCGACAATGACTGCTGCGCTACAGAACGAGCAACTCACACTCCTGGGCGAAATCATCACAATAATACATCAAACAACCACACGGGATGTGCGCTGCAATCATGTGGTGCACTGCACCCTCACCCAGCGCATGAATGAATTCCACGATGCAGACCAACAGCAACTCCAGCGGATGGCCAACACCCTGGAAATCATTATCGCCGAACAACAACGAAAGAACGAACAAATCCAAGCCCGGCAGCAGGCTAGCCGGCCCGTCTACATCTACCACACCCCCATCCGCCGCCGCGCCGTACATACCCATCATGACCTCGCCGGAGCTTCGGTCTGGACAGGGGACGTACTGTCACGAATCTCGCGCGACAGGCTCGTAAGCGCCGCTGCTGGAGCCGCTGTCACCCTCACCATCCTATGGCTTGGCCTTGTCTCCACTGCCGCAGCCGCAGTCATCCTCTGAGCCTAGGCGCCTTGCTCGATCATATCGCTCTAGTAGCGATATCCCTCAAACCCGACCAGCGGCTGGTCTAGATCCTTCCCCTTTGTTTCCGTTTGGGTATGCTTGCGCATCCTTTCCCCTGTTGTCTCCGTTATGTTGCTTGTGCGTCCTTTCTCCTGTCATCGTTACGTATGTTCTTTCCCTTTGGTTATGCTTGCACGTCCTTTCTCTGTTCCTTACTGCTTGCGTGTCTTTTCTCCTGTTGCCGCGGATAGAGTGTTTGCCGCGCGGCGGCCGAGTGCGATCATGTGTTTCTCTTGGGCGCAGCGATGGAGTTATGATGAGGAGGAACTGTGTCAGACTTGCGGGCAAGCTGTGATTCCACAGAGGGAAGGAAACGTATAAAAGAAGGGCACGGTAGCTAGTCTGGAGATTCTTCTCCACGCAATCAATTATCTCTCTCCACAGACCTACCTCTGTCTACCCGTGAACCAGCGCTGCGACCACCCACCACCAATACGAACAACAAGCCCACGCAAGGCATGTGTGAAGACTGCAACGAGACCACGCCGGGCGTGACGGATACCACGAAGAACAACGAGCCCACGCAAGGCGTGTGAGAAGACCGCGACGAGATCACGCCGGGCGTGACGGATACCGCGAAGAACAACGAGCCCACGCAAGGCGTGTGAGAAGACCGACGTGTGAGTACGCCGAAAGTGTGAGTAGGGGCGCCCGCTCCCAAAGCCCGCAAGCCTACGTTGCCTGTTGAGCAGCACTGAGTAGCCAAGGCAGGATCTTGACAGCCATGACGTCGAACGGCCCGCATGCAGGGCCCAGGCGGCACGCGGCAGCTTCCCCTGCCCCCGCCTTGCCTATCCCCCTTTCGAAGTCCTTATGAAAAGAAAGAAATTAAGAAACAAGCAAAAACCGAAGGGATTGTAGGGATCGTAGTAGAATGGCCGTCAGTGCGGCAAACGCGTGGGAACTCACGACGCTGTACCGTCCTGTTGACATTTGCGAAGAGAGATCAGCCACCATCACAACAAGAGATAGCATACTGTGCCAATACGGTCGGTCTCCGGAAAGAGAAAATGAACAAATAATATTAAAATCCTGTGGATCAGAGATGGAGGCTATGCAGTTTGTCTAACGGTTCCATATTTTTTCATCGACATGTTCTCTCTTAACGGGGAAAGCGACCGGCAAATGGCGGGGGCCAATAAAAATCAGGTGACAAGTAATTTATTCTTAGGGTGCATCAGCGGTGTCCGCATAGCTGTGTCCATTTTGTCCGCGCGACCGCGTCCATGGACCTATTTGAGGATATAACATGTGACGGTGCTTTGGGGGTCGAATTCGGCGCTACGGCTCGATAGAACGCTTTACGTGAGCACTATGTTTTTTAAGGTGCTATTCAGATACGCCACAACCGAAGGTGAGGTGAACGTCCTCAGCGCCTCACCTATACCGTTGCGCATTTGAGGCCTCCTTTTCAAATAAGTTCCCCACCCATTTGCCTTTTCTCCATATCACTCCACTCCTCCCAACCTCCCGAACATCCTCCGTCCTTCAAAATTCTACCAAAAATCAACCACTCCGACTAACTTATTCTTCCTCCGGCACCTCAACAATGGCCAAAAAGCATCAGTCCAGCATCCCACCTCCTACCAACACGTGGTAAGGCATTTGCACACAGATTCAGGTATACCGATACTGACGTTTCTATGTGCAGGCCCACTTCGAGCGCCCGCGGCCCCATCCCCAACGCTCAGAGCAGCAGCAGTGGCATGGCGGCACCCAAGCAAAAGCCCCCCTCGCAGCTGTAAGTACCGATACCACGACGCCATTTTGAAAGTACCAATCACTGACGGGCAAAAAGGCGCCGAAACGCCGCTCGTACCGCCGCTCGTGTCGCCGTTGTTCCTGCTGCCGCTGCTGAACAGCCCATAGCGACCACGGTAGCCAACGGTAATGATGACACAGATTCTAGTACTTCCGAGCCCGCTGTGGTGGAGTCGGCTGGCAACGCACCCGCTGAGGCGCTGGACACAGCCAAGCAGTACAGCGACGACGCAGTGGCGCCGAAGCACAAGCGCGCATCGAAGCTGTAAGTCCTTTCATCCCTCTGCCGTCTCCCGTGCCGAATTCTAACTTGCGAGAAGGCGACGAGAGGAGGCGCGTGCCGCCGCACGAGCTGCCACTGCTGCTGCACAGAAGACAGTGAATGCGGCCACGACTGACAAGGAAGCCACGGATGCGAGTGCCTCAGAGCCCGCCGTGGTGGAGTCGGCCGGTGTCGCAAACGCTACTATACAGACACTCCACGTGGTCGCAGCCGTCGATGAAGCCACGGTTACGCATGCATTAGAGCCCGCCGTGGTGGAGGTGGTCTACACCCTGGGCGTTTCTGTACAAGCGACAGCCGAAGCGGCCGCCACCGACAATGAAGCCACGGATGTGAGTGCTTCAGAGCCCGCTGTGGTTGAGTCGGTCGGTGCTGCTGCTCCCGCACTTGCCCCGGTGGATCCTTTTGTGTCACCGCCTGCCGAGCCATTACTTATTTCCAGAGCTGCGCAGGAGCAGGTAGTTGCGGGTCCACATGCGGACCAGGCCCGCGATTCGATATCAGAGCAAGGAGTAGCCGTGTTGAGCCCGGTGGCAGCACCGAGCAGCCTCGCCCGCTACTTGAAGTCAATCGCCTGGCCGCTGTTCCTTGTGGCAGCTGTTGTTCTGTGCGGGATCCTCGCTCTTCAAGCCCCTGCCACGGAGCAGGCTCGCCAGGAGTTCTCCCCCTTGTCACTGTTTTGCCTGCCTGGCCAACAGCTGCCGGAGGTCGCACAGCGCTGGCCGAAGCCCAAGCCCGACGCTGCCACCCACTGTCTACTCGCGGACCTCTATGGCCGATCGGTAGTGGCGTCGTGGCCCGTATGCAATAAGAGCGAGTCTCCCGTGAGTGTTGCCGGTAAGACCCCCGTCCAACCGCCTGCTAAAAAAAAATTTCGTTTGTGCGTAGGGCCGAACTGGAGATACTACGGCATGGCCACCGGGTATGGATCGGAAAGGTTGCCTCGGAGGCAACAGTCTCTGGCATGTTTTCCCTCCTCACCCGGGTGGCCAGGCTGGTACGTATCTAGGGATGGGTGACAAGGAGTGTTGGGGATGGGAAGATAGCATAAAAAGCTGTCTCTTTTTCGACCGTCTTGAAAGCTGTGATAATAGTGGCCTGAAAGGGCCGTGATAAGTAAAATCGTGAGAGGCCTCCCGCAGCCCCCTACAGGCATCAACGTTGTATTCCTCGGTCCCCGGTCGATGTTTCGTGCTGTCAGAATAATGGGGCCCCGGAGATGATGAACTGGGTACATCGTCCAGAAATGACGGTCCGGAGACGGCACGTCCGGAGATGATAACTGCCTGAGTCTCCGAGCACCGGCTCGGGAGACAGTCTTCTGTCCTTCCCCCCCTGGCAAGTCCCTGAGGCCTGCTGTATATGGAGAGAATGTTCTGCCTTTGACTAAGTGCCAATTCATCAATTCACTATCTTCTTTCTATCGATCCCTTTATTCCAACACGCGCAACGGTGATGGTAATTCATTAATCGCATGCCACCTATCTAGATCACGATGATGACAAAATAACTATACCCCGAACGCCGTCCAATCCCAACCTCAAACAGAGTGCAGTCGGCACGTCCTAGCCCCCTTTTGCCCTCCGCCCAGGCCTGTCCCAAGAGGAAGTAGATGGGCACAAAGGAAAATCACAAAGAAAATAACAAAGGAAAGCGTGACCCATACTACTCATTGCTCGCCGATTCCATGATGGAGGGCGTGGGTAGGAACAGCGGTACGTGATCCCTCCCCATCACCCATCTCGTCCTTGACACACGGTACCTCCGCCTCCGCCCTCAGCTCATCTTCCCGTTCCCGGCGCTCCCGGAACTCCCACTCTGACACGTCGCTCCCCGCGCTGCCCTCTTCCGCAGCCGGCACCAGCCTAGGCTCACCCAAGTGGCGTTTATGCGTTCAGTGCTGCAATTTTTATGAGAGAAACGGTATACTTTATGCACTTTATATGCGATTTGTGTACCTACCACGGGTAGAGAGAGATCTCCCAGTCTCACTCGAAGAATAACCAACGAGATTCCTATCTATCTATCGAATATCTTTGATTCGAATTTGCTTCCCGTCCAGAGTTGTCGTGGAGGAAAAAATACCGGGCATCGGTCAGATCGGTCTTTCTCTTGCCAGCACGGAGGGTGGAGGCGGATGCGGCGACCACAAAACTAACCTACACTTAGTACAAGCGCCGCAATCGGCACATTTCGGAGAGGGTGAAACCTACGATTTCCGCTTCGCTGGCTCCGTGGTTGTCTTTGTGTGCTTGTCTGCGACGAAGGACAGGATGTTTCTTGGTACAATCCGATCGTCATCGGAGTTCTTCAGAGCGGTGCAGGGATCCTTAATCTCCTCCGCGTAATATTCATCGGAATCAGTGGTCTGTGGTTCTCGGATGATCCGTGACGGACTCCGAAGAGGATGCAGAAGCATTCGGTAACAGCCCGTCAGCTTCTCGAGGTCCGCTCTGTGTTGATCTTGTATCTTAAGCAGCAATATGACCTCCGACTGCGCCCGCCTGCTACTTCTCTGACGCTATCCTCCCATGTTAGAAAGATGCCAACATGATACGGGTGGGTGGCGGGAGTATGCTCTATGTGTGGCGGCCTTCGCGGAGAGGAAGGGTGAACAACTTTGCGAGCGTGAGACGATGCTTGAGATTGCTAGAGATCTCGCCACCGGCACCCGAGCGCCCTTATACATATATCCTCCGGCTACCGCACCTAGAGCAAAAATGCAAGGAAGAAAAACACACTAAACTACCCCTCTTTTTCCTCCTACCATCCTTGCCTTCCCTCGCGTCCACCTGCCTCCTCCGCAGCTAGCCTCCTCGTGTGGCACCTTGGCAATATCTTCAACAAAGGGTCTATCGCCGGAATTCAGACGAGCGTCGTTGGGTGCAGCCGCTTTGCAAGTTCCCGAGGCACTCCATATGAAATAGTGCAACTGCTCTGGTGCTAGATGACCGATAAGGTGCTTTCCTGGTCACGGGAACCAAGGGTGTTGCCATGTCGGGGAAATGATCGCGAGCGCTCATCTGGTCGCAGATGAAGTACAACTCCTCGCCCCTGCAGTGGCGTTCCATCTACAGCGAATTGCCAGTTTTCTGCTGTGAATGAGAAGCCGTGGATCCGCGTACGTTAACTTCGACGCCGCCCCCGTGCACGTCACGACATGGTCGCCGAGACCTTTGCATTAAGTAGGTAAACCACCCATGCCAACCCTTACCCCCCCCTTGACAAGACGGCAGACCACGGCAGCCAAGATGTGCGACTTCCCCAAGCCGAACGGCATTGAAAGGGGTAGATGTGTCCGGTTCTCCACGACATGTTCGACGCCATCTGGTAGACCCCTGCGAAGTTTTATCTTCCCACGAAGCAGAAGTTCACCCCCGAACTACTGCCCAGTAGCAAATGGGTAAAACGGCCAGCACGGAATCTCTGGAACCCCGAAGTGCGCGCAGTTTTCTGGATTTCCAAACAGATCCAAAGACAGCTTTCCGTCGACGAACGCATTTTGGAACGCGGTTTTGATGCAGTCATCGCGCAAGGCGATGATCCATGAGGATGAGGTGGCCCAGACTCCAGAAGGCGACCACGCGACCAATCGCGCACCTCCCAGGGGTTGGGAATACCTAGGTTTGTAGATCGGGAGTTTCACGGGACCCGAAGCCAGGGTTTCCATGATCGACAGGAAGGACAGTCTGTAGTCACTCTGTATCAGCTCAGTCGATAGCTCAGTCGATAGCTCAGTCGATAGCTCACTAAAGAAGAGGATCGCACCTGCCGCGGGCGATAACTCAAGGTACACCGCCACAGCTGCTTGGCCACTTGCACAGTTGTGCAGAGGCACCATCATGAGCATATGTCATGTGTGCACATCCGGCGGGGGACGCAATACAGTGCCCTATGGTTACGTCGGCACCGGCACCAAAGCCGGCTGAAACGGTCACCAAGCCGGGGCTGAACTCGGCCGCGATGGGTGTTGCTGCACGCTGGAAAGCGTGCGGACAATCCGCCGGTCATTCCGGTGGTTTCCCAAACACACTTCCCGTCTGCCCCTACCCACAGTGCCCACCCATCTATCGGTGTATGGGAACCGGGTAGTTCAATGGGGCGGTCAGGCTCGGAGGACGGATTTCGGCGACACTCTGTAGACACACTGCGTTAGCTCAGTCCATGGCTCCCAAAGAGGTGGAATATACCCCGCAGCAGGCGGTAACACAGTATCCACCGCCACAGCTGCTTGACCATCTCACTATTGCACAGAGAAACCAGGTAATCGGGGTTTCCCGCGGGGGGGGGGAGAGGCGGTCCTTCGCCGATCGACCCTTGGCTGTGGGAACGAAAGAGAAGAAAGGAAAAAGGAATGGTCAGTTGTTGCACTGACCTAAGGAGCACCGAGGAAAGGGAGGAAAGAAAACGGAGGAAAGTGGGAGAAAAGAGAGGTTTTATTGTCTTTTTTCGCCGCTACTGACCACAAAAGAAAGAGAAAAGTAACGACGGCAGAAAAAGTGGAGAGGGGTGAAGAACGGCACTAGCGTCGAAGGCAGCGCGTCTGTCCCACCACTATATAAAAAAAATACGAGTGATAGCGATTGCCCTGCAACAGTCTCGACACTTATATTGCCGAGGGGTGCCAGCGGGATGGTTGGGGGATGTTGATGCGGGCTCTGGCGTCAGACATCCCGATTATATCTTTTAATGCGGTCTTTTCGTAGACGTTGCCTAGTGAATTGCCTAGTCCGGCACATCCTGCAAAGGGGTGTCGTTCTGACGACAACTCCATGCCCCTTGTAGTGCTCCTCACTATGGATTTACGCAGAGACGACTTCGGCGATGGCTTTGCGGTGCCGAATCGGGACACCAATATCACCTGGCTATTTTCATTCCCCAAACCGAGCGGAATGGCACTGCAATGTGCGACGATGTCCCCTAGCATATTGCCATCGTCGTGGTCGACCCGATCGACATAGCTGCCGCCACAGGGATGTACTGCGTCTGTGCGTCTACACGCTGGCATACAGCTAAAAATTGGCAGCTGATGTGGCGCAACTGAAGATGATCCTGTTGCGGCTCCCGATCGAGCGCAACGAGTGGGATACAGCTCAGACCTTTGGCTTGTAATGATTCGTGCAGCGCTCGGAACCGGGTTCACGCAGTGGGACCTCTCCCATTGAGTGTCTTTTACAGCAGGGTCGAAGCTTTCTCGCGGCTTCTGTCTTAGTTTCAGGCACTTTTTTTCTCGTTTAATCATACTCGCATACAGCCGATCTAGACTATGGCGGCATACATTTCATCCATATCCCGATTGCCGTCTGCTGTCACTTTTTGTCTGTTTTCTCGTGTCAGAATAAGGTGGCGTCCGGAGATGAGGAGGCGTCCGGACATGAGAGATGAGGAGGCGTCCGGAGATGAGGAGGCGTCCGGACATGACTGAGTCCCCGAGCACCGGCTCGGGGGGGGGGCAGTCTTCCGTCCTTTGTCCTGACGGCCTTCCTGTATATAGAGAGATCTTGTGCCTGCATAATACTGTAACACAATCTTCACGTTTATCGATCCATATATTCCAACAGGTTATGAGCCCGGATTGAACGCTCTGCCAATCCGATACCCATCGATAATCGCACCTGCCGTACCTGCCGCTTTACACCTCGCTTCTGTGTCTCATCCCTGCGCTCTCGTTTTTTTTAAGCCTCAACTTTTGGAGCCGCGTCGCGTCCAACATCGCCATGGTCAACGCGTCACGTTTCGCAGTCACCAGTCTTTACAGCGCCCGAAACTACCGCTCGTGGAGAACGACATGAGATCA
>Ga0307508_10003416_pt1 | contig 16066 bp, 11 predicted proteins | sample 9_EM_MG_FD_203089 | JGI IMG/M metagenome (GOLD analysis project Ga0307508, IMG submission 203089) | Populus trichocarpa ectomycorrhiza microbial communities from riparian zone in the Pacific Northwest, United States - 9_EM | ecosystem: Host-associated > Plants > Roots > Unclassified | place...
CCCGCCCCCCGCCCCCCGCCCCGCCCCCCCCCCCCCCCCCCCCCCCCCCCCCCCCCCCCCCCCCCCCCCCCCCCCCCCCCCCCCCCGCACCACTGTCCGGCGATCTCGCGGTCGGCGTTGCCGGCCTCGCGCGCGCCGCGCCGCGCCCTGACCGCCTCGTCGGCGAACCGCTGCAGGCCGTCCTTCTCCTTCTCGCGTGCGGCGATCTCGCGGTCGAGCTGGACGAGCAGCTTGCGCTTGCGCGGCGCGGCGACGTCGCGCAGGGTCGCGAGCTCGCTCTCGAGCACGGCGAGCTCGCTCTCGGCCGCGCCGACGCGCCGCAGCGTGTCGTCGAGCGGCAGGTTCATCTCGGGCCTGTCGTCGGCGGCGCCGCGCAGCGCTGCGATCTGCGCGCGCATCGCCGCCGTCTCCGTCGACAGCGACCGCGCTTGCGCCGCAGACTGCTTCAGTCGCTCGTACGCTGTCCGTCACCCCGCCCCCCCATGTCAGCCTCTCCTCGTCTTCCCCCCCCCCCCGCGGAAAACGCCTCACCTGGGGCCAGCCGCCCGCCGACGTCGTTGATCTCGGCCAGCGTCGCGTCGACCTCGCGCTTGCAGCGCTGCAGGCTCTCCTTCGCGCCGGCGAGCTCCGCCTCGCGCGCCGCGTTCTCGTCCGCGTCGTGGATCGCCGGCGGCTCCTCCGTCACGTAGCGCAGGAACTTCTCCTTCGTCATCTGCTCGAGGTACGAGAAGCGCAGCTGCGAGAACAGCTCCCGGTAGTGCTCGAGCTCCGCCAGCAGCGTGCCGGGGTACGTCGACAGCGCGGCCGTGTCGTCGTCACTGCTCGGGAAGGCGGCGGCGGCGGTGGCGGCGGGCGCGTGCGCCTCGATGTTGGACGTCAGCGTTTGCAGCGTCAGCCGCGCGCTGTCGATTCGCGCGAGGACCGCGGAGAGGCCCTCATCGTCGCTGGCCGGTGCTGGAGTCGTCATCGTGGTCGTTGGGCTTTGTTGTTCGGCGGACGCGGTAGCACGCGCTATGGGTTGGTGCTAGTGCGCTGGTCCCGTGATGTAACGCCGCGCTAGCACGTGGACTCACCGTCTCCCGGCGCGACCGAACGCGACCGCTGCGGAGCGTTCTTCGGCGACGGGCAAGGGCGGCGACTACATACGGCTCTGCTCTCTGCAGCCCGGGGCGCGGAGTGACACCAGCCACTGAGTGTCCGGCGAGGGGTGTGATAGCGACAAGCACTTTATCCGCGACGAGACACGTATCTATGTATGTAGCGTGTGCAACAGCTCGGGATATCTGCCCACGCGTTGCGGAGAAAACGCAACACCGCAGACACCGGTGGGGCGCACACCGCGACGAGCACACGTGCACCGCGACGGAGAGAGGACTCGCGGGGGTCTCGACGCCTTCACCGACGCTCACTCGAGCTGCACCGCCGCGGAGGCAGGAGGGGGCTGGAGCCGCAGGGCAAAGGGGAGCCACAACGGGGCCGACCGAGGATGGGGGCTGGAGTGCGGGCGCGGACGCACCCGGGACGGGGGGGGGTCACGGCCTACGAGCGCTCCGAAATCTCCACGCGATGGACGGGCGGGCAGCCACTGCGACCACGCTGCTGCACGCGATACGGCATGCCGACACCGGGCCGCGCGTTGCAGCACGTGGACGGCGTCCAGCTGGCAATCGGGATACATGTAGTCCGCAGAACAGCGAGCCCGGCTGCGTGATCTTGCGGACGGACGACTGCCGTCCGCACCGGGGGCGGGGGATCACGATCACGGTCACGAGCCCGAGCCAGCCGCAGCCCCCACGCCCGTGTATCACGAGCGCTCACGCTGCCAACCCCCGGGGCACAAAGTTCAAACCAGGGCGGTCGTCATCGCAGGACGAGACGACGAGTGACAGCCAGTCAGTCAGCCAGTCAGCCAGCCGCACGCGGGCGGCGGGCGGAGCGAAGGGAGCACGCACGCAACAATTCCGTCCGCTGCGTCCGGTGCTGGGCGTCGAGAACGGCGCAGCGGGCGTCGTTCTGCAGCGCGGCCGATCCTACGGTGGCACGGTGCGCTGCACTGTTGCGTCTGCGCCCCCCACGGCGGAAGGACGCACGCACGCAGATAGCAGATAGCAGATAGCAGATGGTGTGCGTGCGTGCGTGCGTGACATCTCGCCCCGTCACGGACGGGTCTAGACGTTGCTCTCGTGCGTGGGAAAGCAGGGGGGGGTTTTTTTTTTCTTTGGTACATATCTATCTATTTTTATTTTTTTCTTCTATTCTTCGACGACGGACAGGACGGAGCAGGACAGGACAGGACAGGACAGGACGGTGGAGCGCTCGCATGATGGCGGCGGGGCAGGTCGAGTAGTGCGGGCGAGCAGGACAGAGAGGATCCGCCCGTCCCCCGGCGGCGCAGCCAGGGACCGAGAGGAAGCAGCCAGGCTGGACAAGCACGCCGGGAATCTGCGAACGAGCCGTGGGCAGTATGACGACGACGACGAAGATGGTGATAATGATGATGATGATGATGATGATGATATGATGGTGATGGTGGCAGTGGCGAGGCCGACGACAGCATGTCCCCCCCCCCCCCCGCCAGCGTGCAGCACCAGGCTGGACAGGACAGGCCACTCTGCGGGCGATCGCGGGCAATCGCTTGATCCGCAGCGCGACATGTTACGTAGGGTGCAGGGGGACAAGGGGAGGTGCTGCGGAGTTGCTGCTCGCGGCACATCGTGTACAGCGGCCGGTCGGTCGAGGCCGGGGCGCGGTGGCGTCGACGTCGATGTCGTGCTGGAGGACGAAACGCATCGTGCAGCGGACACCCCGCCGACTCCGCCCGGTCCGGATCGCAACGGCTCGCAGCTGGTGGCGGTGCGGGTGCAGTCCCCCTCGCGCAAGCGAACACGACGCAGCACGCCGGCGCCCGCGCTGCCAGCTCGCGACGCACTCAATCGATCGGACGCGGCGATGTGTGGCTGCGGACTGCGTCGCTGGACTGGCCGCCGCCAAGGATGTCGACCGGGCCGCCGACACTGTCCTCCGCGTCCCCTCGGGCTCCGCTGTTGCTTTCTCCGCCGCCGCCCCTCTCGCGGACACCTCCCGTGGGCAGCAGACAGGGCCCCGCTGGCACGTGCGGCCTGGCGGCGCTGCTCGCGCGCATGTGCTCGACGCCTTCTGGAAGATCGCGCATTGGGTGGAGGCGGCGGTGGTGGTGGTGGTGGTGGTGGTCGTCGTCGTCTTGCTAGTCAGCATGGTTATCATGATCTCGACCGCATGAGCATGAGCTACACACCCCCCATCCAACCCGCGAACAAACAGAAAAACCCGCACCGGCTCGTCGACCAACCAGCGTCGTCCTGCCGGGGGCGCTGCTGCCGGAAGAGCCTGCGTCGAGGGAGATGGGTGTCGGGTTCGCCGTCGGTGGATGGACATAACCTTTCCGCGCCCAGCAAGGCGGCGGGCAAGCAACCACCCGCCGCAGCGGAGAGAAAGGGAAAAAAAAAAAAAAGAAAAAAAAAAAAGCGATGTGAGCTCGAAAGCGGGGGACGAACGTCGATTGGGGGGAGCTGCTCTGGAGAGAAAGCCGACCGGCACGTCCTGCCGAGGGCGTTGGCCGGGCATGGTGTTCGTTCAGTCCGGCCGTGGCCCGTGGCCCGTGGTCCGTGGCCCGCGGTCCGTCCTCGCAGACATGGAGGGGGGTCCGCTCGTGAGCGGCGTGCGGGACTGTCTACATAGCGGGGGCTGGGGTGCCGTCGCCCCGGCTTGCGGCAAATATATTCGGTCGCTGCAGTGGCTGCGGTGGGACAGGGGTGCCGCAAGCCGAGCCGCATGCTGGCTGGCTGGCCCTACGTTGGCTGGCTGGCCGGGCTTATCGCTCGCTGGTTCCCCGCAATCGCGGCCAGCCAGCGACGCTTCCGGAACGTGCTGTAGCGTCGCCGGCGAGTGCAGTCGCGTGCAGCGCAGCGTCGGCGCTGATTGGCGCAGCGGTATCGGCGGTTCCTGGGACGGACGGGGACGGCGGGGGCGGGGGCTGCTGGCGATGTGATCCATTGATCGCACACGGAGCGAGCGAGCGGGAGAGCCACAGGCCCGTCGAGCGACAGCGTCGCGCACGCCGGCTGCCCGCCACATGTGCGCGCTGCAGTCGTCGGTTGCGAAGCAGTCTGTCGAATGCGCGCTGCAGTCGTCGGCTGCGAGGAAGTCCGGCGATACTGCGAGCGGCCGGTCCGATTCGTCGCCGTCGCTGTGACCACGACGGTGCTGTCCGGCCAATCCGCGCACGCAGTCGCTGTGTGCTGGGACCGCGAGTGCGCAATTTCGCGGGCTGGACCACCACGGGGCCGGAACGTGTTGGGCCGGAGCTGGCCCTCCCCCACTCGCGGACGTGGGGGTGATCGCCAAGCCGCGAGTGAGACGCCGTGCGCGACCCCGTCCGTCCCCAAGCATCCAGGATTGAGATAATGCGATTATGGCCCTTCGCTGGAGCGCCGTGTGCTGCGGACTGGCGTTGGGTCCGTCGTACGAGGAGCGCCGCCTCGTGCGGACGCGGTCCCGTTCTCGTTCGGTCTGTTCCGGAGCGCCTGCAAAGACGGACAGGTCAAAAAGCAAATACGTCAGGCTCGGTGTTGCAGACTCACCGACAAGAGCCAGCCCTGTCGTTTTTGCGCGCCTTCCCTCGCGGGAGTCCGTCGAGGCATCGGGGCGGGCGGGGCGGGCGAGGAGGCAGTGGTGTCTCAGCCCGATCGCCAACCGTGTCTGCTGCGGGCGTTCCACCGTCAGCCCCGCCGCGGGCGCGAGGCTGGGAGGCCTGATGGCGCAAGGCTGGAAGAACCCTCCGATCCCTGGAGGGACGACGACGACGCTGGCCCCCCCTTTTCCGACGGAGAGAGATAAGCAGACGGGAAGTCGACGACGAAGAAGCAAAGAAGGGAGTCGGAGTGGAAAAAACAAACAAACGCGAATGTGTATGTACGTATTGGTCAATGCGATGATTCAACGAAGAGGTTAGCAGCAGCCGGTCCCGTCCGCGCGAGTTCTGGAGCTCCGGCAGTTTTCTGCGCGGCGGCAAGGGGCGGGGGGGGGGAAGCGGGTGCGGCTCCCGAGGACACGGGCCATCGATGAGACAAACTCGTTCGTCCGCGATGGGCAGGTACAGACGGACGGACGGCGATGGATAAGATAAGATAAGATAATACTGGGGCGAGCTGTTAGAGTCGGTATGGTGGGGGGGTTGCCTCCGCCACGCATCTCCGGACCTTCCCTGCGGCTGCTGGTGTAAGCTCTTCTTTTTTTGCGTTTCGGGGCGACGGAAATCCTCCAGCCCTTCCAGCCAAGCCAAGCCAGCGGCGCGATTGCAAACGCGAAAAAAAAAAGAAAAAAAAAGAGATTCAGCCCGAGCCCCCCGACGGATAACCATTTTGATCCCTCTCTCCTTCTCCTTCCATCCAACAAAAAACCCGCCGGTGAGGAAGGCAGGGCAAGGCAAGGTAAGGCATGGCATGGCACGGCATGGCAAAAAAAAAAAAAAAAAGTAAAGTGAACGCGTGCACTTTCATACTGTGTATGTCATACCAAGATGGCCATGCGCGATGACGTCGCCGTCGCTGGGCCTGTCGTGTGTGCGGAAGAGAGGGAAAAAAAAAGAAAAGAAAAAAAAAAGGGGGGGCGCCTCGTCCCGTCGTGAGGAACAGCGATTGCGCCTCCAGCCGTCGCAGCCGGACCCGTCCGTCTTTCCGAGCGACGGCCGGGGAGACGCGATCACGGTGTCGTCCTCGTCGTCCCCGCCGTCCCCGCCGTCCGAGCAGCAGTTCGTGATCGCCAGGAACAGAGTTCCCCCCTTCCCCCACGACGTCCAGCTTCCCGCCCGGTCCCCCCGCCGCCGCCCCCGCCGCCGCCCTCCTCCTCCGCCTCCTCCTCCTCCAATCCGCCGCAGCCTGTCGAGACCCTGCGCTGCGCTGCATTCGTGCCCGCCGGTGACTCGCCGAGAGCCAGAGCCGCAGCCACAGCCCCGCCGAGACGATCGCGGACCTGGCTGGGGTTTCGTCGCTGTGTGGGGGGGGGGGGGACGCTGTGGGTGGGGGAGGACGCATGTCTGTCTGATGTCTGGCGAGGTCAGGTCGGGCACGTCGCGGCTGCGTGGGGGGAGGCTGTCGTCGTAGCTGTAGGCGCAGGCAGCTGTTGTTGCGAGTCTCGTCGCTGGCGGCGGCGGCGGCGGCGGCGGTGGTTGGTGGGGCGGGATGGAGCGCGAGATCGATGGTCTTGCGAAAGCCCGATTGCGACGGACTGTGGCTCCCGTATGCGAGGTTATGTACAAACTGGGGCTCTAGCTTTTTAAATCCCCCCCGCCGCCCTGCGGATTTCTTTTTCCCTGCGTTGCGTTGGGCGTTGGCTTCGCGTCGTGGAGGGCGACGGGGCCCAGGCCCAGGCCCGGCAGTGACCGGCTCCCGAGCTGCCCCGCCGGCGCCCGCGCGACGGGAATGATCTCACCGCGCTTTGCTCTGCTTGCTCTGCTCTGCTTGCTTGCTTGCTGTGCGCAGAATCTGACTTGCAGACGGCTCCTCCCCGTACCCGCGCACGACACGACAGGGCCGTCCGGGCAGGCATCGTCGTGCTGAGGTTCCCCTTGGGGGGGGGGGAAAAAGAAAGGAGAAAAGGCGGGGTTCGATGGCGATGACATAGCTGCGCGCCGGCGACGGTCTGGGCCCGGTCGATGGACTCGGTGCGATCGACGTTCGCTGGCCGCGCGCGTGCGGCCGGGTGTGGCCGGACGAGCGGAGACCGTGGCGGCGGCCGCGGCCGACAGCTGCCAGGAACCGCGCGAGCCGGCCAATCGGACCTCCGGACCCGGCTCGGCGGAGATCCGGACGGCGCGATGTCCGGCGGCGCGGGGTAGGGAGGGCCGCCCGGCCAGCCCGCTCCTCGCCGCCGTCCCGCGCAGCAGCTCCGACGGCCGCCCGGCGAATCGCGCGGGCCTGCCCGGACGCGGTGGCGTGAGTGGACGGCCGCGCCGTCACGCCATGTATGCCATGCCATGCCATGCCATGCCATGCAGCGTCCTGCTGCCCCGCGGATCCGGGGAAGCACGCAGTGCGACTCCACGTATGTATGACCGCTACGTGTCGCGGCCGGCGGCGATCCTGCTCGCGGAGGGGACGCCGGAGCGTGTGGCGCACGTCGCACGTCGCCCTGTCCGCGTGCGCCACATCGCCGGCCGGGCGCGGAGACGTCGTGTCCGTCTCCATCCCGAGCCACTGAGCCGTCCGCCGTATGGCGGTGGCGGTGGCGGTGGCGGTGCCCGCAGCAGGTAAGGCGACCCAGCAGCTGGAGAGCTGGACCCACCGCACGCTGCCCCGGGAGGCGGACCGTCGCCGCAGAACGCACCGCCAGCCGGCGGATCGGCCGACCCCCGGCCCGGCTGTACGTCCATTGCGGCCGCACGAACGGACGCAACGAAGCAGGACGCGATATGTATCTCGACTGTTGTCCGTACACTGCATACGCACGCAGCATGGAACGGCGTCTGCGCCCGTACCATGCCGCATCGGGGGAAAAAAACAAATAAATAAACAAAGCTATAAATAAAACCAAGCGCAGGAGGAAATGGGCAACCCCCCGCGATCGAAACCCAATAAAACAGAAAACAATAGACAGCAAAAAATCACAATCATCACGACAAACGAGAAGGGAAAAAAAACCCCATAACGGCGCGGAAAAAAGCTAAGTAAGCACTTATGTTTGTTGAACCCCCCCCCTTTTTTCTAAAGCATTTCGATCCCCTGCGAACAAAGAACAAGAAAGGGAGAAACAAACCCCGGGACGTAACACCAAAGCAAAAAAAACAAACAAAAAAAACACAGATCGAGGGAACAAACACAACACGCCCGCTGGAACAGCCTAATATCTACAGGAGAATTCCGAAACGGTGACCGAGAATCACAGTGCATGCGGACGGCCGGATAGATAGCGGGCGGAAAGTGCAGGAGCGCGACACGTCCGTGTGTAACCAACAGCTGCCTCGACGAGATCGCGCCGGGCCAATCGGAGACCCGGAGAGTCCTCCCCCCCCCCCCACCTTCTCCCCCCAACAAAATAAAAAATAAAAAAAATAAAAACATAAAAAAAAAATAGAATAAAACAAAACAAAACAAAACAAAACATAACACAACACAACACAACACAACACAACACAACACAACAGAGAATCGCCCGTCTAGGCTGCCCCCACGAGCATCCGCTCCAGCTCCACCAGCTGCGGGAACTCCTTGCTCCGCCCCGAGTGCACGTCCTGCTCCTTCTTGCCGCCGCGCAGGAACTCCTCGAGCAGCAGCAGCTCCTCGAACTCGGCCTTGATCTCGTCCGCCTGCTGCGCCGTCGGCCGCGGCAGCGGCTTGCGCCCGAACCCACCGTAGTTGTAGTGCGAGTTGAGGCAGCTCTTGGTCGCCACGACGCCGCCCTTGATGGCCACCCAGTCGCCGCGCGCGACCACCGCCTGCATCCGCTCGGCCGTCTCCTGGTGGCCGCCGGCGTGCAGGTTGTAGAGCTCGACACACGCCAGCGGCGCGATGTTGGCCAACCCGCCGATGATGCCCTTGCCGCCGACGACGAGCGTCTGCAGCGTGAAGTCGGCCGACCCGCCCATGGTCATGAAGCCCGGCGGCGCGGCGCTGGCTACGCGCGCGAGCTTGCCCGTGTTGCCGCACGTGAGCTTGCAGCCGACGATGTTGGGGTAGCGCGAGAGCTTGGTGACCACGTCCGAGTCCAGGTCGATGCCGGCGGCGGCGCCGGGGAAGTTGTAGATCAGGATCGGCACCGGCGACTCGTCGGCGACGTCGCGGAAGAAGTCGAGCTGCGACTCGCTCGTGTACAGCGTCCGGTAGTAGCACGGCGGCAGGATCATGGCGTAGTCTCCGCCGGAGAGCATGGCGTCGTGGCAGAGCTCGATGGTCTCGCGCGTCGACTGCGCGCCGCAGCCAACTATCACGGGGATGTGCGTGTAGCCGGCGCTGTCGAGCGCCTCGCGCGTCGTCGCCGTGACCAGCCGGCGCTCCAGCCGGCTCAGGTGCACGGCCTCGCCGTTGGAGCCCTGGGTGAGGATGCCCTGGAGGCCGGCCTCGGCGAGCCGCACGGCGTGCTTGCGGATGGCCTCGGTGTCGAGGTCGTCGGTAACGTGATCGAAGAACGCGGGCGTGGGAGCGTACGTGCCGGGGAGCAATGGCCGCGACGGCGTGCCAAAGCCGCCGACGTACTGCGAGTTTGCGTAGCGGGCGGAGCCATTGACGTCGTCGGACTCGTGGATCGACAGACCGCTGAGCGACGAATCGGACTCGTTGGTGTGGGGAGGCATCGTTGTTTTATTCTTTCTTTCTTTTTTTCTTCTGTCGAGCAAGGCAGAAGGACGATGAACTTGACGGAGGACGAAGGGCGGGAGGACGGCGACGCAGAGGAGAATGCTGGGAACGTGTTCTTTCCTGACCTGACGCTGGGAGCGTGAGAGGGAGCTGAGAGGAAGCTGATGCTGTGGGGTGTGGGGGGGGAGCACGAACCTTGAATGGGGGGGGGGGGAGGGGGAGCTTTATATGTGGTGTTTTCCAGCGGGGGGGCATCTGCCTCGCTCGCCGCCGGAAAGCTAGCTTGAAGCCTGCGACTGTGGAAGCGAAGCCTTGTAGCGGTGGACGAGCAGGCGGCGGCGGACGTGTCGGCGACCGGTTGCCAGACGGAAGAGACTCTCCGTCGGAGCCAATGGGCGAGCCGCCTGTGCAATCGCGACATACCACTACACCCCTTTGCCGAGCGCATCCCAAGACGGCCGCCGAGCCAGCCAGCCATGTCTCTCTCGCTCGTGGCTGTCGACGCCTCCGTCTCTCTCTTTCTCTCTCTCTCCCTCTCCCTCTCTCCCTCTCTCTCTCCCCGTCCACGCCGGGGTTATTCCGGACGGCAAACGGATGGCGTTCTCGCGATGATCGGCCGCATCCCGACCAATGTTCGCCATCCAGTTCTTCATCCGTTTCTCCGTCTTCGGCCCCTTGTCTCTCGCCGCCGTGCCTGCAAGCCCGTGGTGCTTTACAGTTGATGCGAGGCAGGATCTCCGCCCAGCCCTAGGCGCTGTCTCAAGCTCTCCAGCGGTGCAGTCGGCCTTCGGACATGCGAATTGGTTTTCCTGCCGAAAGCAGCGGAGCAGCCACGACATGCCCAACCAATCGCCGGTAGGGCGCGCGGAGGAGTAGGAGTAGGAGTAGGAGGAGGTGGAGGAGGAGGTGGAGGGGAATCTGCGCGGGAGCGACGCTCTCGCTCTTGCGCTTCTCTGCGCAGTGATGGTGCTGGGCCGGCTGGGAGCTGAGGCAACGCGTCGAGATACAGTTGCGCCAAGCTCTCACCTTCGCACTGGGATCCGCAGCGACGGGTCACTCGCTCGCGGCGTGGGGGTTTGGTTCTGGATCGTGGGGTGAGGAACCCTGCTGGTGCGTCAGACGGCGCCTTTGTGCGAGCTGCGGGTGGTGGGATGGTTGGGGGAGGGTGGAAGGCGTGCGGGAGGGCGAGCTGGCTGCGGAATCCCCCCCAGCAGCGGATCCGCCCCCCAGGAGACGGCGCAGGACCACGAGCGACCAGCGCCGCCCGCCATCGAATCCATGCTGCGGCCTGCGCGAGCGTGTCGGTGCCAGGGCTGTCGCCGGCTGCATCCCTCCTCTCTGCACGTTCCGGAATGGCGTTCAGTTCTCGTTCATTGATGCCCGGAACAGAACCGAACTCTTCACGGCGACGACCGGCGGGACCGCGCGAAAGCTGCCGTGCTGCACCCTACAGCTGCACAGCGGAGAGCAGGGCAATGGGCCGTGCTGGAGGCCCGGCCAGACCGGGAGAAGTGTCTCGTCGTGTGTATACTCTACATACATACTCTACATATGTACGCACGCACGAAATCTCGACGTCGCCGGCGGACGGGGCCTAGAGCGGTGCGTGGTGCCTCCTGCATCCCTCCTCGATCTAGTCATCCCTCATCCCTCCGCGCTCCCCACTCCGCAAGCGTCCGCTTACTCAATCCGACCGCTCGTGCGGACAACAGTCCCCTGGGCCAGATACATACATACGTGCTCCGCGAGGCCGAGAGTGGGTGGCCAGTGGCGGCGGCTGCACTGCAAACAGACGGCAGCCGGACGCACGCATCGCACTAGTCCACGGAAGAGTGCGAGTGAGTGCCAGGCGGCCCCGTCTTAGCGCTGCGCCGGCAACACCACGCCATTCTCTATCCACGCTGCCACCACCACCACCCCGACGCCCCCGCAAGCGTCCGTCGCGAAGCTGCCTAGATGCGTCGCCATCTCAACACACTCGCCGCCAATATCGAGCAGTGCGAGCGCATGCAGCAGCAGCGACAGCAGTCGCCGCACTGCCGTGTTCTCTGGCCAGCCAGCGGTCGTCAACGCAGAGCTCATCGCCGCACACGAGCGGGGTACCGAAGGCGATTTGCATTCTGCAGTGCTGCGACGAGACCAGGAGAGAGAGAAAACCCACGCCGGCCAAGCCAGGACGGGTCCGGTCGGGGTGAGACAGGTCACGCTCCGGACCTGCAGTCGGCAAATATCCGCGGACCCGCCGAGACTCGACGTCCAGCGTCGGACGTCACTCCGTCGCACCGCCCAACCGGAAAGGCCTGCGCTGCGCCTGCCCGCCCGCGTGCTCTCCCGGCGGCTCCTCCATCCTGGGCGCCCAGAGCAGCGCTGCAGGACCGTCGCACACATCTCCTGACGTTTCTGTCTGCCTGCTCACGCAGCCGTGATGCGAATATCTATCGATCGCAGCGTGAGACGAGACACTGCAGACTGGAGTCCGCTGTGCTCTGCCGCTTACTGTGCGCCAATCCGCTCGCCACGATTGACCCCTTTCTCCCCCGGCGGCGCGCGAAATCCCCAATGCTCGCCGCTGCTGCTGGTGCGGGGGGTTTCCGGCTGCCGGTGTCTCCTGCTGTTCTTTCTCCTCGGAGCGGCCCCCCACGCGCCGCGTAGTTAGGTCGAGTATGGAGGGCGGCCACCACGCATGGGGAATGTGGTCACGCACCGAAGCGCAGAGCGGACTCTGTCGAAAAAAAAAAAGGGCGGATCCAGAACACTCTCCTCACCTTCCTTTCGCCGGCGGGGGCGCCCCCTCCCGGCAGACGGAACTCCTTCCCCCACCCGTCCGCCACCACCCAGCCAGCCAGCGAATTCTTCCGCAATCCATCCAGCCATCCGTCCAACGGTCCGGCAGGCAGGTCTGCGCAGGTGATTCGCTCGCCTCGCGATCTTCCGCCCCTCCTCGCCCTCGCTCGCCCCTCTCCCTCCCCTCCCTGACTTCCCCCCACGTCTGCCACCTCCCCCGACGTCATATCCGCGTCCACCGACCATCCTTTTACCCCTCCGCAACCGCTAAAGTAGGTACGACGCAAAGGTTTGCTTCTTTGGGCGCGCCGGCCTGCCCGATCTCCCATTCGCTGGCTTTCTCCGATCGCCACCGCCCGCTGGCCAATCGGAGTTGTGTGGTTGGGGTTTACTTTTGTTGCCCCGGTACCCTGGGTGGATGTTGCCAACCACGACACGGCTCCGATGCCCCCACCCTGTGGTCTCAACGAAGAGTGCACGGACGACTCCGTGGCGCAGTGTGGGACGTGGCATTGTTGTGCCACCCAACGCCACTCCCGCTCCTCAGACGATATCTACATACACCAACTCGCTCCTGCGCCGAGCGAAAGCCATATCTATTAAAAAAAAACGAAAGAAAAAGGAGATCCGGGAAATATCCGTCCCATCGCTTTGCGGTTCGGGATACGACGAACCCCGGATCGGAATACTCTGCGCGGTCCTGTGATAACCGCGAGCCAGAACTCTTCCGTCTGTTCGTTCGGCGTTCCTCTCGAAATATGCAAAAGGGTCCGTCTGTTTACCTCCCGAAAAGACCTATCGCGAGCCGTCGTTTCGGATGAACACCCGCTGTCAAAAACCCCACCCGGACGGCCGCAAACCGAACCCGAAAACGCACCACACCGCACCGTTAGCTAGGCGGACGTCCACGCAGTGTTTTGGACGTGGAGAGACCTGCACCGCGCGGTGATGACGTCTGGACTCCACCAGCACGCCAGCAACGTCTATGACGAGTTGCGCGCCGCTCCGCCAATGAGGACCACAGCTCACGGTGGAGCCTGCGATCGACAGCAGCCTGTGTAGCGAGGAATGCATTCGCTTGGCCGCTGTGAGGTGTGGTGTGGTGGGGCAAGCAGAAGGCGGGGTTGTCCGCACACCGAGTCCCGACGAGACGGCGCGAGACGCCAGTGCGTGTGGCACATGGACGAACGGCGTTACGTTAGTCCGCACAGCCAGCCAGCCAGCCAAACCGACCGGCCACGACGTGCAGGCGAGTGTCTGCCTGCACACAACCAGCTGCGGAGTCCGGTGCTCTGGAGAAGAACCACATGTGGAAAGGCTTGACCAAGCGGGGGGGCCCGCCGGCTGTAGATGGGCGGAGGTAAGTTCCAGCCCCGGCTTCGCTGTCGGGCAATGGTTGGCCGCCGACGAATAATGGGCACGCACCGCACGCCAGGTGCACGCTTGGCAGTGTGGAGCGCAGCCATCGCTCGACGGTTGGAGTGCGTGCTGGCAAGGTACACTCGCGGCGTTGCTTGTGCGGGATTTATCGCTCTTTCGATTCGTGCTTCCCGGGCGTGGTGGATTCCTTCCGTCCGCGACGTCGCGTGCTCACTTGCTCCCCCGCGGCCGCAAAGGCGAAGCGGAGCAAGAGCAAAAGCAAACGAGAAAAACCCAGCACGAGCAGCAGGAGTCGACCCCCCAGTACTTGGGGGCAGCGCGGGGTCGACAATAATAATAGTTGGCGTCCGGACCAAACGGAAATCCGGGGTAAAGAGAAAAGAAAAGAAAAGAGAGAAAAGAAAAGAAAAGAAAAGAAAGAAAAGAAACGAGAATAAAAGAAAAGAAAAGAAAAGAAAAGAAAAGAAAAGAAAAGAAAGACAGAAAAGAAAAGAAAAGTCCTGTGCATGGCCGATCTTCCATGTATGCACAGCCAACACGCTCGCTCGGATAATTACCCCGGACTTCTTGCTTCTTCCTGCCCCGCACGGGGTGCGGATAGATATCTGGATTTTGTTCTTTCTGCGTTCGGGTCCCCGCCTTTGCTTTGTATGCCGGGTAGCCGTGACATCCGGTCTCGCTCCTCCGCTGCAACGTGTATTCTCGCCGTTCTGCGCTCGGTCGATAGATGGATACTGGAGGCAGCACAGCCGTCGGCCGAGCACATGCGGCGGCCAGAATGCGAACGTGCCCGGACCGCAGCGGACAACCGCCTCCGCGGAGTCCGCTCCGTGGAGGACGCGAAGTCCCGTGCGCTGTGGGCGTGCGGTGCTGCCCGCTTACCATCGCCGCCTCCATAATCGCGCACCGGCCTGGCGTGCATCCGTAGACCAGCGTCGCAAAATCACGCACGTCGAGCTGGCGGATGGATTGCGGTGTGCTCGCGTCGCCTTGTGGGCGGGCGAGCGCAATTCGGCCGCCAATGGTGCGGATCCGCTGGCGGCTCCCCACGCCGTGTCCCCGCAGACGTCGCTGGTGCATGGTTCGCCTCCGTTTCTGCCATTCTGCCGGCTGCCGTTTTCTGCCCGAGGCTGGCGAGGGGGATATCGGCAGCAGCAGCAGCAGCAGCAGGGAAAAAGAAACGGGGAGCGGGGCGGAGGAAAAAGAAAGGGAGGCTATACATAGATGGGTGTGCACCACGACCCACCCCGCCGACGAACGGCGGGGGAGGCTGCTCGCTAATCACCGCTGGCGGGACAGCAGGCAGCCGTCGTCCACCTTCGACGTGGGGACAGCGGCGGCGTCCGCAGTAGCTCGCGCCGTCGCTGTGCGGTCGACGAGGGAATTCATCACCGCCGCCGGCTGCACCGGTGCGGCTGGTTGGACGACGGACGGCGGGGCTGTTGGTGGCCGGGCCGACGCGGACTCGGGAACTCGCCTACGGGCCCATCGTCCGCGCCGTGTTCTCGCTCTGCTCCCGTTCGGCGGCGAAGACTGCACGCTGTGGTTGCCACCGTGCGATGGGCCAACGGTGTGCAGTTTTCTTTTTTCCCAGCCCCACGCGTCTTACCCCGCACCGGAGCCAGACACATGTGAACGACACACGCCAGCCGCGCAGCTACCAACCACGCACTGGCCACTCAGCGGACGGCGGACGGACAGCTCACGCACTGGCCACTCAACCGGATGGCGGACGGACAGCTGCTCACCTGCACACGCAGTAGCGCGAGCACCGCCGGTTCCACCTGCCTGTCCGTCGGGGTGCGCTGCTGCCGGACGGCCTTGCTGCGATGTCCGTCTTGCCGTTGCCGTTTGCGAGTGCGCGGTGTTGCGCGCGCGCACATCGATGCGCGATCCGTCAAGCCGAATCCAATCTTGCAGCCAGCAGCCAGCACTCCGAGCCCGCCTGCCGCCTCTATCCGGCCATGACCGGCCGGACCGACCACCACCCGCCCCCCCCCCCCGCCGCTGCCAGGCCCCCCCCTCCTGTCGATATGCACATCACCGTCCGTCACGCGACAGGCGACCCCCACGCCCGGCCTCTGCTATCTAAGCTGTGTGCACGCTTGATCCGCACCGCACATGTCCCCATCTGGACGGGCGACATGGGGCACCACCTGCTGTGCGCACGGTGTGTCACTCGCCCTATGCCCACTGCGTTGGGGGCGTCCGCGCGAGGGCTAGCAGGGGGAAGTCGGACGGAGATCGGTGGGCGCAATGCGTAACATCCATGTTGTATACAGTGGCAACGGGATTGCGTGGGGGGAGCGTTCGCGAGCCGCTGCCCTCCGAAGCACAGTGGAATGGCGTAACGCATGCTGGGAACATCGTGGGTGTTGGTCCCTGTTCCCGTTGCTCACTGCGTTTTCTGTTATTTTCGTCTTGCTCGCACCGCTCCACTGCCTCCCGCATCCCACATCGACGCCCACCCTCCCCCCCCCCCCCCCCCCCCCCCCCCCCACACCCCCCCCCCGGCGCCCCCCCCCCCCCCCCCCCCGCCCCCCGGGGGGGGGGGCGGGGGGGGGGGGGGCACC